>ERZ1023696.201-NODE-201-length-12247-cov-2.778135_pt1 | contig 12247 bp, 9 predicted proteins | sample MGYA00520859_ERZ1023696 | MGnify/ENA primary metagenome ERZ1023696 (study PRJEB33180, sample SAMEA4046002) | wastewater metagenome | place: Denmark | collected 2016-03-13 | study: EMG produced TPA metagenomics assembly of the PRJEB13832 data set (Local surveillance...
GGGTTGTATATAATATTATTTACGTTAATTAAAGACGAATATGAGAAGATGAAGAAAAATAAAAAGGAGTGAGAGAATTAATGACTTTTCAAGAGATTATACTTACACTTCAAAGATTTTGGAGTGAAAAAGGGTGTGTAATAGGAAATCCTTATGATGTTGAAACAGGTGCTGGAACATTTAATCCTGATACATTTTTGATGTCATTAGGGCCTGAACCTTGGAATATCGCATATGTTGAACCATCAAGAAGACCAAAAGATGGAAGATATGGGGAGAATCCAAACAGAGTTTACCAACATCATCAATTTCAAGTTATAATGAAACCATCACCAGAAAATATTCAAGAACTATATTTAGAAAGCTTAGAAGCATTAGGAATTGATCCTAAGAAGCATGATATAAGATTTGTTGAAGATAACTGGGAAAGCCCTACATTAGGAGCATGGGGACTTGGTTGGGAAGTATGGTTAGATGGTATGGAAATAACGCAATTCACGTACTTTCAGCAAGTAGGAGGAATTGAAGTAGAGATAACACCTTCAGAGTTAACATACGGATTAGAAAGAATAGCATTGTACTTGCAAGATGTTGAAAATGTTTATGACCTTGAATGGACAAAAGGCGTTAAATATGGTGAAAGAAGACATCAATACGAATATGAAATGTCAAAATATAGTTTTGAAGTAGCAGATGTTAAGATGCACTTCACATTGTTTGATATGTACGAAAAAGAGGCGAAAAACTGTTTAGAAAATAAATTAGTAATCCCTGCATATGACTATGTATTAAAATGCTCACATACTTTTAATAACTTAGATGCAAGAGGAGCAATAAGTACAACAGAAAGAATGTCGTATATATTAAGAGTGAGAGAATTAGCAAAAGGATGTGCAGAACAATTTGTAGAAGTTAGAAAAAATCTTGGATATCCGTTATTAAAAAAATAGCATATTAATAGGAAAGGAGTGAATTAAGTGAATTTTCTTTTTGAAATAGGAATAGAAGAATTGCCAGCAAGGTATGTAAACCAAGCTGAAGAAGATTTGAAACAAATAATAACTCAAGAATTATCAAATGAGAGAATAAAGTTTATGGACATACGAAGCTTTAGTACACCAAGAAGATTTTCAGTTATTGTAGAAAATATATCAGAAAAACAAGAAGATTTGGACAAAAAGAGTATAGGACCCTCAATAAATGTAGCATATAAGGATGGAGTATTAACAAAAGCTGGAGAAGGATTTGTTAAATCACAAAATGCAACAATTGATGATATTAAAGTAATAGAAAATGAAAAAGGGCAATATATTTCAGTAGAGCAATTTATAAAAGGGATAGCAACAAAAGATGTGCTACCTCAAATATTAGATACAGTTCTTAGAAAAATAGAATTTGAGAAGAATATGAAATGGTCAGATAAAGAATTTAGGTTTGCAAGACCAATTAAATGGTTTGTGACATTACTAAATGGAGAAATCTTACCATTTGAATTCGAAGGAATAAAATCATCAAATGTAACAAGAGGAATGAGAATATTTGCATCTCAAAACATAGTTCTTGAAAATGAAAGCGATTATGAAAAAACGTTAGAAGGAAATGTTGTAATACCTAGTAGGGAGAAACGAAAACAAGCAATTCTTGATAGTGTTCATAATAATTGTGAACAAGATGGAGATAGAGTAGTAGTGAATGACTATTTATTAGAAGAAGTTGTGAATCTAGTAGAATATCCATATGCAATAAAAGGAGAGTTTAGTGCCGATTATCTAAATCTTCCTGAGGATATAATAACAATAACAATGGAGACGCACCAAAGATATTTTCCGGTTTTAGATGAAAATGGAAAGTTAACAAATAAATTTGTTCTAATAAGAAATGCAAATGAATATTCAGAAATAGTAAAAAAAGGTAATGAGAAAGTAATAGAGCCTAGACTTGCAGATGCAAAATTCTTTTTTGATGAAGATTTGAAAACTAAATTTGAAGAAAACACATTGAAATTAAAAGAAGTTGTGTTCCAGAAAGATATGGGGACAATCTATGAAAAAGTTGAAAGATCTTTGGAAATAGCAAAATATATAATAAATGAATTAAAATTGCAAACGAAAGAAAAAAACATATTAAGAACAATCGAATTAGCGAAAGCAGATCTTGTTACAAATGTAATTGGAGAGAAGGAATTTACTAAGCTACAAGGATTTATGGGACAAGTGTATGCAGAAAAACAAGGTGAAGATGCGAATGTTGCAAAAGGAATATTCGAACATTACTTACCTAGATATCAAGGAGATAAATTACCTGAAACATTGGAAGGTGCGATTGCAGGAATATCTGACAAAATAGATACCGTTGTTGGTTGTTTTGCTGTAGGATTGAAACCTACAAGTTCAAAAGATCCATATGCACTTAGAAGAGCAGTCCAAGGAATCATTATGGTTGCATTGGAAATGAAGTTAAATATAAATTATGAAGAGTTGATATTGAAAGTATTGTCTATATTTGCAAATTCAAAAAAAGTAAAAGAATCGAATGTAGAAAAAGAAATAATAGAATTTTTCAAACAAAGGTTAATTAATGTTTTAAGCGATAAATATAGTAAAGATTTGATATCATATGAGATAAATCTTGAAAGAAATATAACAGAATTAGATTATAAACTTTCAGTTCTAGCCGAATTATCAAAGACAGGTGAATTTGATAGAATGGTGAACTTACTGAAAAGAGTAAAAAATATAATTAAAGATGAAAAAATGTCAGGAATAGATGTTAAAGAAAGTCTTTTTGAAAAAGAAGAAGAAAAAAAATTAATGGATTTTATAAAGAAATTTGAGGATTCGAAAGAGAAAAGTTTTGATAATAAAACGAGAGAATTACTACATAATTCAGTTGTTATCGATGATTTTTTCGATAATGTAATGATAAATTCTGAAAATCAAGAGGTAAAACATAACAGGTTAGAAATGCTTTCAAGGCTAATGAAATTAATTGATTCAATTGTAAGTATATAACACATAATTAAAAAAGTCTTGCAATTTTATTTTTATTGAGGTATACTATTGGTGTAATAATAGATTACGTGTAAGTACAAGAGTAATTTACAAAAAAACAAAAACTTTAGGAAGTTAAATTAGAGGAGGAATTGAAATGAAAAAATTAGTTATTTTAGGGACAGCGTTATTGTCTTTGAGCTTAGTAGCATCAGAAATCCAAATTAAAGGTGGATATGATTTCAACAGAAATCAAGTATCAACATCTGACACTGTATTAGATTTTGGAAACGGAGCAACAGCAGGAGCAGAATACATTTTCGATAATCAAGGTGAATTCGAATGGGGAATCGGAGCAGAATACAAATTTGATCAAAAATTCAAAGGAAATGACACTAAATGGATGAGACAAATACCTGTGTATGCTTTAGGGAAATTTAATTTAGTAACAACTAAAAAAGGAAATGATGTTCTATATGTATTAGGTAGAGCAGGAGTAGCTTTAAATGAATCAAAAGTTAATGGAGTAAAATATGATAATGGATTATATGTAGCTGGTGGATTAGGAACTGAAATGGGACCTGTATCATTAGAAGCAATATATGAAAGAGCAGCAACTCCATTCACTAACGCAAGGGGATTCAGAACAAATGATTATCAAGAATCATTCGGATTAAGATTAGGATTAAGATTAGGAAACTTAGTAAATGATAGAACAGCTAAAGTAACAACAGTTGAAAAAATAGTATATGTAGATAAAATAGTTAAAGTACCTGGAGAAACTGTAGTAACTCCACCATTAAACACAAAAACAGTAGTATTACCATTTAGTTGTGTTGCAACTGAGAAAAAATGTGTTATAAGAGGATTTAAAGTTGACGGAAGAGTACCTAATGCAGCAGAAGCAAAAGATTTAGGAACAATATCTTCAGTAATTAACAGTTTCGCAAAAGGTGGAACAGTTGATTTCGTAGGACATACAGATTCTACAGGTTCAGATGCTTACAACCAAAAATTATCAGTAGCAAGAGCACAAAATGTTGCTAGATTATTACAAGAGTATGGATTAAGCAATGATGTAAAAGTTGGATCAATTTCAGGAAAAGGTGAAACTCAACCTTCTCACACTAACGCAACAGTAGAAGGAAGATACAACAACAGAAGAGTAGAATTATTCTTTGATAATGTAGATTTCGGAAAAGTTAAATTTACAAACTAATTATATAGAAGAACGGCCTAGCCGTTCTTTTTTTATACTCAATAAAAAAGGATACTTCATATGAAGTATCCTTTAACTTTTATATATTCCATTTACCATTCACAAAGAACTCTACCATGTCTCCACTATAAGTCTCACCTGTAATTGATAGATTGTGGTCACCGACCATAAAATCAACATGAGTGATACTATCGTTAACACCGTGTATTTCTTTCTCTTCGCTTGAGAACGATTCCCCATTAGTAATTGTATTAGGATATGCGCTTCCAATTGCAAAGTGGCAACTTGCATTCTCATCATAGAGTGTATTGCAAAAAATAGTTTTTGACTGATAAATAGGAGAATCAATTGGGACGATTGCAACCTCACCGAGATAACTTGCACCTTCATCAAGGCTTATTAAATCTCTAAGAATTTCATATCCTTTTTCAGCTGAGAAATTTATTATTTTCCCATCCTTAAACGTAAGTGTAAATTCATCAATAGTATTCCCAGCGTATTGAAGTGGAAGAGTACTTGAAATAGTACCGTTTACACCATATTTATGTGGTAATGTAAATACTTCTTCTGTAGGGATATTAGCAGAAAAAATTATTCCAGATTTTGTCTTTTCTTGTGCAGCAAACCAAATATGTTCTTTTGGAAGATCTACAGTAACATTAGTTTTTTCTGATTTATAGTGGAGTGTCTTAAATCTTTTATCATTGAGGTATGTTTTGTATTTTTCTAATTTCTCAAAGTGTAGTTCCCAAGATTTAACAGGATCAACATCATTTATCCGATTAATCATAAATATTAGATCCCATAATTTGTCAATATTTTCAATAGAATTTTTATTTTTAAAAATACTATTTGCCCAACCTTCTGTAGGAATAGAGACAACACACCAGTTACAACCTCCATTAATAACAAAGTCTTTGTATTTTTTCATTGCGATTGATTTAGTTTTCATGTCATTTTTTATCCTCTCAGGATTTACTTTTTCAAGTAATTCTGGATTAGATGCATAAATACTTAATACTGCTGTATTATTTTTTGCAATTTCTGTGAATCCATCGGCAAGCCATTGTGGATAGTTACTAAATACATCTTCACTAGCATTTTCATATCTCAACAGATCCAATTCTTCAGAATTCCATCTGTAGTAAATTTCTTTAACACCACTTTCATAGGCTTTCTTAGCAACTTTCATGACAAAGTCATGTGAAGCTATAGGTGCATTTATTATAAGATTTTGCCCAGGCTGTAGATTAAGACCTACTTTTACTATTAAATTAGCATAATCTAATATTTTTTCTTCAAATGTTTTCATATCGTATCCTTTCATTTATACTGTGATTATTTATATCAAACATAATGTGATAATAAGATATTAATACATCACAAGTAAAAAAGCAACAAAAAATAAAATAATTTGTAGATACAAATATTGACAAATAATAAAAATAGTTATATAATGAGACATAAATAAATAAAAATAATAACTTCAGGGCAGGGTGAAATTCCCGATCGGCGGTAAAGTCCGCAAGTGAGTACTCCTCATAGGAACTGGTTAAATTCCAGTACCGACAGTATAGTCTGGATGAAAGAAGTTAGTAGATATTTAAGAAATTTGAATTGTGAGTTTAGTAATAACTCTATTTTTAAGTAACTTTGTCTTAAATATATTTACGAGATGCCCTAAGTTTTGCTTAGGTTTTTTTATTTGTAAAATATTATAAATATATAGGAGATGATTGATTGTGAAAACATTTGAAGGTAATTTTACTGGGGGAAAAATCAAAGTAGGAATAATAGGTGGAAGATTCAATGAATTTATTACATCAAAATTAATAGCTGGAGCAAAAGATGCGCTAATAAGACACGGAGTAAAAGAGGAAAATATAGACCTTGCTTGGGTTCCAGGAGCATTTGAAATACCATTAGTAGCACAAAAAATGGCAAAAACAAAAAAATATGATGCAATAATAACATTAGGTGCAGTAATAAGAGGGGCGACACCTCATTTTGATTATGTTTGTTCAGAAGTATCAAAAGGAGTTGCAACAGTTAGTTTACAAAATGAAATGCCAGTAATATTTGGTGTGTTAACTGTTAACTCAATAGAAGAAGCAATTGAAAGATCTGGGACAAAAGCAGGAAACAAAGGATTTGAAGCAGGAATGGGCGCAATTGAAATGATAAACTTACTAAATTCTATAGGATAATTTGATAGAAAAGTAAATTATGAAGGATGTGATTTTTATTTTCACAGGATTAATTCAAGAAATGGGAGAAATATTAAGTATAAAAGGAAGCAGTCAAAGTAAAAAAATAAAGATAAAAGCAAAAAAAGTACTAGAAAATGTAAAAATTGGTGATAGCATAGCAACAAATGGTGTTTGTTTAACTGTAACAAGTTTTTCAAAAGATTACTTTGAGGCGGATGTAATGAATGAAACAATAGAAAGATCAACTCTGAAAAGATTATCGTCAGGAAGCAAAGTAAATCTAGAAAAATCACTTACATTAAATGATTTTCTAGGAGGACACTTGGTGTACGGGGATGTTGATTGTGAGGGTATTATAAAGAAAATAACAAAAGTAGGAATAGCTAAAATATATAGAATAAATCTTGAAAAGAAATACATGAAATATATTGTTGAAAAAGGGCGAATATCAATCGATGGAGCGAGTTTAACAGTTATGAATACAGGGGAAGATTACTTTGAGGTATCTTTAATACCACATACACTTGAATTTATAACTATTGGGACAAAAACAACAGGTGATTATGTAAATTTGGAGACAGATATGTTAGCGAAATACGCAGAGAAAATATTACTAAGTAGAGATGAAATAGATTATACTGATGGCGATAAAAAAGAGAAGTCTAAAATGTCATTAGATTTTTTGAGAAAGAATGGTTTTTAATATGAGTGTTGGCGAAATTTATACAGACGAATATTATATGAAAGAAGCTATAGAACTAGCAAAAAAAGGAATTGGAAAAGTAAATCCAAATCCTTTAGTAGGTGCAGTTATTGTTAAAAATAATGAAATAATAGGTAGTGGGTACCATCAAGCGTATGGTGAAGCACATGCTGAAGTTAATGCGATTATTGATGCTGAAAGTAAAGGAATAAGTGTCGAAGGGGCTACAATATATGTCACACTAGAACCTTGTTCACATTATGGAAAAACACCACCATGTGCACTTAAAATTGTTGATAAGAAATTCAAAAGAGTTGTTGTTGGCAGTAATGATCCTAATCCATTGGTATCAGGAAGAGGATTAGAAATGATAAGAAATGCTGGAATAGAAGTTGTAACAGCTGTTTTAGAAGCTGAGTGTACAGAAATAAATAAAGTTTTTTATAAGTACATAACAACTAAAACTCCATATATTTTTCTAAAAGTTGCAATAACATTGGATGGAAAAATTGCAACATCTGTAGGTGATTCAAAGTGGATATCGAATGAAGAATCAAGAGAAAAAGTTCAATATTACAGAAATAAATTTATGGGGATAATGATTGGGGCGAATACTCTAAGCAATGATAATCCGTCGCTTACAGCACGAATGAGCGAGGGAAGAGATCCTTATAGAATAATAATAGATCCAGATTTAATTTCTAATGATTCGTTCAATGTAGTTAAAAATAATACAGACGCTAAAACAATAATTGTAACACGTGAAACAAATAAGAATGAGAATGCACACGAATTAGAAACAAAGTATAATGTAAAATTTATATTTATAGAAAATAGTGATAAAGAATTTGATATAAAAAATATTGTAGAAAAAATTGGTGAATTAGGTATAGATTCTATTTTGATCGAAGGTGGAAGCAGAGTTATAAGTAAGGCTTTTGAAGAAGATATAATAGATGCAGGAGAGATATTTGTTTCGAACAAAATTCTTGGAGATGAAAAAGGAATATCATTTATATCGGGATTCACAAAGCTTAAAATGCAAGAAGCAATGGAATTACCAAATGTAAAATTCAATATTTATGGAAATAATATTGGAATAGAATGGAGAAAATAATGTTTAATTCAATAGAAGAAGCAATCGAAGATATAAAAAAAGGGAAACCAATTATTATTGTAGATGATGAAGATAGAGAAAATGAAGGGGATCTTGTTATTCCTGCACAAGTTATAACTGAAGAAACTGTAAATTTTATGATTAAAGAGGCAAGAGGACTTATGTGTGTTCCAATAACAAAAGAAAGAGCAGATGAGTTAGAATTAAATTTAATGACGGCAAATAATACTGATAGTCATGGAACTGCATTTACTATTTCTGTAGATTCGCTAGAAGGAACAACAACAGGAATTTCAGTAGGGGATAGATATAGAACAATAAAAGATATTCTTAATCCACAAAAAAAATCTAAAGATTTTAAAAAGCCAGGACATTTATTTCCGTTAATAGCATCAAAAGGTGGAGTTCTTGATAGAAAAGGACATACGGAAGCATCTGTAGATTTAGCAAAAATTTGTGGATATGAACCAGTCTCTGTAATTATTGAAATAATAAAAGATGATGGAGAAATGGCCAGAAGAGATGATCTTATGGAGTTTGCAAAAAAATATGATCTTAAGATAATTACGATTGATCATATAATTGATTATAGAAAAAAAAATGAAGATCTTGTAACAAGAGAAGTAGAAGTAGTTCTTCCAACAAAATTTGGAGATTTTAAAATGGCTGCATTTTCTGATGAAATAGAGAAGAAAGAGTATATTGCAGTATTTAAAGGAGATTTACAAGGTAAAGAAGATGTCTTAGTGAGATTGCATTCAGAATGTTTAACAGGAGATGTTTTTGGTTCTAAAAGATGTGATTGCGGGGAGCAACTACAAAAATCGCTTGAAAGCATTAATGAAAAAGGTGAAGGTCTGTTAATCTATTTACGTCAAGAAGGTAGAGGAATTGGAATTTACAATAAGTTGAAAGCATATAATTTACAAGATCAAGGGCATGATACAGTAGAGGCAAATCACTTATTAGGATTCAAAGATGATTTGAGAGATTTTGCTGTGGCAGCTCAAATAATAAAAGACTTTGAAATAAAATCTATAAATATATTAACAAATAATCCTAAGAAAATAGAAAGCCTTGAAAAATATGGTATAGATGTTAAGAAAAGAATAGATAGTGAAACAGAACCTACAACTGAAAATAAAAAATATTTAGAGACAAAACGTGATAAAATGGGACACTATATTTTGAAAAAATAATTGAATTGAGAGCTTTTTACAAACTGGCTCTCTTTTTATTTACTTTTTGACTTTTATTCCTTTTATTTGTTGACTAATCTACTATTTAAAACATTGTAAAAAAGTAGCGTTTATGGTAGAATATTATGTAAAAGTATAAATTTTTAAAAATAGGAAGGAAGTAGAAAAGTGGACAAGAAAATTAGAGGCATAATCCTATTTCTTTTAGGAGTGTTCTTAATAATTCTTCTTATGAATAAACAAATATTTCAAGGTGACAATATACCGGATATAAATAAAATTTTAGGAACATTATTAAATGTTTTCATGATGATTTTTGGAAAATTATCATATTTCGCAGCAGCATCAATGCTAACATTTGGACTTCTTGATATTGTATCAGGAGAAATAAAATTAAAATTTCATAAGTCAAAAATCATTTCATATATAGTTATATTTCTTAGTTTATCGATGCTCTTTATATCGCGGAGCGTAACTGTAAAAATGCCAAGTTTGTTTGTTGAAGCAACAAGAAAACTTTTGGAGTTAGGTTTTAATAGTAATAGCGGCGGTTTTATAGGAGCTTTGATATCAATGCCATTATATAGATATATACACTTAAAACAGTTGCAAATTGTATTGATAATTATAATTATTATTTCTTTGATAGTACTATTAAAAGAATTTATAGTTCTGGGATACGAGTTATTAGTTAGTCTATTTAAATATTATGGAAGTGATGACTATAAGAAAAAAGTCAAAATTCTTAAAGCAAAAAAAATAGCTGAAAGAGAAGAGTATATATATCAGAAAGCTAAAAGAAAAGAAGATTTGAAAGAAAGAGTTATCGAATCAAGAAAAAATAAATTAGGATTTGAAATAGCTAAAAAACCAAAAGAAACAATTTTTCAGAAAACGGATGTATATGCTGGGGACGAGTTGAAGAAAAAAGAAAAAGAATGGTTAGAAATATATAATAGAAAAATAGAAGATGATAAAGAAAAAATAGACATCGAAAAACATTTGAAAACTAATGATGAAAACCAAAAGAATAATGTGGAGGAAGAATTAGAAATAAAAAATATCCATGAGTATGGAGTTAAATCTAATTATGAATTTGAACAAGTAGAGACAACGCTTCACAAAAAACAAGTAGTTGAACCATCAAAAGAGGAATTGCAAGAAATACCAGAAGAAGAATCTTATTATGATGATATAAGTGAAGAAATAGAAATAAGTGATGCACCAGAAATAAGTGAGCTACAGGATTATGAATATGATGATGCATTAAAAAAATCTATAGACCAAATATTTGTACAAAAAACAATGGACTCATCAAAAAGAGCAGAAATAGAAACATACATAAAGAAAAATGTAGTTCATTTGGAATCAGTTTTAAAAGAATTTGGAATAGAGGCAAAAGTTGTTGATTACAGAAGAGGGCCGACAATAACAAGATATGAACTTACAATACCAAGAGGAATAAAAGTAAGTAAAGTTACATCTTTATCAGATGATATTGCAATGAGCTTAGCAGCGGAAAGCATAAGAATTGAAGCCCCAATACCGGGTAAAAGTGCTATTGGAATAGAAACACCAAATCAAGTTAAAGAACCAGTTCATTTTTCAAATATAATAAGAAACAAAGAGTTAGAAAAAGGGGCATTGAATATAATACTGGGAAAAGATATTGTTGGAAGAGATAAGATTATTGATATTGCAAAAATGCCACATCTATTAATCGCGGGACAAACGGGATCTGGAAAAAGTGTTGCGGTTAATACGTTAATATCAACTTTGATAACAAAAAAATCAGAACGAGAAGTAAAATTCATAATGGTTGATCCAAAAATGGTAGAGCTTATGCCGTATAATGGAATCCCACATTTACTAGTTCCTGTAATAATAGATCCTAAATTAGCTGCTATTGCTCTGAAATGGGCAGTAAATGAAATGGAAAATAGATATAGAACATTAATGGAAAAAGGTGTTAGAAATATTGAAGGATACAATTCGTTAAAAAACATAGAAAAAATGCCTTATATAGTAATAATCATTGATGAGTTGGCTGATTTGATGATGGTTGCAGCGGGAACAGTTGAGGAATCAATAGCTAGGATAGCTCAAAAAGCCAGAGCAATTGGAATTCATCTTGTTGTTGCGACACAGAGGCCATCAACAGATGTAATAACAGGGATGATAAAAGCAAACCTGCCAAGTAGAATATCATTTGCACTAAGATCACAAATTGATTCGAGAACAATACTTGATACACCTGGTGCAGAGAAATTATTAGGACAAGGGGATATGTTGTTGCTTGAAAATGGTTCTTCGAAATTAGAACGAATACAAGGTGCATATATTTCTGATGATGAAGTTATAAAACTAACAACTGCGCTTAAAAAAAGCAGAAAAGCAGTTTATCGTGAAGAAATATTATTTGAGCCAGAAGATTCGACAGGTGATGAAGGAGATCCATTATTCCAAGAAGCAATAAATGTTATTAGAGAAGAAGGAAAAGCATCGATATCGTTGTTACAAAGAAAATTGAAAGTAGGGTTCAACAGAGCATCTAGAATATTCGAACAGCTAAAAGAAAATGGAATAATAGATGAAAATAATCAGTTGCAAGAAATGAACGAAATATAAAATAGACTATAGATATTGGAGGAAGAGTAATATAAAATTTTCAAGTATTTTAAAATATTTCAGTAAAATGAAATTAGGTGTAAATCAAAGAGGAATAAAAGAAGACGGGATTGATTTAGGAACTGCAAATACAGTTGTTTACGTTAAAGGGGAAGGAATACAAATTGATGAACCCACATAT
>ERZ1023696.203-NODE-203-length-12235-cov-3.873885_pt1 | contig 12235 bp, 11 predicted proteins | sample MGYA00520859_ERZ1023696 | MGnify/ENA primary metagenome ERZ1023696 (study PRJEB33180, sample SAMEA4046002) | wastewater metagenome | place: Denmark | collected 2016-03-13 | study: EMG produced TPA metagenomics assembly of the PRJEB13832 data set (Local...
GGCGTAGCTCGCCGTGTAGGCCGGCACCTTCACGGCGTGCTGGTGGGCCGGCGTGCCGCGCTGGAACGGCTGGAGCCCTTGCGCTACGGCGGCGATATGGTGGCCTGGGTCAGCGCCACCGAGGCCAGCTTTGCCGAACTGCCGGCGCGGCTGGAAGGCGGTACGCCCAACGTCGCGGGTGCGATCGGCATGGCGGCTGCGGCGGGCTTCATCGAACAGATCGGGCGCGATCGCATCGACGTCCACCTGAGCGCGCTGCGCGAACACGCTGCTGCGGGGCTGGCCGCGCTGCCCGGCATCACGGTGCTGTCGGCCCACAGCCGCGCATCGGCCATCGTCCCGTTTGTCGCCGATGGCGTGCACCCGCACGACATCGGCACCGTGCTGGACCAACTCGGCATCGCGGTGCGCACCGGTCACCACTGTGCCCAGCCGCTACTCGAACACCTGGGCCTGGGGCCAACCACGCGCGCTTCGTTTGCGCTCTACAACACGCACGCCGAAGTGGAGCGCCTGCTCGCCGGCGTTGCGCATGCCATAAAGGTGCTGCAATGATTTCAGAAACAGCCGCCGAAATCGACCTCTACCAAGACGTGGTGATGGATCACAAGCGCGCGCCGCGCCACTTCGGAACGCTGGCCGCGCCAACACATCAAGCGCGCGGCCAGAACCCGCAATGTGGTGACGACCTGCGGGTGGCCCTGGTGGTCGACGATGGGCGGGTGAGCGACATCCGCTTTCACGGCCAGGGCTGCGCGATCTGCATCGCGTCCGCGTCCATGATGAGCGAGGCGGTGCTCGGGCAAGAGGTGGCGCTGGCGCAGGCGCTGCAGGGCCGGTTCCGCGCCGTGCTCACTGGCCAGATGGAGGCCGACGAAGCGCACCTGGGCAAGCTGATCAGCCTGGCCGGTGTGAGCCGTTACCCAGGCCGCATCAAGTGCGCGCTGCTGGGCTGGCACGCGCTGATGCACGCCTTGGCCGCTGAGGCCGAGAGCGCCAGCAACGCGTCGGAGGCGACGCCATGAGTGCACGACGCGAACGGGTGATCGTCAGGCGCAATGTCGAGGTAGCCTGCGTGCCCGATGGAACTCCAGCCGAACTGCCGGCAGGCACGCTGGTGCAGATCACCCAGGCGCTCGGCGCGTCGTTCACCTTGCTGGTCGATGGCCAGCTGATGCGCCTGGCCGGTGCGGATGCCGACGCCATCGGCAAGCCGGTGCCGGTGGCTCCGGTGGTGGTGCAAGCGGAGGGGCCCGAAGGTGTGCGGGCGCAGGTCTGGCAGACGCTCAAGACCTGCTACGACCCGGAGATTCCGGTGGACATCGTTGAGCTCGGCCTGATCTATGCCTGTGACGTGCTGCCGATGGACGACAGCGACGATTTCAGGGTGTCGATCGAGATGACCCTGACGGCGCCCGGCTGCGGCATGGGGGACCTGCTGGTGGAAGAGATCCACGAGAAACTGCTGGCCTTGCCCCGTGTGGCGCAGGTGGATCTGGATTTCGTGTTCGATCCTCCCTGGGACCGCGCTAGGATGTCCGAGGCCGCGATGCTGTCGCTGGGCCTGTGAGACGGTGAAGCGGTGAGGAACGCTCGCGGCATCGCTATTTCCGTCCGTTCCTCATTTTTCGCCTTTACCCTTGGCACCGGCCGCATGGGCCGCGTGCGCCGGGGTGAAGGTTTCTAGCGCTACCGTTTGAGCTCTCCGAGCTTGTCATGAACCTTGCTCCACGCGTCGGCATCTGGCAGCGCGGGCTTGCGCTTGGTGATGCTCTTCCAGCCGTCGGCAAAGGCCAGGTCGGCGTTGAGCTTGATGAACGCGAGCTGGTCTGCGGGCAGATCTTCTTCGGCAAAGATGGCGTTGGCCGGGCACTCGGGAATGCACACGGCGCAGTCGATGCACTCATCGGGGTCGATGACGAGCATGTTCGGGCCTTCGCGGAAGCAGTCCACGGGGCACACGTCCACACAATCGGTGTACTTGCACTTGATGCAGTTTTCGGAAACGACGTGGGTCATGGCAGGAATTGTGTGGGTCGGTGAAAACCCTTGATTTTAGAAGCTTTCACCGACGAGATTGGAGGGGCCTTGCGGCGAGTGGGGGTTCAGTGGGTTGATGCAGGTCAGTTGACCAGCACGGCACCGGCGGTTTTGTGGCTGGCGGTGTCCACCAGGATCAGCGATCCAAGCACGCGGGCGGTGCCGAAAGGGGCGGCCGGAATCGCCTCTTGCAGCACGAGCTGAACATGGCCAATGGCGTTGGGATCGAGCTGCGTGGCCGATTCCTCGGCCAGCGTGTTGATGTTGAGCTTGTGCACCACGGCTTTCACCTTGGCCTTGACCCAGCGGTGGCCATGCAGCGCCCAGTAAACACGGCCCGCCACCAGGGGCTCGTCGTCCATCCAGGCAACGGTGGTGCGCAGCTCGCGGCGGGCGGGCCAGGCGGGCACAGCGGCGGGCGTGTCGAAATCGTCTTCGGCCGGGGCTGCCTCGGTGGGCGCAGCCACGATCCAGTCGCCGCGCGATACATCGACCTCGCGGTCCAGGATGATGCCGGCGCTGGTGCCCGCAGGCACGTCGCCGGGGCGGCGGGCATGGTCGAGCACCTGTGCCACGGTGGCCAACTGGCCGCTGGGGAAAATTTGCACCGGCGTGCCAGGCGCTACGTTGCCTGCTGCCACACGGCCCCAGAACACGCGGCGGCCCTGAGAGGTGTCGGAGGACGAGGACGAGGATTTTTCGACCCACTGCACCGGGAAAGCCAGCGGCAGTGCCGTGTCGGCAGGCGTGTTGGGCAATGCTTCAAGCACCTGCAGCAGCGTGGGGCCTTCGTAGCCGCACCAGCCAGAGTGGGCGTCCACCACGTTCCAGCCCTTGAGGGCAGACACGGGCACAGTGGCGCACACGTCAATGCCTGCGGCTTGGGCAAAACGGGCCAAAGCGCCCTGGATGTGCTTCCAGGCCAGCACCGGGTCTTGCACCGCGTCGAGCTTGTTCACAGCGAACACCAGCGCGTTTACGCGCAGCAAATGGGCCAGCAGGCTGTGGCGGCGGGTTTGCGGCAGCAGGGCGAGGTCGGGGTTCTGCCAGTCGAGCTTGGTGGCATCGACCAGCACCACGGCGGCATCGGCGCTGCTGGCGGCGGTGACCATGTTGCGCGTGTACTGCTCGTGGCCCGGCGCGTCGCCAATGATGAACTTGCGCGTTTCGGTGGCGAAGTAGCGGTAGGCCACGTCGATGGTGATGCCTTGCTCGCGCTCGGCTGAAAGGCCATCAGTCAGCAGGGCCAAGTCGGTCTCGCCGCCGCGCTGCACGCCGGCCAGGTGGTCTTGCAGCACGGCCTTGCTGTCCACCAGCAGGCGGCCAATCAGCGTGCTCTTGCCGTCGTCCACGCTGCCGCAGGTGATGAACTTCAGCGCGGAAATAGGGTCATTTGTGCCGTTTGCGCTTACTGGTATTGCGCTAGCAGCTATTGAATTCATAGTAGTCATCAGAAGTACCCGTCTTTCTTGCGCTTTTCCATCGAGGCGTCGGAGGTCTTGTCGTCCATGCGGGTGGCGCCGCGCTCGCTCACGTCGGCGGCCAGGGTCTCGATCACGATGTCGGCGGCCGTGGCGGCAGGGCTTTCCACCGGGCAGGTGCAGGTGATGTCGCCCACGGTACGAAAGCGCACCTGGCGCGTTTCCACCACTTCACCGTCGCGCGGTGGCGTGAGTTCGGTCACGGGCACGAGCAGGCCCTTGCGTTCGACCACCTGGCGCTGGTGGGTGTAGTAGAGCGACGGCAGGGCAATCTGCTCGCGGTCGATGTACTGCCACACGTCCAGCTCGGTCCAGTTGCTGATGGGGAACACGCGGAAGTGCTCGCCGGGCTGCAGGCGGGTGTTGAACAGCGTCCACAGCTCGGGGCGCTGGGCCTTGGGCTGCCATTGGCCGAAGCTGTCGCGGTGGCTGAAGATGCGCTCCTTGGCGCGGGCCTTTTCCTCGTCGCGGCGGGCGCCGCCGATCAGCGCGTCAAAGCGGAACTCTTCAATCGCTTCGAGCAGCGTGACCGACTGGTGCACGTTGCGCGACTCGCCCGGATGGGCCAGGCGCACGGTGCCACGCGCCATCGAATCTTCGACGCTGCGCACGATGAGTTCGGCGCCCAGCTCCTTGGCACGGAAGTCGCGAAAGTCCGTCACCTCGGGGAAGTTGTGGCCCGTGTCGATCATCAGCAGCGGGTAGGGAATGCCGCCGCCGCTGGCCTTGGTGCCAAAGGCCTTTTCGGCGCACTTGAGCATGACCAGCGAATCCTTGCCGCCCGAGAACAGCAGGGCGGGGCGTTCGAAAGCGGCGGCCACCTCGCGCAGGATGAAGATGGTTTCTTCTTCCAGCGCGTCGAGGTGGCGGTTGCTGAGGTGGCTCAGCGTGGAGGTGTCGATGCGGGCGTTCATGGGTGAATGTGCTCAGTGGTTCGGTTCAATGTCCGGGACGTATGCAACTGGCGCAGTCCAGGCGAGGGCAGCCACGCAAGGGCCGCCTCGTCGCGCTGGCTGCGTCCCCCTGCCCGCATGGCGCAGCCATGCGAGAGCGGGGGGAAGGCGCGAAGCGACTCAGGGGGGTGGTCATTTCAATGCGCCAGGTGCAGGCCGCACTCGCGGTTGTCTTCGCCCTTGGTCGGGTCCACGTAGTCGAAGTTGTTGGGCAGGCCGTGCTTCACGCAGTATTCGTGCAGGTCTTTGGATGACCAGTGCAGCAGCGGGGCGACCTTGATCAGGCCATCGGGGTTGATGCTGACGGGGTCCATCTGTGCGCGCACGGCGGTGTCGGTGGCGCGCAGGGCGGTGAACCAGACTTGCGGTGCGGTCTCGCGCAGGGCGCGGGCAAAGGGCTCGAGCTTCACCTCGGCGGTGAAGGCGGCGTGGCGTGGATCATGAAGCGCAGGCGTTGCGCCCTCCACCGCCTCGCGGTGCGCGCGGGAGCGGCGTGGCAGGTAGATCTTGAGGTTCAGCCCCAGCTGTTTCGTCACCTCGTCGGCGAAGCGGTAGGTGGCTTCAGTGTTGTAGCCGTTGTCCATCCAGACCACGGGAACCTGGGGGTTGACGCGCGTCACCAGGTGCAGGATCACGGCCTCGAACGGGCGAAAATTCGTGGTGACGATGGTGGGCTGGCCCAGGCCCACGGCCCACTCCACCAGGGCCGACGCATCGCGGCCCCAGCGGGCATTGACCTGCGCCAGGTCGAGCTCGCGCACCGCGCTCATGCCGCCTCCCGTGCGAAGAGCGGGCGCGGCTCCAACGCATCGCCCTGGTAGAAGGCGCTGTAGCGCGCAAACTGGCGCTCGGCGGCCGCCAGGTTCTGGCCCTCGGCCAGCACGGCGCTCGTGAAGCCGCTGCGCGCCATCTGCACCAGCTGGTCGATCAGCACATCGCCCGTGGCGCGGAGGTCGCCCGCAAAGCCATGGCGGCGGCGCAGCAGCACGGCCTGGCTGAACGCGCGGCCGTCGGTGAACTTGGGAAAGTGCAGCTCGATGCGCTCCACGCCCTGCAGCGCGCCGCTGGCGACGATGTCGGTCAGCTCGGCGTCGTTGGCGATCTGCAAGGTTTTTTCGGTTTCAGCGCTTGTGGGTAAAGCGCTGGCAGCTATTATTTTCATAGTGATCTGGATTTATTCGGTGATGGCTTCTTCTTGCGCCTGCTTGGGGTGGCGCGCGCCGTTGGCGGCGTCCTTGAACGGGTCGTGGCCGATGCGGCGCAGCGCATCAATGAAGAACTCGCCAGGCTTGCGCAGTGCGCGGAAGGTGGTGAGCACGGCCTCGATCACGTCGGGCACTTCCGAGGCGGTGAACGAGGGGCCGACCACCTTGCCCGCCAGGGCCGGGCCAGACAGGCGCGTGCCGTCGGCACCGCCCAGCGTGATCTGGTACCACTCCTTGCCGTCCTTGTCGACCCCGAGGATGCCGATGTGCCCGCTGTGGTGGTGGCCGCAGCTGTTGATGCAGCCGCTCATGTGCAGGTCGATGGGCCCCAGGTCAAAGACTTCGTCGAGGTCCTGGTAGCGCTCGGTGATGGCCGCGGCAATGGGCAGGCTGCGCGCATTGGCCAGCGAGCAGAAGTCGCCGCCGGGGCAGGCGATCATGTCGGTCAGCAGGCCGATGTTGGGCTGGGCCAGGCCCAGCTTGCGCGCGGCTTCGTACAGGGCGGGCAGGTCGCTTTCGAACACCCACGGCAGCAGCAGGTTCTGCTTGTGCGTCAGGCGCGCCTCGCCCGCACTGAACTGGTCGGCCAGCTGTGCCAGCGCGCCCATCGTGTCGGCGTCGGCATCGCCGGGTGCAAAGCCCACGCGCTTGAACGACAGCGTCACGGCGCGCATGCCGGGCAGGCGGTGGCCGGTGACGTTTTGCTGCAGCCAGCGCTGGTAGAGCTGGCCGTCGGTCTTGACGCTGCTGGGCAGGTTGGCGGGTTTCAACTCGGGAACCACAAAGTTGGCTTGCACGCGGTCCAGTTCGGCCTGGGTGATGGTGTGCGGGGCGCCGTCCTGCTCCACGATGGCCTTGTACTCGGCCTCCACTGCGTCGATGAATTGCTGGCCCTCGGCCTTCACCAGGATCTTGATGCGCGCCTTCCACTTGTTGTCGCGGCGGCCGTAGCCGTTGTAGACGCGGATCACGGCCTCGATGTAGTTGAGCAGCTGGTTCCAGGGCAGAAACTCGCGCACCACGGCGCCGATGATGGGCGTGCGGCCCATGCCACCGCCCACCTTGACGGTAAAGCCCACTTCGCCCGCACTGTTCTTGAGCGCCTGCACGCCGATGTCGTACCAGCCGGTGGCGGCGCGGTCTTCGGCGGAGCCGTTGAACGCGATCTTGAACTTGCGCGGAAGGAACGCGAACTCGGGGTGCAGCGTGCTCCACTGGCGTGCGATCTCGGCGAAGGGGCGCGTGTCCACGATGCCGTCCTCCGCGATGCCTTCATACGCCTCGGTGGTGATGTTGCGGATGGTGTTGCCGCTGGTCTGGATGCCGTGCATGCCCACGCTGGCGAGCAGGTCCATCACGTCGGCGGCCTTGGTGATGGGGATCCAGTTGAACTGCACGTTGGTGCGCGTGGTGAAGTGCCCGTAGCCGTATTGGAGCGGCGCTGCGTGCAGTGTCAGGCCGGGCTGGGCGGCCTGCAGTTCGTCCTGCGTGGCCTGGGCATGGGCCAGCAGCTCGGGTGTGGGCTTGTCGTAGTCGCGGGCGATGCGGGCCAGCATGCGCAGTTGCGTGCTGCTGATTTCGCCGTAGGGCACGGCAATGCGGGCCATGGGGGCGTAGCGCTGGATGTACCAGCCGTTTTGCAGGCGCAGCGGCAAAAGCTGTTCGTCGGTCAGTTCGCCGCGCTGCCAGCGGTCGAGCTGGTCGCGGAACTGCTGGGCGCGCAGTTGGACGAATTGCTTGTCGAATTGGGTGTATTGGTACATGGGGCAATGAGCCTCTTAAATCAAAACGAGTTTGGCGCCCGCCCAGGCGAGCAGCACGGAAAGGGCCGAGCGGATCAGGCGCTCGGGGGTGCGGGAAACCAGGCGCGAGCCCAGCCAGATGCCGGGCAGCGAACCGGCCAGCAGTTGCAGCAGCAGCGGCCAATCAACCGAGCCCAGCGAAGCGTGGCCCAGGCCGGCCACCAGCGTCAGCGGCACGGCGTAGGCAATATCGGCAGCAATGATGCGCGGCAGCGGCAGGTGCGGAAACACCAGCAGCAGCACGGTGACGCCAATGGCCCCCGCGCCCACCGAGGTGAAGGTGACCAGCATTCCGATCACCGCGCCCAGCAGCACCGGCAAGCTCCAGTGGCGGGGCTCGGCGGCATTGGCTGCATTGGCGCGGCGGGCAGCCACCTCGGCAGCCTGGCGTTGTGGCGAAAACGCCAGCACCTTGTAGGCCGTGGCAGCGGCCGTGAGCAGCAGGGCAATGCCCAGCGTGCTGGTCATGAGGTGCTGGGCCTGTTCGGTGGCCGGCCCCATGCGGTGCAGCAGCCACAGTGCTGCCAGTGCCGCCGGAATGCTGCCCGCGCACAGCAGGCCCACCACGCGCCACGGCACCAGGCGCTGGCGCGCCATGCTCACGGTGCCCCCCATCTTGGTGAAAGCCGCAAACAGCAGGTCGGTGCCGATGGCCAGGTGGGGTTTCACGCCAAAGAAGAAGATGAGCACGGGCGTCATCAGCGAGCCGCCGCCGACACCGGTCAGGCCCACAATCAGCCCGACGGCAAAGCCCGCAAAAACAAACGCGAAATCATGCATGGCTGCGAATGTAGAGGCGGGGCTTATGAAAACAAACGATTGTTTCGTGCTGCCCTTATGCGAATAAGCTTATGCACGAGCTGTGGCGCGGGTTGCGCGGGGTTTGGTGGGGTTTTGTGCCTTGTTCTTTTGCGGCCCAGGCAAGCCGCTACCGTGCAAGCGCCACCCGCTGAACTGGTGGCGTCCCGCTTTCCGCGCGCAGCGCGAAGAAAGGCGGAAAGGCGCGAAACGCCACGGGAGGTTATTTCTCCAGCCGCGCCGTGCCCATGGCGCGCGTCAGACGCGCATCCAGTGGCAGCGGCTCGGCATTCACCAGCGCGGCCAGCAGTTCACCGCACAGCACGGCCCGCGTGAGCCCGCGCGCGCCCATGGCGGTGCAGACCCACAGGCCGGGCAGGGCCTGGGCATCGACAGGGCCGACGATGGGCAGGCGGTCGGTTGCGGTGCAGCGCACGCTGGCCCAGGCGCGCACTGCGGCACTATCCGAGGGCGATGTGCTGGCAAACGCCGCCTGCAGCGTGGGCGCCGCGTTGGGCAGCAATTCCTGCAAGCGCCGCCAGTTGGTGGCATGGGCAGCCGCCACTTCGGCGGAGGTGAGCGGCAAGGCGTCCACATCCCGTTCAAAGGTGGAACCCATGTGCCAAGCAAGGCCCGCGTCTCGCGGAACGTGGGCGACCAGGCCGCCATTTCCGTTGACCGGAAAAGGGGGCAGGGCAGCAGCCCCTGCGTCTTGCACGCCCCACGACAACTGACCGCGCACAGACTGCAGTGGCAGGGTGGGTGCTGATGAGGCTGCAAGCAACGCATTGCAGGCCGGGCCTGCGGTCAGCACCACGCATTCAGCCTCGGCAATGGTGTGGCCGTGGTCATCCAGTGCCTGCCATATTCCGGTGGCGGTGCTGTCCCCGGTGGCGGCGCTGTCGGTCGCCGGGCTGCGCTGCAGCCGCGCTACCGATTTGCGGGGGCACCACTCGATGCCGGGCTGCGCCAGCAATGCGCGGACCAGGCGCGCGGGTTGCACCCAGCCCGCTTTCGCATGCCAGCAGGCGGGGGTGTCTTGCGCCAGCCCGGCGGCTTGTAGGGTGGGCGCGCTGGCTGCCTGGCTCCAGTCGGCACCAGGGCTTTGTTCCCAGCCTGCGGGCAGGCCCGGGTTCTGCTCGGGCCGGCGTTCCAGCACGCCGCAAGGGTTCCAGTCCACGCCATCCTGCAACAACGCCTTCGACTGTTGCAGCATGGCGCGCACGCCGCTGCGCGATACGCGCGAGAAAACGTTGTCGTCCGGGGAGAGATGCGGGGCGAACAGACCCACCGGCAGTCCGGAGGCCCCCGCCGCCGGTGCATCGCCCATGTCCAGCACCTGCACCTGCCAGCCGCGCCGTGCCAGGCTGGCAGCCGTGGCGGCGCCTGCCAGGCCGGCACCAATCACGATGCAGCGGGCCGGTACAGCGTGCGAGGGGGTGCTGGGAGCGGGGCGCGAGGTACGCGGCTCCCACCGAGGATCGAAGGTGGCTTGCAGGTTGTCGCGCTTGGGCGGCACGCCCGGCACCTTCTCTACATGGAAGCCGCATTGCGTGAGCGCATCGCGCACTGCGCGCGCAATGGTCCAGGTGGCCAGGCGCGTGCCCCGGCGGCAGCAGCGCGCCACGGCCTTGAGCGTGTGCAGGTTCCACAGTTCTGGATTGCGCTGCGGGCTGAATCCGTCCAGATAGACCGAATCCACGGTCCATTCCTGCTGGCGCAGCACCGTTTGGGCGTCGCCAATGCACAGTGTCAACAGCACGCGCCCGCCATCAAAGGTGAGGCGGTGCACGCCCGGCAACAGCCCCCAGAACTGGTCGTGCAATTCCTGGGCCAGCGGCGCAAGTTCCGGGTGGGCCGAGGCAGCGCGCAGCAGGTCAGCCGCACTGACAGGCCAGGCCTCTGTCGAGATGAAGTGCAGCAGGCGGGGGCGCTGCGCATCGACCCGCCACGCCGCCCAGGTGACCAGAAAATTCAGCCCAAAGCCGAACCCGGTTTCGAGAATGCGCCACTGGGCACGCCCAGCCCAAGCCGCAGGCAGGCCGCAGCCGTGCAGGAAAACCTGGTGCGCCTGATCCAGCCCACCGTTTTCACTGTGATAACGGTCGCCGAAGCGGGGGCTGTACGGGGTGCCGTCCGGGAGCCAGTCAATGGGTTCGGACATGAGGAGCGATGAAAAAAGACGCGGGTCCGCGGTGGCTTGCAGGCCGAGGCCTGACCGGCACCGTCAACCGATTACCGTTGTGAATGAAACAGCTTATTGCTGCACTGGACCGCATTACGCGCTGGGCGGCACGTAGCCTGCAGCGGCGTGTGCGCCACCGCCAAAGAAATGGTTTTGACGAACCCACTTTTTGCAGCGCTGCACTGCGTTACGCGCTGGGCGGGACGTATCCCGCTGCGGCGTCTGCGCCGCCACCAAAAAAGTGGTTTTCCATCTGTCGGGCGAGGTATTGGCGGGCGCGGGCGTCGGCCAGGTTCAGGCGGTTTTCATTGACCAGCATGGTCTGGTGCTTGATCCAGTCCGCCCACGCCTGCTTGCTCACGTTTTCCCAGATGCGTTTGCCCAGTTCACCGGGGTAGGGAGGAAAGTCGAGACCTTCGGCTTCCTTGCCGAGCTTGATGCATTGAACCGTGCGTGCCATGGGATTTCCTTGTGTGATGTGCGAGCAAAAAGGGTTGCTCAGATGATTTGGATATAAAGAACTGAAATCTTAGTCGTTCCAGTTTTGAAGATGGCCTTCCAGAATGCGTTTCATCGGTGTTTTGCACCGCAACCCATTCATAAAAGAGGCTTTCAATGAACTTTCGCCGCAACTTTATCAAGTTTCCCTTCGCCGTCGCCCTGGCTGGCAGTTTGGCCCTGACAGCATTGCCGTCGTTTGCACAGTCTGTGACGCTGCTCAATGTGTCATACGACCCCACCCGGGAGTTGTATGTGGAATTCAACCAGGCCTTTGCCAAATATTGGAAGGGCAAGACCGGCCAGGACGTGACCATCAAGCAAAGCCACGGCGGCTCGGGCAAGCAGGCGCGCTCCATCATCGACGGGCTGGACGCCGACGTGGCCACGCTGGCCCTGGCGGGTGACACCGACGCGCTGCACACCAACGGCGGCTGGATTCCGAAAGACTGGCAAAAGCGCCTGCCGCACAACAGCTCGCCCTACACCTCCACCATCGTGCTGGTGGTGCGCCAGGGCAACCCCAAGGGCATCAAGGACTGGGATGACCTGGTGCGCGCCGATGTGAAAGTGATCACCCCCAACCCCAAGACGTCGGGCGGTGCGCGCTGGAACTACCTGGCCGCGTGGGAATTCGCCAAGCGCAAGAATGGCGGCAGTGACGCCAAGGCCAAGGAATTTGTGGGCAACCTGTTCAAGAACGTGCCGGTGCTCGACACGGGTGCCCGTGGCTCCACCATCACCTTTGTGCAGCGTGGTGTGGGTGATGTGTTGCTGGCCTGGGAAAACGAGGCTTTCCTGGCGCTGAAGGAGTTTGGCCCGGACAAGTTTGAAATCGTGGCACCGTCGCTCTCGATCCTGGCCGAGCCCAGTGTGGCTGTGGTCGACAAGGTGGTGGACCGCAAGGGCACCCGTGCCGTGGCCGAGGAATACCTGAAGTACCTGTACTCCGACGAAGGCCAGGACATTGCAGGCCGCAACTTCTACCGCCCCACGTCGGAAAAGGCCAAGGCCAAGTACGACAAGCAGTTCGCCAAGATCTCGCTGTTCACCATTGACCAGGCTTTTGGTGGCTGGGCCAAAGCGGACAAGGCGCACTTTGCGGATGGCGGCTCGTTCGACCAGATTTACACGAATAAGTAAGTACACCCCCAGGCTTCGCGGACTTGCGTATCCGCTACTCCTACCCCCTTGCAGGGGGCAACACCAGCGGCCTGGCAGAGCCAGTTCCGCGGTGTTTGCTGGATGACGTGCTTGTGCTTCGCACTTTGCG
>ERZ1023696.205-NODE-205-length-12164-cov-6.589017_pt1 | contig 12164 bp, 13 predicted proteins | sample MGYA00520859_ERZ1023696 | MGnify/ENA primary metagenome ERZ1023696 (study PRJEB33180, sample SAMEA4046002) | wastewater metagenome | place: Denmark | collected 2016-03-13 | study: EMG produced TPA metagenomics assembly of the PRJEB13832 data set (Local...
GACGTATTCCTCGGTCCACCCGAATTCGGCGGCCACGTCGGCAAACGGCCGCTCGGTCAGGGGCAGATCGCCGTGCAGGCGCTCCAGCAGGCGGGCATCATCCGGCGACAGCATCGAGCTCCTCCGGCATCGTGGTTTCGGGCAGGGCGCGAAAGCGCCGCGGGCCGGTCTGCTTGAAGCGGCGGCAGGAGAACAGGACCTCGTGCGGGTACTGCGCCAGATCGCAATGATCCAGGACGCGTGCGATGACGTCGCGCACAGCGGTGCGGTCGCGGCCATGCACCATGCAATACAGGTTGTAGGGCCAGCCCTCGGCGCGCTCGCGCCGGTAGGCCAGCGTCACGCCGGTCACGCGGGCGAGGGCCTCGCCGCAGGCGTCTACCTCGGCATCCGGGATGTTGAAAACGGTCATGGCGTTGGCGTCAAAGCCCAGCTCGTGGTGGCGCACGATGGCGCCGATGCGCCGCACCGTGCCCTGGTCCAGCCACTGCTGCAGCGTCTGCAAAACCGATTCGCCGGTGCGGCCCAGCGCCTGTGCCCAGGCGTCGAAGGGGCGGGGCACCAGGGGCAGGCCGTCTTCGAGGAGGGCGGCGAGTGGCCGGTCTGCCTCGGCCACCGGCATGGCCTCGGGCGCGGCCGCCATGGGTGCGGGGGCCGTGCGTTCGCGCAGATCAAAGCCCAGGTCGATGCGGTAGGCGCGCTGCATGCGCAGCTGCAACGCGGTCAATCCCGTGGCGTCTTCGAGCGAACGCATGGCGGCGCGCACGGCGGCATCGTCCTGCCCGGTCATCACGAACCAGAGGTTGTAGTGGTGCTCGCGCTGGTAGTTGTGGTTGACGCCGGGGTGGCTGGATACCACGGCGGCCACGGCGTCCAGCCGCTCGGGGGGCACCGCCATGGCGGCCAGCAGCGCCGCACCGCCGGCGTTGCCCGCAAAAACCCCGCCGATGCGGCTCAGCGCGCCTTCGCGCTGCAGCCGGGCGTAGCCCGCCAGAACCTCGTCGGCCGACAGGCCCAGCGTGCCCGCGACGTGCGCAAAGGGCTCGCGCACCAGCGGAAAGCCGCGCTGCCAGGGGTTGAGCAGCGCCAGGCGAAGGTCGGCGTCGGGGGCCATCTAGAACCCCACCCGCGCTGCGCGGGACGTGAAGAAGATGCCGCTGGGCGAATCGACCGTCATCGTGGCCTGGGTGGCAAAGGTCTGCGTGTCGATCACGCTGACGCGGTGGGCGTCGCGCGAGCTGATCCAGACCGACTCGCCGCGCGGCGTGAATTCCATGTGCAGCACGGCCTTGCCGGGCTCCAGCGTGTGCACGATCTTCTGCGTGGTGGTGTCGATGACCTGCACGCGGTGGTAGTCAGGCACCGAGAAGTTCACCCACACCTGGCGGCCGTCGGGACGGGCCATCACGAACACGGGCTGTCCAGCCACCGGGATGCGGCCGACCTCTTGCCAGGTGTCGGTGTCCACCACCAGCACCTCGTGGCGGCCGATGGCGGGCAGGTAGGCGCGGCGCCCGGCCACGGCCCAGCCGCGCAGGTGCGGCATCTTGTAGACCGGCAGGGGCTCCTGGCCACGGCCGTAGCCGCCCAGGATGCGGCGCACGGTGGGCTTGTCTTCCCACAGGTCCACCATGGCCAGGCCGTCCTCGCCGAACAGGCCCGCGATGTAGTGGCGGCCATTGGGCGTGACCAGCGCGTCATAGGGCTGCTTGCCAATATTGGGCAGCTTGGTGGTAACGGGGCGTGCGGGGTTGGACAGGTCGGTGATCCAGATGGCGTTGGCGTCGAACAGGCTGTAGGCGAAGCGCCGTCCAGGCAGGTCCACCAGCCCGACTACGCGCGAGAGCTTGCCGTTCTCGTATTCGGCCGGGATGTCGGCCACCAGCTCCAGCGTGGTGGTGTCGAAGGCCTTGATGCCGCCGGGCGTGTAGTTTTGTGCCACCACCAGGCGGCCGTCGGCGCTGATGGCGCCGCCAATCGAGTTGCCCGCCTGCATCACGCGGCCAGCGATGCGGTGCGTGAGCAGATCGACCTTGGTGAGCGCGCCGTCGCGCCCAAACACAAAGGCGTAGCGGCCGTCGCGCGAGAACACCACCGATGCGTGCGAGAGGTCGCCCAGGCCCTTGACCTCGGCCAGCAGTGTGCGCTGGCTGGTGTTGACGATCGCCAGCGTGCCCGTGGACCGCGCCACGACGACGCCGAGATCGCCCGTGCCGGTGGCGGCAGGTACACCGGCGCATCCGGCCAGCAACAGGGAGGAGGCGCCCATCAGGGCGAGGCAGTCGCGGCGTTTCATCGGGAATCCTTTTGCGGCTCGGGGAATCCGGCCATCAGTTGCTGGGCAATCCACAGGGCCTCGGCTTCGTTCACCATGGCTTTCCAGGGCGCCATGGGGGTGCCGGGGCGACCGCCGTAGATGGTGGCTGCCAGGGAACCAATCGGTTTGTCGGCCAGTGCCTCGCGGGTGAGCGCGGGCCCCAGGCCACCGGTCAAGCGCAGGCCGTGGCACGAGCCGCAGTCCTGGCGCACCATGCGCACCAGCTCTTGCTGGCGTTGTGCGGTGGGTGGGGCCGGTTGGGCATGAAGCCCGGCGGCGCAGACCATCAGCGCCAACCAGGCAAAGGCACGGTGCCAACCTCGAAACACCCCGCCGACCGTGGGATGATGGTCGGCGTTGGAGGGGCGTGGCGTCTGGTGCGCGTTCTTGCAAGGCATGGCGAAATATCGCTGGATTTGCAGCCATCGTCCTTGATTCACATCAACGACGATGACCCCGGTCATTTTGACAATGGGGCCATTGTTTACCAACCGTGCCCAGTTTCAATGGGCCATCCCCGATGGACACCGCCAACCCCTCCTCGCAGCCCCCCCTCGGCAACCTGGCCGACGCCCCTTCTGGCGGGGCTCTTCCCCGGCTTGCGCCTTCTGAATGGGGCCGTGTCACGCTGGTGGGTGCGGGGCCCGGTGACGCGGAGTTGCTCACGCTCAAGGCGGCACGCGTGCTTGCCAGTGCCGATCTGGTGCTTTATGACAACCTGGTGTCCAGCGATGTGCTCGGGCATGTCGCTGTGGGAGCTGAGCGCATCTACGTCGGCAAGAAGAGCCGCAACCACACCCTGCCGCAGGAAGGCATCATCGAACTCATGGTGCGGCTGGCGCAAAGCGGCCGCTCGCTGGTGCGCCTGAAGGGCGGTGATCCGTATATCTTCGGGCGCGGCGGCGAAGAGGCCGAGGCGCTGGCAGCCGCCGGCATTGCCTGTGACACCGTGCCTGGCATCAGTGCGGCCCAGGGCGCGGCCGCGTCCGCGGGCATCCCCCTCACACACCGCGACCATGCCGCCATGCTGGTGTTTGCCACCGGCCATCTGCAGGGCGAAGAGGGCGAGCGCACCGTCGCGCTCGACTGGGCGGCGTTGGCGCGGCCCCGCCAGACGGTGGTGATCTACATGGGAGTCGGCACCCTGCCCACCATTTGCACCCAGCTCATCGCCCACGGCCTGCCGGCCAGCACGCCAGCGGCCATGATCGAGCGCGCCACGCTGCCCGGGCAGCGCAGCATTGTGGGCACGCTGCAAACCCTGCCGGCCCTGAGCGTGGCCCACGGCGTGCATCCGCCCGCACTGATCATGATTGGTGACACGGTGACGTTGCAGGCGCGCATCGGATCGCCCACCGGCGTGCTCACCGGGTTTCCGGCGCTTGCCGATACCGCACCGCCCCAGGCGCTGGCCTGCACCGCCTGACGCGACGGACTCAGACCGGGCGGTTGGGCACGGCCCGGCGATGGTCGAGTAGCGCGTGGGTCGCCTGCATACCCTCGGGCGCATCCACCCGCGGGGCGGCATCTGCCGGTGCGGACACCGGCTCCCGCAACCAGCCCCAGACAATCAGCACCTGCGCGGCGTAGTAGGTGGAGAGCACCCAGAACTGCGCCATGGGCAAGGGCTGCACGAAACGGCTGGTGGCCAGGAGCGAGTCGCTCACCATGAAAAGGCACGCGCCCACGGCCACCATGCGCGCAGCGCTGGTGCCCAGCACCCGTGCGCGCCCCAGGGCCTGCGCCGCCATGAGGGCAATCACCAGCACATAGGCCGCCACCGGTCCGCGCAAGGCGGCGGGCAGGCCGCCTGCCCACAAAAAAGCGTACATGGCAGTGCCCACGGCGAGTGTGGCCACCAGCGCACCGCGGCGGGCAAACCACGGCACACCCAGGCGAAACAGGGCGATGTAGGCCAGGTGCGCACCCAGAAAACTCACCAGGCCGGGAATGAAGAGCCCGTGCAGCATCAAAAACACATCACCCGCCAGCGATAACACCAGCGCCAGCACCATGGTGACCCATGGTTTTGCATAAAATCGGCCTCTAGCGCTTATGGATAAAGCGCAGGCAGCTACTAATATTATAGCAATCACCATCGTCAGGGGCTTGAACACCAGGTGCCACTCGGTCCAGCCCACGGCACTGGTGGCGGTCGCCAGTGCACCCGCTTCGATCATCAGGGCCAGCGGCATGCTGATGCGGCCCTGCACCACGGCACCCAGGGCCCATTGCGTGGCCAACAGGGCCGCAAACCATGCGGTGTTGTGGGCCAGCGGGGCACTGTCGGCGTGCCACAAAAACACCGAAACACCCGCCAGCAGCAGCACAAACTGCACGCTGGCGAACCAGCGGGTGGCGGGCGTCATGGCGGGGTTGTAGCGCGGCATCCGGGCGATGTCGAAGGCCGGCTTGGGAAAGCGCTGCGCCACGTCGGCGGGCCGCCACCCCGGGGGCTTGAGCCACACGCGCAGCTTGTCGCCCCAGCTGCGCGCGTGCCAGCTGTCGTGCGCCAGCCCGGCATACACCTGGGCATTGGCCCACAGCGGGTCCCAGCTGTTGAGCAGGCCGCGCGTGCCGTACACGCATTTTTCCTTGTCATCCTCGTCCTTGAAGGTGCCGAAGATCCGGTCCCACAGGATCAGGATGCCGCCATAGTTCTTGTCCAGATAGGCGTCGTTCACGGCGTGGTGCACGCGGTGGTTGCTGGGGCTGCAGAACCAGCGGTCAAACCAGCCCAGCTTGCCCACCTGCTCGGTGTGCACCCAGAACTGGTAGAGCAGGTCGATGAGCGCCACCACCGCAAACACCAGCGGCGGCACGCCCGCCAAGGCCATGGGCACGTAGAACACCCAGCCCAGCAGCGCGCCCGAACTGGTCTGGCGCAGGGCGGTGCTGAGGTTGTAGTCCTGGCTTTGGTGGTGCACGGCATGTGCGGCCCACAGCACGGCCGATTCGTGGCCCATGCGGTGCAGCCAGTAGTAACAAAAGTCGTAGAACACCAGTGCCAGCAGCCAGCCGGGCAGGCTGGTCCAGAACGCATCGCTGCGCCACAGCGCCACATGCTCGAACAGGGCGGTGTAAATGCCAATGCGCAGCAGCCGCGTGAACACCGCGCTGGTCTGGCTCAGCATGCCCAGGCCGATGCTGCTCATGGCATCGGCCAGGTGGTAGGTGTTGCGCTGGCGCCTGTGGCCAATGGCCAGCTCCACGGCGATCAGCACAAAAAAGACCGGGGTGGCAAGAACGATGATCTGGCTGGGGCTCATGGGGGGACACCAAAATGTCCGCCGATTCTTGCCCCAATCAGGTCAAAGCGCCTCTGGCATCAACCCTGATGATGCGTTCCACCACGCCCGCGGCCAGCCCGCCGCGCACGCCGATCAAGAAATTGTGCAGATTCACCGTGGGGTCGCAGTGCCCCGGCACCAGCCACAGCATCTGGCCCAGCGCGGGCAGCCGGGCCTGGGGGCCGTCGGCATACAGCACGCCATGCTCGTCGCCGCCGTTGGCGTAGCGCAGGCCGCGCCCCGGTGGCAGCAGGGCCACGGTGGGCAGGCCCGAGTCGATGGCGTGGCTTTTGTGGCCCGCGTCGCACACGGCATGGCTGCCGCAGGCCGAGATGACCTGCGTTTTGACAAACAGTGACTGCTCGAAAACGGGCTGCGCGGGCTCGCGCTCGTTGCGGGCGTAGTCGGTGTCCATGAACAGGAACGAACCCGCCTGCAACTCGCCATACACGCCGCTGGCCGCCTCGTGCACCAGCGTGCCGGTGCCCGAGCCCGTGACCAGTGGCACCGGCAGCCCGGTGGCGGTGATGAGGTCGCGCGTGTGGCGCGCCGCCTGCACAGCGGCTGCAATGGCCTCGCGCCGCTCGGCCGCGCCGCGCAGGTGCTGGGCGCGGCCGTGGTAGGCGTGCAAGCCGGCAAAGCGCAGCTGGGTGAGCCGCGCCACCGCCTGGGCCAGCGCCAGCGCCGGCGCGCCCGGCGGCACGCCGCAGCGGCCCTGGCCCACGTCGATCTCGACCAGCACGTCGATGCGTGCCTGCGGCGCCGCCTGGGCCATGGCCTCGGCCAGGCGCTGGACGCCCTCGGCACTGTCCACGGCCAGCGCCAGGCGCCCGCCCTGGGTTTGCAGGTGTGCGGCCAACCGCGCCACGCGCAGCAGCTTGGGGTGGGCGATGACCTGGTTGGTGATGGTGATGTCGCGCACGCCGCCTTCGGCCAGCGCCTCGGCCTCGGCGGTCTTCTGCACGCAGGCTCCCACGGCCCCGGCGCGCTGCAGCTGCAGGGCGATTTCGGCGCTCTTGTGCAGCTTGGCGTGCGGGCGCCACAGCACCTGGTGCTTGCGGGCAAAGTCGGCCATGCGCGCGATGTTGCGCTCCATGGCGTCCAGGTCCACCACCAGTGCAGGCGTGTCGATGCGGTCCACGCGCAGGCCCACGCTGGCCGCCAGCGCCTGCGGAAGGTCAGGCCGTGGTTTCATCGCGGGCGGCGTTGTCCAGGTGCTGGGTGTCGGCCCAGCCGACCAGGCTGAGGCCCTGCGGCGTCCACAGCAGCCGGTTGATGGCGGCGTTGGCCAGTTGCCAGGTGCGCGGCGCCTGGATCTCCTGGCCGGTGGCCAGGCGGTAAATCACGTCGAGCACGCCGCCATGCGCCACCAGCACCACCAGCTCGCCGGGGTGGCGCGCTGCCAGGCGGTGCACGGTGTTGTCGATGCGGGTGCGCAGCGAGTTCAGCGATTCGCCGCCCTCGGGCGCGTAGTGCGGGTCGCGCTTGCGCCAGCGCAGGGCGTCTTCGGGCAGCTCGGCCTCGATCTGCGCAAAGGTGCGGCCCTGAAAGTGGCCAAAACTGCGTTCACGCAGATCGGGCTCGGGCGTGAGGGGTGCACCCGTGGTGTCCGCCACGGCCTGGGCCGTGGCCCGGGCGCGCTGCAGATCGCTGGTGTAGATGGCGGCCACGGGCTCGTCGGCGAGGGCCCGCGCCAGCTGCCGCGCCTGCCACAGGCCGGTGTCGTTGAGCGGGATGTCGAGATGCCCCTGGATGCGGGTGTCCACGTTCCAGGCGGTTTCGCCATGGCGTATGGCAATGATGCGGGTGGCATGCATGGGGACTGGGCGCGCCTCAGCGCGGTATTTCCAGGACGATGCGGCGCGGCCCGGTGGGCGGTGTGGGAAAGCCGTTCAGGGCCGCGTCGAACATGGCGGCAAACACGGCCGGGTTGTCGGTCCACACACCCTCGTGCACGGCGCGGGTTTCGTACACCACGTTGCCGGTGGCCGCTTCGCGCAAGATCAGGCCGACTTCGCGCCGGTACAGCGTGGGGGGCGGAAAACGCATCGACAGGCCGCCATAAAAGCCGCGGCCACCGCCCCAGCCACCCCAGCCCCACCCGGGGCCATCCCAGTAGTCCGGATAGGCCTGGAGGTCGATGCGGGCATGGGCCTGCACGCGATAAAACGGCGCCGCGCTGTCCTGGCGCAGGCCCACCTTGGCCAGCGCCAGCCGGGCCTGTTCTTCCACTGCAGACTGCTGTGCGCCCTGGGCTTGCTGCGACGGCAAGCGCTCGAAGCTGTAAGTGGCCCGCGCGGGCGCGCCGGCGAGCTGGGAGAACGATTGCACGTCGCTGTCCACCAGGCGGGTGCTGGCGCAACCGGTCAGCCACAGTGCTGCGCACAGCAGGGGCAAAGTGATCCATCTCATGGCAACTCCTTGAGAAAAAACGCCGGCTGCGGTGCGCCGGCCTTTACTGGATGCGCACCACCTGAACGCCAGGCAAGGCAGATGGCTCCGGGAAATCTTCGGCGTCAAACGCCTTGTCGCCGTTGTCATCGGCCACGCCCGTGGCGTGTGCGCCCTTGAAATCGTACAGCGCGCCATCGAGCAAGTGGCTGGGCACCACGTTCTGCAGGGCGTTGAACATGTTTTCCACGCGGCCGGGGTATTTTTTCTGCCACTCGCGCAGCATTTCGCCCACCTGCTTGCGCTGCAGGTTCTCCTGGCTGCCGCACAGGTTGCAGGGAATGATGGGGAACTGGCGCACCTTGGCCCACTGCGTGGTGTCTTTTTCGGCCACAAAGGCCAGGGGGCGGATCACCACATGGCGGCCATCGTCGCTCACCAGCTTCGGGGGCATGCTCTTGAGCTTGCCGCCAAAGAACATGTTGAGCAGCAGCGTGGCCAGAATGTCGTCGCGGTGGTGGCCCAGCGCTATTTTTGTGGCGCCCAGCTCGTCGGCCACGCGGTACAGAATGCCCCGGCGCAGGCGGCTGCACAGGCTGCAGGTGGTTTTGCCCTCGGGGATCAGGCGCTTGACGATGCTGTAGGTGTCCTCGTTCTCGATATGGAAGGGCACGCCCACGCTGCGCAGGTAGTCGGGCAGCACATGCTCGGGAAACCCGGGCTGCTTCTGGTCCAGGTTGACCGCGATCAGCTCAAAGTGAATGGGCGCGCGGGCCTTGAGCTTGAGCAGGATGTCGAGCAGCGTATAGCTGTCCTTGCCGCCCGACATGCAAACCATGACCTTGTCACCCTCTTCGATCATGTTGTATTGCACGATGGCCTTGCCGGCCTCGCGGCACAGGCGCTTTTCGAGCTTGTGCGCCTCGCGCTCGATCTTGAAATCAAAGGGCACGCGCTCTGGCGCCGCCGCAGTTTCTTCGCCCGTCCAGGCGCTGGTATCCATTGCATTCATTGCGTTCACCACTGTCCTGTTTCCATGCGAATGGCCACTTCGCAGTCGTCAAAAATTTCGAGCTTGGCTATTTTTACGCGCACGCCGCGCACACCGGGCAGCTGCATCAGCCGCTGGGCCAGCTTGCCGATCAGACTTTCGAGCAGGTTCACATGCTCGGCTGTGCACTCGTCGATGATGATCTGGCGCACCTTGCGGTAGTCGAGCACATGCTCGATGTCGTCGTCGTGCGGCGCCAGCGGCTGTGCGCCCAGGCTCAGCTCGGCATCCACCTGGATGGGCTGGGGCGCGTTTTTTTCGTGCGCCAGGATGCCCAGGTTGGCATCAAAGCGCAGCCCGGTGAGGGTCAGGGTCTGGAGACCAGAGGCTTGGTTCATGGTGTTGGGTGTGAGCATGGGCTCACATCAGGGAAAAGTCACGCTCGAATTTCATCAGGTGCTGGCCCCCATCGACGAGCAGCGTGGTGCCGGTGATGGAACGGTTTTCCAGCGCAAATCGCACGGTGGCCGCCACGTCGTCGGAGGTGGACGAGCGGCCCAGCGGGGAGAGGGCGTGCAGCTGCTGAAACTTCTCGTCGCTCAGCAAATGGCTGGTGAGCGTGAGGCCCGGCGCCACGCCCACCACCCGCACGCGCGGGGCCAGCGCCAGCGCCAGCATCGTGCCGGCGGCTTCCAGCGCGGCCTTGGAGAGCGTGTAGCTTAAAAAATCGGGGTTCTGGTTCCAGAGCTTCTGGTCCAGCAGGTTGACCACGGCGCCCTGTGCGTCGGCTTCGCCTGCGGCAGCGCGGTCTTGCAGATGCTGGTGCAGGGCCTGGGCCAGCACGATGGGGGCGCCGGTATTGCTGCGCAGGTGCTTTTCGAGTGCGGCAAACCCGAAGGATTGGGCGTTGTCGTGCTCGAACAGCGAGGCACTGTTGACCACCGCATCCACGCCGCCGAAGTGCTCGATCACCCGGGGCAGCAGGGTGCGCACCGATGCCTCGTCTTCAAAATCAGCATCAAAATGGGCACTAGCCCTTTCCAGGCTTGCGCAAGCAGCTACTGTATCAATAGCGTCTTGCTGCGATGAGCGGTAATGCACCGCCACCTGCCAGCCGCCTGCCGCCAGCGCCAGCGCAATGCTGCGGCCCAGGCGCCGGGCGGCGCCCGTCACCAGAACCGTGCGCGGGCGGGAAGAATGAAAAGGGGTGGACATGTGGGGGACAATGCGGGCCGTGACCCAAAGACCCGACAGTTTAACGACCGCCCTGCAAACCCACATTGCCCAGGCCATTGCCGCTGCCGGCGGCTGGATCGGGTTTGACCGCTTCATGGCGTTGGCCCTGTACACGCCCGGCCTGGGCTATTACGCCAACGATTCCACCAAGTTCGGCGCCATGCCGCAGTCGGGCAGCGACTTCGTGACCGCGCCCGAGCTCACGCCGCTGTTCGGCCAGACCCTGGCCCTGCAGGTGGACGAGGCGCTGGCGCAAACCGGCACGCACGAGGTGTGGGAGTTTGGCGCCGGCTCGGGCGCCCTGGCCCTGCAACTGCTCGATGCGCTGGGCGACCGCGTGCAGCGCTACACCATCGTCGACCTCTCGGGCAGCCTGCGGGTGCGCCAGCAGACCTTGCTGGCCCGGCATGCGCACAAGTTGCAGTGGGTGGACGCGCTGCCTGCGCAGTTCAAGGGCGTGGTGGTGGGCAACGAGGTGCTCGATGCCATGCCCGTGCAGCTGCTGGCCCGCCATGGCGGGCACGAGGGCGGGCGATGGCATGAACGCGGCGTGGTGGTGGGCGATAGCGGTGCTTTTGCGTGGGCCGACCGGCCTACCGAGCTGCGCCCGCCCGTCGAGATTGAAGGCCCGCACGACTACCTGACCGAAATCCACGCCCAGGGCGAGGGTTTCATCCGCACCCTGGCCGACCGGCTGGAGCGCGGCGCCATCTTCTTGCTGGATTATGGTTTTGGCGAGAGTGAGTACTACCACCCGCAGCGCCACATGGGCACCGTGATGTGCCACCAGGGCCACCTGGCCGACAGCGACCCGCTGGTGGCGGTGGGCCTGAAAGACATCACCGCCCACGTCAACTTCACCGCCATGGCGCTGGCCGCACAAGATGCCGGGTTGGAAGTGCTGGGCTACACCACGCAGGCGCACTTTCTGATCAACTGCGGAATGCTCCCAAAAATGGAGCAGCTTGCGCAGGCGCAGCGGGCGACAGCGGCCAAATTGATCATGGAACACGAGATGGGCGAGCTGTTCAAGGTGCTGGCGCTGGCCAAGGGCACGGCGTGGGACGCGCTGGGTTTTGTGCACGGCGACCGTTCGCACCGGTTATGAGTTCATGAAAAAGGCCTTGCCATGATCCGCTGGCTCATCGTTGTGTTCCTGGCGCTGGTGCTTATCAACGGCCTGTCACCTTGGCTGCAGCGCATGGGGCTGGGGCGGCTGCCGGGGGATTTTCGCTTTCGGCTGTTCGGGCGCGAATGGTTCATTCCGCTGGCCAGCACGGTGCTGCTGAGTTTTGTGCTGAGCCTGGCGGTGAAGTGGATCTGATATGAAACACCCCCCTGTGGCGCTTCGCGCCTTCCCCCCGCTCTCGCAGCGCTGCGCGCTGCGGGCAAGGGGACGCTCCCAGCGCAGCGGGGCGGCCCTTGCGCGGGAGCCCTGGCCTGGGTCGCGCCAGTTCAGGCGTCGCGGGTCGCGCAATGCGCAGTGGAGACATTGACTTGATTTTTGCGGGGTTTGGCCCGATGTCTGTGCCATGACCGAATCCCTGCACATCGTCTGCCCCCACTGCCACACCACCAACCGCGTCCAGACGGCGCAACTGGGCAGCGCGCCCGACTGCGGCAGTTGCCACAAGCCCTTGTTTGCGGGCGCACCGCTGGCGCTGGACGCCACCAGCTTTGCCAAGCATGTGCAGCGCAGCCATATCCCGGTGCTGGTCGATTTTTGGGCGCCTTGGTGCGGTCCCTGCCGCCAGATGGCGCCGGCCTTTGCGCAGGCGGCGCGCGCACTGGAGCCGCAGGTGCGGCTGGCCAAGCTCGATACCGAAGCGCATCCGCAGGTGGCGGCGCCCTACAACATCCGGAGCATTCCGACCATGGTGCTGTTCCAGGGCGGGCGCGAGGTGGCGCGCATCTCGGGGGCCTTGGGCGCGGCGGACAT
>ERZ1023696.211-NODE-211-length-11967-cov-5.336909_pt1 | contig 11967 bp, 10 predicted proteins | sample MGYA00520859_ERZ1023696 | MGnify/ENA primary metagenome ERZ1023696 (study PRJEB33180, sample SAMEA4046002) | wastewater metagenome | place: Denmark | collected 2016-03-13 | study: EMG produced TPA metagenomics assembly of the PRJEB13832 data set (Local...
CGTTCCGCTTTTCTTCTTCTTATTCGTATTTCTTTTTCTTGGGTGGTGGGAACGGCAGGATGATGCCTTGGCCTTCCCCGTTCGGTTGCGCTTGGAAAAAAGTACGTTTCAGGACAATCGTGATTTTCGGCCGTTCCATCTCAACTGTCGGTGATTCAAGGATTGCGTAAAGACGCTCCTCGGCATCGATCAGATTCGCCAGAACAGCATTCTCTGATCGTGGCACGTAACCCAACATGTAGCCGGCTTGCGTCGCAACGGCGATGGCATTCGCATCATAAGCATTATCGGTCTCGCGGACGAGTTGCAGCAGGTCTCCCGGTTTCAGGAAATCAGCGACGCCGCTCAGTTCATGAAACTGCGTGCCGGCGATGTAGGTATGCACCAATTCCTTATCCGTATGGGCATAGCTCAATGGCGGCTGCTTCGACTTCAGATATCGGCTTTCCTTTTTGTCTTTCTGATTTTCAGGTTGCAGCAGTCTGTTGATTTGCCTCTTCAGATTGCTGTTCGGCTCCTTCTCAAGTGCAATCTGTAGTTCGCGTTCCACCTGGTCAGACCATTTTTTTCGGTTCTGCAGCAATACTTGGACCGCTTTTTTGCGTACACCGGCATGGCGGTAATGGATACCGCGGATACACCAGACTTCATTGTATTTGCGTTTCTCGCTCATCACTTCGAATAGGCGCAGCAACCATTCGTCGGCGCGCATCAGATCCGTAACGCTCGGATTTTCCGGTTCTTCGATCTCTAAGGGAAGCGCGTAAAGATCCGGATTCAGGATCGCTTCTAAGTATTCGCAGACATCGTCGAAATAGAATTCGGGATTGATTTTCAGAAAGAAATCAAGCATGTTGAATCCCAACGGTTGCCGGCTCAACACTTCCATGAAAGCCGGAAAATCGGGATGCATATTCAGATAGACGAGTACCTTCATGATCAGGTTATCCGATTCGTTCGGAGCGGAAATTTCCTGGTAGACGATATGGCGCCATTTTGGTTGATGAAGGAAACTCTCCACTTTATGCACCAACTTTTCGTAACGGGCGATGCGGGTATCCCACATGGTTTTGGTGCGGCGGTACTTCGTCTCGTTTTGACTGATGAAGTCGTAATCCTGTTGCCAAAAGTCGACGACTTGATACCAGATGCTGACGAGCGCGCCAAGATCGATGAAGTTTTTCGCAAAATCACGCTTTTCGATGAACTTATATAGGAAATCAAGTTGGGCATCGATGGTCAAACTATCATTGTTGTAGTCGGCATAACAGATGAGGTAGGCGAAATCCGTGAAATTGGCGGCCGTGATTTCCGTCTTTTTGAAATAGGCGCGCATATCGGTTTTCTGGATGCAGAGATTGGTATAGATGTTGGCGAGGAAATCGCTCTTGATACCTTCGTGCATCATCCAATGCTGCTGCTCCCATCTGACTGGCTTCAGCAAGAACATGGCTGCTAGCTTCCCGTAACCGACTGTGTGCTTAGCCAATTCGAAAATGAAATTGTTCTGCATGGGAAAAACGTATTGGATGCTCTCGAGCACGTAAAGGGTGTACTCACTGTGATAACCCAAGACGCGCATAATCTGCTTGGTCGTATCATATGGAAAGAAGCCCAAAAGAATGATGCCCAACTTCACCTGTTCCGGATCGGTGCCGCTACGGGCCAGGCGCATGCCGAGGTGGAACAACCGCTCCCGCGAACTTGTTTCCGCTTCCAAAGTAATCCGTACTCTTTCGCGCAATTCAATGAAGTAACTGCAGATTGGATAATGCTCCAGAAAATGACGCAGGACAGGATCTGTCAATATGGTGTCTTCTTTATTGACAAGGTCTTTCAGGATGCCGCAGCATTCCTTCGCCAAATCCTCTTTGCGCCAAAAAGGAATCCCTTCGGATGCAAGGACGTACAGTACATCTTTTTGCCCAGCCGTCCGCTCATCCTGGAATCGATAAGGCAGACCGGGCTCTTCTTCACGCAGCCGGCAGATTGTCTCGAAAATGCTCTGGTTATTTTCCAAATGGCAACCCTTCTTTCCTGTTCACTCCGATACTCTATTTCTTTAATCTTACCATATATTACAGAGCGTCACTATGTTAGTTTTTAAAATTGTTAAATTAACAGGAGCAAAATGCACAAAAAAACTCCCCGATTAAAGGGAGTTCGATACAGGTTAAACATAATTTTAAAGCGCAGCTGTATATACGGCTCTTGCATCTTCACTTGTGAAGTCCCCACGCTCGGAAATATTCTCTTTTTCGTGGCGGACGAGTGCTTCCACAAGACCGGGAATGTCGCTCTCACCCAGCTCAACATCAGAGAAACGGATCGGCGCGCCAAGGCTTACAAAAAAGTCTTCGGTCTTTTTGATCGCCAGATCGATTTTTTCTTCATCGCTTGTCAGATCGGAATCGCTGCGGATATCCCACACCCGTTCCGCGTACTGAAGCAATTTATCCCACTTCTGCTGCTTGCGTACCTTCATCATCGCCGGAAGCACAATCGCTAGCGTGCGCGCATGGTCAATCCCGAACGCCAACGTCATCTCATGTCCCAAAGCGTGCGTAGACCAATCCTGCGGAACACCTGGGGAAATGAAGCGATTGAGCGCATTCGTAGCCGTCCACATGAAATTGGCGCGGGTCGCATAGTCGTGGTTGTCCTCATCGACTACGTCCGGGCCTATTTCGATCAACGTCTGCAGTAACCCTTCCGCCCAACGGTCCTGAACCCTTGCATCGATTGGATAAGTCAGATAGGCTTCCATCACATGGATGAAGGAATCGATGACACCGTTCGCCAGCTGGCGTTTGGGTAACGTGTAGGTCGCTTCCGGTTCCAGGATCGAGAATTGTGGATAAGTATGTGGGCTGGCGAAACTGATTTTCGCTTGCTTTTCCACAAAAGTGACAACAGAATTGTTGTTCATTTCCGATGCCGTAGCCGGCAACGTCAATACAGTCCCGAAAGGCAATGCTTTTGTGACTGGCAATCCCTTACCTATACCGCTGCCGAACATATCAATAGGATTGCCATCGAACACCGCACCTGCCGCAACGAATTTCACGCCGTCGATGACGCTGCCGCCGCCGACTGCCAACAAGTAATCATAGGCTTCCGTTTTAATTTTGTCGACTGCCTGTATCAGCGTTTCGTAGGTCGGATTCGCCTCGATGCCGCCGAATTCAGCCCACTCGCGGTTGCCCAAAGCTTCGACTACGCGATCGAAGGTGCCGAATTTCTTAACGCTGCCGCCGCCGTACAAAATCAATACTTTCGCATCCTGCGGGATCAAATCCCCGATGCGTTTGATCTGGTCCTTGCCGAAAACAATCTTTGTAGGATTTTGAAACTCAAAATTACGTATTCCTTTTTCCAATCTCATCACTCACTTTTCGTTTTTTATTCTTTTTTCATTGTAGCACAGCTATGTGGATAATCCGTTTGGGACGCTCCGGCCGATGCTGAAGCTAGCGTAGGCGGCCGATTTGCGGGAACTCCGGGGACCGGGGGCCTCGCCGGAGGACAGAAGCCCAGTTACGACCCCAACTCCGATGAGGACAGCTTCCCCGGAGTTCAGCAAGTGTTGCTGTATCCAACTTCGATGAGCCATACGCTCTCCGGAGCTGACACCCTTTTGCGATACTGTGCTCCGGCGAACGCCGGAGCAGACAAATAGGGGCCGCTGGCGGCCCCCACATACGAACGATTATTTCTTCAGGATCCGGATGCTGTTCAACACGGCCAAAACGGTCACGCCGACATCCGCGAAGACGGCTTCCCACATCGTGGCGACGCCGAAAGCACCCAGAATCAGAAACAAACCTTTCACTGCCATTGCAAAAATAATGTTCTGCCAAACGATTTTGCGTGTTTCCTCAGCCACGGCTATTGCCGTCAAAATCTTGGATGGCTTGTCATCCATGATGACGATATCCGCCGCCTCGATGGCTGCATCGGATCCCAATCCACCCATCGCCATCCCGATGTCGGAACGCGCCAGTACCGGCGTATCGTTGATACCGTCGCCCACGAAGATGACTTTTTCGCCTTTTCGTTTGCGTGCCAACACTTCCTCCAGCTTCGTCACTTTATCCTGCGGAAGCAATTCCGCATGGACTTCATCAATGCCGAGTTCTTCGGCGACCGCTTCGCCTACCGAGCGGGAATCTCCAGTCAGCATGATCGTGCGGATTCCTCTGGCTTTCAATCCGGAGATTGCGGCCTTCGCATCAGCTTTGATGGCATCAGCGATCAGGATGTATCCCGCATATTGTTTATCCACAGCGATATGCACAACCGTACCGGTTTCATGAGTCGCCGCATGTGCAATACCGAATTTCTCCATCATTTTAACATTGCCGACAAGGATTTCTTGCCCATCAACGACGACCTGCAGACCGTGACCAGGTATATCATTTGTGGAAGTAATCTTCTCTTCAGCTATCGTTTTCCCGTAAGCTTCCTTGATCGAATCAGCAATCGGGTGGCTGGAATGCATTTCCGCATAGGCTGTCAATTCCAGTAAACGATTCTCCGTCAGATCACCGGCGCTTTCGATCCGGGTTACGGCGAACTTGCCTTCCGTTAACGTTCCGGTCTTGTCCATCACGACCGTTTTGACCGCATTCAGGCCTTCCAGAAAGTTGCTCCCTTTGACGAGGATGCCTTTGCGCGAGGCTGAACCGATGCCGCCGAAGAAGCCAACCGGAATCGAAACGACCAAGGCGCATGGACAGGAGATGACCAGGAAGATGCTGGCCCGGTAAAGCCATTCCTGGAAGCTTTCACCCGGTAACAAAAGCGGCGGCAGCACCGCCAGCAAAACGGCTGCGATAACAACAACCGGCGTGTAGTAGCGGGCGAATTTGGTGATGAAGTTTTCCGTAGGGGCTTTTCGGCCGCTGGCGTTCTGCACCAAATCCAAAATCTTGACGACTGTGGACTCAGCAAACGGCTTTTCGACTGCGACTTCGATGACGCCGTTTTTGTTGATAAAACCGCTCAAAATGCTATCACCAGCTTTCACAGCCCGTGGAACAGACTCTCCGGTCAATGCCGAGGTGTCCACAGCCGAGGTTCCGCTCACAATTTTTCCGTCCAAGGGTACTTTTTCTCCAGGCTTGATCAGGATGATGTCGCCGATTTTAACGGTTTCCGGTGCGACTTTTTCGATACCGGATTCTGTTTTCACATTTGCGTAATCAGGCCGGATGTCCATCAGTTCAGCGATGGAACGGCGGGATTTGTCGACGGCGATATCCTGGAACAGTTCGCCCAGTTGATAGAAAAGCATGACAGCCACCGCTTCCGGATACTCCTGGATATAGAAAGCGCTCAGCGTGGCGATCGTCATCAGGAAGTTCTCATCGAATAATTGGCCGTGCTTGATGTTCAGGAGCGCGCTCCAAACGATGTCGTAGCCTGCAACCAAGTACGCGGTCACAAACAATGCCAACGAAACCGTTCCGCTGACGGGTGTAAAAATTGCCGCCAGCAGGATCCCAAAGCCGACGATCAATCGGATAACGGCTTTCCGGATTTCAGCCTTATCCCCTTCACCATGCGCATGACTATGTCCATGGCTATGTCCTTCAGCATCATCGGAAGTCGGGCCGTGATCGTCGTGAACATTTTCTGAAGATTTTGCATCAGCCGTTTGGGCCGCAACTAGCGGCAGACCATTTAAGCCTATCGGTTCACCGCTTTTTTTCAGAGTCGGATGGATATCCGGCTCCATTACACTGAGCTTTTGTTTCACTTTCGGCAAAATTTCAGCCTCTTGATCCTCTTCGATTACGATGCGCAATGTCTTCGTCATGAAATTCACATTGCTTTCCAGGATCCCTTCTATTTTCGCGATACCGGTCTCAACTTTGCTCGCGCAATTGGCGCAGTCCAATTCGTCCAAATACCATTCAATCTGCTTCGCTTTCTCAGACATCTGTACCCCTCCTTAGCCCTAAGCATTCCTAATTATTTACTCAAAAACGGAATGATTCCGCATTACATATGAATAAATATTCATGTGTTATTCATATTATAATCCTATAGATTGCCTGTGTCAATCGGATCAGCAAGCGGGTTGCTGTTGCCCAGTTGGATGCTAAAAAGCCTGCCGCAACGCGACAGGCCCATCGAAATCTATTCAAAATTACAGTTCGTCATATCCAATATTGAATGTATCTCCGCCACTCAAATCACCGGTCTCAAAGCCTTTCGTGAACCAGCGCATCCGTTGCTCGGAAGTACCGTGCGTAAAGCTGTCGGGTACGACATAGCCTTGGTATTGCTTCTGCAAGGTATCATCCCCTACAGCATGTGCTGCTGTTAAGGCTTCCTCGAAGTCGCCCGCCTCCAAGACACCTTGCTCCTGGACATAATTCGCCCAGACCCCAGCCAAGTAATCGGCCTGCAGTTCCAAACGCACATTCAACTCGTTGTATTCCGTTTCGCTGACTTGTCCACGGTAGCCTTGCACCTGATCCATGATGCCCAGCAAGTTCTGGACATGGTGTCCGACTTCATGGGCGACGACATAGGCCATCGCAAAGTCGCCGGACGCGCCGTACTCTTGCGAAAGCTGATCATAGAAACTCAAATCGATATATAATTTTTGATCGGCCGGACAATAGAACGGTCCGACTTGAGAACCGGCCACACCACAGGCTGATTGGACTTGACCGCTGAAGAGCACAAGCGTAGGCTCTACATATTCCATATTGTTGTTGGCAAATTCTTGTGTCCAGGCATCTTCTGTATAAGCCAATACGACGGATACAAATTCAGCCATCTCGTCCTCAGTCTTGTTGCTCGTTTCAGTGATGCCAGTCTGTGGCGTTTCAGTCGGCGTGCTGCCGCCACCGCCAAACAGGTCCCCCCCTCCGAACAGGGCAATGATGATCATGATGATAATCCCAAAAATTCCGCCGCCGGCCATGCCACTCATGCCCAGTCCGCCGCCACCCGTTGAAAAGCCGCCACTGCCGCGTCGATCTTCCACGTTGGAACTTCTTCTTCCACCCTTCCATTTCATACGAATACCTCCAATATTCTATTTTTCGCATCGCAGGCTCTGGTTCTGCCAACCCACCCCAGACTGCTGCCACAATCCGAAAATCGATTTCATTTCATACTCTTATTATATAGTATCGACGGTTAATTTAAAAAAAATACACCTGAAAAAGGTCCACCCTGATTCGCATCCATTGATCAGTTGTCGCACCTGAATCCTCAGAAGCCTTACTGTACCTAAAAAAACGCACAAACAGTGGCCGGGACAGTCCCGGCCGCTGCTTGTGCGTTTTTTCGATAGATTAATCTCTGTGCTCTTCCAAATCTTCGACTTCTTCGATCGTCATACCTTGATGTTCCTGCATAAATTTTTCGCGCTCTTTGTCGCGGTACTTGTCCATCTTACGGCGGAACAATTCACCGTTGGAGGGAGGCGTCCAGCTGATGGCATTGGCGCCGGCATTGATAGCAGCCAATATCGTCTCATCTGTAGGTCCTCCGGTTGCGATAATCGGAACATCCGGATACTTTTCGCGGATGCGGCTTACGATATAAGCGGTGTCTTTTCCGCCGCTGACATTCAGGATGTCAACACCAGCATCCAAACGCTCCTGGATATCCATGTATTCCGTCACGATGGTGCAGACGATCGGAATATCCACAGTTTCTTCAATCTGTTTGATCGTATCGATCGGTGTCGGCGCGTTCACGACTACAGCCAAGGATCCTTGCGCTTCAGAAAACAAAGAGATATTGGCACTACGTTTACCTTGCGTCGTCCCACCTCCGACGCCCGAAAGGATCGGAATGGTCGAGACATTGGCTATACTTTGGATGACCGCCGGATGCGGGGTAAATGGATAAACCGCGATGACGGCATCCGCATCGTTATTCAGGATAATCGCAATATCCGTAGTAAAGATCAACGATTTGATACGTTTTCCAAAAATCCGGATTCCGGAACAATTCCGGATCACACTTGGGACTTGGACTGTATCACTGCGCAAATCGGTTGTGATGCTTGGCGCTTCTCGTTTGATTCTTGGTTCCATTCTTTCGCTCCTTTACTGTTGATTTTTATGAAATGATCTTGGCTGATCAGCCAATGATTAGGTTTTCTTCCTTCAGGACTTCCGAATAGAACACCGCACGCGCTGCTTTTCTTCTCGGCTCAACGATGAAGGTAAGGATGCCGAAAATGGCGAATGCAGCAAGCATCAAGCCTACCAGCAACAACGCTTGGTACAGTAACGCATCGGAATCAGCCGTTGCCGCTCCGGCATATATGTTGAATGCAGCTATCCCGACACCAAAGAACAATACCACAGGAATCAGGTAGACAACAAAATAAGTCAGATCCAATTGGAAAAGTCTCATCTTTTTGCCTTTCATGAAAGCTTCGCTTTGTCGCAGGATATCCGTCGTTTTCATGTCCGGATTATCGAAATAAATGAAATTCGATAATGCCAAAGCGTAAAGCTTCATGATACCCGGTATGATCAGCAATACGGACCAGAGAATGACATAAACCGCCTGCAGCACCAGAACGCCGAGGGTTTTGAACAACTGGTTTTCAAACGGTTTGAGCAGATGGCCCGACGAAAGCGGTGTACCGTCCAGCATATCCAGATAACCCCACTCGTTCCCCATCTGCATGGAGCCGATGATCAACGCCACGATGATCGAAAGGACGACATTCAAAGTCGTTTGGAAAGGTGAGGATTGCATTGAAAAGACGGAATCCCAATTCGGCAAAGTTTCCCCCGTCATCTGCATATTCAGAGCACTTTCGCCTGTCAACGTCCGGACTACCGATTGCATGACGCTGTTCGCGATTGTGATAAGGATCAAGTTGACGACCGCCATTTTATAATTGCCGCGTAAATATTCTCTAGCTGTTGATCTGATTTCTTTGTTTGTTAACATATAACTATGACCACCCCTTACAATTTGCGATAGTGTCATTATACCACAATTGTACAATTTGTAACGCTTTCAGATGATTGTCTTTCATTTATTCACTTGATGATGTGTCCGCTTTCCTATCCCTCCACTTTCGCTCCGCAATTTGGACAATAATTGGAGCCATGAGGATAAGAGGCACCGCAGTTGGGGCATCTGCTTTCAAGCGGTTCACCTGTTTGATACATCTGCAGATCGCTGTCGCGGATCGAAACCGTTTCTTTCCGTTCAATCGCTTTTCCTACAAGCGGATCCAGCAGGTACCATGTGTCGCAACAGGTTGTGCGGACAAGGTATTTTTTCCCGAAGGTGATGACCGGGATGAAAAACAGGCGGAAACGATTGCCCACGAGATAGACCTCATAGCGGCCAAAATGACCGCAACGGCTGCACGTGATCGTCTGGTTGTATTCAAGCTGCTTGCGGAACGGCAATACGTCAAAAAATAAAAACATCAGTCAGTTCTCCTTTCCAAATCTTCAAATGCCTGCTCATAGACGCGCACTGTCGCATCGTCAAAGCAGACAAAAATGATTTCAGTGATGAGCGTTTGCGGATGATTTTCCAGGTAGGTCTTGACGGTTCCAACAGCAATCTTGGTTGCCTGGCTTAGTGGATATCCGTAAATACCGGTGCTGATCGCCGGAAAGGCAAGCGTGCGGATTCCGTTGGCGTCGGCCAATTCCAATGATTTTCGGTAGCAAGAAGCCAGCAAATCCGCTTCGCCTTGCGTCCCGCCCCGCCAAATCGGACCGACCGTATGAATCACATGAGCCGCTTTGAGCCGGAAGCCGGGTGTGAGCTTCGCTTCACCGGTCCGGCACCCGTTCAAAAGGCGGCAGGCAGCCAACAGTTCCGGCCCGGCAGCACGGTGGATAGCGCCGTCGACTCCGCCTCCGCCGAGCAAGCTTTCATTGGCGGCATTGACGATGGCAGCGACTTCGCAGCGGGTGATGTCTCCTTTGAGCACATGCAACGTTGTGTGACTGACCTGCAATTCCTTCATTCCGATTCCTCCCTCATAACCTGTGTTCAGTCCGGACATATCAATATGTACACTTTACCGTGAACTACTCGGGCATAAATGACCGAGCTTCTGGGAACAGAGCAGACTTGCCGCGTTGAAAATCCAACGCAACAGCGGTTTCTCCTATTAACCGAGGCCAGTTCCTGACCTGTGCCTTTAACGCTGGGCAAGCGCTTTGTTGAGGATATTGATGGCCGCATTCACATCGCGGTCAATACCTGTGGTATGACAATGCGGGCAAGCGAATGTGCGGATCCGCAGCGGTTTCTTGCCGGTGTTTTCCCCGCAATGCGAACACGTTTGGCTCGTATAAGCGGGGTTCACCAATACCAGTTCCTTGCCGTACCACTCGCATTTGTACGCCAGCATGGACTTGATTTTCGCCCAGGCGGCATCGGCAATGGAACGCGCCAGCTGACGGTTCTGCAGAAGATTCTTGGTTTTCAAATCTTCCAGGACGATCAGGTCGTATTTTTTGACCAGGCTGGTTGTGTATTGTTGCAGATAGTTGTTGCGTTGATTGGCAATCTTTTTGTTGATACGCGCCACTTGTTCCTTGGCTTTTTGGACATTTTTGAAATCAGAAAGCTCCAGTTCGATTTCTTGCGCTTTCGCTTGTTCGATTTTGACAAGCGCCTGTTGACGGCGCCGGGCCAATTTCCGTTCCCATCGCCGTTTTTGTTTCGCCAATGAACGCTCGAATTGTTTGTTCGGCAGTTTGTAACCATCCGATTGGATGGCTAGGTCGGCAATGCCGAGATCAATCCCAACGGATTTGCCTGTTGATTCAAAGATTATTGCCTCGAAGGCAACCTGCAGTGTCGCTTCAAAGGTGCCGTCCGCTTTTTTGCGTACGACCACACTCTTGATATTGTCTTTGACGCGATGCAGGCCGTTGGCTTTCACCAAGCCCAATTTCGGCAATTTCAGATAATGATTGTCCACGACCTGGATGTTGCCGTTCACACAATTCGACTTGTAGCTGTTTTTGGGCCGCCGGCGCGACTTGAATTTCGGGAAACCGTTCTGTTTCTTGAAGAAACGGTCATAACTGTCCGCAAGATCCGCGGATGTGTAAAGCAAACTGGTGCTTTCGGCTTGCTTCAGGAACGGGAATTCGATCTTCATCACTTTGATCAGATAATTCATGCCGAATTTGGTGACGAAAGAACCGCCATTTTCATGGCGCGCAAGCTGCATTCCGAGCAGTTGATTCCAAAGGAATCGGTTCAGCCGGAAGTTGTTTTCGATGGCCAATTGTTGTTCGGGGGTAGGATAGAGCCGAACTTTAACGCCTTTGAGTTTCATCGAAATCAATCTCCTTCCTGCGCTGGTCGTCAATGTATTTTGCAGTAGCGTCTTGATTGGTCGTGCCGATGCTTTCAACAAAGTAACTCGAAGACCACAAGTGCCTATCTGACGTTTTCCAGTACGCCTTTTTTAGTTCAGGGTATTCCTGGAGAAGTAACCGTGCGCTGATTCCTTTCAGCCAACGAACAATATTGGTTACCGACAGTTTTGGCGGTGCGCTCACCAACAGGTGTATATGGTTATCCAGTCCAATTTCCATGTGCACGATCGAAAATCCGTACTCTTCCGCAATATGCAGTAGCATTCGTTTCAACGAATCTTCGATATCGTCCGAGAGAACTTTGTTTCGATACTTCGTGCCCCAAATGATATGATAATTCAAATTGTAGACAGAAGTCCTACCATGTGTAAATCTATTTTTGTTATCCATAGCTTAATTATACAACTTCAATCATGACCATGTACAATAAAAAGACCGCGGGAATTCATCACGGCTTTGAAAGCCCGTGTTTCCTTCCCGCTAACTCAAAAATAACCAAAAAGCAAGATAAATCAAGGTTTATCATAATAAACGGAGCATAAAAATGAACAGGGCTACTGAAAACTGCCGCAAATCGCGATTGACAGAGAGACAACAGCACGTTACAATATCA
>ERZ1023696.213-NODE-213-length-11862-cov-7.036728_pt1 | contig 11862 bp, 10 predicted proteins | sample MGYA00520859_ERZ1023696 | MGnify/ENA primary metagenome ERZ1023696 (study PRJEB33180, sample SAMEA4046002) | wastewater metagenome | place: Denmark | collected 2016-03-13 | study: EMG produced TPA metagenomics assembly of the PRJEB13832 data set (Local...
CAAAAGTGGCGGCGCCATAGAGCTCGGTGGTGTTGCCGCTGGTGTTGCCGGGATACAGATAGGCCAGCGCGCCCACATCCAGGTCCGCTCCGCCGGCCTTGAACTTGTAGCCGCCGTAGACATCGGACTCCAGCGAGTTGCCAGACAGCCAGTTCACGCTGGAGTTCCAGTTGCCGACATACCAGCCAGAGTCGCCAAAGGCATATTGATCCGGCGGGAATTATTCATGAGGCCGCATAGGCGACATGCTTGTCGCCAAAGTACTTCCGGACCCGCTCTGGCGTGTTCTCCAACATCGTCATGTGTTCTGTCGCCGCCGCGCGCAGCTTGGCCTTGGTTCGCACCGGAACCTTGCTGCCAATCGCATGCTTCAAATCGGCATTGAGCCGCTCCTCTGGGTTGAGTTCGGGGCTATAGCTGGGCAGGTAGAACAACTCAATGTCCTCTTTGCGCTGGGCCGACCACTCCTTGACAGGCTTGCTGTGGTGCACCCTCAGGTTGTCCAGAATCAGGAATATCTTCTTGCCCTGTGACTCCTTGATCAAGGCCTGCATGAACTCGATCAGTTTGTCTGAATTGAACGCCTCGTCAATGATCATCCAGCGCGTTTTGCCCTGGTTTGTGACGGTGGCAATCATGGAGAGTTTTTGCCGTGTGCCACCCACTGCCCGCGTCACCGGCGTCTGGCCTGCTGGTGCATAACTTCTGCCACGCACATCTGTGTTGACCAAGGCCGTTTCATCACCCCAATGGATCTCTGCGCCTTCACGCTTGGCCCTGGCCTCGATGGCGGGGTATTCATCTTCGAGCCAGGCCTGGACGGCCTCAGGCCTCTGCTCGTAGGCTTTTTTGATCGGCTTTTGCGGCGTAAAACCCCAGCGCGCCAGATAGTCGCCCACCGCCCGCACGGATAGCTTGAGCCCCAGGTCGCGTTCGATGAGTTCGCGCACTGCGGGCCGACTCCAAAGGGCGAACTCCATCTTGATCTGCTCTGGGCGCTTGTCGATGATGGTCATTCGAATGACGCGCTCTTGCTCAGCGCTCAGGCTGCGTCCACTGCCCAGCTTCTTTCCCCTGGCGTTAGGCTTGAGTGCAGCCGCCCCGCCTTGCTCGAACAGGCGCAGTGCAGTGTTGACCCCAGACCAACTGAGCCCAGTTTGCTCAACGATCTGCATCACGCCAACACCTTTTCGATGCAAGCGGATGACCTGCTTGCGACGCTCATGCAGTACTTCCCGCGACTGCTTGCGTGCATCTTCTTTTTCCATGAACTTTGGAGTCATGAAATCAATACAAGTTCATGAATAAATCATGCCTGGTCTATAAAGTTCATCTCGTGTCGCAAGGCATCGCCTAGGCAAATCGCCAAGTGCTTACCTGAACCCAGAGAAAAAACCATGATTGTTCGCAAACCCCTCGCGCTTTCCCTGATCGCCCTTGCCATCGCGGCTCCAGGTTTGGCGTCTGCATCCTCGCTGTATCACCCTGCAGATGGCGAAGTGGGATTTACCACCCATCCCGACCATTTCCAGAGCGCGATGTCCCGTGCCGACGCTCTTCAGGCGGTGACCGTCGCCCGTAAGGACGGCACACTGGCGATCATCGCGCGCGGTGGTGCTCTGCCTGTCAAGGCAATGAGCCCCTCCAAGACCCGTGAGCAGGTGCAACAGGAATACCTGAGCATGTCTGCCGCTGAAAAACAGCGTATGAAGGAACTGTACTCCGGCAGCTGATTTTCAACGCATCGCCTCTATCCAGAGTCTATCCTTGCTCACACGAAGACTTCATTGTCGCGTGCTAGAATCAAAAAATGCGCCGCTTGATAGCTGTTTTTATACTGGCATTGCTACCGCTCCAGTTCAGCTGGTCTGCGGTTGCTAGCTATTGCATGCATGAACGCGCTACGGCTCAGACACAACATGTGGGGCATCATGAGCATGAGCATGAGGCCAAAAGCGTGGTTGACCCAGCAGACAAGAACGGGCAAAACGCCGACCAGGTTGATTCCGATTGCTGGGTTTGCCATGGCGTCGGCATCGGCGTCTTCAACTTGTCCTATGCCAAGCAAGGCGGCTCTCATGACAGTAGTTTGGATGCCCAGCCCAGCGAGCGGTTGGCTTGTGTAACGCCCAATCCCCCTGACCGCCCTCAGTGGTCCGTCCTCGCCTAATCGGCGGGGTATCTCTCCTTCCTTCAGTCATTCGTGTCCGCCCCTCTGGCGGATGTAGTTGCGCGTGTCGCGGCTGTGATGAGTGACGAGTTGCCAAGCAACTGCACGGTTGCCACCCCACTGATTCCTTTGTGTTTTGAAATCACTGGAGAATCGAATGTTCAAGGGTATTTACCTTCAAGGAAAGCCGCAGGCATGGCGCGGCCGCAAGAAAATCGGGCTCGCAGCTAGCGCGGCGGCCATATTGCTGGTCGCCGCCTCCGGCAGTGCCCTTTCGCAGGGCGTGTCACAACGGCCCGTCGTTGGCGAGGAAGCACTTCAGACTGCCGCAACAGCACCCGCTACGCCGCTGTCGCTGACCAAGGCAATCGAACTGGCTTTGGAGGGAAGTCCCGAGGTGGCAGCGGCGACGCGCCAGTGGGAGGCAACCGAGGGGCAAGTTCTGCAAGGGCGCGCACGCCCCAATCCAGAGCTCGCCTATTCGCTGGAAGACGCGCGCTCCAGAACGCGCATGCAAAGTTGGCAGCTCAATCTTCCGGTGGAACTGGGGGGGAAGCGTGCTGCGCGCACCAAGGCAGCTGAAAAGTCCCGCGAGCAGGCGCAGGCCCAACTCAACGAGCTGAAGGCAGCCTTGCGAGCCAACGTGGCTGCAGCCTATTTCGACGTGCTGACTGCGCAAGAGCGCCTGGTGCTCGCCAAGGACAGCGTGGCGCTGGCCAAGTCTTCAACCGACACTGTCGCCAAGCGGGTGGCTGCCGGCAAAGTGTCGCCTGTCGAAGAGTCCAAGGCCCGGGTTGCGGAAGCGGGTATTCGCGTCGAGCTCGCCCAGGCTGCGAGCGAACAACGCAATGCCCTGTCTCGTCTGTTCGCTCTATTGGGAAAGATCGAAGCGCCTTTCACGGTCCTGGAGGGCAAGGCCGAAAACCTCCCCCCTGTACCGAAACTCGCCGATCTTCAGTCCCTTATTTCTTCTTCGCCAGCGGTTGTCCTGGCAAGGATCGAGGTGGATCGACGCAAGGCCTTGACCGACCTGGAACAAAGCAAGCGGGTGCCGGACATCACCGTCAGCGCTGGTATACAGCGCAGCAACGAAACGCAGCGAAACATTCTTCTTTTCGGTGTCTCCGTACCTCTGCCCGTGTTTGACCGAAACCAAGGCAATCTCCTCGAAGCACTGAAGCTGGAGGACAAGGCCCGAGACGAGTTGCAGGGGGCCACCGTGCGCCTGCACAGCGAAGTGGCGCAGGCCCAGGAGAGGCTGTCCACGATCGCGGCAGAGGTCCAGTCACTGCGTCAGGACGTCCTTCCGGGCGCGAAGTCCGCTTACGACGCCGCAACCATTGGTTTCGAAAACGGGAAGTTCAATTTCCTGGAGGTGCTCGATGCGCAGCGCACCTACTTCACCGCTAAATCCCAATATCTCAAAGCACTTGGCGAGGCACATCGCGCAGCAGCCGATGTCGACCGTCTGCTCGGCGGCTCTACCGGTCCACGCCTGATCGCAACGCAGAACTGAAAATGACCATGAACACCAGCAAATCCATCATCAGCAAAAAGCACTTGATCGCCATTGCCGTCGTCCTTGCATTGGGGGTCGGAGCGGGAGCCTTCATCCTTCAGGGCGGCGGTAAACCCAAAGCCGCGGCCGCCGAGGGTGATGGCCACGGTCACGGCGGCCACACCGAGGCCAAGGAGCACGGCGATGGTGAGCACCATGGCAAAGGCGGGGAAAAGGGCCACGACGATGACAAGGGCCATGCGGACGGCGAGCACCACGAAAAGAGCGAAGCCAAGGGTGCCCATGGCGGCACCGTTTTCAAGGAAGGCGATTTCAGTCTGGAAGCACTGCTGTCGGAAGATGGTGGCGAGCCTCGGCTGCGAATCTGGCTGTTCGATAAAGACAAGGCCCTACCCCTGAACGCGGCAACGGTCACGGCAACAGTGACCCGCCCGACGGACGAAAAGCAAAAGCTGACATTTGCTGCGGAAAAAGACAACCTGGTCAGCCGCGAGATCGTTGCCGAACCCCATGCGTTCGACATCGAGATCATTGCACAGACTGCCACAGAGCCCTTCATGTTCGTGATGAGCAAGGAAGAAGGAAAGATCGAACTGACCGACGCACAGATCAAGGCGGCATCGATCAGTGTGGACACCGTGTCGGCAGCCAACATCAAGACGGCACTGCTTTTGCCCGGCGAGATCCGGCTGAACGAAGACCGCACTTCGCACGTTGTCCCCCGTCTTGCGGGAGTGGTGGAAAGTGTCAGCGCCAACCTTGATCAAGTCGTCAAGAAAGGGCAGGTGCTGGCCGCCATCGCAAGCCCGACCGCCTCAGAGCAGCGCAGCGAGTTGCAGACCGCTCAAAAGCGATTGGCGCTGGCCAAGACCACATACGAGCGGGAGAAGAAGCTGTGGGAGCAGAAGGTATCGGCTGAACAGGACTACCTCCAGGCCAAGCAGGCCCTGAGCGAAGCGGAGGTGGCTGTAGCCAACGCCAATCAGAAACTGAGTGCGCTGGGCCTGTCCACCTCGTCGGTGTCCGGTTTGAATCGCATCGAACTGCGTGCGCCTTTCAACGGCATCGTCATCGAGAAGCACCTTAGTCTCGGCGAAGCCGTGAAAGAAGATGCAGCCGTGTTCACCATCTCGGATCTCACCCAGGTGTGGGCGGAGATCAACGTTCCGGCAAAAGACCTGCCGTCGGTGAGGGTGGGCGAGAAGGTCACCATCAAGGCCACGGCGTTTGAGGCCTCCGCCACTGGCACCGTCGCTTTTGTGGGCGCGCTGATCGGGGAGGAGACCCGCACAGCGAAGGCCCGCGTGGTTCTGGAAAATCCCAAGGGCGCCTGGCGTCCCGGCCTGTTCGTGAACGTTGAAGTTGTGTCCGAAGAAACGGCGGCGCCTGTGACGATCTCGGCTGACGCCGTGCAGAACGTCGGAGAAAAGCCTGTTGTGTTCCTCAAGGTCAACGGCGGCTTCATTGCCCAACCAGTGAAACTTGGTCGAAGCGATGGCAAGCGGATCGAGGTCCTTCAGGGCCTCAAGTCCGGCATGTCCTACGCCTCATCGGGCAGCTTCGTTGTGAAGTCCGAGCTCGGCAAGGGATCTGCCGAACACACGCACTAATCACGGAGCCCACACATGTTTGAAAAACTGATTCGATTTTCAATCGAACAACGATGGTTGGTGCTGCTTGCGGCCCTCGCGATGGCTGCGCTCGGCGTTTTCAGCTATCAGAAGCTGCCCATCGACGCTGTCCCCGACATCACGAACGTACAGGTTCAGATCAACACGCAGACACCGGGTTACTCGCCGCTGGAGACGGAGCAGCGGGTCACGTACCCTATCGAGACGGTCATGGCCGGCCTGCCGAACCTGGAACAAACCAGGTCGCTTTCGCGCTATGGCCTGTCGCAGGTGACCGTCATCTTCAAGGACGGCACCGACATCTATTTCGCACGTCAGCTCGTCAACGAGCGCATCCAGGAAGCGCGCGACAAGCTGCCCGCCGGTATCACGCCGGCACTGGGGCCCATCTCCACCGGGCTGGGGGAAATCTATCTCTGGACGGTCGAAACCAAGGACGGGGCGAAGAAGCCCGACGGCTCACCCTACACCCCAACCGACCTGCGCGAGATCCAGGATTGGATCATCAAGCCGCAACTGCGAAACGTCCCAGGCGTGACGGAAATCAACTCCATTGGTGGCTTCGCCAAGGAGTATCAGATAGCGCCAATCCCCGAGCGCCTGGCTTCACTGGGCGTGACGATGCAGGATGTGGTCACCGCTCTGGACCGCAATAACGGAAACGTGGGCGCGGGCTACATCGAAAAGCGCGGCGAACAGTACCTCGTTCGAGCACCAGGACAGGTGAAGTCATTGGAAGACATTGGCGACGTGATCCTTCGCAGTGCCAACGGCGTGCCTGTGCGCATCCGGGACGTGGCTGAAGTGGGGATTGGCCGGGAGCTGCGAACGGGTGCCGCAACGGACAACGGGCGAGAAGTGGTTCTCGGTACCGTGTTCATGCTGATCGGCGAAAACAGCCGAACCGTCTCGCAGGCCGTGAGCGAGAAGATGGTGGAGGTCAACAAGAGCCTTCCCGAAGGAGTCCACGCGGTGACGGTCTATGACCGTACGGTGCTCGTTGACAAGGCCATCAGTACGGTGAAGAAGAACCTGCTGGAAGGTGCCGTTCTCGTGATCGTGGTCCTGTTCCTTTTTCTTGGGAACATCCGAGCGGCAATCATCACTGCAATGGTCATCCCCTTGTCGATGCTCTTTACGTTCACGGGCATGGTCCAGTACAAGGTGAGCGCCAACCTGATGAGCCTCGGGGCCCTGGACTTTGGCATCATCATTGACGGAGCTGTCGTGATCGTCGAGAACTGCGTGCGGCGCCTTGCCCATGCGCAGGCACACCACGGCCGACCGCTGACGCGGGCAGAGCGCTTCCATGAAGTGTTTCTGGCATCCCAGGAGTCGCGTCGCCCCTTGCTGTACGGACAACTGATCATCATGGTTGTGTACCTTCCCATCTTCGCGCTGACAGTCGTGGAAGGAAAGATGTTCCACCCCATGGCATTCACCGTTGTCGCCGCACTGGTGGGCGCGATGATTTTGTCCGTGACGTTCATCCCTGCAGCCGTAGCGCTCTTCATCGGCAATCGGGTTAGCGAAAAGGAGAATTTTCTCCTGGGCCATGCCAAGCGCCTTTATGCGCCCATGCTCGATCGCGTAATGTCTGCCAAAGCGCTCGTTCTCACCATTGCAGCCGTCGCGGTGATCTTATGTGGAGTGATCGCGACCCGCATGGGCAGCGAGTTTGTTCCCAATCTCAATGAAGGAGACTTTGCAATTCAGGCGCTGCGCATTCCGGGCACGAGCCTATCCCAGTCGGTTGCGATGCAGCAGCAGATCGAAAGCACCTTGAAAGCGAAGTTTCCCGAGATCGAACGCATCTTCGCCAGAACCGGTACCGCAGAGATCGCCTCGGACCCTATGCCACCGAACATCTCGGACGGGTACATCATGCTCAAGCCGATGGACGAATGGCCCGAGCCTCGCAAGACCCGGGACGAACTGCTTGTCGCGATTCAGGAGGTCCTTGGGAAAATTCCTGGAAACAACTATGAATTCTCTCAACCCATTCAGCTGCGCTTCAACGAACTGATCTCGGGTGTGCGAAGTGACGTGGCAGTAAAAATCTTCGGCGACGACATGGAAGTGCTGAACAAGTCCGCTGAAGAAGTTTCCGCAATGCTGCAGAAAATCCAGGGCTCATCCGAGGTCAAGGTAGAGCAGACGACGGGGCTTCCGATGCTCACTGTGAACATCGACCGCCAGAAGGCCGCGCGCTATGGACTGAACGTTGCTGACATCCAGGACACAGTGGCCACGGCCATCGGCGGGCGTGAGGCCGGCACCATGTTCGAGGGAGACCGTCGATTCGATATTCTTGTTCGCCTCCCTGAGGCCCTGCGCAACGACCTGGAAGGTATGAAACGGCTGCCCATACCGCTGCCACGTTCTGCAGAAGCCAGGATAAATTTCATTCCGCTGGGTGAAGTCGCCACATTCGAACTTGCGCCCGGCCCTAACCAGGTCAGCCGCGAGAACGGCAAGCGACGTATCGTGGTGAGCACCAACGTGCGGGGACGCGATGTGGGTTCCTTCGTAGCGGAGGCCGAGCAAGGCTTGGCTCAGATCAAGATCCCTACGGGCTACTGGACAAGCTGGGGCGGAACCTTCGAGAACCTGCAATCGGCCACGAAGCGACTGCAGATCGTTGTGCCCGTGTCCCTGCTGCTGGTCTTCGTGTTGCTGTTCGCGATGTTCGGAAACGCCAAGGATGGCCTGCTGGTTTTCACCGGCATCCCATTCGCTTTGACGGGGGGCATTCTGGCACTTTGGCTTCGCGACATTCCGATGTCCATCTCAGCCGCCGTTGGGTTCATCGCGCTTTCAGGCGTGGCGGTGCTCAACGGGCTGGTGATGATTTCCTACATCCGTAGTTTGAGAGAAGAAGGTGTCGGGCTTGATGCAGCGATTCGCGAAGGCGCTTTGACCCGGTTGCGGCCAGTGCTCATGACTGCGCTCGTGGCATCGCTGGGCTTCATTCCCATGGCCATCGCTACAGGCACAGGCGCCGAAGTTCAGCGGCCTTTGGCAACGGTAGTAATCGGTGGAATTCTCTCTTCCACACTGCTCACGCTGCTCGTGCTGCCGATTCTTTACCGTCTGGCCCATAGGCCCGATGAGAAAGATGAGGACGTTTCGGCAGAGCCCTCGCACCCGCCGGACGTGTCCGCTCCCGTGTAGTTGTGAAAGGTCCCGTGAACCTCCCCGGAAATGAACTGACCCCAGAAATTGGACGGTTACTATCCCGCCAACTATGCGGTGTTTCTCAGCTGGTGTCCGACCGGGCTGAGCCCGTTCAATCTGAGCTTGGTGCCGTCCACTGCCACGGTGCCCAACTTGACCAGGCCGCACTCGCGCACCAGGCGAACCACCTGCACGAACAATGCGGCCAGTTCTTGGAGATGCGATGCCCGAAAGTCCTAGAGCGTGCGGTGTGCTGGGTAGTTCTCTGCCGCCAGCACCCGCAGCGCAATATCTTTGTGCAGCTTGGCGGCGAGCTTGCGCGAGCTGAAGATGCCGCTGGCGTAGCCGTAGATCAGCAACTTGACCATCATGGCCGGGTGAAAGGGCTGGTTGCGTGGACTGCCCTTGGCGTATCGCGCGTGAAAGGTGCTCAGGTCCAGGATGTCCACGCCGTCGCTGATGAAGTACGCCAGGTGTCCTTCGAGCATCCGTTGGCCTTGAAGGGTTCAAGCCAAGCCCGGAAGACGAAGCCTCGTCCGTGCGTTTCATGAATGGGGAAATCGAGTTCCCCGAGGTAATCGAAACCGTCAGAGAGCAGGCGCAGCGCCTGCGCTGAATCTGTCTCGCGTGGTGACAGGTTCACGACCTGGCCAGCTCCTTTTTGTCGCCAACCGCTGGCCGGGCCATCGCGCACACGCGCTTCACTTGGCTTTGACTGCACCCGGCCAGCCTTGCCGTCTCCGCGATGCTCTTGCCGCCTTCACGCAGGGCCACGATGCGGGCATGGGTGGCGGTATCGGTCTTGCGGCCGGCATACCGGCCCGCAGCCTTCGCCAGCTCAATGCCTTGGCGCTGGCGTTCGCGCCTGTCCTCGTAGTCGTCGCGGGCCATTTGCAGGGCCAGTTTCAAAAGCATGTCCTGCACGGACTCTTAGTCAGGTCTTCAGTATCAATGCGTAAGAATGCCATCGATGATGATTATCAGTCCACGGACTAAAATGCTCATTTGCTCATCGATGGACTACTGTCGAAGCAGTGCAATTGACCAATGGCGGCGGAAGCCGTCGCACACCTTAGCGTACAATTTTTTCCGGATTCTGAGGCGATCCCCTACAAGGCATCTGCGCTAAAGCGTCTTGTCGTTCTGCTCATGGCCTGTGCAAAGCGACCAAAGCAGGAATCTGCTTAGGCTGTTGCTGTGGTTCAGTAGCAGGGCCAGGCCCTGCCCCATCGCCTCATCTGCTAACCATCTGCGTAGCAGGTGGCCACTTTCATTGCGCGCCACCAGGTGCCCCTCTTCAAACATCCAATTTGCATTCATCGTCTTGCCTTCGGTTACCGGGGATGTCCCCCTGTCGAGAACCGTAGCGTCACGACAGACCGGCTGCGCTGAATTTGTCTTGTTTTGTCGCATATATCCTAATTCATGCGCGCTTGCTCACCTGCATTTCGACACGCAGGCCGGCCGTCGAGGCCATATTCTCCAGGGTATCCAGGCCGAACACATCGACTTTACCGCGTGTAAGGTCGGAGATACGCGGTTGTGTCACGCCCAACACTTTGGCCGCCTGCGACTGGCTCAAATGGGTTCGCGCGATGTACTCCGAGAGCGCCGACATCAGCACGGCGCGCAGCTTCACGCTTTCGTTTTCGGCCGTTTCTGAGACCGCCTCTGTCACGATATGGTCGGCGGGCGTGTCGAGTAAATCCTTTGGCGTTTCTGTGGCCGGCTCATCGAGCGGGGCATCGAGAAGAAAGCTATCCTGATTTAGTTCAGCAATCTTCGCGGACAGGCCAATCTTTTCTTCGGCTTTGGCGCGCGCGTGATCCGACATGAAATGTAATAGATTCTCGAGACCAGATTCGTCGCCGACGGTCACGAAATCCTTCGTCTTGTTGACGAACACAACGGATTTTTTCTTCTTCTTCAGCAACTCGATAACGTTGCTGAGTGTGCCGGTACTTTTGCAGTCCCAAACCATCAGACCAAAATCACTGTTCTTGGCCATCTCTAGGTCTTTCGCTGTGAAGAAAGACCGCGTGCCAGCTCTGGCCTTCGACGGGACGCGATGCACGGGCCAGTCAGCGACGTTGTTGCGCGGCGCTTCGCCCGTGCAATAGACCGTGACTTGGTGGGCGTTATGGGCGCGCAAGCACTCCTGAATAGATGTGTCTGCGCCGTCTGCATCACCTACAACAACGTTGAGGTTAGACGAGACAATATTGTTGATCCGCTCTTGCACTTTCTCATGCAGGCGGCTGATAGATATTGATCCGGCAATGAATACAGTTGTCATGGTCTACTTCCAAGTGATCGCAGCTGCATAGATTTGGTTGATCTTTTTATAGGTGCGTAGCGCTTTACATACGGCGTCCATCGTCGCGCCCGTGTCGAACAGGTCATCGAGTAACAGTGCGTTCCAGTGACCATCGTTCGTGATAGCGTCGTTGATGGTGAACCGGCCTGCCAGGGCTGCGTCTTTTTCTGCCCTGTTGTGCAGGTTCTTGAGCGCTGGACTGCCGACCGGGGCCGGGGCTTTTACGATCATCCCGTCAAACACGGGCGTATCCATCAGCTTGCCGAGCGCATAGGCCAGTTCGTTCACGGGTTGCCTGGCGCGCACGGTCGAGGCCGGCATGGGGATGATCAACCCGATTTTTCCAAACAGGGGCAGCAGCGTTTCTTTGATCTGCGCGGCCAGCGGTTCAACTTGGCTCCAGTCGCTTTGATACTTGAGCTGATAGAGGGCTTCGCCGGGTTCCGATCGCGTGTTATCAAAACGATTGTGCCCCCACTCGTCTACCCCTAGATAGACGCTCGAAATCGTGTGCTTGTGCAGCACATACCCCAAATCCCAACTGCCTTGGATCTTCTTGACCTGGACTTCCATATGCCTGGGCTTTCTTTGGTGTTGTCGTTAGGCCTTCGTCCGGCGAGGGCCAAGGAGTCACATAAGCATTATATAGAATTTTGTATGTAGCGCAAATTACCTACCGTTGCATAAGTCCTAACAAGTGCGACGCTATCTAATTGTCCCGCTTCCACTGGTGGTATCTTGTCGCGCATTTGAGTCGCAGATTCTTGCGAGATATGCGCGATACCTGGGACACACATGCACCTCGGATATGCCCGCGTCAGTACAGACGCACAGGACCTGACAAATCAACGCACCGAGCTGGCCGCCGCAGGCTGCACAAAGCTTTTTTCCGAAAAACTCACCGGGGCGCAACGCGACCGCCCCGAGCTGGCCAGGATGCTAGATCACCTGCGAGCTGGCGACGTTGTGACCGTCACCAGGTTGGACCGCTTGGCACGCAGTACCCGCGACCTGCTGGATATTGCCGAACGTATCCAGGGTGTAGGCG
>ERZ1023696.216-NODE-216-length-11810-cov-9.258495_pt1 | contig 11810 bp, 11 predicted proteins | sample MGYA00520859_ERZ1023696 | MGnify/ENA primary metagenome ERZ1023696 (study PRJEB33180, sample SAMEA4046002) | wastewater metagenome | place: Denmark | collected 2016-03-13 | study: EMG produced TPA metagenomics assembly of the PRJEB13832 data set (Local...
GCGTGCAGGAGCTAGAGAAACACTACGAACTGACTACCATTCAACTGCCAGAAAATTACCGATGCCCGCCTGAAGTTGTGGCTCTCGCGAATGCACTTATTGTGCATAACGGAGAACGCTCGTCGGATAAGAAACCTTTGCTGTCCATGAAGGCAGGCACGGGTGCCAACCCTATCGAGCTGCTTTCATTTGACGATGACCAAAAAGAAGCCAGTGGAATCGCAGAACGAGTGGCTGCGCGGTTGCAAAGTGGTACATGTCCATCGGACATTGTGGTGCTAGCGCGTGCCACCAAACTCTTGGAACGGGTGCAGCAAGCATTGGGCGCCCTGTCAGTTCCGAGTCACGTGCAGCGGCGCAAATCGCAGTTTGAGAGTGCGCCATTGCGGTTTGTGGTGGCGGCGCTGAAATTGGCGCTGGTGCGGTCTGATGAAGACCTGGCAGCGACGGTCACAAAGGCCCTGTCCGATTGCGTGGAGCAAGACGCCAGTGGCGAAGACCTGGCGGGATTTTCTGCGGCGCTCAATGGCGATCAACTGGAGGCGCTGGGCGCACTGGTTGCTGCTAGCGATGCAGTGCCTCAAGAGCTGCATCAAGCTGTCGCATCACTCGTTCACGGGCAGTATGCTCAATTCATCCAGTTGGCTCTGGCTTATTTTGACGCGGTGGAGAGGGCGGGACAGAGCGACGGCAACGAGCAATATGCCGAGTACGCGACGGAGAGGACTGTATGGCGGAGCATACTTCGCGAAATCGGTGGTGAGGACGATGCTTACTCGTTGTCTTTGGGGCAATTTCTGCAAGAGCTTGCGTTGGCAAACAAGACACCAGAGGCGCCGTCCAATGTAGTGCGATGCTTGACGGTTCACAGCTCCAAAGGCTTGGAGTTCCAGCATGTGTACTTGGTTGGCATGGCTGAGGATCAATTGCCATCGTTTCAGAGCAAGAAGGCAGGCGATGACAGTCGAGAAATGCAGGAAGAGCGCCGAAACTGCTTTGTGGCAATCACGAGAGCCGTTGAAACACTGACGATGAGTTATGGTCAGAGGTACAACGGGTGGCGTAAGCAACCATCGCGGTTCCTTTTTGAGATGGGTTTGCTTGATATCGGGGACTGATCGCAATGACTGCTACCGACAGTAGTAGCCATTTACATTTCTGATCTAGAGTTCCGCAATCAGCCTGAAGCCGCCTTTGGCGCTGCTGCCTAGTGAGCCCGCTCCTGGCCGAATCCCGCCACCCAACCCTCACCCCACCAGCGGCTCTTCCTGCATCGCCTCGATCTGCTCGTGCAGCATGTCCACCTGGCCGCGCCAGTAGTCGCTGGTGCCGAACCAGGGGAAGTTGATGGGGAAGATCGGGTCTTGCCAGCGGCGGGCCAGCCAGGCGCTGTAGTGGATCAGGCGCAGGGTGCGCAGCGGCTCGATGAGGGCCAGCTCGCGCCGGTCGAACGTGCGGAATTGTTCGTAACCGTCGAGCAGCGCGCCGAGCTGGTGGGTGCGCTGGCGCCGGTCGCCCGACAGCAGCATCCACAGGTCCTGCACGGCCGGGCCCATGCGGGCGTCGTCCAGGTCCACAAAGTGCGGGCCGCCGCGCCCCCATTCGTCGAGCGGCGTCCACAGGATGTTGCCGGGGTGGCAGTCGCCGTGCAGGCGCAGCAGGGTGGCGTCTTTTAAGAGAAATTGGCCTGTAGCGCTTATGTGGTGAGCGCTAGTAGCTATCAAATCAAGAGCGGTCTTGCAGGCATCGCGCCAAGCCGATTGCACGTCGAGCGGGATCAGCTCGTGCTCCAGCAGCCAGTCGCGTGGTTCTGCGCCAAAGCCTTGCAAATCCAGTGCGGGGCGGTGCGTGAACGGGCGTGCCGCACCCACGGTGTGGATGCGGGCCAGAAAGCGGCCTATCCATTCGAGCACCTCGAAGTCGTCCAGCTCGGGCTGGCGGCCGCCGCGCCAGGGGCTGACCGAGAACTGGAAGCCACCAAATGGGTGCAGCGTGCGGCCTGCCAGCACCAGCGGGCCAACGGCCGGAACCTCGGCGGCCATGAGCTCGGCGGCAAAGGCGTGCTCTTCGAGAATCTGGGCCTCGCTCCAGCGGCCTGGCCGGTAGAACTTGGCGACCACGCGCTCGCCGTCTTCCAGCGTGACCTGGTAGACGCGGTTTTCGTAGGATGACAGCGCCATCAGTCGCCCGTCGCCATACAGGCCCACGCTGGCCAGTGCATCCAGCACCACGTCGGGTGTGAGTGTGGCAAAGGGGTGGAGTGGCGTGGCGTCGGGGGTGTGGTGCATCTGGGCATTGTCGCTGGCTGGCTGCGCGTTGCCCTCGGGCGCACCATGCCATTCGTTCTGTGATGGAATTCCTAAATACCCCAACGGCCCTGGCAGTCTGCTGGACCCTCCGTGTCTGGTCGCTGCCACGCGACGAAAGCTCAATGCGCATGCACCTGTTTCTCCATTCAACCCTTGAGAACCCTCCCCGCAGGACAGCCGTCGCCTTGGCGCTGGCGCTGGGCCTGTGGGGGCAAACCGCCATGGCCACTGAAGAACCTGCTTACGAAAAACTGTCCACGCACGGGCACATCGAGCTGCGCCGCTATGCGCCGTTCATCGTTGCCGAGACCACGGTCGCGGGCGATATGGATGCGGCCTCGAACAAGGGCTTTCGCGCCATCGCCGACTACATCTTTGGCAACAACGTGGCGGCGGGGGCTGCCCCGGCCAAGGGCGCAGAAAAGATTGCGATGACGGCCCCCGTGGCGCTGGAGCCCGTCAGCCCGCCGCCGCCGTCAACGCAGACCATCGCGATGACGGCGCCTGTGGCTTTGCAGCCGCTGCCCCCTGCCAGCGCACAGGCCGGCCAGGCGCTCCCCGCGCTGCAGGGCGCCCAAAGCTGGCGCGTGCATTTTGTGATGCCCGCCCAATACACCCTGGCTACCTTGCCCAGGCCCAAAAACCCTGCGGTGACCTTGCGTGAAGTACCGGCCAAGACCTGGGCGGTGTTGAGCTACTCGGGGTTCAACACCGAAGCCATCGTCCAGCAGCGCACCGATGAACTGGTGGCTTGGCTGGCCGCGCAGCAGATCAAGACCCGTGGCAGCCCCCAGCTGGCCCGCTACAACCCGCCGTGGACCCTGCCCATGTTTCGGCGCAACGAGATCATGCTGGAGATAGAACCTGGAAACCCCAGTTGACCGCTTGCGAACGGTGGACTGACGCACAGGAGAGCGCTGCGTCGTCACACCTTGCCTGGCACGCCGATCACGGCACTGTCGGGCACATCCAGCGGAGGTTTCCAGGCTGAATAGGCCAGATGCTCCCCACCGTTTGGGCCATGTCGTACTTTGTTACATGCGGATGTGACTCCGTGCATGAAACAGTAGGACGCACGAATGGCGTTGAGCATCAAAACCAAGATATGGCTGCCTGCCATTGCACTGAGCATCGGTCTGGTGCTCATGTCCACCGGCTCTGCCGTGCGCACGGTGAAGTCGCAGGCCATCACGGTCAAGGAGCAGTCCGACCAGCAAAGCAAGCTGGAGCTGGCGTCGCGCTGGCGCGGGCTGGTCGAGGCACAGGCGTTGCGCACCCTGGGGGCGGCACTGGCGTCCGATGAGGCTTCGGCGGCCCTGTTGCAGGGCGGGCAGGAGCAGGCCCTGCAAGAACTCACCCAGGTGCAATCGTCTCTGAGCGCGCTGCTCACCGACACCATGGAGCGCGCAGCCCTGGAAGCCGCCACCAGCCAGGCGCAGGCGCTGAAGGCTTCGCTGGACGCTGCGCAAAAGCTCAAGGCTGCGGGCGACGCAGCCGCGTTGCAGGCGCACATTCAGGGCGACACCCAGGGCAAGCTCAAAGCCTTGCAGACCGCGCAGCAGGACATGGTGCGCCTGACCGAACGCGGCGCCACCGAACTGCGCGACAAGGCCGGCAACGAGCGCCTGAAAACCGTGTGGGGCGTGGCGGGCATCATGGCCATCATCATTGCAGCGGTGTGCATCGGCACGCGGCTGGTGCAGCGCAGCGTGACCGAGCCCCTGGCCGACATCGTGCAGGTGACGCGCTCGATTGGCGAGGGCGACCTGACGGTGCGCATCGTCACCGATCGCCAGGACGAGATGGGCGAAGTGCTGCGCGCGCTGGCGCAGATGTCGAATTCGCTGGCCGAACTGGTGGGGCAGGTGCAGCGCTCGGCGGGCAGCATTGGCGCCGCCAGTGTCGAAATCGCCCATGGCAACCATGATCTGTCCAACCGCACCGAGGCCACTGCCGCCAACCTGCAGCGCGCATCGTCCACACTGGACCACCTCAGCGGCGTGGTGGGCCAGTCGGCTACTTCGGCGCGTGAGGCTAACGCGCTGGCGGCCTCGGCCTACACCGTGGCGCAAAGCGGCGGTCAGTCGGTGAGCGAGGTGGTGAAGACCATGCACCGCATCGACCACTCTTCCAAGAAGATTGTGGACATCATTGCCGTGATCGACGGCATTGCCTTCCAGACCAACATCCTGGCGCTGAACGCCGCCGTGGAAGCGGCCCGTGCCGGAGAGCAGGGGCGCGGCTTTGCGGTGGTGGCCAGCGAGGTGCGCTCGCTGGCCGGGCGCTCGGCCGAGGCCGCACGCGAGGTCAAGGCGCTGATCTCCGCCTCGGTGGAGAACGTGGAAGCCGGCACGGCGCTGGTGGACCGCGCCGGGCAGACCATGCAGGAGATCGTGCAGTCGGTGCAGCGCGTCAGCGGCATCATCGAGGAGATTTCTGCCAGCTCCGCCGAACAAAGCAGCCACATGCAGCAGGTGAACTCCACCGTGGGCGAGCTGGAGCAAATGACCCAGCAGAACGCGGCGCTGGTGGAAGAAAGTGCAGCGGCTGCCGGTGCCATGAGCGAGCAGGCCGCCGTGCTCGAACGGCTGGTGGGGCGCTTCAAGCTGGCCGGGGCGGCGCACCAGTCTTCTTACGCACCATCGCCCGCGCTGCTGACCCGAAGCTAGTTCGAGAGGGCCGCAGCCTCTGATGGCCGCACGCTGGCCAGTGCATCCAGCACCATGTCGGGTGTGAGGGTGGAAAAAGGGTGCAGGCCAGGCGCTTCTGGGGAAATGTTCATCGGGCCATCGTAGCCCGCCGTTCAGCGCGGGAGGCGCATGGCCAGCGGATACCCCCGGTCGGGTGTCGTCACGGCGTATTGCATGCGGGGGCTGTGGGCCGTGCCGCGCCCCCACACGCCTTGGGGCTTGGCGAATGCGCGATGCCCTGGCAGGGGCTGGCACGCTTCACCGGCCAAGCGGCAGGCGTTGGGCAAAGTAATCGGGCATGGCGCCTGTGGCGCGAATGGCGGCGGCAGCAGCGCCGTGGTCGTAGGGCACGCGCTCAAAGCGCAGCAACCAGACATCGGTGTCGAGCAGGGCATACATGGCACGCGGGTCGCCGTCGCGCGGCTGGCCTACCGAGCCGATGGTCGCTACCCACTGCTGCGGTGGCGGCACCGGAAGGGCCACGCCCGGCTGGGGTGTAAAGCACACGAGCCCGCGCCAGGTGCCGCGCTGGTACAGCGTTTGCTGGTGCACATGGCCGCAAAACACATGGCAGATGCCGGGGCGCCGGGTTGCGGCGTCCAGGCATTGCGCTGCTGCGGTTTCGTTGTCCAAATAAGGCCAGCGCTCGGGGGTGTCTGCGCTGGCATGTGCCAGCAGCACGCCGCCGATCTCGGCGACCAGGGGGCGGGCAGCAAGAAAGGCGCGCTCTTGCGGCGTGAGCTGTTCGTGCGTCCACTGGGCCCCGTATGCCGCCACGGTACTGGCCGCCCGGTCACCGGGTTTTGGAGGGTGCACGGCCAGGGCGTCATGGTTGCCACCAATCACGCAGTGGCCGGCTGCCACCAGCGCCATGGCCTGCCGTACCACGTAGCCGGGGTCGGCGCCATAGCCCACCAGATCGCCCAGCCAGGCAAAGCGCTCAGCGCCTTGCGCTCGGGCGTGGCTCATGCACGCGTCAAGGGCCTGGCGGTTGGAATGAATGTCTGACAGCAGGGCCAGCTTCATGGATGTCTCCTTGAGACGCCATCATGCCCCGTCTGGCTGAGACCTGGCTTGCACGTACCCATGCGCCTGAGAGATGTGCGCGATTTTGTCGCGCAGAGTGGCAAATCTGGCGGCAAGGCCGGATGCCATTGGCAAGCGACGGGGCCGCAGCGGCGCACGCGGCGCGCTGGTGCGGCCCCGGTGGTTCAGACCAGTGTCAGCGCCACGTCGATGTTGCCGCGCGTGGCGTTGGAGTAGGGGCACACCTGGTGGGCCGCATCCACCAGGGCTTGGGCGGCGCTGCGGTCCATGCCGGGCAGGCTGATGGCCAGGCGCACGGCGATGCCATAACCTGCACCCACCTTGCCCAGGTCCACGCTGGCGTCAACGGCCAGGTCCTGTGGCAGGGTGATTTTTTGCATACCAGCCACGGCCTTCATGGCGCCGATGAAGCAGGCCGAATAGCCAGCGGCAAACAGCTGCTCGGGGTTGGTGCCGGTGCCAGCCGTGCCGGGAGACGACAGCTTGATGTCCAGGCGGCCGTCATCGGTGCGCGAGGTGCCGTCGCGGCCTCCGGTGGTGTGGGCGTTGGCGGTGTACAGAACTTTTTCGAGCGAGGCCATGGAATTTTCCTTTGAAGGTAATGCCCGCAGCGCGGGACGGGGTGGGAACAGAAAGGGGTGGATGGGATCAAGGCGCGCTCAGGCGTGCGCGCAGTGTCTTGAGCTGGCCGGTAAGTGCTGCCAGCTCGGGCAGCGAGCACTGGCTGCGTTGCAGCACACAGGGCGGAATGCTTTCGGCGGCATCGCGCAGCAACCGCCCTGCGGGGGTCAGGCTGATGCGCACGCGCCGCTCGTCTTCGGCATCGCGCAGGCGGGCAATCAGGCCCGAGGCTTCGAGCCGTTTGAGCAGCGGGGTGAGCGTGCCCGAATCCAGATACAGGCGCTCGCCCAGTGCGCTTACCGTGATGCCGTCGCCCTCCCACAGCACCAGCATCACCAGGTATTGCGGATAGGTCAGGCCAATGGCGTCCAGCAGCGGCTTGTACAGCTTGGTCATGGCCAGCGAGGCGGAATACAGCGCAAAGCACACCTGGTTGTCCAGTTGCAGGGTGGCGGGGCTGGGTGAGAGGGGCGAGGGCTTGCGTGGCATGGGTTGAATTATTGCTGTCAATTAAATTGTGTGCAATTTAATCAAGAAAAGCCCCTATTGAAGAACGGACTTCAGAACATCGGGCGGCCCAAAAAGAAAAGGCGCCCTCGGGCGCCTTGTGCTGTGCCTTGCGTTACCGCAGGGCTTGTTGGCTCAGTAGCTGTAAACGCCACGGCCCGTCTTGCGGCCCAGGCGACCGGCGGCCACCATTTCGCGCAGCAGGGGGCAGGCGCGGTATTTGCTGTCGCCAAACTCCTGCAAGTACACGTCCATCACGGCCAGGCACACGTCCAGGCCCACCATGTCGGCCAGGGCCAGCGGGCCAATCGGCTGGTTGCAGCCCAGCTTCATGCCGGCGTCGATGTCTTCGGGTGTGGCCAGGCCTTCGGCCAGCACAAAGAAGGCCTCGTTGATCATGGGCACCAGGATGCGGTTGACCACGAAGCCCGGGGCGTTCTTCACGGTGATGGGGCTCTTGCCCAGCGCCACGGCCATGGCCTTGACGGCGTCGTGCGTGGCGTCGCTGGTTTGCAGGCCACGGATGATCTCGACCAGCGCCATCATGGGCACGGGGTTGAAGAAGTGCATGCCGATGAACTTGTCGGCGCGGCTGGTGGCGGCGGCCAGCTTGGTGATGGAGATGGAGGACGTGTTGGAGGCAATGATCACGTCAGGGCCGACGATGCCGTCGACCTGCTTGAGGATCTTGAGCTTGAGTTCGTAGTTCTCGGTGGCGGCCTCGATGACGAGCTGGGCGGCCTTCAGGTCGTCGTAGCTGGTGGAGGTCTGGATGCACGCCAGGGCTGCGTCCTTGTCGGCCTGGGTGATCTTTTCTTTTTTGATCAGGCGGTCGAGGCTGCCCGAGACGGTGGCCAGGCCTTTTTGCACGGCGGCCTCAGAGATGTCGACCATGACGACCTTGATGCCCTTGACCGCGCATGCCTGCGCAATGCCATTGCCCATGGTGCCCGCGCCGATGATGCCAACTGTGGTGATGCTCATGTGGAATGCTCTCTGAAAAGTGAAACAACAGGCATCATCGTATCGGTATATGACACCCGTTTCACCGCGCCTGGCGGGCTGGCCAATGCGGTGCAGGGATCAGATTTTTAGAGATTTTTGGCGCCAAGAGCTTATGCAGCTTGCGATAGAAGCTATTATATTAATAGCAATTCAAGCCTTGAAGCGCTTGCGCGTCAGCGCCAGCGCCACCCAAAAAGCCGCCACGGTGGTGACCACCAGCACCAGCCCGTGGCGCATCACGTTGTCGGGCCACTGGTCCATGAAAAGCGGCCGCACCAGCTCGACCGCATTGGTCAGCGGCAGCCAGTCGGAAATGGCGCGCACCACGGGCGGCAACTGCTCGCGCGGGAAGAACACGCCTGACAAAAACATCATGGGCGTGAGCACCAGCGTGAAGTAGTAGGTGAAAAAATCGTAGCCCTTGGCCAGCGCGTTGAAGATGAGCGCAATGCTGGAAAACATGATGCCCACGAAGAGCAGCACCGGCCAGGCCACCAGCAGCTTGGGGCTGTGGCTGATGTCCAGTGCCAGCATCACGCCCAAAATGGCGGTCACGGTGAACAGCGCCTTGAAAGCGGCCCACAGCATTTCGGCCAGCACCACATCGTCCAGGCTGATGGGCGCGTTCATGATGCCGTCCCAGGTTTTTTGCACATGCATGCGCGAAAACGCCGAATACAGCGCCTCAAAACTCGCAGCGTTCATGGCGCTCATGCAGATCGAGCCGCTGGCCAGAAACAGGATGTAGGGCACCGCCTGACCATTCACATGGATCTGCCCCACCAGTGCGCCCATGCCGTAGCCAAAGGCCACCAGCCACATCAGCGGCTCGGCAATGTTGCCCACCAGGCTGGGAATGGCCAGCTTGCGCCACACCAGCAGGTTGCGCAAAAACACCGGCCACCAGCGGGTTGACAGGCTGGGCGCACGCCACACGGATGCAGGAAGCGGGCTGACAGTGGCAGAGGCGGATGGGAGGGGTGTTGACATGCGCCTATTGTGCGATGTTGGCCGTCCGGACGACAGCCCCGGCAGTAGAGTGCGACCATCGCTTAAAGTCACCACCAACGCGGGGCCGGTGCGCGCACCCCCCGTCCGTTGCCTCGATTTTTCTTCCATTTTTTCTGAAGCACCCACCATGACCACCCTTGGAACCCCCTTGTCGCCCCATGCCACCAAAGTCATGCTGCTGGGGTCGGGCGAGCTGGGCAAGGAAGTGCTGATTGCGCTGCAGCGCCTGGGCGTGGAAACCCTTGCGGTCGATCGTTACGACAACGCCCCCGGCCAGCAGGTGGCGCACCACGCGCGCACCATCGCCATGAGCGACCCGGCGCAGCTCAAGGCCCTGATCGAGGCTGAGCGCCCGCACCTCGTGGTGCCCGAGATCGAGGCCATCGCCACCCCCATGCTCGAAGAGCTGGAGGCCGCTGGCACGGTGCGCGTGATCCCCACGGCCCGCGCCGCGCGCCTGACGATGGACCGCGAAGGCATTCGCCGCCTTGCGGCCGAAACGCTGGGCCTGCCCACCAGCCCGTATAAATTTTGCGACTCGCTGGCCGAGCTGCAGGCGGCGATCGAAGGCGAGAACGGCGTTGGCATCGGCTACCCCTGCATCGTCAAGCCCGTGATGAGCAGCTCGGGCAAGGGCCAGAGCAAGATCGACGGCCCGGCCGACGTGCAAAAGGCCTGGGACTACGCCATGGCCGGTGGCCGCGTGAGCCACGGGCGCGTGATCGTCGAGGGCTTTGTCGATTTCGACTACGAAATCACCCTGCTGACCGTGCGCGCCGTGGGCAACGACGGCAACGTGCAAACGCAGTTCTGCGAACCCATCGGCCACCTGCAGGTGCACGGCGACTATGTGGAGAGCTGGCAACCCCAGCCCATGTCATCGGTCGCTTTGAAGCGTGCCAAGGCCATCGCCCAGGCGGTGACCGACAACCTGGGCGGCCAGGGCGTCTTCGGGGTGGAGCTGTTTGTGCAGGGCGACCAGGTCTGGTTCAGCGAAGTGAGCCCGCGCCCGCACGACACGGGCCTGGTCACGCTGTGCACGCAGCACCAGAGCGAATTTGAGCTGCACGCCCGCGCCATCCTCGGCCTGCCGGTGGACACCAGCCTGCGCAACCCCGGCGCCAGCGCCGTCATCTACGGCGGCGTGGAGGCCGCAGGCATCGTGTTCGACGGGGTGGAAGAAGCCCTGCGCGTGCCCGGCACCGACCTGCGCCTGTTTGGCAAGCCCGAGAGCTTTGCCCGGCGCCGCATGGGCGTGGCGCTGGCGCGTGCGGGCGATGTGGAGACGGCGCGGGGCCATGCCAAGCTCGCGGCCAGCAAGGTCAAACCGCGCAAGGCGTGATGCTAAAAATTTAAGCCAAATTGGCCTCTAGCGCTTATCCAGCAAGCGCTAGTAGCTATGTTTTTAGGAATTGTCTCGCCACCCAAGCCCAGCGCAGAAAAAGAGCCGGTGGATAAGGCGCGGGCTCATTCCCCGCCCCCCAGCTCGCTCTCGATTTGCTCGATGCTGGGCAAACTGGTTTGCAGCGCAGCGGGTAGGGATTCAATGAGCTGGTATTCCGCCACGCCAATGGGCTGGGCGGTGTCCCGCAGCGCGTATTCGGCCACCACCTTGTTTTTGGTCTTGCACAGCAGCAAGCCGATGGTCGGGTTGTCCTGTTCGGCCTTGACCTGCATGTCCACCGCCGTCAGGTAAAAGCCCAATTGCCCCAGATGCTCGGGCTTGAACTTGCCGCCCTTGAGCTCGATCACCACATAGCAGCGCAGTTTGAGGTGGTAGAACAGCAGGTCGATAAAAAACTCATCGCCGCCTACATTCAGCATCACCTGCCGCCCCACGAACGCAAAGCCCGCGCCCAGCTCCAGCAGGAATTCCGTCACGTGCTTCACCAAGGCGTGTTCGACCTCGCGCTCTTGTGCCTCGTCGGTCAAGCCCAGAAAGTCGAAACGGTAAGGGTCTTTCAGCGATTCGCGCGCCAAATCGGACTGAGGCTTGGGCAAACTCGCTTCGAAGTTGGTGACTGCGGAGCCACTGCGCTCCAGCAAGCGGGTTTCGATTTGCATCACCAACACATTGCGCGACCAGTTGTGCTGGATGGCTTGGGCCGCATACCAGCGGCGGGTTTCGGGGGTGGAGAGCTTGTCCAGCAGCGCCAGCTGGTGATACCAGGGCAATTGTGCAAGCACCGCTTGCACAAATTCATCATCCGGCCACGCCTGGGCAAAAGACCGCATGCACTTGAGGTTGCGCGGCGAAAAGCCGGTCATAAAAGGCTTTGCCGAGATCTTCGTTATCCAGGAGAAGTTTGACGTCGGTCAGCAGACGGGTGATGTCATCTGCACCCAGGTCTGGATTGATCCGGGCAATCGCATCGTTGAAAAGCTCTGGAAAGATGTTGGTTTCTTCGTCCCAAGTGGCGCCCTTCAGGGAAAGATAGCGGTAGCCAAGCCGCATCAGATGCAGGATGCAGGGGATTTTGACCCGTGAGTCTTCGCATCTACGAGGCATTTCCGCTGCTGTGCCCCATGTGCGGTGGGCAGATGCGCATCATTGCCTTCATCACCCACAGCGCCGAAATCCGCCACATCCTGAACCACATCGGGGTGGAGTCTGCCCCCC
>ERZ1023696.217-NODE-217-length-11750-cov-8.037340_pt1 | contig 11750 bp, 8 predicted proteins | sample MGYA00520859_ERZ1023696 | MGnify/ENA primary metagenome ERZ1023696 (study PRJEB33180, sample SAMEA4046002) | wastewater metagenome | place: Denmark | collected 2016-03-13 | study: EMG produced TPA metagenomics assembly of the PRJEB13832 data set (Local surveillance...
CCTACCAGCAAACCGCCCTCGATGCGCTGGGCGCGTTCGCCCGCGCAGCCCGCACCAAGGGCCCGGCGCTGGCCTTTGGCGAGCTGGCGGGCCGCCCCTACAACCTTGACGCCTTTGGCGCGCAGGTGCCTTGCGTGTGCCTGCGCATTCCCACGGGGGGCGGTAAAACGGTGCTGGCGGCGCACGCGGTGCCCCTGCTGGCGCGTGAGTGGCAAGGCAGCGATGCGCCGGTGGCCGTGTGGCTGGTGCCCAGCGATGCCATTCGCCAGCAAACGCTCAAGGCCTTGCAGACGCCCGGCCATGCCTACCGCACCGCCCTGACCGATGCCTATGGCGAGGGCTTGCAGGTGTGCACGCTCGACGACGTGGCGCAAATCGCCCCGCCCGATTGGGGGCGCCACGCCGTGGTGGTGGTGGCAACGATCCAGAGCTTTCGCATCGAGGACGCGGGCCAGCGCAATGTGTACAGTTTTTCGGAGAGCTTTGAGCCGCACTTCAAGGGCGCGCCAGAGGGCAGCATGGCCTGCCTGCAGGGATTGCCCGATGCCGTGGTGACGGCACACGACGCCGCGCAGGACGCCACGGGCGTGCTGGCGGGCTTTGTGGGCCAGCCGCGCTGGAGCCTGGCCAACTGGCTGGCACTGCACAGCCCCCTGCTCATCGTGGACGAGGCGCACAACACCAAAACGGACAAGAGCTTCACCGCGCTGCAGCGCCTGAACCCCGCGTTCATTCTGGAGCTGACGGCCACGCCGATTGCGGCCAAGACCAATGTGCTCTACCACGTCAGCGCGCAGGAGCTGGCGGCCGAGGACATGATCAAGCTGCCCATCGTGCTGGCCGAGCACCCCGAGGGCTGGCCCGCCGCCGTGTTTGGCGCCGTGCAGACGCAACGCAAGCTGGAGGCCGAGGCCCTGAAGGACGAGGCCGATGGGCACGGTCATGTGCGGCCCATCGTGCTGTTTCAGGCGCAAAACCTGGGCGACGAAATGCCGCCCGAGGCCCTGCGCCGCTATCTGGTGGAGGAGCTCAATCTGCCAGACAACCAGATCGTGGTGGCCACGGGCACCCAGCGCGGGCTTGACGACATTGATTTGGCGGCGCGCACTTGCCCGGTGCGCTATGTGATTACAGTGCAGGCGCTGCGCGAGGGCTGGGACTGCCCGTTTGCCTATGTGCTGTGCAGCCTGCAAAAACTGACCAGCGCCACGGCGGTGGAGCAGTTGCTGGGCCGCGTGCTGCGCATGCCGCAGGCGCGCCGGCGCGGGCGCGAGGCGCTCAACCGCGCTTATGCCCATGTGTGCGCGGCGGAGTTTTCTGCGGCGGCGCATGCGCTGGCCGACCGCCTGATCCAGCACATGGGGTTCGAGGCGCTGGATGTGGCCTCGATGCTTGCGGCGCCATCGAGCTATCCGCTGTTTGGCGAAGAATTTGATACAAATTCACCCCTAGCGCTTGCCCCACAAGCGCTAATAGCTACTAATTTTGAAGCAATTGCAGCCACCCCTGAGCTGCTGGCAGTGCCCGGTGTGCAGCAGCAGACCATTGCGGGCGCGGCGCAGGTGGTGGTGGCGGGCCACATCGAGGCCAGCACCGAGGCGCTGATGCTGGCCCAGGTGCGCGGGGCCAAAAAGCAGGAGCAGCTGCGCGATCAGGTAGCCCAGCACAATGCGCTGGTGGCCGCCAGCGTGGCCCCCGCATCCCGCGGCGTGCGCTTTGCGCCCGTGCCCACGCTGGCCTACCGCACCGACGCACAGGCGCCGCTGTGGCCGCTGGAGCAGGGCGCGGTGCTGGGCACGGTGGAGCTTGATCTGCTCAGCCCCCAGGCGGTGCAGCTGCCCGGTTTTCATGTGGCGCAAGAGTCGAACGTGATCGAGATCGACGTGAAAGACGCACGCGTGACGCTGCGCCCCACCGATGTGCAGCAGATGGCCATGGACTACGGCGCCAGCAGCATCACGGCCGACACACTGGTGCGCTGGCTGGACCAGTCGCTTCACAAGGCGCTGCACGCGCCGCTGGCGGGCATCACCCAGTCGCAGCGCCGTGCTTTTCTGGCGGCCGTGGTGAACCACCAGCTCCATGCCTGCGGCCTGCCGCTGGTGTTGCTGGCGCAGGCACGGTTTCAGTTGGCCCGGTGCATCGCATTGCATGTGGGCGACCTGCGCGACCAGGCGGCCACGCGGCAGTTTCGCCAGCTGGTGCTGCAGAACGGCCAGGCGGGCGCGTGGTTGCTTGAGAGCGACTGGCTGCACCCCCATGTGTTTGAGCCTGGCCGCTACCCGGCGCCGGTGGCGTCGCGCTACAGCGGGCGCTACCAATTCACGCGGCATTACTTTGCCGTGCTGGCCGACTTGAAAGATGGCGGCGAAGAGTTTCAGTGCGCGCAGTTGATCGACCGCCACCCCAAAGTCCGGCAATGGGTGCGCAACCTCGATACAGCGCCCTGCGGCTTTGCCCTGCCCACGTCGCGCGGCCGGTTTTTTGCCGACTTTGTGGCCGAGCTGGTCGATGGCCGTGTGGCTTTGCTCGAATACAAGGGGGCGCATTTGCTGAACGACCCCTACGAAATTGAAAAGAGCCAGGTCGGTGCGCTGTGGGCCCAGGCCAGCGCGGGCAAAGCCGTGTTTGGCTGGCTGACCCGGCAGCAAGACGGCAAGAGCCTGGCGCAGCAGCTCGATACGGTGCTGGCATGACACCTGCCACAGTGCCTGCCATCGCCCCCGGCGGCGCCCGCCCCATCGATATTGCCCTGCTCGCCAGCGTGTTCGTGGTGGCGGCCTGCGGCCTGCTTTACGAGCTGGCGGCGGGTGCGCTGGCGTCGTATGTGCTGGGCGACTCGGTGCTGCAGTTCTCCACCATCATTGGCACCTATTTGTTTGCCATGGGCGTGGGCTCGTGGCTGTCGCGCTATTTCGAGCGGCAATTGCCCGCGCACTTTTTGCGCATCGAACTGCTGGTGGCGCTGATCGGCGGGCTGCTGCCGGCCACGCTGTTTCTGGCCAATGCGTATGCGCCGGGGGCGTTCCGGTTTTTGCTGTACGGCATGGTGCTGGTGGTGGGAACGCTGGTGGGCCTGGAGATTCCGCTGGTCATGCGCATCTTGAAGCGCAACGTGGCCCTGAAAGACCTGGTCTCGCAGGTGCTCACGTTCGACTACCTGGGCGCGCTGGCCGTGTCGCTGGCGTTTCCGCTGCTGCTGGTGCCTCAGCTGGGCCTCATTCGCACGGGGCTGCTGTTTGGCCTGATGAATGCGCTGGTGGCGCTGTGGGCCGTGTGGCTGTTTCGCTGGGAGCTGCGGCGCCTGCGCGCGCATGTGGCGGCCTGTGTGATGGTGCTGGGCCTGCTGCTGGCCGCGCTGGTGGGTGCCGAGAAGATCACCACCTTTGCCGAAGACAAGTTTTACCAGGACAGCATTGTCTTTACCGCGGCCTCGCCCTACCAGCGCATCGTGGTCACCAACGGCAAGCTCGGCCACCGGTTGTTCCTCAACGGCAACCTGCAGTTTGCCGAGCGCGACGAATACCGCTACCACGAGGCACTGGTGCACCCGGCCATGGCGGCGCACGGCGCGCCCAAAAAGGTGGCGGTGCTGGGCGGCGGCGACGGCATGGCGGTGCGCGAAATTCTCAAATACCCCTCGGTCGAATCGGTCACGCTGGTCGAGCTGGACCCGGCCATGACGCAGCTGTTCAGCCAGCACGAAACGCTGACGCGCCTGAACGGCGGGGCGCTGAACAACCCCAAGGTGCGTGTCGTCAACACCGACGCCTTTCAGTGGCTGCAGGACGGGCAATCGAGCGCCGCCGGGCCGCCCCAAGGCGCGAGCGCCCCCCGCGCCGGTATCGCCGGGGCGCCTCCCCCTGGCCCGGGCAGCGAACCACGCGCAGCGGGAAGCGTGGGGGCTCCCGATACATTTGACGTGATCGTGGTCGATTTCCCCGACCCCACCAATTTCTCCATCGGCAAGCTCTACACCAACAGCTTTTATGCCCTGCTGGAGCAGCGCCTTGCAGCCAGCGGCTACGCCGTGGTGCAGACCACTTCGCCGCTGGTGGCGCGCCAGAGCTTCTGGACGGTGGTGCAGACCATCGAATCGGTGGGCCTGCGCACCACGCCCTACCACGCGCATGTGCCCAGCTTTGGCGAGTGGGGCTTTGTCATCGCCAGCCGCCGCCCCTGGCGCCTGCCCGAGGCGCTGCCGGGCGAGCTGCGGTTTTTGAGCGCCGACACGCTGCCGCTGCTGTTCGACTTTCCGCTGGACATGGCGCGCGTGCCCGCCGAGGTGAACAGGTTGTCGAACCAGGCCTTGGTGCACACCTATGAGCGCGAATGGGGAAAACATTGAGACACCCCCCTGAGCCGCTTCGCGTCTTCCCCCCGCTCTCGCAGCGCTGCGCGCTGCGGGCAGGGGAACGCCCCCTGCGCGGCGGGGCGGCCCTTGCGCGGGGGCCGCTGGCCTGGGCCGCGCCCGTTTCATGCGTCGCGGGTGGTGCGTACACCCTGCAGAACTGACGCCATGCAGCGCCGCCACTTCCTCACCGCTGCTGCCTCGGCCGCCACGGCGGTGCTTTCGTCTGGGTGCGACCCGGCGCCACGCACACTGCAAGGCGGTTATGCGGGCATCGATCTGGCGCGTGGCCACCAGCTGCGCGACCTGCTGGCCCAGGGCACCCTGCCCGCGCCCGCCGTGGTGCGCCGCGCGCAGGTGGTGATTGCGGGCGGCGGTGTGGCCGGGCTGGCGGCGGCGCGCTCGCTGCGGCTGGCGGGGGTGGACGACTTCGCCCTGCTGGAGCTGGAAGACACCGCCGGTGGCAACAGCCGCGGCGGCCAGGTCAACGGCATTGCCTGCCCGCTGGGCGCGCACTACCTGCCTGTGCCCGGCGACGACGCGCGCGAGGTGCAGGACCTGCTGGAAGAACTGGGCCTGCGCCAGCGTGTGGCCGGGCGCTGGCAATACGACGAGCGCCACCTGTGCCACAGCCCGCAAGAGCGCCTGTTTTTTCAGGGCGATTGGCAAGAAGGCCTGCTGCCCGTGCAGGGCGTGGGCGAGGCCACACTGGCGCAATACCGGCGTTTTGCCGAACGGGTGCAGGCGCTGGGCAAGGCCGCGCGCTTCACCATGCCCATGCTCAAGTCTTTTGATGCAAAACGGCCGCTGGCGCCCATCCATCAAGCGCTGGATGCTATGACTTTTGCTGCTTGGCTGGACCAGGAGGGGCTGGATGACCCGCACCTGCGCTGGTACCTGGACTACTGCTGCCGCGACGACTACGGCGCGGGCACGGCGCGTGTGTCGGCCTGGGCCGGCATCCACTATTTCGCCAGCCGCCACGGCTTTCATGCGCCGGGCGAGGCCGCCGCCGAAGACCGCGAGGGCGTGCTCACCTGGCCCGAAGGCAACGGCTGGCTCACCCAGCGCCTGGCCGCGCCGCTGCACGACGGCGGCCAGTTGCGCACGGCCTGCAGCGTGCTGCGCATCACCGAGGGCCGCCATGGCGTGCAGGTGGACGCCTTCAACCACGCCACCGACAGCGTGGAGCGCTGGCAGGCACAGCGCTGCATCGTGGCGCTGCCGGTGTTCGTGGCCGCGCGCGTGGTGCAGGGACCGCCCGCCTTTTTGCGCGAGGCCGCGCAGCGCCTGTCGTGGGCGCCGTGGCTGGTGGCCAACATCCACATCGACGCGCCGCTGGCCGACCGCCCCGGCGCCGCGCCCGCGTGGGACAACGTGCTCTATGGCGATGCCAACCCCGGTGGCCTGGGCTATGTGGATGCCGGCCACCAGCGCCTGGACCCGCGCGCCGTGCTGGCCGGCCCCACCGTGCTGAGTTACTACCAGGCCCTGGGCGATGTGCCGCAGGCCCGCGAGCAACTGGCCACCCAGCCGTGGACGCACTGGGCCAACGCCACGCTGGCCGCCTTGAGCGTGCCCCACCCCGACCTGCCGCGCCGCGCCACCCGCGTGGACATCACCCGCTACGGCCACGCCATGTCCATCCCCACGCCGGGTGTGCTGGGGTTTTTAGGTCAAATTGGCCTCAAGCCCATATCTGATAAGCGCAAGCAGCTATCGAATGGTGAGCGCACCGCCTGGCTTCCCACCCCCACCACCGCCCGCCTGGCGTTTGCGCACAGCGACTGGTCGGGGTATTCGGTGTTCGAAGAGGCCTTTACGCGCGGGCATGGGGCGGGACTGGCGGTGGCGCGGTAGTGCGGTAGTGCGGTAGTGCGCCACACAGCGCCAAGGCATTGCACTCTGGCGCAGGTTGGGCGCGTGGCATGTGTTCGCATGCCACGCCGGTCTTTACCTCAGGGCAGCACCACGCCGGCCTTGGTGATGACCTTCTGGTGCGCGTAGTCGGCTGCCTTGGGGCGGGCGATGGTGCCCTGGGCGATCACATAGTCCACGAAGCTCTGGGTGTAGAGCAGGTAGGTGTTGACGTAACGGCCTGCGGTGTAGATGGGCTTGAGCGTGGCGTAACCATCACCACCCGCGGCCACGAAGTCGTTGGTCACCAGCACATAGGTCTTGGCGGGGTCGATGGCGGTCCAGGCGCCGGTGGTCTTGTTGCGCGCCTGCACGTTGCTGAAGCGCTGGCCCTTGGCTTTGCTCATGTCCAGGTCCCAGCGCAGGCCTGCGGCGTAGGGGTGCGCGCCGTCTGATGGCACGGCCGCGTCCAGATGGGCGGCCACGCCGTCTTCCAGGGCGGCAATCACTTCTGAACCCTTGAGGTCCATCTCGACCAGCACGTTGGTGAACGGCAGCAGCGTGAAGGCCGTGTTCATGCTGAGCGAGCCGGCGGCAATCGGCGTGCGCACACCACCCGCGTTTTGCAGTGCAAAGTCTGCGCGCTTGCTGGCCCGCAGGAAGGCTTCGGCCACCACCTGGGCGGCGTCGCTGCCGCGCGCCAGGGTGTTGGCGGTTTCGCAGCCTGCCACGCCGGTGTTGCGGCTGTTGGAGCCACCGGGCACGCGCATCAGGCACAGGGCTTCGCTGGCCGTACCGATGGTGATGGCCTTCTGGGCCGTGACCTGCGAGGCGTAGGTGGAAAGCGTCTGGGTTGCAGCGGCGTCGGGTGTGACGACCTTCACGTTGGCATGGGATGCCAGCTTGGCAACCAGCGCAGTGCGGTCGGCATCGGCCAGGGGTTGCCACACGCCAGCGCTGTCCTTGCGCTTGAAGCTGTCGCCAATCACCAGCTGGCTCTTGCCTGCGCAGCTGGCCACGCTGCCCTGCGCATCGAACTTCACGTTCATGAGACCGTAGGCCTTGGCGTATTCCCAGGCCTGGCCGATGCACACGGTTTCGCCCGACTTGTTCTTGACCACCGTGGGGTAGGTGCCAGTGGCAGAAGCAACCCCGACCGCCTTGAAGTCGCCCAGCAGGGTGTGCGAGTCGCCACCGATGACCACGTCCACATCGGTCAGTTGCGCGGCGATCTGCTTGTCGTTGTCGTAGCCCAGGTGCGACATCAGCACGATGTGGCGCACGCCCTTGGCCTTGAGATCGTCGATGGCCTTCTGGGCCGCTTTCGCTTCGTCCTGGAACTGGGTGGTGGCCAGCGGGCGCGACGAGTTGGCCGTTTTGGCGGCAATGGTCACGCCCACGATGCCCACGTCCACGCCGTCGATCTTCTTGATGGTGTAGGGCTGCAGGTAGGCGGCGGCGCCGACCGGGGCCAGCGGCGTGCCGGCCTGCGGCACGATGTTGGCCGACACGGTGGGCGTCTTGCAGTTGCCGCCGTTGGCCGGGTCGGCCAGGGCATCCAGGAAGCCCTTGAAGACGCCGTCGCCGTCGTCAAACTCGTGGTTGCCGGGCACGAAGGCGTCAAAGCAGATGCTGTTCATCATCTGCGCATCGGCCTTGCCCTTGAAGAAGGTGTAGTACAGCGAGCCCGTGATGGCGTCGCCCGCGTGCAGCTTGAGCAGGTTGGGCGTGCCGGCAAGCGCCTTGAACACCGCCGTCTGGCGCGCAAAGCCGCCCAGCTCGACCTGCGTGGCCACGCCGTCGAGCGTCAGCTCGGTGCCGGCAAACGCATCGAGCTGCGAGTGGTGGTCGTTGATGTGCGCGATGTTGAGTTCGATGGTCTTGAAGCTGGGGGCATCGTCACTGCCGCCGCAGGCCACCAGGCCCAGGGTGAGTGCGCCCATCAGGGCCAGGGCCAGCGGACGGCGGGGCAAAGAAAACGGGGCGTGCAGGTGCATGGGAGGCCTTCAGTAATGTGACGACTTGAAACAGCAAAGGCGCAGTGTTTTGCCATTGCGTGACCGCCGTGTGACGGTGTGCCAATCCCCCTGCAAAGCCCGCACGACACTTGTGCACGGCCGGTTGCCAGTGGCGCCAGGCCACTGCGGCGCACCGCGCATGTCATCGCTGCGTCACAGCCGGTGGCTATCTTTGCGGCATTGTTTTGTTGTCTGAATGCTGTTGCCATGCCCATCCTCTCCATCCCACCCCTGAACACGACCATTGCCGCCGTGCTGACCGTGACCGCCAGTGCCTGGGGCCTGCCCGCCGCCGCGCAAGCCGCCTGATAACGCGCGTGCGGTTAATGGGCGTGCGCCTCGCGCGCCAAGGGGTTGGCGCATTGCCTGACAATCCGGCGCTTGTCTATTGCAGCCTGCCGTGATGACCTTCTCTGCCACCCTCCCGCCCCCGGTTCGTTTGCGTGCGCTGGTGCACCCCGATCTGGCGGATCTTCTTGCCGTGCAGCGGGCCTGCTATGGCCCGGGCTTTGTCGAGAGTGCCGAGGTGTTTGCTCGCCGTCTGGCCAGCCCGGCCAATTGCTCGCTGGTGCTGGAGCGCGATGGCCAGGTCTGCGCCTATCTGGCCGCCTACCGCTCGGCGCTGGGCAAGGTGACGCCTCTGCACGGTGATTTCGAGGCGGTGCCACAGGCCGACACCTTGTACCTGCATGACATGGCCGTGCTGCCCACCTGCGCCGGGCAGGGCTTGGCGCAGGCGCTGCTCAAATCGGTGTGGGACCATGCGGCGGCGCAGGGGCTGCGGCACACGGCGCTGGTGTCGGTGCAGGGCTCACAAACCTATTGGGAGCGGCATGGCTATGCCCAGAGGCCGCTGGTCGACGCCGCACAGCGCGAGCGCCTGGCCAGCTATGGCGCGGGCGCGGTGTACATGGCGCGCGCCATGGTGGCTGCAGCAGATACGCCCCCCATGCGATAACGACATGGCTGCCCCGCGCCGATCAGGCCGGGTGGCAAAATCTGCGCAACATCTTCAGGAGTGCTGCCCGCCCCCGCAGGCCCCGCGCTCCGCAACGCACCCGGAAAGCCGCGCCACCATGTTCACAGGCATTGTTCAAGCTACGGCAGGCATCGCTGCCATCCACGACCGCGCAGGCCTGCGCACCTTCACGCTCGAATTCCCCGAGGGCTTTTGCCAGGACCTGTGCCTGGGCGCCAGCGTGGCCACCGACGGCGTGTGCCTCACGGTCACCGAAATCCTCTCGCCCACGCGGGCCAACTTTGATGTGATGCTGCAAAGCCTGAACATCACCACCCTGGGCAGCTACAGCCAAGGTGACCGTGTGAACGTGGAGCGCGCGGCCAAAGATGGCGCCGAGATCGGCGGGCACCCGCTGTCAGGCCATGTGGACTTCACCGGCACGCTGATCGAGCGCCGCGAATTCGACAACAACCTCGTGTGGCGCATCGCCGTGCCCGAGGCGTTTCGCCGCTACATCTTTGCCAAGGGCTACATCGCCATCCACGGCGCCAGCCTCACGGTGGCCGAGGTGAACCGCGCCGAGGGCTGGTTCGAGGTCTGGCTGATCCCCGAGACCCGCCGCGCCACGGTGTTTGAAGACAAGAGGGCCGGCGACGTGCTCAACATCGAGATCGAGCGCAGCACCCAGGTGGTGGTGGACACCGTGCGCGAGGCCGTGCACGAAAGCCTGGGCCGCCTGCAGCCCGTGCTGGAGGCGCTGCTCAAGGAAAAAGGCCTGTCGCTGGACGACTTCGTGCAGGCCCCCGTGGTGCCGCACTGAGCGACCTGGGCGGCGCAAATACAGCGTGTTTATTCGCGCTACAGAGCGCGCCCCAGAGCGACTTCAAAGGCCCTTGCGATCCCCTGACCGGGCCCCATCAGGCGCCTGTCATGGCCCGTGGTCATAATGCGCGCCATGCCAAATCGCTGGAAACCCAACGTTACCGTGGCCGCCATCATCGAACGCGATGGCCGCTTTCTGCTGGTCGAAGAAGACACGGCCGACGGCCTGCGGCTCAACAACCCCGCCGGTCACCTGGACCCGGGCGAGTCGCCCATCGAGGCCTGCGTGCGCGAGGTGCTGGAGGAAACGGCGCACGACTTTGCGCCCGCGGCCCTGGTGGGCGTGTACCTCAACCGCTTTACGCGCACGCGCACGGGGCACGACATCACCTACCTGCGCTTTGCTTTTGCCGGCACGGTGGGCACGCACCACGAATGGCGCGCGCTCGATGAAGGCATCGTGCGCACCGTGTGGATGACGCTGGACGAGCTGCATGCCAGCGCCGCCCGCCACCGCAGCCCGCTGGTGCTGCAGTGCATCCAGGACTACCTGGCCGGTCAGCGCGCTCCGCTGGCGCTGATCCACACCGACGCGAGCGTGCTGCAAGCCACAGCGGCCCTCTGAAGGGGCCGCCAAGAGTCTGTCGGACTTGGAGCCGACGATTTCCAAGTCCGACAGGCTTCTGGGTTGCTGCGAGCCGAAGTCAGTCCGCCGTGAGCTTGCGCTCCTTGATGATGGCGGCCCACTGGGTCGATTCCTTCTTCATGAACGCCGTGAGCTCGGCCCGCGTGGTGGGCTGGGGGGTGAGGCCGTGCTTGTTCAGCGCATCCTTCACGCCGGGGTCGTTCAGCACCTTCACGATTTCCTGGTTCCAGCGGTCCAGCAGCGGCGCGGGGGTTTTGCCGGGCGCCACAAAGGCGTACCAGTTCAGCGCCTCAAAGCCCGGAAAGCCCGACTCGGCCACCGTGGGGACGTTGGGCAGGTAGGCCGGGCGCGTCAGGCCCGTGGTGGCCAGCGGGATCAGCTTGCCCGATTCCACATGCGGCATGGCCGTGGGTGGCGCGGCAAAGTACGAGGTGATGCGCTCACCCAGCAGGTCTTGCAGCGCGGGCGCGCCGCCCTTGTAGGGCACATGGGTCATGTCGATGCCTGCACGCTGGTTGAACAGCTCGCCTGCCAGGTGCGATGCCGAGCCCGCGCCGGTGGAGGCAAATTCCACGCTGCCAGGTTTCTTTTTGGACAGCTGGATGAACTCGGCCAGCGTCTTGGCACCCGCAGCCTTGTGCACCACCAGCACGTTGGGGAAGTTGACGCCGCCCGAGATGGCCGCCAGGTCCTTGAACGGGTCATAGGTCAGCTTCATGAGGTGCGGCGCAATGGTCAGCGGGCCGACCGAGCCAAACAGCAGCACCGTGCCATCGGGCGCGGCATTGGCCACAAACTGGTGGGCGATGTTGCCGCCCGCGCCGCCCTTGTTGTCCACCACCACGGTCTGGCCGATGTTCTCGCCCAGTTTCTTGGCGATCAGGCGCGCGGCCGCGTCGGCAGCGCCGCCTGCGGCAAAGCCCACCACCAGCGTGACGGGTTTCTTGGGCGGAAAGTCCTGCGCGCTGGCCGTGCCAGCCAGCAGCAGGGATGAAGCGACGCCGTCCCTTATACACATCTCCGAGCCCACGAGACCAGAGAGGATCTCGTATGCCGTCTTCTGCTTGAAACAAACATATTTATCTATCAGTTATT
>ERZ1023696.220-NODE-220-length-11661-cov-3.656060_pt1 | contig 11661 bp, 15 predicted proteins | sample MGYA00520859_ERZ1023696 | MGnify/ENA primary metagenome ERZ1023696 (study PRJEB33180, sample SAMEA4046002) | wastewater metagenome | place: Denmark | collected 2016-03-13 | study: EMG produced TPA metagenomics assembly of the PRJEB13832 data set (Local...
GTATAAAACAATTTTTCTACATTAAACTTACGGATGCGATTTTAGATTATGTTCAAGAAAAAGATATTATTAGGGGCACTCTCTCTTTCGTTGCTTGCCTCAAACACTATATTTCCTTTGTCTATAGTGACTGCAGCAGAAATAGACCCTTCCCGCTCTTTAGTAACAAATAGCACTTCGATTTTAGAAAAAATAAATAGTAATTATACGCCCACAAGTACTTTGGAAAAAGATTTGAATACTGTAGAAGAGAATTATATTATTTCTTCTGAGGATTTAGCAGCTCTAAATGCTCAATTGTTTCCAACTCAACCAGGCAAATTCTCCACGATGTATGTTGGAGGAGATTACCCCAAAAGCACAGTCAGAGTATTATCGGGAAAGGTAAACCTCTCAACAGTTTCAGCTTTAGCTGCATTTCTCGTTACTAAAGGTAATTTGAAGTATGCTGCTGCCATAGAAGTTGCTAACATTGTATTTGGTACAAACCTCCCCTCTGTTTATTACACTGTAAACCAAACAACTTGGAGGACGAACGGTATAACTTATGTTGAAGTGAAGACCACAGTCTGGAAATACAGCAACTTTACTGGATATATTGGTCAGGGGATATCTTTAAAAACCTATTCAGATAACGGAATGGATTGATAATATTGAAAAGAAAATTTAATCGCTTCTATGGGCTTATATTTATAAGCTTAATTCTTTGTGAGTATGCTGATACACCTTACATCCGCTGGGTACAATACCTTTTAGGAGCAGTATTTTTAGGATTACTGATTCTGGAAATATTCTATACAAAGAAAAGAGAAAATAGGATTAAAATAGATTCCATCGTCATTCTCGCTATTTTTTTAATCTTAGCTTTTGTTTTTGGAATCAAGTAACTCAACTTTACTACATTTGAACGAAATAAGGTTTACCTCTCGCGAGTGCGGTTATTTCTCAATGCGCTTGGTCAACCAACAAATCCGGGAAGGGCAAAAATTTGTGATGCGGATGGATCACCAGAACTTAAAGCATTATTCCAGCCAGCTTTCTGTCGGGAAGGACATGCCCGTAAAAAGCTTGTTTTTAAATATTTTAAATTTACTGGGAGGGTGTTGAGAATGATGAAAAAAACAATGGTAGCAACAGTATCTTTCCTTTCAAGTATTCTGGTGTTAAGTAGGTGTGGGTCTTCTACCTCCTCCACTATGAGCATTGTGCAATCCATCGAGAGCGCGGCGGAGAAGAATGCGGAACTGGATAATGCCCGCTTTGAGATACTTTTCTCTACAAAAGGTGGTCCGGAACAAATCAATCAAACTTCAGAAGGATCCTTCTTGAAAAAAACGGATTCTGATTATGATTGGTATCAAAAAACTTCTTTTGGAGGAGAAAATACTACAGAAGTAACGCAGATTAATGGAAAGCAATACCAGAAAATCCGTTTGACTGGGCAAGAGGAAGCGCCATGGGTAGAGACTTCTTCAACTTGGTTCCCTTTACAAGACCTTCTAGATCCGCTATTTGAGAACGACTTAGTTGAATTCGAAATAACAGAGAGCCAAGTAGAGGAACAGGAAGAAGGTATGTCATATAAGCTCATTCTGAGCGACACCTATGCCGACAGGCTAAAAGCGAGAAATGTGGAAGAAATCCAGCGAAGCATAGACGAATTGAAGCAGGAAAATGAAGAGGTAACGGTTATCCAGGAGCTGGAAACACAGCTGCAGGAGATAAAGAATACTGATTATCAGGATCTAACCATTACCTATGAAATCAATGATGAGGATTTTCTGACGGTTGTCCACTCCGAATCTACCGTGGTACCGTCAACCGGCGAATCATATACCTTTGTCACCCGTTTTTCTCTGACAGAATATAATCTGAGCGACACGGACAACCTCTTACCTCAAATCACGGAGTAAGGAAGGGAACGCCTAAACATACCATACGAACAGATCCGCTTGAGACTGCTTTTTTTATTTTTCTAAGATATTATCAATGAAGTATAACCGTAAACCCGCATTTCAGCTCTTTTAGAAAAAAATCAAACAAAAAAGAAGTGTCCAGAAATGAACCATTTTCTGGATACTTCTTTTCTTTTTCCAACGGGTAGCATTATTGTAGACGAACATTAATAATGCCCAATTCAATCGCTTTAATTACTGATTCAACAACAGTATTCGTTTGTAGCTTTTCACTCACAGAATACATATGATTTCGAACGGTCCTTTCCGAAATTCCCAGCTCAGATGCAACCGCGGTTTGTTTAACTCCTTGAGAGATCAGTTGTAAAATTTCTTTTTCTCTGTCTGTTAAAAGGATTCGCCCTTTACCCTTAAATTCAGGAAAAATTTTCTTGTTTTCAAATTGAATGATTTTCAGATTATCCACTAAATCATCCGCTTCGATGTGTTTATCAAAAAAACCATGAGCACCAATCTTAAAAGCTCTCTCCTTATATTCGATCAGGCTAAAGCCTGACAAAAAAACCAGTTTTACCGGGTATTTTTGTAGTATTAGGCTCCCGATTTCTAGTCCGTTGTGTTCGCCCATGTGAATATCCATTAAGATGATGGATGGCATGTAGGAATCTACAACTTCGAGGGCTTTCTTTGGATCTGATAGGTAAAAAAAATCTGATATTTCAGAATAACTTTTGAGCGATATCTCCAGACTTCTTCCGATTAAGTGATGATCGTCAATTAACAGTATTCTCATAAGGCTTCACCTTTTTCAAAAGGAATGTTTATTTCTATGATGGTTCCAGGGTTAACTGTTTCCATTGGAGAAATCTCAAAAGATCCATTTAACCACTTTAAATCATTTTTTATAGAAAGAAGTCCGATATGTTCTTTCCCCTTAAATAAATTTTTTTCAATTTTAAAGTAATCATGTATTCCTTTTCCATTATCTTCAATGACTATTGATAGAATATTTTTTTTGTTGAGTATTTTGGTTATTCCATAAGTAGCTTGTGAGTGTTTCCCAATATTTTCGTTGAGCTCTTTAATGACTCTATATACAGGAGCTACTAAATGTTTGGGTAGTTCTCCATTTAACTGATAAATCAATAAATACTCAATTTCAGGATACTTGTGATTGAAATCTTCTATTAGAATTTGAATGTTTTCCTCAAAACTTAAATAATATAATGTAGATGGCGAAATATTAAAAACTTCATCTCGTATAGATCGAATTAATTTTGAAAACTCTATGCGTACTAGGGATTCTATTTCATCATCTCCATGAAGATTTGAGACAAGGGTATGTAATCCGATAACGGACTGTAGGACGCTATCGTGCAAGTAATGCGTATATTTTGTTTTTTCTTTTTCAAGATTATTGAATAGTTTTGCTTGTAGTAATTCGGTTGTTCCTAGTGATGAATCAATATATTTTTGCTGGTTAGTATGCATTTTCCTGATAGTCGTAATAATCCCTTCGTATTGATGAAGGATATCTTCTATATGATCTAAATCAACCGAATAGTCTGTTTTTTCTATAAAGACAAATAACTTTTCGTGAAATCTTGAAACGGATAAATAATGGTAAGTGTTTCCACGTATAGTTACTTCTTGCTTTGAAGAGAGCGACGAAAAGAGTTCTTTTTTTATTGCTCGAGAAATTCTGTTTCCGGACTGACAGAGTACAAATCTTTGATTGTTCGATTGCATCATAACTAATATTGTCGAACTGTTTGTTTCACCTTTCAATCGATTCAGCAGTAAATTGGACACGCTATTCATAAAATTAGAGTACGTAACCTGATTCAGGAGTTCTATTTTTTCATTATTCAACTCTTCAATATTGTTTTCGGATCTCATTTTTTTAAATTGCTGAATAAATTGAATCAAAAAGTGAGAGAGATAACAAAAGAAATAAAAAAGCAGCGTGACTATCAGTTTGTTTTGCAAAGAAACTTCCAACCAACTGATGATTATAAAAAAACAAAAGCTTAAAATATTGATTGCCATATTCAAAATAAGGTTATCCGGTAACGAAATCGTCTTCATGTAACTCAAGATACAGGCAATGCACGTCGGAAATACCAAAACTAGTAAAGCTGTCCTCGGATCGCCCAATACGCCAGACGAAAAGACCGCTGGCAAAGAATAACTAACGATGAATGGAATAAAGGCCAACAGAACAGAAAAACTTAAAAATTTAAAACTTAATGAACTAAAGAATAGTTTACGTTCCTTATATATAGTTATATAGCTTGTAGTGGTTGAAATAGATAACAGTAACAGCAAGGTGAATTCCGGATAAATTTTGAGAATAAAAGAAAAAAAAGAATAAATTGAACTACCTGTTAAAATTAACATACTTATTTTAAATAGTTTTCTATTTTCTGATTGAATAAATGAATATAGAAATAAATAAAGCGAAACTGGGCAAAGACACAAAAGCAATAACCCAGTAAAATTAAGCCAAGGGACGTTAGAGTAAATAAACAAGAACATCAAAGCCATAATCGTAGTTAAATTATAAAACCTGGATGAGGAAGGATAGTCGGGTATATTTAAATAAATAAAACTGCCTAACGAAAAAATATAGGCGCCAATAAAGAGATAAATAAAATCCGTTTGTTCCATTGCGTTTAGGTAATAAAATATATAGGTCAGTATAATAAGCCAAGGCATTGTAACGCTAGCTAATTTCATTATTTTCAAATCCATGTTACTCCTTTAAATAGCTCTTTAATAAGGTAAAAACTTCTACAGAAATGTTAGAATTATTCTTTAGAATTTGAAAAGCTTCTTCAAAGTAAAGCGAGGCAGCTCTTAAACAATATTCAACCGCACCGCATTTTTCCATATAAAATGCTAAGAAAGCTAGAGAATCCTCATCAGTTATTCGATGCTCAATAATAGTGAGAAACCTTTTATCGGTGTTTATGCGTGCGTATTCAAGGGCCTTTATAAAGGGAAGCGTTTCCTTGAATAAAACCAAATCCGACTTGCTCGTGTCCATGCAGTCTAGCGCATCGTTTTGCAGTTGAAAGGCAGTAGAGAGATTTTGTGCACAGTCTTTCCAAATAAGTTCATTATCAGGACAAGCAAGGTAGAAGACCAGTTGAACTAAAGGAGTAGATTTCTGCAGCATCTTAGAAAAATAAACTTCTGCAGAGGAATCTTCTGAAAGTGTTGAATAAAAATCGAAACGCTCTCCGTTTACTGATTCTGTAAGAAAAAATAATATCTTAGAGGTATCAAGATAGTTTTTGGTGAGTTCACAAAGCTCTCCTATACTTATAAAAAGCAGAGACATAGCATTAATGAGCAACTCATTTTTTGGCAAAGCAATCACACTGTCCCCGTCTAAAATATCATCAAGGTAATCACACAAAATAAAAAGAATATCCAGTCTGACCGCAATCTGATTCTTTGTTGGAAGGGACTGTGGTTTATTTTGATCCAAAGAAAGAAACAAATAAACTTTCCCTAACGACAATCTGTCTGTACTTTTTTTTGACAACTCCATTTGCACGAGATCCACAAAGGAAGAGGGGAAATTCTTCTTAAATTCTGATAAGTAGGCAGTTAAAGCTACACCATATTCCTCTTCAATTTTATAAGGTCCCATATTCTTGTATATCAATTTTTCGAACCCAGTTATTTTCACCATTCAACGAGAAGGATACATTTCCATTTTTCCCGATGTCAAACAATGGATTCTTTCTCTTTAACCGTATCTCCTCCTCAATTTTTTTCAACTTCTCTTCGATTGCTTTATCCATACAGCCGCTCCTTTTTTTCATTTTACGTTCAGTATGTAGTCTTCCAATAAATATTCTATCTTTTCAAAGATGAGTATGTCCATGAATACATAGGGGGTTGCCGGTTTTACTCATACCTCTCGATACAGGAATCATTTAAACTGACTTTAGGAACATGGGCTTTCTGAAGTCTTTTTAATGTCAATTTGAAACGGAGGTATTGGTTTATGTAAATGTTATATCACCATTATTTTCCTATGAAGATAAAGCCGAGAAAAATGCTGGTTGCTGCTTAACAAACTAAAAGCGTTAAGGAGGAGGCTCACTGCACTTTTTTGAGCCTTCAGCTGTTATTATAGCACTTTTTTTACAGAATAATGCGTGAGCATCTCAATAAAATTATATATTAAAAATGGACTCCGACTCCCGGGATAAAATCCAACAACAAATCAAGAAAGGAAGGCACTTATATGAAAATTTCAGAGGTAATGCTTTTTTTCGCATTGCTAGCTACTTTTTTTCTGATTTATTTGGACTTTCAAGTTAATAGACTTGATTATCGATTAATATTAGTATGCATTTGTTTGATAGTCATGCTGATCATCAATCGAAATAGTATCACTACAAGTTTAATGGCTCTGACGATGCTTGTTTTACTGTCCAGGCTGCATTTCAACTTGATCGCACTCATGATGCTTACGGCATTCTTTGGAACATACTACTTTTTAAAAAATGAAAGCTAATCCATGCGGCGGACCTTGAAATCAGTAATGGTAACTGTCATCAACCAAATATCAAAATATATCAATGAAAAGGTGTGTAATCTTAAATGAAGACAAAAGACAAACAGGGTTATCTTAAAAAGGCTAAAAATTGGAATATGGTTTTATTAGTTTTAAAAGCTCTGGGGCTGCTCACATCAATTGTAGGGCTGCGGGGAATTTTAAATCCTGACAAAGCGCTCTACACAGAAGACGTTTACGGATCTTCAGCCACGCAATTATATGAACAAGCAAATAGTATAGGAACAAAAGCTTATGCCGTTATCGGCGTAATCATCTCGATTACAATCCTGATTATGCTCATCTCTGCACATAAAAAACTAAAAGAAGGCGTCGCAACTGCAAAAACGCCTTACTACCTCCATTTATTTTGGATCGTAACCGGGATTATCTACTCCTTGCTGTTCACTCCCAAAATAGAAATTCAAGGATTTACCGAATTTGCCAGCATGATTTCTATCGTAAGTATGGGTCTACAAGCACTTGTTTCCCTACCAGCGATTTTGGCCATAATCTACCTATTTAAAGCCGAAACAGAGGCGTAAGGAATGAAGAGAGACAAGGTAAAGGATGAACACGCTAATAAAAAAGGCTTTAAAATGAAACCACTGTCCAAAAAGAAGCGCATAATCTTTAGTGCCGTATGGGGAGTGATCGCCATTTTAGCGATCAGTACGGCATTTTTTTTCAAACAAAACCAGCAGCAGGAACCTTCAGTGGCTTCCTATGACGCGGTAACGATAAAAAAAGCTGATGATTTAATTTTTAATGGATCCGTTGCGGCTCAAAATGTAGAGGAATTCTATTTTGATCAGACAAAGGGGGAGGTTTCCGACATTTTAGTAACCAATAATCAAGAAATTAGTGAAGACACGGTAGTCTTGATCTATCAAAACGAAACCGTACAAGATCAAATAACGGAACAGCAACAAACGCTCGATAAACTAACTTTAGCGGTGAACAATGCAAAAGAAAATCTGGACAATACGTATACAAAAAAACAAAATATTCAAAATAGTTTGAATGAAGCATTAAGTACATTCAATAATGCCGATGCCGATTCAATGGAAGGGCAAGCCATTCGCCAAGAAGAACAAGCTAAAATGGATCAGTATAAAGAAGCTATCTCTTCCCAGGAAGAAGTCATCTCACAAGCGCAGCAGGCACTAGATTCCGCAAATTTAGATTTATCCACTTCCACTCAAAATATCGAACTTGCCAAGAATAAAATTACAACAAATGTTGCAGCAACAACTGACGGAACCGCCATTGTGGAACCAAAAGGGAAAACAAATGCGAGTGTTCCCGTTATTAAAATTTTAGGCAAAGACACAATCATAAAAGCATTAGTTTCCGAGTATGATTACAGACACTTAGCAACAGATCAAGCTGTGGAAATCCAATTGCTGAACAGTAATAAAAAAATCGCAGGTACGATCACAGAAGTCAGTATATTGCCGGAATCTACGGCTACTGAGGGGACTGCAACTGCACAATCTAATGTGGCAAATTATTCCTTCAAAGTAAAACCATCAGAAAATTTACAATATGGGTATAGTTGCCAAATTTATGTACCCGTTAATGAACTGCGTATACCCGAAAAGGCAATCCTGAACGAAGAGGATAAGCAGTATGTTTTTGTCTATTCCAAAGGAACTGTCAAAAAACAGCCAATCCTGTCAGAAAATAGAGACGGTGTTTTTGTTGTCACAGAGGGATTAAAAGAAAAGGATCGAATTATTTCCAATCCGTCCCAAGATTTAAAAGACGGCCAAGAAGTGATGGTGAATTAGATGATCAGTTTGGTTAATGTGAATAAATACTATAAGAACGATGAAGAAAGCCTGCATGTCCTAAAAAATATTAATCTGGCGATTGCTCCAGGTGAAATGATTGCCATTATGGGTCCATCGGGATCGGGCAAATCAACCTTAATTAATTTACTGGGATTCATCGATAAACAATTCGAAGGGCAATACTTATTTGAGGGAAAGACGTTATTGACTTCTTCCGATGAAACCCTCTCAAAAATCCGGAATCAAACTGTGGGCTTTGTGTTTCAAAATTTCAGCTTGATCGAGAATAATACTGTTTTTGAAAACGTTGAATTACCCTTGCTTTATAATGGCTATAAATTTCATCAAACAGAAGAAAAGGTAATGGCTGTTTTGAAAAAAGTTGGCCTAGCCGATAAGGCGGATAAACACCTGAAACAGTTATCAGGCGGCCAACAGCAGCGCGTGGCAATTGCCAGAGCGTTAATTAACCAACCTAAATTCCTCATCGCAGACGAACCGACGGGGGCATTGGATTCGCATACTTCTGAGGAGATTATGAAGTTATTTGTGGATTTGAATACCCAAGATCAGGTTACGATTATTCTCGTTACACATAACCCTGATATGGTCCCTTATTGTTCAAGATTAATAAGTATTCGGGATGGTGAGATTATTGAAGATAAGGCGTTACGCCCATGAACATATATGTTAATTGGCGAACCGCTACTAAAGCAATCTTAAAAAACAGAAAACGAAGCCTGTTAACCATATTTGGCATTGTGATTGGGATTGCCTCCGTCATCACTATTTTATCAATCGGCCGCGGATTTGAGAAAGAAACGTTAAGGAATTTAACCAATGGTGAATCGGATGAAGTGAACATACAAGTAAATTATGCCCCAAGTAACGATAGTCTGAGCTACAGCAGTTTGGATTATTTCACTGATGTGGACATTGCAACCGTAAAGCAAGTTGAGGGAGTGAAATCCGCAAATTACCCTGACCCCGATTATTCGAACATTTATAAAGGCATTTACATCAAGGGTAAAAAACAAAATAAGCAGGTTTCTTTAATAAATGATCTGGGTAAGGATCCCGTTATCGGACGCCAGCTGACCGCTTATGAAAATGAAACACTGGATAAAGTAGCTATGATAGATTCCGTTACCGCAAAAGAGATGTATGGAAGTGCTGAGAACGCATTGGATCGTGGCATTGAATTAGATAGCCATCTATTTAAAATAATCGGGATTTATCAAGGCTCGGAGTCAGAAAGTCTGTTTTCTATGCCAGAAAGCAACATTCAAATTCCCAAAAAAACTTATCTGCACTATTTCAATGATACGGCTGAAAAATCTTCCTTGACCGTAACCTTAGAAAAAGGGGTGTCTCCTAGTTCCGTGACGACGGATGTGATTGAACAACTTAAGGAAAAGGGCGCAATGAAAGCCTTTGGTGAGTATCAAGTATTCGACACCGCCTTATTAACTGACGGGATCAGTAAAATCCTCCGCACAATCACCGTATTTATTTCCGCTGTTGCCGGAATATCACTTTTTATTGCAGGTGTAGGCGTAATGAATATGATGTACATTTCTGTTTCAGAAAGGACAAAGGAGATTGGGATTCGGCGTGCGCTGGGAGCGACCCAAAATTCCATTCGGATGCAATTTCTTTTGGAGGGAGTCACACTGACCTTGTTTGGAGGGGTTGTGGGCTATATTGTAGGGATCAGTTTGGCTTACATCATTGGATCCATCATTGATATTCCAATTTCAATTGAATTTTTCACTGTGTTTTTAGCCATAAGTGTATCGACTGGGATCGGTTTGATTTTTTCTGTCATGCCTGCTTCAGCAGCTGCTAAAAAAGACCTGATTGAAACATTAAGATAATCCAAGAGGTGCCATTTTAGGTGACACTGAATATTTGGAGGTAGGACGTATGAAAAAATCACTTTATACAATCGTTAATTTGATATTTGGAATAGTGCTCATTTCCTTAGTTTTTATTTTCTTATTAGGTTACTCTGAAAATGTAAGTAAGAACACTTATATTTTTGGAGGAATATTATTAATGCTGGGAATAGCGTTTAACTGGTATATGTTTATTAGAATAGTAAAAAAAAGAGTGTAGATACATGGAGAACAGACGAAAAAAGTTAAGGTTATCAGTGACGCTATGCTGTGCTTTATTTATAATATTTTTTTCATTTCAACAGTTAATAAAATTCTGTATTGATATCACACAAAGAAGGTATGACTAATATGAAACTTATAAATGAGAAGAACGCTTTGAATGAAGAAAATGAGGTTTAATGTGGATACGGTCAATCTTCTAATGGTATTGAAAAAATGATAGAATGGAGAATTAAGATGAAAAAGAGTCTAAAAGTTTTTAAATTTTCATTATTAACAGCACTAGTTTTGGGGACAGTTATTCCAGGAACGACAGCTAGTGCCTCAGAATCAAATAATGAAGGTCAAACCCCTTTGTGGGTTATTGAGAATGAAACAAATCCAGCATACGATATTAAACAACCATTAATTGACACGCTCTCAGAAAATGTAGTTATAGAATATACAGATGAAGGAGCCATTGTAACTGTTTATGAAGATAATGGACATATTTCAAAATCAAACTCAATTAGCCTCGCAAGCACAGCTGTTTATAGTTGGGTGGCTTGTTGACGGCTAGTAGTTGGACAAAACTAGGAGGTGCTCCAGGAGTAGCCGTTGCTAATAACTGGGATAAAAATGGAAATGGATGGGTAGGTTTTTATAAGAGCACTGGATACGATGGTGCTAGAAGAGCTGTAGCAACAAGATAAAAAACTTTATAAATAGACAGATTTGAGGTTTAAACATCATGAATTTTTATAAGAAATTTTATCAGAAACATCCGTATCTTAATGTCCTAATAAGTCTAACTATGGCAAGTCTAATAGGGATTGCTATAGAATATTTTATTAATAGAGATTTCATTGGCTCTGGATTCTATACAGCAGCATTTTTAACGTTGCTTGAGTTGTTAAGAGTTAGACGTGAACGGAATAAACTTAAATCAAAAGCAAAATCTCAATACAATGTAGATGGAGAAAAAGATTAGAATGGAGAACAGACGAAAAAAGTTAGGGTTATCAGTAACTCTATGCTTTGCTTTATTTATAATATTTTTTTCATTATTTTTAAATAAATAGCGGGACTGCTTTACAAACGGCGACTGATTTTTTATTTGATAAAGGATATTCCTTTGAGGTCCCATTGCATATGGTCATAGACATGCCCGCTCAAAGTCCGTTCGGAAACTGTCCTGAAGCCGACTTTCTCATAGAGTTTTTTTGCCTGCAGATTGTCTTTTTCGCAATTCAGGCCGATGACGGTTTCACCCG
>ERZ1023696.225-NODE-225-length-11472-cov-3.221331_pt1 | contig 11472 bp, 10 predicted proteins | sample MGYA00520859_ERZ1023696 | MGnify/ENA primary metagenome ERZ1023696 (study PRJEB33180, sample SAMEA4046002) | wastewater metagenome | place: Denmark | collected 2016-03-13 | study: EMG produced TPA metagenomics assembly of the PRJEB13832 data set (Local...
GTACAAGCAGGTGCTGGGTGTGGATTTGCCCTGGCTGGAAGATGTGGTGCAGGCCAAAACGCCCAGACGCCTGCCGGTGGTGCTGACGGCTACCGAGGTGCGCACTTTGCTGTTGCACATGCAGGGCACGACCGGGCTGATTGCGCAGTTGCTGTATGGCACGGGCATGCGCTTGCTCGAAGCCCTGCGCCTGCGCGTCAAGGATGTGGAGTTTGCCCGGCGCGAGATTGTGATTCGCGAAGGCAAAGGGAATAAAGACCGCATCACCGTGTTGCCCGAAAACCTGATCGGCCCTTTGCAGCAGCAATTGCAGAAGGCGCGGGCGTTGCACGAAAAGGACGTGGAGGCGGGTTTTGGCCGTGTGCATTTGCCGCATGCGCTGGCGGTGAAGTACGCCCATGCGGACCGCAGCTGGGCTTGGCAATGGGTGTTTCCGTCGCCGGTGCGCTCTGTGGATCCGCGCCCCGACGCTGTGACGGGCGCTTTGCTGGAGCGGCGCCACCATGTGTACCCCGAGTCGGTGCAGCGCGCAGTGCGCGAGGCGGCCAAGCTGGCGCAGATCGACAAGCCGGTGAGTCCGCATGTGTTGCGCCATTCATTCGCCACGCATTTGCTGCAAGCGGGCTACGACATTCGCACGGTGCAAGAGCTGCTGGGCCATGCCGATGTGAGCACCACCATGATTTATACGCATGTGCTCAACAAGGGCGGGCGCGGCGTGCTCAGCCCGCTCGATGCGCTGTAATGCACAAAGGCCCGTCACCGGGCCTTTGTTTTGATGGGTTGCGGGGCTGGCAACGTACTGTTACCGGGTCAGTGGTTGCGGCACCAGTTTCAAGCCAAGCGCCTGCATCACCTTGACGATGGTGGCGTAACTCGGGTTGCCGGTGGCGCAAAGGGAGCGGTAGAGCGCCTCACGCGCCAGGCCGGTATCGCGGGCGAGTTGCGTCATTCCGCGGGCGCGGGCCACGTCGCCCAACGCCGCCGCAAGCAGCGTGGGGTCGTTGTCCTCCAGCACCACGGCCAGGTACTCGGCTATTTTTTCTTCGCTGTCGAGGTAATCAGACACGTCGAAAGTTTTCAGGTCGGCAATTTTGGTCATGGGTCAGTCCTCCAACGTTCTGGACAAGGCTTTGGCTGCATCAATGTCTTTGTCTTGTGTGGACTTGTCGCCACCGCCGAGCATCACCACGATGACCGCGCCGCGCTGGACGTAATACATACGCCAGCCCGGCCCAAAATCCTCGCGCATCTCGAATACGCCTTCACCCACAGGCTTTACGTCGCCCAGCAGCCCCAGTTCGACTTTCTTCAATCGTTTCAACAGGCGCACCTGTACTTTGAAGTCGCGCAGGCTGCTAATCCAGTGCTCAAAGGCTTCGTGCTTGCGGATCGTGAACATGTGGCGAATGTAACCTATAGATTACGATTTGCCAAGGGCTGGCACCGCGAAGGCTGAAGGCAAAGGTCAGAGGTCTGACGCGCAAGCCAGCGGGCCGCTGCGCGGCTTTGTCGCACAGCGGCCCGCTGAAGCATTAGCCAGCAGCTTTACGCCAGTTCGCTCACCGGCACGCAACTGCAGAACAGGTTTCGGTCGCCATAGACGTTGTCCACGCGGCCGACGGGCGACCAGTATTTGTTGCCGCGCAGAGCAGCCACGGGGTAGGCGGCGGCTTCGCGGCTGTACGGGCGGCTCCACTCGGCGCCCAGCAGGCTTTCGGCGGTGTGCGGCGCGTTCTTCAGCGGGTTGTTGTCCTGCGGCCAGGCACCGTTTTCGATCTGACGGATCTCACCCCGGATGGCGATCATGGCGTCGATGAAGCGGTCGATCTCGAACAGCGTTTCGCTCTCGGTGGGCTCGACCATCAGCGTGTTGGGCACGGGGAAAGAGAGCGTGGGCGCGTGAAAGCCGTAGTCGATCAGGCGCTTGGCCACGTCCTCGGCCATCACGCCGCTGGTGTCCTTCAGGCCGCGCAGATCCAGAATGCACTCGTGCGCCACATGGCCGTTGGCGGATGCGTACAGCGTGGGGTAGTGGTCTTTGAGGCGCGCGCTGATGTAGTTGGCGCTGAGGATGGCGGCCTCGGTGGCGGCCTGCAGGCCTTCGGCGCCCATCATGCGGATGTACATCCAGCTGATGGGCAAAACGGCCGCATTGCCCAGCGGGGCTGCGCTGACAGCTCCTGTTTTTGCAGCATTTCCGGCGGTGGCATGGCCCGGCAGGAAGGGCACGAGGTCTTCCACCACGCAAACGGGGCCCACGCCGGGGCCGCCGCCGCCGTGCGGGATGCAGAAGGTCTTGTGCAGGTTCAGGTGGCTCACGTCGCCGCCAAACTCGCCGGGCGCTGCCACGCCCACCAGGGCGTTCATGTTGGCGCCGTCCACATACACGCGGCCGCCATGGCTGTGCACGAGCTGGCACAGCTCCTTGACCTGGGTTTCGAACACGCCGTGCGTGCTGGGGTAGGTGATCATCACGCAGGCGAGGTGGGCACTGTGCTTCTCGCATTGGGCCTGCAGGTCTGCCATGTCCACGTTGCCGTTCTCGTCGCACTTGGTCACCACCACCTGCATGCCCACCATCTGGGCGCTGGCGGGGTTGGTGCCGTGCGCGCTGCTGGGGATCAGGCAGATGTTGCGGTGGCTGTGCCCCTGGGCTTCGTGGTAGGCCTTGATGGCCAGCAGGCCGGCGTATTCGCCCTGGGAACCGGCGTTGGGCTGCAGGCTGATGCCGGCGTAACCCGTGGCCTGGCACAGCCAGGCGCGCAGTTGCTCGTCCAGTTCCTTGTAGCCCTGCAATTGGTTGGCCGGGGCAAAGGGGTGCACGTTGGCAAACTCGGGCCAGGTGATGGGGATCATCTCGCTGGTGGCGTTGAGCTTCATGGTGCAGCTGCCCAGCGGGATCATGGTGCGGTCCAGCGCCAGGTCTTTGTCGGACAGCTGGCGGATGTAGCGCAGCATGCCGGTCTCGCTGTGGTGGGTGTTGAACACCGGGTGCGTGAGGTAGGCACTGGTGCGCAGCAGGCTGGCCGGGATGAGATCGGGCGCGCTGGCGGCCAGTGCGTCGACCGTGGGGTGCGCGGCCGTGGGGGCGAAGGCGCGCCAGAGCAAGGCCAGGTCGTCGCGCGTGGTGGTTTCGTCGAGCGACAGGGCCACGCATTGGCCGTGCAGCAGGCGCAGGTTGGCGCCCGCATCCAGCGCGCGCTGAACCACGGCGCGGGCGGCGTCAGCGCTGCCCAGGTCCACCGTGAGGGTGTCGAAGGCGGTGCCGTGCAGCGGTGCAAAGCCCAGTTGCTTGAGGCCTGCGGCCAGGATGGCGGTGAAGCGCGCCACGCGCTGACCGATGCGCTTCAACCCTTCGGGGCCGTGGTACACGGCGTACATGCTGGCGATGACGGCGGGCAGTACCTGCGCGGTGTAGATGTTGGAGGTGGCTTTTTCGCGGCGGATGTGCTGCTCGCGCGTTTGCAGCGCCAGGCGGTAGGCGGGTTTGCCATGCACGTCCACGCTCACGCCCACCAGGCGGCCGGGCATGGAGCGCTTGAACTCGTCGCGGCAGGCCATGTAGGCGGCGTGCGGGCCGCCCGCGCCCATGGGCATGCCAAAGCGCTGCGTGGTGCCAATCACGATGTCGGCGCCCATTTCACCGGGGGCCTTGAGCAGCGTGAGGGCCAGCAGGTCGGCGGCCAGGATGAATGCTGCGCCCTTGCTGTGGATGATGTCGGCGCTCATCTGCCAGTCGGCCAGCCAGCCGCTGGAGCCGGGGTACTGGTTGATGGCGGCGAAGTAGTCGTCCTGGCCGATGGCGGCCATCCATTCGTCGCCCGAGCGGACCACCTTGACCGCGAGGCCCAGCGGCGCGGCGCGCGTCTGGATGACCTCGATGGTCTGTGGGTGGCAGTCGCCGCTGACGATCAGAGTGTTGCCCTTGGCCTTGACCGAGCGCTTGGCCAGCGTCATGGCCTCGGCGGCGGCGGTGGCCTCGTCGAGCATGGAGGCGTTGGCAATGGGCATGCCGGTGAGGTCGCACACCATGGTCTGAAAGTTGATCAGCGCCTCCATGCGGCCCTGCGAGATCTCGGCCTGGTAGGGCGTGTAGGCCGTGTACCAGGCGGGGTTCTCCAGGATGTTGCGCAGAATCACGCCCGGGATGTGCGTGCCGTAATAGCCTTGGCCGATGAAGCTTTTGAGCACCTGGTTTTTGGATGCAATCGCCTTGAGCTCGGCCAGCGCGGCGGCTTCGGTCGCGGGGGGCGGAAGGTCCATGCTCTGGCTGCGCGCGATGGAGCGCGGCACGATGCCGTCGATGAGTGCGCGGCGCGAGGCCTCGCCAATCACCGACAGCATGTGGGCTTCGTCGGCCGCGTCGATGCCGATGTGGCGGGGCAGGAATTCACCCGCGTTTTCGAGCGCGGACAAGGGCAGGGCGGCGGGCATCTGCATGGCGGAACCAGTCTCAAAGGCTATGAAAAAAGAGAGCAGCCAGCGCTTGTTTCTAAAGGGTTTCAGGCACTTTTTATATGAAAAGTGCCTGAATTCAAGCGTGGGCTGCCAGGATGATTGCGACCAAGGCGCTCAGGCGCTGGCGGCAAAGCTCGAATAGGCGGTCTCGTCCATCAGGGCATCGAGCTGCGACGCATCCGACAGCTTGACCTTGAAGAACCAGCCGGCGCCCAGCGGGTCGGAGTTGGCCAGCGCAGGGTCGGCGCGCAGGGCTTCGTTCACTTCCACCACCTCGCCGGAGACCGGCATGTACACGTCGGCAGCGGCCTTGACGGACTCGACCACGCCCGCCACGTCGCCCTGGGCAAACGTGGTGCCCACGGCGGGCAGGTCGACAAACACCACATCACCCAAGGCGTCCTGGGCGTGCACGGTGATGCCCACCACGGCAGCGTTGGCGTCGGCGGCGTTGACCCACTCGTGGTCTTTGGAAAATTTGATCGTCATGGGAAGGGCTCCTGAAAGATGAAGGGAATCGGAATGTAGCCTGCGCCCGTGGCGGTTTTAGCCGCGGTAGTAGCGCGTGGGCACGAAAGGGGTGGCGCAGACCTCCATCGGCACGGCCTTGCCGCGCACGATGGCGTGGATGTGCGTGCCGATGGCGGCGTGTGCAGCATCCACGTAAGCCAGGGCGATGGGCTTGTCGAAGCTCGGGCCCAGCAGGCCGCTGGTGACTTCGCCGATCTTCTGGCCGTCTGTTGTTTGCAGCTCGGTGTGCTCGCGCACGGGTACGCGCTCCAGGGCGACCAGGCCCACGCGCTTGCGCGTCAGGCTGGCGGGGTTGTCGAGCTGGGCCAGCACCTTGTCGGCACCGGGGAAGCCGCCCGCGCGCGCGCCGCCGGTGCGGCGCACCTTCTGCATGGCCCAGTTCAGCGCTGCCTCAACGGGCGTGGTGGTGGTGTCGAGGTCGTTGCCATAGAGGCACAGGCCGGCTTCGAGGCGCAGCGAGTTGCGCGCGCCCAGGCCGATGGGTTTGACTTCGGGCTGGGCCAGCAGCGCGCGCGCCAGCGTGTCGGCCTGCGCGGCGGGCACGGAGATCTCGAAGCCATCTTCGCCGGTGTAGCCGCTGCGTGTCACAAAGCAGTCGCAGCCCGCGATGGTGAAGCTGCCGCCGGTCATGAACACCAGCTTTTCGACGCCGCTCGCCAGGCGCGCCAGGGCCGTGGCGGCCTGCGGGCCTTGCAGGGCGAGCAGGGCGTGGTCGGGCATCGGAATGACCCGGCAGCGCTGGCCGATGCGCGCCTGGATGTGGGCGATGTCGCCCACCTTGCAGGCGCCGTTGACGATGACGAAGATTTCGTCCTGCGCCACGCGGAAGAACATCAGGTCGTCGATGATCCCGCCCTCGTCGTTGAGCAGCAAGCCGTAGCGCTGCTTGCCCACGGGCAGGTCGATCACGTCCACGGGCATCAGGCTCTCGAACGCGGCGGCGGCATCGGGGCCGACCAGGCGCAACTGGCCCATGTGCGACACATCGAACAGGCCTGCGGCCTGGCGCGTGTGCAGGTGCTCGGCCATCAGGCCTGCGGGGTATTGCACCGGCATGGAGTAACCGGCGAACGGCACCATGCGGGCGCCCAGTTCAATGTGCAAGGCGTTGAGCGGTGTGCTGAGCAGGGGGGCGGCAGGTGTGGACATGAAAGCTCCAGGGCAAATAAAGGCCGTGGCACCGGTGCCACGGGATTTGCCCTGCTGTCCGCTTTACCTGAGAGATTCACCGCTACGCCCTGGCTGGCCGCGCGGCTTGCTCCTTCGGTGGATGGCCTGTGCGTTGCGCGCGGCCACCTCTCTCCAGCAAGGGAACGCCCGCATCACTGCGGGCGGTTGCCAGTCCTTTTGCCTGAGCGTTCGGCGGGTGCCTGCGCCTTCGGCGGTGCCGCTCATCCTGCAATGCAAGGGACGGGGCACTCTCTCCTGACGGCGCCGATTGTACTTACTTCGCGTACACCAGATCGCGCAGCGTGAGCGAAATGGAGGGCACGTAGGTGATGACCAGCAGACACACCAGAATCACGCCGACAAACGGCAGCAGGTGTTTGATGATCCGGTCCAGCGAGATCTTTGCCACCGTGCATGCGGCAAACAGGTTCACGCCAAAAGGCGGGGTGATCATGCCGAGCGCGAGGTTCACCACCATGATCAGGCCGAAGTGCACCGGGTCCACGCCAAAGTGCATGGCCACGGGCGCCAGGATGGGCGCCAGCACAATGATGGCCGCGCTGGTCTCGATGAACATGCCGATGATGAACAGCGCCGCGTTCACGCCCAGCAGAAAGAGCGCGGGGGATTGCAGCACGGCTTCCAGCCAGCGGCCAATGGCATCGGGCACACCGGCACGCGTGATGAGAAACGCAAACAACCCGGCGTTGGCGATGATGAACATGATCACCGCCGACGAGATGGCCGACTTGCGCAGAATGGCGAACAGGTCCTTGATCTTGATTTCGCGGTAAATCACCACGCCGATGACCAACGCGTAAAAAACGGCCACGGCAGATGCCTCGGTGGGCGTGAAAACGCCGCCGTAGATGCCGCCCAGAATGATCACGGGCATCAGCAATGCCCAGCCAGCCTGCAGCGTGGCCTTGCCAAACGGCATGCGGCCATCGCCATCGTTCTTGCCCCAGCCTTTGTATTTGCACCAGGCCCACACAAACAGCATCAGTGAGCCGCTGATCAGGAGGCCCGGGCCAAAGCCGGCAATGAACAGCTCACCAATCGACACCTCGGCGCTCACGCCATACAGGATGAGCGGGATGGAGGGCGGAATGATCACGCCCAGCTCGGCGCTGGTGGCCTGCAGCGCCGCGGCATAGCTGGTGGGGTAGCCATGCTTGATGAGCGCGGGGATCAGGATGGCGCCGATGGCGAACGTGGTGGCCACCGACGAGCCCGACACCGCCGCAAAAATCATGCAGGTGAGCACGCAGGTCATGGGCAGGCCACCCTGCACGCCGCCCACGATGCTTTTGGCAAACTCGACCAGCCGACGCGAGATGCCGCCGGTTTCCATCAGGTTGCCCGCCAGGATGAAGAACGGAATGGCAGCCAGCGGAAACTTGTTGATCGAGGCGAACATCTCTTTCACCGCGATCAGCATGTTGGCGTTGGCCACCTGAATGCCCAGGATGGAGGCCAGCCCGATCGACACGGCCACGGAGACGGTGAGTGCAAAGCACAGCACCATGGTGGAGATCATGACCATGCTCATATTAGGGCCCCCACGCTCGGCATTGCATGTCCCCGCTGCCCCCCGAGGGGGCCGTTCGCTTGCTGGAGGCGGCTCGGCGCGGCGCTCATTGCGCAGTCTCCAGTTCCATGCGCTGGGGATCGATCAGGTTGCCGATGATGCCGATCACACAAAACAGGCCACCCACCGGCATGGCGAGATAGGCCCAGAACATCGACACCGATTCCAGCCCGGCCATGCTTTGCACGCCGCCGCGCTGCGCGTAGTCCCAGCCCCACCAGATGATCACGCCGATCAGTGCCAGCGCGGCCAGTGACACCACCCAGTCAAGCACGCGGCGAATGCGCGGCGGGCTCCAGCGGTACAGCACGTCCACGCTCACCATCGCGCCCTGTCGAAAGGCGGCCGGAATGGCCAGAAACACCATCCAGATCAGGCTGAAACGGATCAGCACCTCGGTCCATTCGGCGGGTTGCTCGAACACGAAGCGCATGAGGATCTGGAACATGCCCAGCGCAGCGGCCAGCGCCAGCATGGCGCAGGCGCCCAGCATGGCCGCCCAGGTGCAACCGCGCTCAAAGATAAGAAACATGTTTTTCATGGGCGGCACGGGCCAGAAAGCGCAATGTATGAGTAAAAACGCCCGTTGGCGCTTTGCCAACGGGCGTTGGTAGCTATCAAAAAGAAAGCGATCAACGGCTTATTTGACGTTGCGGATCTTGTCGAGCGTGGCCTTGCCAAACTGCTTTTCAAACTCGGCATTCACCGGGGCCAGGGCTGCCACGAACTTGGCCTTGTCCACGTTGTCGATCACGGTCATGCCCTTGGAGCGCAGGTCGGCCACGCCCTTGGCATCGTCTTCGTCCACACGGGCGCGGTTGGCCTTGGTGCCCTCCTTGGCGGCATCGAGAAAGGCCTGCTTGTCGGCGGCGCTGAGCTTGTCAAAAGCCGCCTTGTTCATCACGAAGATGCAGGGCGAATACACATGGCCCGTGAGCGTGAGGTGCTTTTGCACCTGGTCGAACTTGGCCGAGATGATGACGGGCAGCGGGTTCTCCTGGCCGTCCACGGTGCCTTGCTGCAATGCCGTGAACACCTCGGGGAAGGCCATGGGCGTGGTGATGATGCCAAAGCCCTTGTAGGCGGCGATGTGCACGGGGTTCTCCATGGTGCGCATCTTCAGGCCCTTGAGGTCGCCGGGCTCCTTCACGTCGCGCTTGCTGTTGGTCATGTGGCGAAAGCCGTTTTCGGCCCAGGCCAACGCCTTGAAACCCTTGCTGTCGAACTTGGTCAGCATCTCCTGGCCGATGGGGCCGTCGAGCACGGCGCGCGCATGGGCCTTGTCGCGGAACAGGAAGGGAACGTCGAGAATTTTGGTCTCGGGCACGAAGTTGGGGATGGGGCCGCTGGAGCTGAAGGCCAGCTCCTGCGTGCCCAGCTGCACGGCTTCAACCGACTCGCGCTCGCCACCCAGTGCGCCGTTGTAGAAGGTTTGCACCTTGTAGCGGCCGCCCGTGCGCTTTTCGACTTCCTTGGCAAAGGTGTCGATGGCAATCCCCTGGTGGGAGTTCTGCGCCGTCGAGATGCTGATGCGCATGGTGGTCTGCGCGGCGGCGCTGGCCATGAAGCCGATGGCAAGGCCGAGGCCGACGACGAGTCTGGTCAATTGCATGGTGTCTCCTGAAGGGGGATGGTTGCGTGCGGCCTGCGGTGCAGGCTGCGGCGCGGGCCTGCGCCGCGCACTGCAAAAATTATGGCGCTGCAGCATGGCGCCGGGCATCGGGGTTTGTGCTGGTAAGCATGCTTATCAGCGGCGTGCCAGGCGCATCGCAGCGCACCGGGGTCGCATGCGGGACAGGGCAGCAATAGAAGGCGTCGAGGGGAGAGGCTTGCCAAGCGCCCCGGGCGGGCGGTAACCCGCCGGGGCCTTGTCAGTTTGTGCACCCGGGTACGAGTGCCTTGATGCAGCAAAGTATGCAGCGCGGGAGGCCGATAAATCTTCTGAATTTGCGTTGATTTTCGCTATTCAAAGAAAAATATTCTGCCAAAGCGCAATTTTTGAAATAATGCGGCCCATGGACCGTCTTGACAGAAAAATTCTCTCCGTTTTGCAGGGCAACGCCCGCGCCAGCCTGCAAGAGATCGGCCAGGCCGTGGGCCTGAGCCCCTCGCCGTGCTGGGGGCGCATCAAGAAGATGGAAGAGGCCGGCGTGATCGAGGGCTACACCGTGCGCCTCAATCCGCGCGCGCTTGATCTGGCGGACACCGTGCTGGTAATGGTCACGCTCGACAGCCATTCGGACAACACGCTCGAAAAATTTGGCGAAACCCTGGCCAGCATTCCCGAGGTGATCGAGGCGCACCTGGTGTCGGGCGACTACGACTACCTGCTGCGCGTGGTGGTGAAAGACACGCGCGACTACGAGCGCCTGCTGCGCGAGAAGCTCTACAAGATCAAGGGCATACGCCACAGCCGCTCCAGCTTTGTGCTGCGCACGCTGAAAAAAGCCGATCTGCCGTTGTTTGTGGACTGATATTCAAGCCAAATTGGCCTCTAGCGCTTATCCAGTAAGCGCGAGAAGCTATCAATTTGATATTAAACAGGCGCGGCCCGCGCCCGCCTCAGCCCAGCAGCAGGGCGTCGTCCGACAGCTTTTCGCCGCGCACTTTCTCGAACATGTGCAGCAAGTCGGGCACATCCATGCGCTTGCGTTCTTCGCCGGACACATCGAGCACCACCTGGCCCTGGTGCAGCATCACGGTGCGCTCGCCCACGTCCAGCGCCTGGCGCATGCTGTGCGTGACCATCATGGTGGTCAGCTGGCTTTCGGCCACGATGCGCTCGGTCAGCCGCAGCACGAAGTCGGCGGTGCGGGGGTCGAGTGCGGCGGTGTGCTCGTCGAGCAGCAGGATGCGGGACGGCTGCAGCGCGGCCATCAACAGGCTCACGGCCTGGCGCTGGCCGCCCGAGAGCAGGCCGATGCGGTCGGTCAGGCGGTTCTCCAGGCCCAGGCCGAGCGTGGCCAGTCGTTCGCGAAAGCCTTCGCGCATGGATGCCTTGACGGCACGGCCCAGGTTGCGGAAGGCGCCGCGGCGCTGCGCCAGCGCCATGTTTTCTTCGATGGTGAGGTCTTCGCAGGTGCCGGCCATCGGGTCCTGGAACACGCGGGCCACGCGCTCGGCACGGGCCCACACGGGCATGCGGGTGACGTCCACGCCATCGATGGCGATGCGGCCGCTGTCCACCGTCTGGTCGCCCGAGATGGCGTTGAGAAACGTGGACTTGCCGGCCCCATTGGAGCCAATGACGGTGACAAATTGCCCGGCCGGAATGTCCAGCGACATGCCGCGCAGGGCACGCGTTTCAATCGGCGTGCCGGGGTTGAAGGTGATTTCGAGGTGTTGGGCGCTCAGCATGGGGCTCTTTCGGTGCGCGGGTTCAGGACGGCTTGCGCTTGGCGAACTTGCGCTTGAGCTGCGGAATCACCAGCGCCACGGCCACCAGCACGGCGGTGACCAGGTTCAGGTCTTGTGCCTTGAGGCCGATGAAGTCGCTGTTGAGCGCCAGAGCAATGAAGAAGCGGTAGGCGATGGCGCCGATGATGACCGCCAGCGTGGCATAGATCAGGCGGCGCGAGGGCAGGATGCTCTCGCCCACGATCACGGCAGCCAGGCCAATGACGATGGTGCCGATGCCCATGGAAATGTCCGAGCCGCCCTGCGTCTGCGCAAACAGCGCACCCGCCAGGCCCACCAGCCCGTTGGAAATGGCCATGCCC
>ERZ1023696.226-NODE-226-length-11325-cov-5.408109_pt1 | contig 11325 bp, 10 predicted proteins | sample MGYA00520859_ERZ1023696 | MGnify/ENA primary metagenome ERZ1023696 (study PRJEB33180, sample SAMEA4046002) | wastewater metagenome | place: Denmark | collected 2016-03-13 | study: EMG produced TPA metagenomics assembly of the PRJEB13832 data set (Local...
TATAAAACACAAGTATTATATTTTTCTTTTTTAATGAAACAGCAACCCACAAAATCTAACAACTGCATATCGTCGGCAGCATCAGATGTGTATAAGATTCAGACGCAATCCGTGCTCCAGAACTCTCCTACCCCTGCCGCGTGCAGCGCGGCCAGGGCCTCTGCGTCGATCAGCGCGTGCGTCACCGCCACGTCCACCGAGGCAGCACCGTCCTGCAGCAGCAACCGCGCCGCCTGGGCCAGGGTGTGGCCGGTGCTGGCCATGTCGTCGAGCAGCACCACGGCACGGCCCTGGGCATGAAGCGGCGGCAGCTCGATAGTTACATCGCGATCACCATGGCGCACCTTGGTGCACACGGCATGGTCAAAGCCATGGCGGGCGGCGGCCTGGGCAATCCACTGGGCCGATTCGCCATCAGGCCCAACCAGCAGCGCACCCGGGCGCCGCTGCGCGATCAGGTCGGCCAGCGGCTCGGCGCCGCTGAGCACGATGGCCTGGGGCACGGCCATCGCCTCCTGCAGCGTTGCCACGCGGTGCAGGTGCGGGTCTACGGTGATGACGGCGTCCACCAGCCCGGCCAGAAACGCACCAACCACCTGCTGGCTGACCACCTCGCCCGGCGCAAAGGCAATGTCTTGCCGCATGTAGGCCATGTAGGGCGCCACCAGCGTGATGTGCCGGGCGCCCAGCGTGCGGGCGGCGCGGGCAGTCAGCAGCAATTCGACCAGCTTTTCGTTGGGGTCATGCAGGCTGCGCAGCAGCACCACATGGGCAGGCAGGCGCCCTGCCCCATCCACCGGCAGTCGCAATTTGAGCTCGCCATCGGGGAAACGGTGGCGATCGATCATTTTCACGGGCAGCTGCGCGGCCTGGCCCAGGCGCTGGGCGGCAGCGGTTTCATCGTCAAAATGCAGCAGGCAGGCCTGCGATGGTGCAACCGACATGGTCAGAACTCCACAAACACCTGGGGCACCGCGTCGGCATCACCCAGGCGGTAGCCAATATCCCGGGCACTGGCCTGCCGGGCGAATTCGAGGTCGGCAGGGTAGCCCGCGTGCACGCGGTACAGCACATCGCCCTGCGCCACCGTTGCGCCCAGCTTGTGCATCAGGTCCACGCCCGCGCCCTGCACCTTGGGCGCGCCCGCCAGCCGCGCCACACGGGCGATCTGGAAATTGTCGATGCCCACCACGGTGCCGCTGGCGGGCGCGCAGACCTCAAAGGTCAGCGGGCCCAGTTGCGGGTGCAGGTGGTCGAACCCCTTGCTGCCTTGCGCGGCGATGATGTCTTCCATGCGCCGAAGCGCCCGGCCAGAGTCGAGAATGTCGCGCGCAATGGCATAGCCATCGCCGCCGCGCACGTCGGGGTCGCATTCAATCAGGCGGCCCGCCAGTCGCAGGGATTTCTGGCGCAGGTCGTTGGGTGCATCGGGGTCGTTTTGCAGCACGCGCATCACGTCGCGCGCCTCCAGCACCGGGCCAATGCCGTTGCCCACGGGCTGGCGGCCGTCGGTGATGACCACGTCCAGTGACAGGCCCATGCGCCGCGCCACATATTCAAACAGGCGGCGCAGGCGCTGGGCCTCGGGCATGGAGCGCACCTTGGCCGTGGGGCCGATGGGAATGTCGAGCACCAGATGGGTGGCACCGGCGGCCACCTTCTTGGACAAAATGGAGGCCACCATCTGCCCGGGCGAGTCGATCGACAGGGGGCGCTCCACCGAGATCAGAACGTCGTCGGCCGGGGAAAGATTGGCCGTGCCACCCCAGGCGAGGCAGCCGCGGTAGTCCCGCACGATGTCGGCCAGCTGTTCAAACGGCAATTCCACCTTGGCCAGAACCTCCATGGTGTCGGCCGTGCCAGCCGGGGAGGTGATGGCACGCGATGAGGTCTTGGGGCACAACATGCCGTGCGCTGCCACGATGGGCACGACCAGCATGGTGGTGCGGTTGCCGGGAATTCCGCCGATGCAGTGTTTATCCACCACCAGCGGCTCGTGCCAGTCGAGCCGTCGGCCGCTGGCCACCATGGCGTCAGACAGGAAGAACACCTCTTCGCGGTCCAGTTCGTCGCGGTTGCAGGCCACGACAAAGGCCGTCAGCTCAATCTTGGAATAGTGGTGGCCGGCAATGTCGCGCACGATGGCCGCGTAATCGGCCCGTGTCAGGCGCTCGCCGGCAATTTTGCGAAACAGCGCGCCCATCGATTCGGGCGGCTCTGCCTGCGTGACCGATACGGTGTGGCCGTTTTCCACATCGAGTTGGGCAAAGGCGTCTTGCGACAGCCCCAGTTCGTTGCAGCCGACGATGGAGGCGTCATCCACCACATTCACGGTGGCCAGGACGTGGCGCCCGTTGGCGCGCACCTCTATCTTGGACAGCGCCTGAAAACCCTCGGCCCGGTACACCGCGCAATCGCGGTGCAGGTAGGCCACGTTTTCGCGCCAGGTGTCGATGGCCACACGGCGCAAGGCCAGTCGTGAGGGGGTTTGGTTGGTAACGGGTGCAGGGGGAAGATCCCGGGGTTCGCTGGTCTCGATATGCATGGGCATCAGCCTACACCGGAATGACGGGCACCCAAGCGGGAAAACGATGATGCACATCAAGCGCTGCCATCCGGTTACAGACCCTTGCGCAAAGCGTGTTACCCTCCGCCCCCATGTCTCGCTGGATCATTGCCTTACTTCTCACCTGTGCCTCTGCTGCGCAGGCTGCGCCTGCAACGGCTTCCCCCGAAGAAATTGAGCGCATCGAACGATTTCTGACAGACAAAGGTTTGTTGGTGCAACTCGATGATGTGCGCCATTCGGTCGCAGACAAAGCCCATGTGGTCGCAGACCGCACCGCCGATCTGATTGGCAACGCCATGGGATTCATTGGCGTGCCTTACCGCCGTGGCGGCACCAGCGCCTCCACTGGTTTTGACTGCAGCGGCTTCGTGCGCGCTGTTTACGAAAAAACCGTGGGCATGGTCCTGCCGCGCAAGGCCGCTCAGCAAGCTGCCAGCACCCAGGTCATCGACAAAAAAGAACTGCAACCCGGCGATCTGGTGTTCTTCAACACCATGCGCCGCGCCTTCAGCCACGTGGGCATTTATGTGGGCGACGGCAAATTCATCCATTCACCCCGCACAGGCAGTGAAGTGCGCGTGGAAGACATGCGCCAGTCCTACTGGCAGCGCCGCTTTGACGGCGCGCGCCGTGTCACGGTCGAAGCAAAGGCCCAGCCCTAAGGCACGGACTGCAGTGCCTGCAGCGCTGCCGTTGTGCAGCGCCCACCCCGGTCAGGGTTTGACTACCGTCACCGTTTCAGTGCTTCGAATGGGTCCACCGGTGATGTTGACCGGGCCCAGATTCGGGTTGCTGCGCATGGCCCGCGCATCGGCCATGTCCTGCTGATAGCGCGACCGGGCATCACCCTCGCACGCCTTGCGATCCTTGCCTGCGGGCAGGGTCTTGCACTCCTGCAGGCTGATCTTGAGCCCGCCTCCCGCCTCGCGGATAGCAGACTGGTAACGCTGCTGCGCGGTGGTATCGGGTGCCGCACCACGCTTCAGCGATGCCTCATCGCCACCTTGCGCAAATGCTGGCATTGAAAAAACGCCCGCCACCACCCACGCTGCGGTGGCCAACAGGCCGGTGGTCGAATAGTTCTTCATGCGGTTTCCTTTTGATTCCATCAGAGTGCTTGACTCTAGGGGCCGCACTGCACCGCACGCCTAGGCCAGCCCCCAAGCCCAGCGAAGGCGAGCAGCGCGCCGGGCTGTCAGACAAACACCCACGCACCGCTGCCATGCCGCTGCCCTAAGGCTGCTACAAAACAACGACCCGCGAGCCTTTGCGGCCTCCATACCCCTTGCCGCACACCCGAAGCGCCTCGCCTGCCAATCCGGCGGATACAACCGCTTCGCACCCGCACAAACGGTCTTGTCTGACAACCCTCCGTGCAGATATGTCTTAAAGTGACACCCATCTTTTTCATCGGGTGCACACATGCTTTCTATTCTCGGAACCATTCTTGTCGGACTCGTTGTCGGCTTCATCGCGAGGGCGGTCAAACCGGGCGACGACAAGCTGGGCTGGATCATGACCGCCTTGCTGGGCGTGGCGGGGTCTTTTCTTGCCAGTTACGTGGGTACCGCCATGGGCTGGTATGCGCAAGGTGACGCCGCAGGCTGGATCGCCTCGGTGCTGGGCGCCGTGGTGCTGCTGGTGATCTACAGCATGGTCAAAGGCAAGTCCTGACCCACGGCTGCGTTCGAAAGAACGGGCTCTGACCCCAGTTCAACCACCACAGGCAAGGCACGCTTCATGGCATCTGCCCAACAAATGGCTGCTGACAACCCCCAACTGGCTGCGGCCGTGCAGCGCAGCCGCCGCCTGCTGCACCGGCGCGCGCTGGTGGCGGCAGCGGCCAGCACCGTTCCGGTGCCGGGGTTGGACTGGGCGGTGGATGCCGCCCTGCTGTCGCGGCTGCTGCCGCAAATCAGTGCCCAATTCGGGCTCACCCCCGAGCAGCTCGATCAGCTGGACCCCGGCAAGCGCGAACAGGTACAAAAAGCGGTCACCCTGGTGGGGTCGGTGCTGATTGGCAAGTTGATCACCAAAGAGCTCGTGCTGCGCATCACCCGCACGGTGGGCCTGCGCCTCACCACCAAGCAGCTCGCCAAATATGTACCTCTGGCAGGCCAGGCGGTGGCCGCCACTGTGGGCTATGCCACCTTGCGCTACCTGGGAGAGCAGCACCTGCGCGATTGCGTTCTGGTGGTGCAACAGAGTCAATTGCAGCTGCCCGTGCCCCGCTGATTGCTCCTGAAAAAGGAGCTACTGGCGCTTTATGCGCAATGGCCAGAGGCACTTTTAGCCATTAACTTATCGCCCAGGGGCCAGTGGCACGCGCTGCGTCGCACCAGGTCGCCCGCCAGCGCCCTGCCCCAAGGCAAAATCGCAGCCCATGGCCACCGCAGGCAAAAGTGCCCCTTCCCTCTCAAACCAAGACCCCGCGGTGCACGAAAACGCCGTGGCAATGTGGCTGACAGCCCTGCGCAGCCATGCGGACGCCGCCACGCTGCAGCAGCTCCCGCCCTTGACCGATGCCGACGCCGCCCGCGTGATGGCACGGCTGCGCCACGAAACGCCAGGTGCCACGCCTCCCGCACACCCCACACAGCCAGCCGCCACGCCCGGCATTGCCACGGGCCACTTTCGCCCGCGCATCACCCTGATGACCCTGGGGCGGGGCGACGGCCTGCTGGGCCTGCGCCCGCAAGGCCCGCTGGGCCCGCGTGGCGACAGCGTGACGCTGGCGCAGATCGACTGGACGTACACCACCCATGCGGGAGAGAGCGCGGCGCCCAACACCATCGCCTGGCACACACCTGCGCCTACCTCGGTGCTCAACTCCCGCCCACCCGCCATACAAGAGCTGTTTGACACCGGCGGCCCGGTGCTGCGCATGCAGCGCAACCTGGCTGCCGAGGCCGACGCCATGGACCGCGTGTGGGACCTGGGCCTGATCCCTGTGGACGCCAACAAGCTGCAATGGCGCCACCGCGCAGCCGCCGCCGCACTGGGCCCCGTGTGGACGCTGGCGCAAGAGGCGCACTTTGGCGACTTCTGGGCCGAGCAGATTCCAAAGCTGCGTGCCGAAGGCTGGAGCGTGGTGGTGCAGCCCGGCTTTGCACACGAAAGCGTGCCCGTGCAGCGCTGGAAGCTGCACATCGCCCCCGACACCGGCGAGCTGTTGGGCAAGGAGGTGGATGGCCCTCTGGGCGTGCGCGAGCGCCCCGTGCAAAAGCTCATGCTGCCCGAGCGCGAAGGCGCCTGGCTATTGAGCCTGGGCATAGAGATCGACGGGGAAACGCTGGACCTGGCGCCCATGCTGGCCGATCTGCTGCGCCGTGATGCCCGCTGGCTCCATGCGCAGCAGATGGCCGCCATCGACGACATCGCCATCATTTCGCTGCGCGCCCCCGGCGGCAAACGCATCGATGCGCCCGCCGGCCCGCTCAAAGCCATCGTGGGCGCGATGGTGGACCTGCTGACCGACCCCACGCGCAACCAGCGCAAGGACGGCGACCCGCTGCACCTGGGCGCATGGGAAGCCCGCCGCATCGAAGCCCTGCGTGCGGGGCTGGTGCAGGCCCACCGCGTGGGCACGGTGAATGGCTGGAACAACGCCTGGCAACTGCAGGGCGACGCCGGCCTGGCGCAACTGGCCCAGCGCCTGCGCACCATCGGCACCCCGCAGCCGGTGCATGCGCCGCAGGGCCTGCAGGTGCAACTGCGCCCCTACCAGCTCGAAGGACTGGCCTGGCTGCAATACCTGCGTGCACAAGGGCTGGGCGGCATTCTGGCCGACGACATGGGCCTGGGCAAAACCGCACAAGCCCTGGCCCATGTGCTGACCGAAAAAAATGCCGGGCGCCTGACCCGCCCCGCCCTGGTGGTGCTGCCCACCTCGCTGCTCTTCAACTGGCAGGCCGAGGCCGCGCGCATGGCCCCCGGCCTGCGTCTGCTGGCGCTGCATGGCCCCCGGCGCGCGCACAGCTACGCCGACATCGCGCGGCACGACCTGGTGCTCACCACCTACCCCCTGCTCTGGCGCGATGTTGACGCGCTGGCTGCCCAGCCGTTTCACCTGCTCATCCTGGACGAAGCCCAGATGGTGAAAAACGCGGGCAGTCGCAGCGCCCGCGCCCTGCGCAAGCTGCAGGCCCCGCACCTGTTGTGCCTGACGGGCACGCCGCTCGAAAACCACCTGGGCGAGCTGTGGGCGCAGTTCGATTTTTTGATGCCCGGCTTTCTGGGCGACGTGCGCAGCTTCAACGCCCGCTGGCGCAAGCCCATCGAGGAGAACGGCGAAACCCTGCGCGCCCAGCTGCTCGCCCAGCGCGTGCGCCCCTTCATCCTGCGCCGCCGCAAGCAGGACGTGGCCACCGAATTGCCGCCGCGCACCGAAACCATCCTGCGTGTGCAGCTGCAAGGCAAACAGCGCGAGCTGTACGAGGCCGTGCGCACCACAGCCGACAAACAGGTGCGCCGCGCGCTGGAGCGCCAGAGCTTCGAGGGTGCGCAGATCACCATCCTGGATGCGTTATTGAAACTGCGTCAGGTCTGCTGCGACCCGCGCCTGGTGAAAGGCATCCAACAAGGCCCCCACGCTCCGCCGCATCTTCGCGAAGGGGAGGCCTTTTTGCCTGGGGGCGGCCCAGCGGCAAAAAGAACCGCACAGACGATGGAACGCGCCAAGCTCGAACTGCTGGCCGACATGCTGCCCGCCCTGGTCGATGAGGGCCGACGCGTGCTGGTGTTCTCTCAGTTCACCGAAATGCTGACGCTCGCTGCCGAGCTGCTGGACGCTTTGGCCCTGCCCTACCTCACCCTCACGGGCCAGACGCCGCCCCGCCAGCGCGGCGCGGTGGTGCGGCAGTTCCAGGCGCAGGACGACACCAGCGCGCCCATCCTGCTCGTCAGCCTCAAGGCGGGGGGCGTGGGCCTGAACCTCACCGCCGCCGACACCGTGATCCACCTCGACCCCTGGTGGAACCCCGCCGTGGAAGAACAGGCCACCGCCCGCGCCCATCGCATCGGGCAGGACCAGCCGGTGTTTGTCTACAAGCTGGTGGTGGAAGGCAGCATCGAAGAGCGCATGCTGGAACTGCAGACCCGCAAGGCCGCGCTGGCGCAGGGGGTGCTGGGGCACGACGCCGAGGGCGCAGTGAAATTTAGCGAGGCCGACCTGCACGCGCTGCTGGCGCCGTTGAGCGAGCCGGCCAACAACCCGCTGGGCTTGCCGGGCGAAGACGCGCTGCGCTGGGGCGGCACCGGCCAGCGGCGGACCCGGCCGATGCAACCGCCAGAAGTTTGAGTGTTTTGTGGCTCTAGCGCTTATCTAATAAGCGCAAGCAGCTATCAAAATTGAATCTAATGAGGCCTATCACCGCACCAGCGCAGGCCTCAGCAAGCCGGGCAACCCACCTGCCCGTTTGCCACAATGGCGCCATGACCGCGCCTGCCATTACTCCTTCTAGCCCCCCAGTCCGCGCCCCGCGCTACTGGCTCATGAAGTCCGAGCCCGCAGAGTGCTCGATTGACGACGCACTGGCGGCAAAGGACGCCACCGTGCCCTGGACCGGCGTGCGCAATTACCAGGCCCGCAACTTCATGCGCGACGACATGCAGGTGGGCGATGGCGTGCTGTTCTACCACTCCAGCTGCCCCGAGCCAGGCATCGCCGGCCTTGCGCGCGTGGCCAGCGGCACGCGGCCCGACCCCGCGCAGTTCGAACCCGCATCGCCCTACCACGACCCCAAATCCTCACCCGATGCACCCCGCTGGCTGCTGCTGGATGTGCAGGCGCTGCGCAAGACACGGCTGCTGCCCCTTTCTGAACTGCGCAGCCATCCTCCACTGGCCGACCTGCGCGTGCTGCAAAAAGGCAGCCGCCTTTCCATCACCCCGGTGGACGCTGTGCACTGGAACCACATCGTGGCCCTGCTCGGCAAAGGCTGCGCCTGAAAACGGCCGCTGGTTGCGCCAGCAGCCGTGGCCAGAACGCTGTGCGAAAGCGCTGGCGCACCGCAGCGCCCGGCGCAAGGCGGTGGCAGCAGGGCTGGTTGACGGGTTTTTTGCGGATGTGCGAACAGGCGTTGCGCTCTCACCCGCCCTGGCCGGGCAGCTCTGGCGCCTGGTACACCAGCACCTTCAGCGCCCGCCCGTCCTGCACATCCGCAAACACCGCCGGGTTGGCCACACGCTCTACAAAACCCAGTTCGGGCGCCAGCTCGCGCATCTGGTCTTGCAAAAAGTCCACGCCCAGCTCGGGTGCGTTCAGGCACAGCAGCGCGTGGCCGCCGGGCGCCAGCAAATCCGGCAAGCGGCGCATGAGGCGGGCGTAGTCTTTGGTGGCCACAAAGCTGCCTTTTTGGTAGCTGGGCGGGTCCACGACGACCAGGCCATAGGGCCCGCTGCGGGTGATCTTGCCCCAGCTGCTGAAGATGTCGTGCGCCAGAAAGCTGGCGCCCGTGGTGATGCCGTTGAGCTGGTGGTTCTGCTGCCCAATCGCCATGGCGCCGTGGCTCATGTCCACGTTGACCACCTGCCTGGCGCCCGCCTGCAGCGCCACCACCGAGAACGCGCAGGTGTAGGCAAACAGGTTCAGCACCTTGAGGCCATAGCGGTCGGCGCTGTGCGCGGCCGCGTAGTCGCGCACCCAGCGGCGGCCCTCGGCCATGTCCAGAAACAGGCCGTGGTTCTGGCCGCGCAGCACATGCACCTTGAACTGGGCGCCCTGCTCGGTCACCACATGGGGGTCGGGCACGCTGCCCGCCATCAAGCGCGTTTCGGTGCGGCCCTGGGTGCGCAGCGCCTCGTTGCGGCACTGAAACACCCAGTTCAGCGGCTGGCCCAGCGCCAGGGCCTCCCAGCGCTTGGCCAGCGCGGCACCAATGCTGGCCAGTTGCGCCTCGGTCTCGTCGCCCGCGGGCAGAAAGCTGGTCAGCACCCAAACGGGCGGGTAGGCATCCAGCGTCCACTGCTCGCAGCCGGGGTAGCGCCCGCCCCGGCCGTGAAAGATGCGGCAGGCGTCGGTGGGCAAGGGCATGGCGGCAATGGCGTCGAGCAAGGGCTGCATAAAAATATTAGATGTTTCAGGCCTCTAGCGCTTACTGGATAAGCGCAGATAGCTATAAATAACGTAGCATCTCAAACCACTATCAATCAGGTTGCCGTGGCCCGGTGCGGGGTCTGCCAGAGGCCTCCACTGCGTTGTGACCACAGGCAGCGCGCGTTCAAAAACTGCCGAACACCGTGCCCAGCACAATGACCAGAACCAGCGCGGGCAGCGGGAACAGTATCGTCACGGCTGCAATGTCGGCATACGACTGCCGGTGGTTGAGCTTGCAAATCGCCAGCAAGGTGATGATGGCGCCGCAGTGCGGCAGCGTGTCCATACCACCAGCGGCCATCACCGCCACGCGGTGCAGCAGCTCGGGGCTGATGGACGCCGCCTCTGCCATGCGCAGGTAGTCTTCGCCCAGCGTCTTGAGTGCAATGCTCAAGCCCCCCGACGACGACCCGGTGATGCCGGCTAACACATTCATGGCAATCGCCTCCGAGACCAGCGGGTTGTCTGACACGCGCAGCACGGCGTCGCGGATCAGGCCAAAGCCCGCCAGAGACGCAATGACTGCGCCATACCCCACCTCGGACGCCGTGTTGAACAGCGGCAGCATGAAGCCGAACACGCCCTGGTTGATGGTGTGCTTGAGGTCGTGCCAGTGGCCCAGACGCGTCAGAACCAGCGTGGTGCACGCCACCAGCAAGGCAATCAGCAGCGCCCACAGACCCGTGAGTCGGCTTGGGTCCAGCGACGCAAAGCGCTCGGCCATGAACGACAGGTCCAGCGCAGGAAACACCAGATAGGTGAACAACGCATTCACGCCCACCACCAGCACCAGCGGCAAAAGCGCCAGCACCAGCGGCACCTCGGCATGGCGCGCGGCCTCGGCAGCGGCCTGGGCCGGGGTGAGCGCAGCGCCAGTGGCGCCGTCGTCTTCGTCGTGCTGACCATAGCCTTCTCCGCCCGCGCGCGCTGACGCTGCGCGGCGCAGCAGCCAGGTCAAGCCGCCGCCCAGCATGATGGAAGCCGCCAGCAGGCCCAGGCCAGGCGCGGCAAAACCGTTGGTGCCGAAGAAGGGAATGGGAATGGCGTTTTGAATGGCGGGCGAGCCCGGCAGCGCCGTCATGGTGAAAGTGAACGCGCCCAGCGCAATGGTGGCGGGCACCAGCCGCTTGGGAATGTCGGCCGCCTCAAACAGGTTGCGCGCAATGGGATAAATGGCAAACGCCACCACAAACAGCGACACCCCGCCGTAAGTAAGCAACGCACAGGCCAGCACCACGGTAAGAATGGCGTGACGCTCGCCCAGCGTGCGCACGATCCAGCGCGCCAGCGTGCTGGCCGCACCCGAGTCGGCCATCAACCGCCCAAACAGGGCCCCCAGCAAAAACAGCGGCAGATACTGCAGCACATAGCCGCCCAGGGCACTCATGAACGTGTCGGTGTAAAGCGGCAACAACCAGCGCGACTCACCCGACAGCACCACCGCCAGCGCCCCCATGACCGGGGCGAGCAGCAGCACAGTGACGCCCCGGTAGGCGAGAAACATGAGAAGGGCCAGGGAAACAACGACGGCGAGGATGCTCAGCATGAGATGGGTTTGGGCGCAGCGGCGCACACGGCGACGCTGAAATAAATGTCACTAACGGGGAAAGCCAACGCGACGGTGAGCGATGGGCTCACGGCAACAGACTCAGGCCCAACT
>ERZ1023696.233-NODE-233-length-11131-cov-5.598055_pt1 | contig 11131 bp, 9 predicted proteins | sample MGYA00520859_ERZ1023696 | MGnify/ENA primary metagenome ERZ1023696 (study PRJEB33180, sample SAMEA4046002) | wastewater metagenome | place: Denmark | collected 2016-03-13 | study: EMG produced TPA metagenomics assembly of the PRJEB13832 data set (Local surveillance...
ATAGAGGTGATGTCGGAGAAGTCGAGGTTCGGGTGTACGCCCTGCGTGTACATGTTGAGCGCCAGGGTCACGATGTCCACATTGCCGCAGCGCTCGCCGTTGCCGAAGAGGCAGCCTTCCACGCGGTCGGCGCCGGCCATCATCGCAAGTTCTGCCGCCGCCACGCCCGTGCCCCGGTCATTGTGCGGGTGCACCGAGAGCGTGATGTGCTCGCGCGGGCTGAGGTGCCGGTCCATCCACTCGATCTGGTCGGCAAACACGTTGGGCGTGGCGTTCTCCACCGTGGTGGGCAGGTTGATGATGATGGGACGGCCGGGGCCCGCGTTCCATGCGGCAACCGCGGTCTGGCAGGCCTTGAGCGACACGCTGAGTTCGGTGGCGCTGAAGGTTTCGGGTGAATACTGCAAGGTCCACTGCGTTTCGGGCTGTGCATCGGTAAGCTGCTTGAGGTAGCCCACGTGGTGCGCGATGAGCTGCATCACCTGCGTCACGTTCATGCCGAACACGATGCGCCGCCATGCGGGGGCCGTGGCGTTGTAGAGGTGCACGATGGCGCGGGGGGCTCCTTTCACGGCCTCCACGGTGCGCGCAATGAGGTCTTCGCGCGACTGGGTCATGACCATGATGGTCACGTCATCGGGGATGAGGTTCTCGTCGATGAGGCGGCGCACAAAGTCGAAGTCCGTCTGCGATGCGGCCGGAAAACCGACCTCGATCTCCTTGAAGCCGATGCGCACGAGCTCGTGAAAGAGCTTCATCTTGCGCTCGCCGTTCATGGGCTCGAACAAGGCCTGGTTGCCGTCGCGCAAATCGGTGGACAGCCACACGGGCGCGTGGGTGATGCTGCGGGTGGGCCACTGGCGGTCGGTCAAAGCGACCGGGGCCATGGGCTGGTACTTGGTGGCGGGTTTGGAAATCATGACAAAGGCTCCACGAACGGTGTGTGCGGTGTGAAAGACACGGTGCACAGGTCAAACGAATCTAGAAACGAATGACATCCCCTGCAGCCCTTTGCATGTGCAAAGGCTGGTTCGCGGGCCGGGGTCAGGGGGAGATCAGGTGTTGCGCTGAGCGGATCAGGCAACGGTGGCGAACACAGGCAGACCCCGGCCGGGCACTAGGCCTAGCGATAGGGTGGATAGGAGCATGCTGCGTTGCATAGGGGGCAAAGATAGCACAGGCTTGCTGCGGTGCGCAATAATTTTGATGAAAATTGCCGCTAGCGCTTGATAGATAAGCGCTGGTAGCTATCAAAATAATAGTGAATACTGCTGATAGGATGGCGCCTTTCGCTGCGTGCCCTCCCTATCTGTTTCGTCAGGAGATCTTTTCATGGCCTACATGCTGCTCATCATGGAACCCCACGGCCAACGGGCCGAGCGGGGGCTGGCGGGGGGCCAGGAGGCCTATGCGCGCATGCTGCGTTTTGGCGAAGGCCTGCAGGCCCGGGGCCTGCTGCGTGCCTCCGAATCGCTGGCCTCCACCGAGCAGGCCGTGCGCCTGCAGGTGCGCGAAGGCCAGGCCCGCATGGTCGATGGACCCTTTGCCGAGACGAAAGAAATGGTGGGTGGTTTTTACCTGCTCGACTGCGCCACGCGCGAGGAGGCTGTGGCCATTGCCCGCGAATGCCCGGCCGCCGAATGGGCCACTGTCGAGGTGCGCGAAGTGGCGCCGTGTTACCACGGGGCTTTGTGATCCGGGGCGCTGACGCTTTTCACACTCCCCGGCGCGCAGTGCCTTCCTGCAGCTGTGCCTGAAACTCCCCCACTGGCATGGGCCGCGCAAACAGGTAGCCCTGCAGCACATCGCAGCCCTGGCGCACCAGGTAGTCGGCCTGCTCCAGCGTTTCCACGCCTTCGGCCGTGACCTGCAGCCCCAGGCCATGCGCCAGCGCCACGATGGCAGTGACGATGGTGCGGCTGTTTTCTTGCTGGGGCAGGTCTTTGACAAAGCTGCGGTCAATCTTGAGCCGCTGCATTGGCAACTGCCGCAGGTACGCCAGTGACGAGTAGCCGGTGCCGAAATCGTCAATGGCCAGGTGGATGCCCAGCTGGCTCAGGCGGTGCAGCGTGTGCGCCCCGGCTTCCATGTTTTCCATGAGCACGGTTTCGGTCAGCTCGATTTCGAGCCGGTGGGCGGGCAGCCCCTCCTCGCGCAGGATGTCCATCACCCGCTGCAGAAACTGCGGGTCGCCCAGTTGCCGGGCCGATATGTTGACGGCCACGCGCAGCGACTTGCCTGCGCCCCAGCTGGCTGCATCGCGGCATGCGGCGCGCATCGTCCAATAGCCCAGCGCAACGATCAGGCCGCAGTCTTCTGCCACCGAAATCGCCTCCATCGGGGACACGTTGCCCAGCTCGGCATGGGTCCAGCGCAGCAAGGCTTCTGCGCCCATCAAAGACGCATCGGCGGCCGAAATCAGGGGCTGGTAGTGCATCGACAGCCCGTCGCCATGCTCCAGCTCGGCGCGCAGCGCGATTTCGATGGCGTGGCGCCGCGCCGCGGCCTGGTTCATGGATGCCTCAAAGCGCACGTAGCGGTTCTTGCCCATTTCTTTGGCGCGGTACATGGCGGTGTCGGCATTGCTGATGAGGCCGTCGATGTCAGAGGCATCCTCGGGAAAGGTGGCCACGCCCGCGCTGCAGGTCACGTTCACCTCTTGTCCCCCTTCGGTGTAGGGGGCCTGAAAGACGTTGATGATCCGTTGGCCGTATTTCTGCAGCGCCGCGTCGTCCATGTCGAGCCGCAGGATCAGTGCGAACTCGTCGCCACCCAGGCGTGCAATGGCGTCGGTGCCGCGCACCACCGACTGCAGGCGGCGGGCCACCTGGCGCAGCAGGCCGTCGCCTGCGGCGTGGCCGAAGGTGTCGTTGTGGGTCTTGAAATTGTCCAGATCGATATAGACCAGCGCCACCCTGCCGTGCAGCTGAACCGCGCGCCGCATTTCAGCAGCAAGCCGCTCGTTGAAGGCGTGCCGGTTGCCGACGCCCGTGACGGCATCGGTGTGGGCCAGGGACTGCAGGCGGTTTTCGGCATCGCGCACTGCGGTACGGCTTCGCAGCACCATCGCGGTGGCCATGCCCATCACGCCTGCGGCAATCAGCAGGGCACTGAGAAAGCGGATGGCCAGGTTCTGGTAGACCGCGCTCATCGACTTGCGGATGTAAAGCGTGCCGCCCACCGCCGAGGGCGCCACGATGGGCTGGACGATCTCCAGGGTGCGCAGCCCTGCGCGCTCGGAGGCGTCGCCCATGCCCAGCTCGAAAACGGTGGTCGGAAAGCCCGGATCACGCTCGCGTACATAGTGCGCCAGCAGGACCCCGTCCGAGTCGTACACGCCAGCGCCCATCACCATGGGGGACGACCTCAGGGCGCCGAGCATTTCCTTGGCGGTTTGCGTGTCGCGGAACACCACCGCTGCAGAGATGTTGTCCGCCACGATGGCCGCTTCCACCCGGCTGTCCTGCAGCATGGTCGTGCGGGCGCTCCAGTAGTTCACGGCGGTGAGGGCCAGCACCATTGTCAGCAGCGCCAGCCCGGCAGCCAGCAGGCTGGTGAAAGCCAGCCGCGAAGACAGCGCGGTCTGTGACGGGCCCGGCGCCTGTTGCGGCTGCGGGTTGTTGGCCTGGGTATTCATTTGCTTGCCTTGGCCAGCCGCAGCAGCCTGGAACTTACGGTAAGGCCCGCCTTGGACGCCGCGCTGGCGCTGACGCCAAAAACAATGCGCCCGTCCTGCTGGCTTAGCGTGATCATGATCTCGGGGCTGGCAAAGGTCATTTCATCGGCAATCGTCAGGATGCCGTGCCCGGCTGGCATGGATTGCAGCGCGCGCAGCATGGGTTCCACGTCGGCATTGTGTAAAACAACCACCCGGCACTTGTGCAGTGCACCGAGGTCCAGCAGCCTCACCTGGACAGGCTGGCCCTTGCGTGCGGGTTTGCCTTCCAGGGCGCTCAGCGGTCTTTTCAGGGGGCTGAAGGGCGAAACACAAATGCTCCAGTCGCGGCTGGCAACGGCTTCGTTCTCGGGCCATTCGATGAACTGGATGAAGTTAAAGACATAGGCCGCCTTCAGATCGAGCTCTTCAACCAATGCATCGGCGCGGGCCCCCGTGCCGCAGCTCAACGCCCACAGCCCGATCAGGAGCGTGTTGCGCAGGCGCATGGCCATCGGTTTGGGTGTCGGCATGGCTCTCAAAACGCGTAGGTCAGTTTTACGCGGTAGGTCCGGCCGTCCTGCGCAATGGAGTCCTCGCGGATCTCGTACGAGGCGGGGTCTGCGTTGCGGCGGTTGAACAGGTTGTACACACCCACCGACACATCCACATCCGCAATGCGTGCGGAATAGGTGAGGTTGGTGCGAATGTTGGCTGGCAGGCGTGCGTGTTGCAAGGTTCGGCGCGAGCCGACGCCGATCACCTCGACCGCGTAGCGGCCCGATTGCCAGCCCAACCCGGCAGGGGACCGCACAGAGTCCGACCACTGCAGCTTGAGCAAATGCTCGGGAGAGTGCGTCAGCCCGGTGTCTGCCACGGTGTCGCGCAGCTTTTGCCTGCCATAGACTGCGCGCACGCGCGCGCCACCGTCCAGGCGGTGATCTACCGCGGCCTCCAGGCCCTGCATATGCACCCGGCCTGCGTTGGTGAAGGTGTACCGGTCTGGCTGGTGGGCGTTACCCAGGGAAATCAGGTTGGTCACGTTGGACCGAAACACCGTCAGCAGCATGCGGCTTGCGCCCGTGGGGGCGTGTTCCAGCGCCAGCTCGGTGGTGCGCACACGCTCGGATCGCAGGGCGACCGTGTCCACCACGCCACCGGGGGTGTCAACGCGGTAGTCACGCTCGTAGGCGTTGGGGGGGCGGTAGGCGGTGCCATGCAGCACCTTGATGGCGGTGGTGGGGTTCCACCAGTACACCAGGCCCAGCCGAGGGTTCACAGAGCCCTTGCTGCCCGACTGCCGCCCCCAGCGCAGACCGGCGTGCAGCGTGAGATCGGGGCGAAGCGCAAACTCGTCCTGAACAAAAATGCCCAGGGCATCGCCGGTGCGGCGGGCGTCCAGGTTGTCTGTCCGTGGCTCCAGATCGAAATTGAGCTGATCGATGCGCGTGTCACGCCGGTAGTCCACGCCCCACGAAAGCTTGTGGCGTGCCAGTGCCGTGCTGACCCATTGCCACTCGGTTGCCCACCACTGCCCGGTTCCCACATCGCGGTTCACCGTGAGGGGCGGGTAGTCGTAGACATAGTCGCCCACGTATTCGTAGCGGCCCGCATGGACCCGGCCGGTCAACGCCAGGGACGGCCGCACCTGGGTGGTGTATTCGGCCGCCAGGCGCGTGGTGGTGTCGGTCAGCCGTGAGCGCGGGTCGTTGAACACCTGGGAGTAGGCCGCCGTGGGCATGCCTTTGTTGCGCTCGCCATGCGCCAGCGTCAACGTCAAACCGTTCTGGTGCATCCGGGCAAACAGCTGGGTGCTGCGATCAAAATCCAGCCCCTGGGCCACGCCGTTGTGGGTCGATGGCGTGTCGTAAGAGGGGTAATACTGGTCTGCCCCGCGCGTGGTGGCGCGTGTCACGGCAATCAGCCAGTCGCCCCCGTGGGCGTCAACCGTTCCCAGCGAAAACCGCAGCTTGGCGCTGCCGTGGCTGCCGGCCTCGGCGCTCACCTGCGGCCCGGCCAGCTGGCGGCCGTTGCGCGTGATGACATTGATGACGCCAAAGAACGCATTGGCGCCATACACCGCCGACCCGGGCCCGGGCACAAACTCCACCCGGTCCACCAGATCCAGGTCGATCGGAAAATCCGTGCCGATGGTCGCCTGATCGTAGAGGTTGTCGTTGAATCGCACCCCGTTGACCAGCAGCAGCACGCGGGTGTTGTAGTCGCCCGGTGTGGCAAACCCCCGGGTGCCCAGGTAGTGGTAAGTGCGGTCGTACGACACATGCAGCCCGCGCATGCTGCCCAGCACCTCGGAAAGGTTGCGGTAGCCAAAAAGCCGGATGTCGTCGGCGGTGACCACGCTCACGGTGGCGGGCGCTTCGAGGGCCGTTTGCGCATACCGGCTGGCCGTGGTGACCTGCAGCTGCATGAGCTGCTCCAGCGGCAAGTCGGCCATGTCGGCTTGCGCATGGGCGTGGGTCATCCAGACGCAGAGCAGCCAAAGCGCTGTTTGTCGTGGCCACTGTGGCGGGACGTCGGAACCTTGTTTCATGGGAGGCAGAACGGGCTGGCGTGGCTGGCGGGCGCTGGTTCAGGCCACTGCTGGCTGGCGGCAGATTGTGAGGATTGTTACGATAACTTTACAAATTGTATCTAATTGGCTGAAAAAACCGAAACATGAGTTTTAGATGGACGTTTTTGCCATGCAGAAAATAGATTCATTCAGGAACCCGTGGCGGCGACACGGCGCAGCCTTGCCTGGCAGGTCGGTACGCCACGCTGGTGTTGGGTTGTGCGGGATTTCAATGGGCCGGGCAACCACCCCGCAGTGCCGCAGCACGGTGCGGCCCGCACCAGCCTGCAGGTGTGGCCGCAGCCGCTCCACCGTGGAGCAGCGGGCCCCTGCTGGCGCAGCAAATGGTGCTGCGCCTTACTGACTTGCTGCCTTAACGTCCCAGCGGCGCCACGCCGATCAGCCAGACATGCGCCCAGAACGCAAAGCCTGCCCACGCGGCCGTTCCCACTACCACGGCAATGCCCGTGCCTGCCGCCGTGGCGGGCGCATACACCGAGTTTTGCGCACGGTCGCGCTGGCGCGCAGCGCGAAAGTCGAGCACTGCCCACAGCAGGAAAGCGCCAAACAGCACCACATCGGCCAGGTTGCCGTTGGAGATCAGGTGCGCCAGCGCCCACACCTTCACGCTCAGCACCATGGGGTGGTGCAGCTTGGCCTTGAACACGTTGCGCGGCACATAGGCGGCGGCCAGCAGCACAAAGGCGATCAGCGTGAGCAGCGACGCCGCATGGCGCATGCCCACGGGTGGATTCCACAGCACCACGGGCTGCTGGCGCGCCAGGCCGTAGCCCCAGACCACCAGCACCAGGCCCACCACCGAAGCCACCGAGTACAGCCCCTTCCAGGCGCCTTCGCCCAGGCGGGCCCGCATCTGCGTGCGCCAGCCATCGGCCACGATGCGCACCGAATGCACGCCCAGAAACAGCACCAAACCAAGAACCAGATACGACATGAAAGTCCTTTTGTGGGGAAAGATGGCGCGATTATGGGCAAGGGCGGTGGAAAACCCGATTTAGGAGCAAAAAAGACCTGTAGCCCTTAACGGATAAGCGCTAACAGCTATCAAAATAATAGTAAATGAGCCCAGCGCCGGGGCATGGGGGCTCATTCGCTGGCCGCATGTTGCGCCAGCAGCTTGCCCACCGCGGGCCGGGCGCAGCGCTGCAGCGCCATCAACAGGGAATGGTCGGGCTGGGCCACGCGCCATTGCGTGCGCAGGTCGTGCTGCATGCGCGCCAGCAGGGCGGCGGCCATTTCGGCATCGGCCAGCGCCCGGTGGGCCTGGCCCGTGCGCGGCAGGCCGTGGTAATCGACCAGCACACCCAGCTTGTGGCTGGGCGCCTGCGGGTACAGCCGGCGCGACAGCAGCACCGTGCAGGCAAACGGCTGGGGCGCGGGCAGCCCGGCCAGGGCCAGCTCGGCCTGCCAGAACTTGCTGTCAAACGACGCGTTGTGCGCCACCATGGGCGCGTTGCCCACAAAGCGCGCGGACTCCTGCATCACGCCCGCTGCGTCGGGTGCCGCATTCACCATGGCGTTGGTGATGCCGGTGAGCTGGGTGATGAAAGGTGGAATCCACGCGCCGGTTTTCATCAGGCTCTGGAACCGGTCCACCACCACCCCGCCCTCCAGCAGCACGATGGCCACCTCGGTGGCGCGCGCACCCTGGCCGGGCGAGATGCCGGTGGTTTCAAAGTCGATGACGGCGATGGGGTGGGACATGCTGCAGCGCAGGTACGGTGGACGGGTAGTCGGCGCTGATATCAAGTGTTTTTGGCCTGTAGCGCTTATGCAACATGCGCTAGCAGCTATCAAAAACAAAGCATCAGGCCTTCTTCAAAAACTCTGACTTCAGCAGCATGCTGCCCAGGTCGGTCTTGCAGTCCACGTTGTGGCCGTCGGCGCCATCGACCAGGCGGATGCTCTTGATCTTGGTGCCCTTTTTCAGGGTGGAGGACGAGCCCTTGACCTTGAGGTCTTTCACCAGAATCACCGCGTCGCCGTCGGCCAGGGGGTTGCCATTGGCGTCACGCACCACGCCGTCGCCTGCTTCTGCCGCATCGGTTTCGGCGGCATCGGCCACCTGCGGCCATTCCAATGCGCAGTCGGGGCACACGTAGTTGCTGCCATCGGGGTAGGTGTTTTCCTGGCCGCATTGGGGGCAGGCGGGAATGGTGTGGGGCATGGTTGGTCCTCTCTCTGTTCGCTTTTGATGTGCTTGGAAATGTGGTGTGTGAAGTGTCGTGCCATCACAGGGGTGCGCGCTGCTCCAGCGCAAACGCCGGCAGCCCTTTGAGCAGCCGCTGGCCATAGCTGGTGCGCGTCAGGCGCTTGTCGTAGCAGTACACATGCGCCATGTCTTCTTCGGTGCGGATCGCGCGGCCCACCCATTGCGCCAGGCGGATGGCGGTGGCGGGCACCACCAGTTCGCTGAACGGGTCGCGGCCCACGGCGCGCAGCCATTCGGCGCGGGCCTCGCCCACCGGGTCGTCGGGCGGGGCAAAGGGTAGCTTGGTAATGAACACCGATTCGCACAGCCGCCCGGGCAAATCCAGCCCTTCGCCAAACGACTGCATGCCAAAGATGACCGAGGGCTCACCGCCCTCCACCCGCTCGCGGTGCCGCTTGAGCAGCTGCGTGCGCGGCAGCGCGTTCTGCACCAGTACCACGCTGCGCATGGCGGTGGGCAGCGCGTCCACCGCCTGGCGCATCTGCTCGCGCGAGGTGAAAAGCACCAGCGCGCCGTATTCCACGCGGGCAATGTCGTGCAGCAGCGCATCGACCATCTCGGCGGTGAACTGCGCGGCGTTCTTGGGGTCGGCGCGCGTTTCGGCGGCAATTAGTGTGCCTTGTGCGGCGTAGTTGAAGGGGCTGGCCACCTCCAGCGTGGTGGCGGCTTCGTCACCGTGCAGGCCGGCTTCGCGCAAAAAGAAATCGAAATTGCCGCAGCTGGTGAGCGTGGCCGATGTCAGCACCGCGCCGCGCACCGCGCTCCACAGGTGGTTGCGCAGCGTGGTGCCGGGCAAGATGGGGCTGGCGTGCGCCTTGACCACGATGAAGTCGCCATCCATCTCCAGCGTGAACCATTTGGCGGCGGGCACAAAGCTGCGGTCGGCGCCCTCGGGGGCATCCTGCAGCAGCAGTTGCGCGGTGGCGTGCAGCTCTTCCAGGCGCGGGGCCAGCATGCCGATCTGCGCATACAGCGTGGACAGGCGCTTGGCCTCGTCGGGCTTGTCGCGCATCTCGGCGCGCAGGGCTTTGCTGATGGCGCGCAGGGCTTCCAGAAAACCATCGGCACTGGCGGCCAGCAGGCCCAGCGGGGCAATCAGGGGCTCGGGCAGTTCGCCGCGGGGCACGCGCACGCGCGCCGGGCCCCAGGTGTCTTTCTGGCTTTTGAGGTTGTCGCCATACACGTCCATCACGATGCGCGCCAGGTCCTGCAGCGTTTGCCGCAGCTGGGCCGCATGGCGCGGGATGTCGGCAATCTCTTCCACCTCCAGCAGCGCGCCAATGCGCAGGCCCCGGCTGGAGAGCCGCTCGATCCAGGTGATGCGCGACAAATCCATGCTGCACGCAAACTGGGCAAGCGCCGTGGCGGGCAAGTGGTGTGCTTCGTCCAGCACCAGGAGGCAATTGTCCAGCTCGGGCAGCACACGCGCGCCCAGCGACGACAGCAGCAAATCGTGGTTGGCCACGATGACCTGCGCGCCCACCAGCTCCTTGCGCTTGTCGTAATAGGTGCACTGGCTGAAGGCCGGGCAGTGCTTGCCGGTGCACGATGCGCCCTCGGCAGCCACGGGGCTCCACACCTCGGGCTCGGGCGGGGTGTCCAGGCTGTCGCGGTCGCCGTCCCAGGCGCCCTTGGCCAGGGTTTGCGCCATGGTCGAATAAAACTGCATGCGCGCCTCGGTCTCCTGGTGAGATCGTTTGCGGCGGGCGTTGGCGGCCTCTTCGGGAAACAGGTCGTCATCGTCCTCGCCGTGCGCCTCGCCCGTGCCGGCCAGCCGGTCAAGCTTGAGCTTGCACACATAGCGCCCACGCCCCTTGGCCAGCGCAAACTTGAACGGCTGCGGCATGCGCGCGGCCAGCGCCGGCAGGTCTTTGTTGACCAGCTGCTCCTGCAGCGCCACCGTGGCGGTCGAGATCAGCACCCGCGTGCCGCGTGCCAGCGCCAGCGCAATGGCGGGCGCGCAATACGCCAGCGACTTGCCCACCCCCGTGCCCGCCTGGATCACGGCAATGGCGCGCGTGGGCGCGGCCTCGCCGCCCTCTTCATCCACCTTGCCCAGCGTGGCCGTGCTGAAGGTGCGCGCCACCTGCTCGGCCATTAGCCGCTGCCCGGCGCGGCTGCGAAACCCCTCGGTGGCCTGCACCACCGCATCAAACGACTGCAGGGCCGCCTGGGCCCACTCTGTAGAAGACATAACCACCTGTTGTAAGGGCAAGAGTGTGGCACGGGTCAAGCGGCAGGCCCTGCCCAGCGTCTCCTTCGACCGGCGCCCGCTTGGCATGTGGGCCTACACGCCTGCATTGCGGGCGTTTCTACGATGGCCAGGTTGGCAATCCTGTCATCCACTTCAAGGAGACCCCCATGCCCCATACCGACACCCGCAGCCACCCCACTCCAGGACCCACCGGGCCCGAACCGTCGATAGACACCACCAAGCGCCAGATGCCGGGGCCCGCCACCCAGGGGCCGTTGCAGACAGACCCCGCGCCCGCCAAAGACACAGAAACCCCCAAGCTGCCCCACGAGCGCGATGAATCGGTGGACATGACCCACGGCGAGCCCGACGCGCAGATGCAGCAGGCCTACCGCGATGTAGAGCGCGGGCTGCAGGACACCGACCAGGACCTGCGCGCCCACCGCGTGGGCCACAAGCCGGCGCGCCCATAAATGC
>ERZ1023696.234-NODE-234-length-11040-cov-4.754605_pt1 | contig 11040 bp, 9 predicted proteins | sample MGYA00520859_ERZ1023696 | MGnify/ENA primary metagenome ERZ1023696 (study PRJEB33180, sample SAMEA4046002) | wastewater metagenome | place: Denmark | collected 2016-03-13 | study: EMG produced TPA metagenomics assembly of the PRJEB13832 data set (Local surveillance...
GGATTGGACTAGTCTGTCTAGATTGTTTTGCATCAAAACGAGATCCGAGACATCAATCGCAACATCAGTACCCTCTCCCATCGCGATCCCAATATCAGCATTCACGAGGGCTGGGGCATCGTTCACACCATCGCCCACCATGGCGACCACACCGTGTTTTGCCTTTTGTTCGTCGATAATCCGCGATTTATCTTCCGGCATGACATTCGCGATAACCTCGTCCACGCCTAGCTGTTCACCAACAGCTTTCCCCGTCATTTCTGAATCACCGGTAATTAGCGTCGTGTGGATACCCAATTTTCTGAAGTAGTCAATGGTTGTTCGTGCGTGTTCACTTGGAACGTCCATGAGGGCTATCAGCCCAATAACTTTTTCATTTTCGGCAACATATACCACGGTTTGTCCGTTGGAAGCCCATGCTACATTTCGTTGCTCATATATATCTTCCACACCACTAAAGGAGGTGGGTTTTCCTATGCGGTAGCTTTTCCCCTGATAGTCACCCGTCAATCCCTTTCCAAGCTGATTGGTTACCTCGATAGCAATTGTATTTTTTGCCTCAAACTTCTCTAAGATTGCACTTGCCAGAGGATGATTCGACTCCTTTTCCAGAGCCACAATCACATCAAGAATCTCTTCCTCATTCACAGAATCAGAAAAGTAGTAATTGGTTACTTCAGGTTTTCCACGAGTCAGGGTTCCGGTTTTATCGAAGGCAATGGCATCAATGTTGGCTAGTTGAGATAAATAGGAACTTCCTTTTGAAAGAACGCCTCTTTTGGCCAAGTTAGAAGTGGCGGATAAGGTTACCGATACAGTAGCTGCCGCTAAAGCACACGGGGAAGCGGCCACTAAAAGGACGAGCCCTCTGTAGATACTTTGGGACCATGTCCAACCAAATAGAAAAGGAGCTAGCAACATCACTAGGGGGATTACCATCAAAACAAAATTCACATAGCGAGGCTCAAGTCTTTGGATAATACTAGCAGCTCTTGTCTGGTTAGATTGGTTTTGGCTGACGAGTTGTAGAATTTTGGAGAAAACAGTATCTTTATTTTCTTTCGTGACCTGCATGGTAAACGTACCTGTTCCATTAATCGTACTCCCAAAAACTTCGTCCCCTTTCGACTTCTCCTTGGGGATACTCTCACCATTAATAGAAGACTCATCAATGGCGGTCATACCGGACAAGATCATTCCATCAGTCGGTACTTGGTCTCCATTTAACACTTGGAGTCGATCACCAACCTTCAAAATACTGACGGCAACAATTTCCGTATTTCCATCCGGCATGATTCGTCTAGCAGTCGTGGGAGTCATTTCGAGCAGCTTCGTGATTTCTCGTCTGCTTCTTCCTTCCGCGTATTCTTCAAGAAAATGGGCGCCAGAAAAAATGAGAATCAGTAGCGCCCCTTCCCCAAAGTTACCTAGGAAAGACGCTCCGAGTGTTGCTAGCCCCATCAGGACGTGGGAGTTAGGCGTGAATCGCTTTTGTATTTTGGTATTCTCAATCGTTTCGCCAATTCCTTCCAGAACCACTACATAGTAGCCCGCTGTAATGCTTGCGAGTGAGAAGAGGATGTTGATCAATACTTCATTTTCATTCCCTAAGAAGGTCGCAATTAGGAACAGTGCTAAACCTATGAAATAGAAAATGATTGGCGCTTTGCCATGCTCGTGCTCGTGATTATGGCCAGGCTCATGACTATGGTCATGCTCGTGCTCGTTACTATGGTCATGCTCATCATGGTCGTGTTTCTTGTATGCGTCTTTCTCTTGAACAGCTTTCATTTCAATCACCCTTCTATTCATATAATTATTTTTTTGTACTAATGCGATTGACAACACGCACAACCCTAGCATATCCTCATTCCAGCTTATTTGGTAGGTTTGCCTAGTTAGAATCATTCCTAGCGTTTTCTTTTTCGGGACATCCTAAAAGCTTCTTGTTCCCTTTCCATAAACCGGAACCGTTCCGCCTTACAAGTGAATATTCATTCATATGTTTATACATTCATTTTAAACGGGTTCCTGCACCATGTCAAGATAAATCGCTCCCTTTTTTTGACTCATTTTCCGCTTACTTTTTAGAGAAACGGATGGATTTCCGTCCCTCTCTCTAGGTAAAAATATTTGCATTCCATCAGTCATATGATATCCTAAGTATGAACAATCACTCATACGAAGGGGAGGGCGTCCCAATGGATACACCAACACCATCTATACTGGACAAAAATTCAATCCATGCTGTAAGCAAGCTTTTTAAGATTATCAGTGACCCTACCAGGATCTCGATCCTCTTTCTTCTTCAGCAGCAAGAATTGAGTGTGGGAGCAATTACCATAGCCCTGGAAATGGAGCAATCCGCTATCTCCCACCAGTTAAGAACTTTGAAAGAGGCGCGTTTGGTGAAAGCAAGGCGAGAAGGAAAGACGATATTTTACAGTCTCGACGATATCCACGTTTTTAGTATCTTGGAGCAAGTCCTGACCCATGTTAAGGAAATTGAAGATTTGGAGGAAAGCGAAGGCCAGTAATTGTCGGTTTCCTCTTCAAAAGTGTCTCCATCATATTAGAAGCCATTTACGATTTAGGCGACTCCATTTCTATTGGATTCGCCTAGTTTTTTCAAGGGTACTAGGACGAAAAATTCACGATTGGCTATAAACGGTTATCTCTGCTGGAAGCATTGATCATCGCAGTGCGGGTCCAGATTATTGCGGGTAGTGGACTGCGCTCATAGCCTATCCTCATCTTTTCGCACTCTTTCCAAACGACTTATTCGATACTCTGAAACTGCATGAAGAACGTTGGAAAATCACCATGCTAGGCATGTCGATTTTGGGTACGCACTAAACCGACAAATAAAAAAACTGATTATGAGTCCCGTAGTCAGTTTTTTATTTGTATTGAATGTAATACCACCCTCATTTTTTAAGACTTATGCGATAAAATTCCACACTCACTTTAGCATACTATAAATACACTCCAGCAATGAAGCTGCCAGAATAATATTGATGAGCCTAAAATGTTTTTGATACATCCTTTGTATCATCATACCCATTCCAATCCAAGTGATTGTGGCAATGGTTCCGATTGTGGCAACAATCAGTTCAAACAATATTAGATCAAAAAAAGAAGTGTAGTAATCCGTTATATATCCGGTCAGAGCGGTTATACCAAACAAATAGATTTTCACATTCACAAATTGGAGCAAGAATCCTTTAAAAAAAGAGGCCGATTTTTCAGTACTTTCTGACTCAGGTTTGCTTACCGCGATATGAATGGCGAGCCATAGAATATACGCAGCACCAATATATTTCATTATGCCAAGGATATTCGGCATAAAAGCACTCACTCCATAGACAAACAGTGCACAGATAATTTGAACTACATAATACCCTGCGAAGATGCCAAAAAATAAAGAGCGACCTTTTTTGTATCCATAATTTGTGACTGTATTCAATGCTAAAATATTCCCCGGCCCCGGAGTAAACGCGTTAATTATCGCATAAATAAAGAAATTCCCTAATACATATCCAGGCATTATTTTCTTCCTTTCTGTTTTTTTAGACTATAACATAAACCCTGTTTGTATAGGTTATTCCGATATTTTATGTTTTTCCATAGTTTAAAACTATGATAAAAATATAAAAATTATACTCTGTATTGTCGCAAAGCCTCAGTATATGTTACCCCCAATTCTGATAGTGCTTGCCCTTTGTTTAAAATGTACCCAATACGCATTTGTTCATTCTCTGCAAGTGGAAGTGCCACGATAGAACCGCCATGCAGATATTTCGGGAAAATTCCGCTGGAAATCGTATAACCATCCAAACCAATCATGAGGTTCACGATTGCCGCACGATCACTGACTTTGATACTCTTTTCTGCAGGTTCCATACTGAAAAGTTCTTCTGCAAAATAAGTGGAATTGTAATTGCCTTGAAGAAAACTTAAGCGAGGGTAAGGCTCTAAATCTTTAAGGGTGACAACACCCCTTTTTGCCAAGGGATGATCCGTTCTCAAAAATACATGGGGGCTGACGCTAAATAACTCATAAAAGTCCAAATTATTTTTCTCTAACACTTTTCGCATGATGGTTTCATTGCTGTTGCTTATGAAGAGTATGCCTACATCGCTAAAACGATTCTTCACATCATCAATGATTTGAAATGTCTGTGTTTCATTTAAGATAAATTCAAAACGTTCCTGTCCGAACTGTTGCACCATTTCCACAAACGCATTAGCCGTGAACGTGTAGTGCTGTGTTGAAACACAAAACCGCTGTTTTACGGGTACATTAAAAACATATTTTGATTCCAGCAAATCCATCTGTTGCACTACTTGTCTTGCATAGCCTAAAAATTCCATGCCTTCTTTTGTCAAGGCAATTCCCGTCCGACTTCGCGTAAAAATACTGAACCCGATTTCTTTCTCCACCTCTTTAATCGCATTTGAAAGGCTCGGTTGTGAAATGAATAATCCCTTTGCCGCTTCTGTAATTGACCCTTTCTCTGCAACTGTGAGTAAATATTTCAAATGTTGAAATGTCATACTGTTCCCAACTTCTTTCATTAGCTTTTCTGACCTTATAATATTCTATTCTAGCACATACGACTGCGCTTACTGATCAAACGATGAGAACTGACATAGAGTCGTTATTTTTCGGCTGTAGCCGATGAAATCCAGCATCGGCTATCACTAAAAACGAAATTTTTGAACCGGTGCGGACAATTGATTGCGGCATTCTTTTTTAAAGAGTAAAAATGATATAACCGAGTCTTTAATAGTCTTCTTTTATAACGAAGGGTAAGCGAATATAAAATACCACTGGCGTAGCATGAAAATTTTGATCATTCCATAGCATAAAAAAATCCTTTATAATGAGGGCGAATGACCTATCTAAGACCCTTACAAAATGGCTAACGACATGACTGTGTATTAAACAAAAAATAATCCTATGATTTATGGGAAAGAACGTGTCCATTCTGAACAATTCTAGATACCAATGCTTACCATCACGATTACGGTTCCCTTGATGTTGTTTTTGAATAAGCCCTTAGTCACTCATTGAGCTATTTATTCTCTCTGTTTTAACTTCACATTATAAAGGACTGATACAATTGATAATGGATAAACTAAATGATGTGACAAATTCCTATAAAAAAAACTCAACTTTCTATATATTGAGTTTATTCTTTCAAGAACATATTCATGAGATTCCTTATATCACAATGGATGAGGTTGCTATTAGAACCTTTGTATCAAAAAGTCAAATTTCTAAATATGTCAGATATTTAGACTATAAAACGTACATTGACTTTAAAGATGCTTGCTTAGAATACCTTGAATCCTTAGAGAGACGCCGTCACGATTTTGATGTATATGATAATATGAAAGATAATATTTTAAATTTTACAAATACTATGATTTATTTTCTTAACTCTCTAACAAATTCTTTAGATTATAATCGCCTGGAGTTATTAATTAAACAGCTTACCTCAGCAAATACTATATATGTGTTTGCTCAAGGCGATGCTCGTTACCTCTGCCATCAGATCCAAACAGAACTACAAGTGATCAACAAGAATGTTATTATTTGCGATGTTGATTTTAATCATTCCTACGATATTAACGACAATGATTTATTATTAGTACTCAGTATAGACGGCAATACTTTCAAGTACAACAAACGCGTAGTGAAGAGACTTGAGGAAACAAATGGAACAAAATGGCTCATAAGTTGTCAGAGTAATATCAGATTCAAAGGGAAACAGTTACATGTCCCCATACAATATGAAAAATTCAATGCCTACTTTTTTAAATATGTTATTGACTTATTAATCCTCAATTTAAAGCAAACCTATTAAGCTTGTTCGTCAAGGAAGTTTCTTTTAAAGAAACTTCCTTTTTGATTACCGACATACCCCTTATACTTTGTGATAAGAACAAGGAGGAATATATATGTCATTTCCAAACAATTTTTTATGGGGCGGAGCAACTGCTGCGAATCAAACAGAAGGAGCTTACACTATTGATGGACGAGGCCTTTCAAATTTAGATTATATGCCTTACGGGGAATCACGTTTCCAAGTAGGTACAGGAAATTTGGATCCTAAATCTTTACCCGAGGATACTTTCTTTCCATCAAGAGTCGCCATTGACCATTATCACCATTACAAAGAGGATATTGCACTGATGGCCCAAATGGGATTCAAAGTCTACCGATTATCCCTCTCTTGGTCAAGAATTTATCCTAAGGGAAATGAATCCAAACCTAACCAGTTAGGCCTGGATTACTATCTGAATGTCTTTAAAGAGTGTCGAAAATATAATATTGAACCCTTAGTAACCATCAATCATTTTGATATCCCTATGTATTTAGTTGACGAATATGGTGGATGGAAGAATCGTCAAACTATTGATTTTTATTTAAAATTCACTGAAACAGTGTTTACCCATTATAAAGATTATGTCAAATATTGGCTTACTTTTAATGAAATCAATATGGTCTTACATTTCCCTTTTGTAGCAACAGGCTTAACTTTTAAACCAGAGGATAATAGAAAGCAGATTACAACTGATGTGATCCATCATCAATTAGTCGCCAGCTCTAAAGCAACTCAGCTTGCTAAAAAAATAAACCCTGATTTTCAAATTGGATGTATGTTGGCTGCTGGAAGTTATTATGCTCAGACGCCGCGTCCAGAAGATGTATGGAAATCCATCCAAGATTCACGTGAAAGCTATATGTTTTCAGATGTCCAAGTAAGAGGAAGCTACCCTAATTATTATTTAAAACAAATCGAACAACAAAATCTCACTCTTCCTATTAAAGATGGTGATATCGAAGTTTTAAGAGACCACACTGTAGATTTTATTAGCTTTTCTTATTATTCTTCAAGAGTAAGCAGCGCCCAACCTGATGCTGCGAATCAAACCGAAAGCAATATTTTTGCTTCAGAAATCAACCCTTATTTAGAAACTAGCGAATGGGGTTGGCAAATTGATCCATTAGGATTTCGAATTACAATCAATGAAATTTATGATCGTTACAACAAACCTATGTTTGTTGTAGAGAATGGTTTAGGGGCTGTCGATAATTTAACAGAAACTGATGAGATTCATGATGATTATAGAATTGAATACCATAAAGAACATATCAAAGCCATGTCTGACGCAATCACTCTAGATGGTGTCGAATTAATCGGCTATACCTCATGGGCATGTATTGATTCTATTTCTAATGGAACTGGTGAAATGGCTAAGCGCTATGGTTTTATTTATGTTGACCGAGATAATTTCGGTAAGGGAACATTCAGACGTATTCCGAAAAAATCTTTTTATTGGTATCAAGAAGTAATTAAAAGTAACGGTGAAAATTTAAATGAAAAACAAATTTAATCTAACCTCATTATTTCGTTTCTTTCTTCTTTTATTCGGAGCTTTAGTCATGGGCTTCGGAGTTTCATTATCCATATCAACAGGTTATGGGAGCGATTCTCTTTCTTGGGTCTGGCAAGGGATTTCACTTCATACTAATTTAACTTTAAATCAATCCAATATGATCATCACTTTACTAATGCTGATTCCACCTTTACTTTATGACCGCGCTCAATTAGGTATTGGGAGTATTCTCCAACCTTATATTGTTGGAGCAACTGCCGAATATACATTAAACCAAGGACTCAGTAATCCGGGCAACTTTCTTTTCTTAATTATGGGTATTTTATTACTTGGGATTGGAGCCGGTATATATACTAGTGCAAATCTAGGTAAAGTACCTTATGATGCATGTGTTTTTTGGATTAGTAAGGTCACTAAGAACTCAATTGGGTTGATTAGAAGTTTAGGAGATCTGTGTCTCTTTATTATTGCTTGGTTGCTTAACCAGCATCTTGTTATTGGTCCTTTAATCTCCGTATTTCTGATTGGTTACATTCTAAACACTACGTATAATTTAATTAATAAGTTTTTACAAAAGAGTAAATAAACGGCATTTGAACCCTAGTGTTGCATTAAATCGATAGATTGATTGACATTCCGTTAGGTCTGAAAACAGCAAGAAAATAGTGACTCTTTTATAATTTTATCAACAAAGGATACCCTTTTTGTTCACCATACCCCTGCGGAGGAAGATAAAAAATAGACGTAACCTTACCTAACTTAGGTAAGCTCGCGTCTATTTTTCTATTTAGTTGGGATTTTATCGCAGCCTCTGCTGAATACCATTGTCCTGTTGTTCATTATTAGTTTACTTGTTAAAGTCCACTTCAAGGCAAGCGTTTTCTTTATTTCTTCACCTTTTACTTGTCTTTCTTTCTGCAACTGTATCTCTTATCATCCCTCCCCTCTGTACTAAGTCTGTATAAATGTTAAAATAATGAAGTGATTGAAATCAATTGAAGAGGTGGGAAATGTGGAAACATTGATTTATAATCTTTTAGCTTACATAAACAATTCTCTTGATAAAGATATTAACTACCACATAGCGAAAACATTGCTCGAAAATTCTCATAAAATCGAGGGATTTTCATTAGAAACAGTCGCAGAGGTATGTAATGTAGCGCCTTCTACAATTAATCGTTTCTGCAAAAGAATTGGTTTCAGAAATTTTTCAAGCTTAAGAAATTCTGTAATGAAGTATGGGGCATCTCTTGAAAAAAACGATACTGCCCTAAGTGGCGATAGCTTTATAGCGCAATTAAAAGAAAACGTGGAAATAATTGAAAATATCCCAAAAGAACAGATCGAGCGGATCGTAAAACAGATCAGCAAATCCCGCAGAGTTGTCATACTAGGTTTTGAAAAGAATCAAATCCAAGCTTTGGAGTTGCAAAAAAAAATACTTCTGGCAGGGAAATTTTGTGAATGCAATACAAACATTTTTAAACAAATGGATGCTCTGGATATATTGACAGAGGAAGATATGATCATCACTATTTCTATCCAGGGATACTTACTCTCAGAGGAATTCCTCTTATTTGAAAAACTTAAAAAGACAAAGGGAAAGAAATTACTCATTACCTTCTCGGAGCCACATCAACATCTGGAATTGTTTGATGAAATTTTACAATGCGGAAAAATTGAAAATAGTGCTGTCAGTAGTCAAACCTTATTAAGATTGTTTGATGTATTGTTCCATTGATTCCAATAGCACCATCCTTCTCAGCCTTAAACTGGTCTCCTTTTGACCAGTTTTTTTAGCATTCCTAAATTATAATGAAATCAGAAACAAAAAAATCGAAAGAAGGAATATAATATGACATTTCCAAAAGGTTTTTTATGGGGTGGCGCTACGGCTGCAAACCAATTAGAAGGAGCTTACAACGAGGGCGGTAAAGGACTTTCCATTTTTGATATGGTTCAATTTGTACCAAAAGAAGAGCGTGGAAATGAAATTGAAATGGATGTCAGAAGCAAAAAAGAATTAGAAGATCTTTTAGCAGGAAAAGGTGGCGACAATTTCCCGAAACGCCGTGGTATCGACTTCTATCACCGTTATGAAGAAGATATTGCACTGTTTGCAGAAATGGGTTTTAAAACATTCCGTATGTCCATCTCTTGGCCTCGTATTTTTCCAAATGGTGACGAGACAGAGCCAAATGAAGAAGGGCTAGCTTTCTATGACAAAGTCTTCGATGAATTATTGAAATATGGCATTGAGCCACTTGTGACGTTATCACACTATGAAATTCCACTTACATTAGTTCAAAAATACAATGGCTGGGCAGATCGACGCGTAGTTGAATTCTTTGTTCATTATGCAGAAACGGTATTTGATCGTTACAAAGGAAAAGTAAAATACTGGTTAACGTTCAATGAAATCAATGTTTCAACGATGTCTCCATATATTGGTAGTGGTATTCTTATAGATGAGGTAGAACACAAGGAGCAAGCGGTTTATCAAGCCTTACATCATCAGTTTGTAGCCAGCGCCAGAGCGGTCAAGGCCTGTCATGAAATGATCCCTGATGCCATGATTGGTTGTATGCTAGCTCGTATGGAAGTCTATCCGGAAACTTGCAGTCCGGATGATGTATTAGAAGCACTGAAAGAGGATCAAATGAATCTGTTCTTCACTGACGTTCAGGTTCGTGGGTATTATCCAAGCTTCATGTTGAGTTATTTTGAAGAAAATGATATTAAGATTGACATGCTTCCTGGCGATGAAGAAATATTACTGCAACATACAGTGGATTACTTATCCTTTAGTTACTACATGTCAATGGTTGCCAGCGGAGCACCTGATAAGAAGAAGGAAAAAGGGAACTTCTTCAGTGGTGTGAAAAACCCTTATTTAGAGTCATCTGATTGGGGATGGCAAATCGATCCTAAAGGATTGCGTATTACCTTAAAGAAAATGTATGATCGCTACCAAGTACCGTTGTTTATCGTAGAAAATGGACTTGGAGCCTATGATAAAGTAGAGGCAGACGGCTCAATCAACGACGATTATCGTATCGATTACATGCGTGCACATATTGAGCAAATGAATGAAGCGATCAAAGAGGGTGTAGATCTTATGGGGTACACAAGCTGGGGTTGTATCGATTTAATCAGCGCAAGTACCTCTGAAATGTCCAAACGTTACGGCTTCATCTACGTTGACCAAGACGATTATGGCAATGGCACTTTAGAGAGAAGCAAGAAAAAATCATTTGATTGGTATAAGCAGGTAATTACTACAAATGGAGAAAAACTATAGATAGAACTTAAGAAAATACCTCCACTATAATGTTTTGTGCACAATCGTGTGCCTCTTCATTATAGTGGAGGTATTGTTGATTTAACGATTTCGCGAAGAAGAAACCATAGAACAGATCCTTGGTCGGCATTTATTGATTATTTTTTACAGGACCTCATTGTGTATGATCAAGAAAACGATACCAATCATACCCTGTCGTTACAGTTGGCTTTAAAGCTATATGTAAAATAGACATAGTCCGCTGCACCAACTATGCAATCTATTCATATAAAAAATGTTATAATGAAGCAGATACTGTCAATATAACTAAACCCAAAGGAGACTATGGT
>ERZ1023696.237-NODE-237-length-10968-cov-10.267042_pt1 | contig 10968 bp, 11 predicted proteins | sample MGYA00520859_ERZ1023696 | MGnify/ENA primary metagenome ERZ1023696 (study PRJEB33180, sample SAMEA4046002) | wastewater metagenome | place: Denmark | collected 2016-03-13 | study: EMG produced TPA metagenomics assembly of the PRJEB13832 data set (Local...
AAATTATATGATCAAACTAGGATACTTCATCAGGATTCTATTGATTTTAAACTTTCGACCGATAAAGCAAATTTTTGTGATTATTTAATGAGCATGTTATCAGTAGGTGAAATATTATTTTATGTTCCCTTGATAATTATCGTCATAATAATAATTTCTATAATCCGTAAAGAATTGCCTTTAGAAACTGGTAAATATTTTGTTTGTAACTGACAACTTAAAATTGTCCTTTTAAAATGATACGCACATGCATATCATAAATGAGGTCATTTTTTTGAGGAGAATGGCGGTATGACGGCATTTTTGAGTGAGCTACAGAAATACCTGGAAAAAGAGAATAGAATCGACAAAGCGGAAAGCCTATGATGACGGGCTTTCCGCTTTTTTTTACCTTCCAATTAACCTACGGAACTAAGACGCTAATCCTGTAAGAAAGGGTTAGCATCTTAGTTTTTTAAGCTTATCGCGTTCGTAACTTAAGAAATTTGCTATTCCTTACGGGTCTGTCATAGTCTTTTAGAATAGTTACAAAATGAGGAATAATCTGCAGTGGGAACAAGCCATTTACGCAAAATTGTTAATGCTGTCAACGAAGTCTATCCAGTGTTTGCGTATAGAGTTCAATAACTTCTTTACGACTAATTTGACTTTTCTTATCTTTGTACCAAAAAACAGATTGAATCGTGATGCCCATAATAATCTGTCCTTTATAACTTAGTTGCAGAGGCAGTTCCTTGTCAGTGTCCTCTTTTTTTACGTAATTGTTTAACATACTCTTTCCGTATTCCCGTACACTTTCAAGTTCAAAGATGCTGTTCCCATTCGTTTGAATACTGAAAATGAGGTGTAAGAGATTGTCGAATTGATCCAAAAGCTGCTCGAAAACAACAATGAAAAAATCAACACCTTCATCGTTTGACTTTTGAATGGCAAAATCAAATATTTTATTCATCTTGTGTTTAATGAAAAAAGTTATGAAGTCATATTTATCCAAGAAATGCTTGTAGAAAGTGGGGCGACGAATCATGGCAGCATCACATATTTCGGTTACGGATATACTTTCAAATTCCTTTTCTAGTAATAAGCGTTCAAATGCTTCAACTAGGGCTTTATACGTCTTTTGAACCCTTAAATCTAATTGCTCCATCTGGGTTTCCTCCTTAAGGAAAACTGTCAATTATCAAAAAAATGTAAGTTAAGTATCAAATGCCAATTATATGTGTCTTGTTCTGCTTTTCGAGATTAGTATAATAGAAATTGTAACAAATGTAAATAAAGAAACGAATGTAATTTATCTTACATAAGCAAATTAAAAGAAAGGCAGTGACACTATGTCAGTTATCGAAGTAAGACACGTAACCAAAGATTATGGGCATGGACGGGGAATATTCGATGTTTCCTTTGAGATAGCAGAAGGAGAAGTCTTTGGCTTTCTTGGGCCTAACGGTGCCGGGAAGACCACTACTATCCGCCACTTGATGGGATTTTCCAAGCCTCAAGAAGGGGAACTATATATCAATGGTAAAGACTGTTGGAAATCAGCAGCTATCATTAAACATGATGTTGGTTACTTGCCTGGAGAGTTGGCCTTTCCGAAGGGGATGACCGGAGAGGGCTTTATCAAATTCATGGCTGAAGAAAGACAAATCAGCGATATGTCCCGAACAGATTATCTGAAGGAAATGTTTGAATTGGATTCAGCAATGGAAATTGAAGCAATGAGTCTTGGCTCTAAACGAAAGCTGGCATTGGTGACAGCCTTCATGCATAATCCCAAGGTATTAATTCTGGATGAGCCAACCTCAGGATTGGACCCGGTCATGCAAGAACGTTTCATCCAATTTATTTTGGAAGAAAAAAAAGAAGGAAAGACCATTCTGCTCTCTAGCCACATCTTCAGTGAAGTGGATGCAACGTGTGACCGGATTGCCATAATCAAGGATGGAGTGGTTGTCTCAACTATTGAAGCAGCCAAACTTAAACATAATACAAACAAAACTTTTAAAATAGAGTTTGCGACAAAAAAAGATTACCAACAGTTCCTGGCCCGAACGAAATTTAAAATTCCGGTCGAACGGCCCGATCAGAATCAAGTTAAGTTAAATCTGACAGATGAGACGATGCAACGGTTGTTTACCGAACTAAGTGAAGTAAGTATTCGTTTTATCTCAGAAATTAAATTTACACTGGAAGATTACTTTATGGACTTCTATGATCGTAAGAAATCTATAGCAGCCGGAGAGGAGAACCTAGAACATGGCGTACATTGAAATTAAGCATCTGACAAAGGACTATGGAAAGAAACGCGGTATTTTCGATATGTCATTAGAAGTTGAAAAAGGTGAGATATATGGCTTTGTTGGTGTAAACGGTGCAGGCAAGACCACGACGATCCGACACATGATGGGCTTTTTAACACCGGATGAAGGAACGGTCACCATTAATGGGCTTGATGCGAACAAAAGTAGTGCAGAGGTAAAGCGCTATGTATCGTATATACCTGGTGAAATTAATTTTCCAGGTAATTCGACCGGAGAGGATTTTATCAAAAATCAGATTTATTTATCAGGTCGAGGTGATTGGGAATATGCAGAGAATGTTATTGACCAGCTCCAATTAGACGCGAAAGCGAATGTCCGAGCCATGAGCAAAGGAATGAAGCAGAAAACCGCTATCGTCTCAGCTTTTGCCTCTGATGCCGATATTTTGATAATGGACGAGCCAACGACAGGACTGGATCCTTTGATGCGGGATATCTTTATCGAGCTATTGAAAGAGGAAAAAGCCAAAGGGAAAACCATTTTTATGTCCAGTCATATTTTCCAAGAAGTGGAAGAGGTCTGTGACCGCGTCGCAATCATTCGTGATGGGATGATCATTGATGTGATTGATATGAAGGACATCCGCTATAACAAGATGAAAACTTATAAAATGGAGTTTAAATCGATTGAAGATTTCGAGCACTTCCGCAGTCTCGGTTATGACCTACATCGGGTTAAGGTGGACGACCTGCAATTAAACATCATGATTCATGATCAAGATATTAATCGTTTGATCCAAGATTTAAAGAATTTTAACTTAGTGTATTTCAAGGAAATTAAAGTCACATTCGAAGATTATGTCACGCAAGTGTTCAAGGGGGAAAAATAACATGTTCTCAAAACCAATTTTTAAGCAAAGTATTCAAGCCAATTGGAAGCTCTGGGTTATTATTACTTTCGTTGCAGCGATGATCCTATCGGCCTTTACGGTAACTTTTGATGCAGAAGGCTTTGCGGCAATCGCATCTGCTGCTGAAGGGACAAGATTTTCTAATATCTTATCAACGATGACAAGCTTATTGGGAAGTCTGGAAAACTTCTATAAACTGATTGCCGTTATCCTGGGAATTGTCTACGTCGTGTTCACCGCAAACAACCTGGTGGTTAATGAAGTGGATTCTGGCTCAATGGCCTATACCTTATCCACTCCGATTAAACGGTCCAGTGTTATTTTTACTAAATCGATCTTTTTGGTCCTTTCCATTGTTTTGATGTATGGAATCATTGGATCCACCGGTCTGGTTGCAGCCCAACTTAAGTATCAAAACGTCACCGGCTATACCATTACCGATGATGTGCGGGCAGCCGCTGAGGCATTGAATCAAGATGAGGGCTATATATCCGAGCGTATGTATCTAATTTTGGAAAACGATCATGCCATGCGGGAAGCAGCTGCAGTCAGAAATATGGATACCGAAGCCTATACGATCTATCTTGAGAGTGTCATCAATGACCGCTCCTATGAGGAAGCCGCAGCAGTCATCACCGATGAACGCTGGGATATCTACAAAGATGATGAAGACATGGAAGACGAAGATATTGAAATCACTGCGGAGGAATTGGCCGCCGACCCCACCATGCTTCTGTTAAGTAACGATGCCCTTGTTACTGGCGCAAAAGTAACAGGCTTGTCAGTGAATGAATACCAACAATTTATCAATAATGAAATAGTTTCACTTGAACAGGAAACTGAAGTCGCCGTTAAAGAGGAAAAAACACCAAATGAAGAGGGTACAGAAGCGACTGCACAACCGGCTACACAACCGACTGTCATGGTATCCGAAGATAATGCCGATATCTTAATGCAATTAGTGATTGAGTCTTCAGCGAAAGCTTTGAATATGGAGACTGATCAAGTTGCGGATAAGATTGCCTTGATTAAAGATCCAGTGGCACTAGAAGCGGCGATGCTAGCAACGGATTTAACCGAGCAACAAATCATTACAATGGCTAATAATGGCATGGTCAGCTCTGCCAAAGCGGTCGATGAAGCGTTGGAATTTGATGCTGAAGCGTATATTTGGTTAAGTGTCGGACTTTTGTTGTTGATATTGGCTCTTAGTTCGATTTCCTTTTTTGCATCAACGCTATTCAACCGTACAGGTTTAGCTTTAGCTATTGGTGGCGGAATTCCATTTACATTCTTTATTATTACCATGGTACAACAATTGATGGATACATCAGAAAATCTCGAGTATCTGACTATAACGACTCTATTTGATACTGAAGCAATTCTAACAGGTGGAGATTTTGGTTGGGGATTGGTGGCTTTAGGAGGCATTACCTTCGTCTTGTATGCAGCCTCTAATGTCATTTTTACCAAGAAGGATTTGCCACTATAGAAAGACTGGTCATGTACATAATTATGAAAATAAAATCAAGTTATTAAGTATGAGATTAAATGAATGCAGAGATATTTTGAGTATTCAGAGCATTATTCGTGAAGTGGTTCGGGGCTGCCTTTTGGAGCACGCCTGCGAAGCAAACATTCGTATATATCAGAGAGGCTGGGACGTTTGTCCCAGCCTCTTGGCTATTTAATGATTGTTATCCCAGTCATCGATTTATAGCAGTAGTCATAAAAAATACAAATTTCGGTAAAGTTTTGAGTAACAGATCATTTTTGTATTGGTATGAACTATTCAGGGATAAATAGATAGTTTTAAATATATTTTGCTGATATAGAAACAATAAAAAAGAGTGCTTTTATGATAATTGGTCAACTACTCACGTCGGAAGGAACAAGAGCGGGGTGGCGCTACTCCGAGAACATAAAAAAAGGCCCTAGAAAATGTAATGTGTCCGTACATTCTCTAGGAATTTTCACTTTATTTTTTTCTAACAGAACAACCGTGAACACGAAATAATTGTTCACCTAGATATTTGGGTCTTCTACGTTGGCCATTTACTTCTTTCCGACATAAATTCCATAACCAAAATATTTAAATGCAGCGAAAATATTGCGGGGCATACTAAGTGTCTTCCTGGCCCATCGCCTGCACTCCGGGCTTGTGAACAGCAATCTCACAAATCTGTACCAGGCACCAAAATACTCCCTGAGTTCCAGCCCCCTGAATTCGTAGCCCCACTGTTCCAAAGCCCGCACCTTATAGCTCTTCATTGTAACTTCTTTCAACCCCGTTCTTTTCCATATGCCATGCCATTCATCCGGAGTCAAGAAAACAGCTCCCAACACGTCGAAGATATACTTGGCCAAACTAGACGGGGGCGTCTTGATCCAAGAGCATTCATTGAATCCGACATAGCCCTGCGATTTCGTCACCCGCACTAGCTCACTTAAAGCACGTGATTTATCCTCAATGAAGGCCAGTACGGATTCCCCAATTGCAGCATCGAAAGTGGATTCTTCAAAGGGCAGTTCCAGCGCATCCGCTATTTGAAACGCGACTTTCTCCTCTAGGCCTTCTTCAATCGCCCTTTCCCTCGCCTGTTCCACCATCTATCTGATTTCTGCTTTTTTTATATTTCGGGCTACCTTGAAAAAAATAGTCAACGATCTATATTTATATTAATAGACTAACCGATTTGGTCAATGGGAGGAAGTATGAATAATAAATTTTATCAGTTAGAATCACAAAAGTAGATGGATATAATTAATGCAGGCATTGAATATTTTGCATGATTTGAATACAAAAAAGCATCTACAGAAGATATAGCGAAAAGCGCGGGGATATCCAATAGATTGAAATTAAATGGAAAAGTTGAATCGGATGATATTATGAAGAAATATATGGGATGGGCGAAAGTGTTGAAAAAGTCTGCATATAAGGAGGAATTTTTATGAGAATAGCCATATTTACACTGGGTTCAAGAGGGGACGTGCAGCCTTATGTTGCCTTAGCAAAAGCCGCAATATTAAAAGGGCATAGTGCGGTAATATGTACTGGGAAAAGTTTTCAATCTTTTATTGAAGGAAATGGTGTTGAGTTTGAAGAGGCTACAAGTGATTTGATGGCTATGCTTGAGACTGAAGAAGGGAAAATGGTATTTAATGATGCCAGCAAACATCCAATAAAGACTAAGCATTATTTAAGAGATGTGGTGAATCCAGCATATAGGAAAACATTAGATGATTTTTATAAGAGTGCACAAGGAGCAGATGTAATTATTTATCATCCTAAAGCTTTTGGAGCGCCTGATATAGCAAAGTCTTTAGGCATTCCTTGTATAAGCATGCCGCCAGTTCCAATAATGTATCCAATTGAAGAGTTTCCTAATCTAGCAATATCACCTACCAGAAACTTAGGTAAAGTTATTAACTCAACTTTCGCACTTGAAAAACCTATTTAACCCTTTGATATATCAATGTTTTTAAAGTCTTTAATATCAAAAATGTGCGCAAAAAGACACCTCTCTTTGGTAAAATGTAGTTACCACACTAACACAACCAAGGAGAGATGTCTTATGGCTACTATTTTACCAGAAAATCAAATCAATCAGGAACTTAATTCTTCTGTTCATCAATTTTTTCGCGAACAAAAACTGGGTACGTTACTCAATCAATCCAATATTCGGAAAGAAGCAGGCATCTCACCGGTACTACTGGTCCAGTTCATCTTTTCATTGGTCCTTCAAAAGAAAAATTTGTATCGGACATTGGAATCCGGACGGGAGCCAGAGGCTCCTGCCAAGGATGCGGTTTATCGTCTGCTCAACAACGCAACCTATAATTGGCGCAAGTTTCTGTTGTTGCTGAGCCGGAATGTCATTACCCAGAAATTGCTCCCGCTTGTCTCGGAAAACCGCGAACGCGTCCTGATTTTGGACGATTCCTTATACAGCCGTGCCCGTAGTAAATCAGTCGAAATGCTTGCGCTCGTTCATGACCATACTACCAAGAAGTTCGTCCGTGGCTTTCGCATGCTGACTTTGGGGTGGTCAGATGGGAACACTTTCCTGCCGCTTGCGTTCTCTTTGTTGAGCTCAGAGAAACAATCGAACCGTTTCCAAGAAATCAATCCCGCCATAGATAAGCGCACTGTGGGTTACAAGCGTCGAAAGGAAGCCGTCAAAAAGTCGACGGAAGCGCTGTTCGACTTGCTTGATGATATAAATCCGCTCCAACTCTGCGCTCAGACGTTACTTTTCGATAGTTGGTTTGCATTTCCAAAAGTAATCAAGCGCGTAGTTTCAGAGTATCCACTCGAGGTGATCTGTATGCTAAAACGGATGCACCGCGTGTACTACACGTATGAAGGGCAAAAGTATACTTTGACCCAGTTGTATCAGGTTGTGCGCAAAAAACGTGGTCGTGCCAAGATTCTCGCATCTGTTGTCGTCAGCTTGGGATTGGACGATAATGAAAAAGAGATCCAAGCCCGTATTGTCTTCGTGCGTGACCGAAACCGCTCCAAAAATTGGCTTGCAATCTTGTCCACAGATACGAACCTGCCTGAAGAAGAAATTGTTCGTCTCTACGGCAAACGCTGGGATATTGAGTGTTTCTTCAAGGTGGCAAAATCACATCTGGCGCTAGGAAAAGAGTTTCAGTGCCGCAGTTACGATGCGATGGTAGCCCACACGACGATTGTCTTCACCCGTTACATCATGCTTGCGCTTCGGACGCGCGAAGCGCAAGATCCGAGGACCATCGGTCAGCTGTTCTTTTTGTGTTGTGATGAATTGGAGGACATCCGATTTGCAGAAGCAATTCTATTGGTATTGGACTGCCTGAAGGCGTCTCTCACGGAAGAACCTATCTTGTCTGAAGAAATGGTGCAGTCTGTTCTGGACAGAGTTTTCGACAACTTTCCTGCTTTCTTAAAACGAGCATTTCATCAACCTGAAAATCAGTTCCCGAGCGGTTTATCGGCATAATAGTATAGCTAGAATTATTGATATATCAAGCCTTTAGGTTTTTTTTCGGTGTGCGAAAGTTGAGTTAATATTTTCTATGACAGCAATCTGACGTTGATTCTGGCGAATCCGCAACACATTAAAAATCTTCCTGGTAGGAAAACGGATATGAACGATTCGGAATGGATTGCCCAACTTGGTAGATGTGGTCTGATTCAGCCATCCTACATTCCTTGCGAGGAAGTTCAACAATTGCGGCTTCTGACAAGACGACGTAAATCCTATACTGAACGGATCACCCAATGTAAAAATGAAATTCATAATATTTTACAACGGGCCAACATTAAACTAACGAGCTATCTTTCGGATATCTATGGCCTTACTGGAATGGCCTTATTGGAGATGTTCATTAACGGGGAAGTCATTACAGAAGAAACGGTTCTTCCCAAAATTCAGGGGAGAGTCAAAGCTACTGTGGATCAGCTAGTTGAAGCGATGGACGGTAAACTGTCCATTGAGGATCGATTCCTACTAGGACAATCCTTGGAACATTACCGTCATTTGGTGAATCAAGTAGAGGAAATCACGGCTGTTATCAAGCAATATGTTTTAGAGAGATTTGAGCGAGAGTATAGTCTCCTTATTGAACTTCCCGGAGTCAGTGCTATTGTTGCCTGCGTGATTTTGAGTGAAATTGGTCCAAATGTAGAGGCCTTCCAATCACAAGGAAACTTAGCATCATGGGCTGGAGTATGCCCAGGATCTTATGAGAGTGCTGGAATAAAAAAATCTTCCCATACAACACAAGGCAATAAATATTTAAAATCCAGCCTCTTTCAGGCCGGAGGCACTGCGGGGAGATCAAAAGATGAAGCCTTCCACAGCCTATACACTCGTATCTCTAGTCGAAGTTCAAAGATGAAGGCAATTATCGCCTATGCACATAAAATGATTAGAATTATCTATAAAATCTTGAGCACAGGCGAGCATTACGACACAAAAAAAGCTCTAGGACTGCGGCAACAGGCTAGAGCAAACTAAAAAAATTTTTTCCACCTAAATTATAGCATGGGAGTGCCTTTTTGCGCATTTTTCAGCTATTTATTTTCAAACAAAAACATGGAAGGCGCCTTTATGGTCTATGTCGGACACTGTGCCAAAACCCTGATGATGCTGATGATTTGTACCAGGAGACCTGGCTGAAGGCCCATAAAAAATTTGACCACTACAACCCTGAGTATGAATTTGAAGGTTGGCTGACACGGATATGCGTTAACACCTACAAGGATCAGTTGCGAAAGAAAAAACTCAGCCTGATCTTCGACCTATTTGACTCTCAGGAGACGAAGGACGCAGTACTTGAAAATGCTGCCACGGAAGAAAAAGAGGACTTTAGTGACCTTCATGCTGCGGTTAAAAGACTTCCTGAAAAACTTCGACTGACAGTAGTCTTGTACTATTTCAGAGAACTGGATGTCGGGCAGACGGCAACGATCCTCAGCATCCCAGCGGGAACCGTAAAATCCAGATTAAGCAAGGCCAGAATTCTGTTAAAGGAGATGATCAACGATGAAATTGAGCTATGATTTTCAACAATACGAACCGCCGAAGCTCACCGAAGAAAAGCTCAGTTCCATGATTCAAAAACGACGTGACGTACGATGGATGCTCCTGCTGGCTATTGCATCTAACCTGATATGGATCAGCCTTGCCCTGCTCGCATTAGTCGTGTCTCCCTATTCAATGTCAGCCAGCATTATTTGCCTGGTGTTGTTAGGCGTATACCTCTCTGGCAGTGGTATACTGGCCGTTCTGTTCACGAAAAAGCTAATTGATAAATACGGTAAAGCTTCAGTTGTTCACTTTGCGTTGAACCACTGATAAAAGAAAGGAAGATAGATATGTCATTTGCAGCTCCCCTATACCTGGTTCTTGTGGCAGCAATGTTTCTGGTTCTCCCAATTATGATTGGTGTTTATGTCTATCGTGATTCAACCAGACATGGCATGAATGCCACCCTTTGGACACTCATTGCTGTACTCGCCCCTGCGGCCATTGGCTTGATCATTTATCTGGTCGTCAGATCTGACAGCAACGCATACGAATGCCCTAATTGCAAAGCTCCGGTGTTAGACGAGTATGCTGCCTGTCCAAAATGCGGCACTCCTCTTAAGGCTAAGTGTGCCAGATGTGGCAATGCACTGTCATCCGGATGTCAAAACTGCGCAAATTGCGGAGAACCCATTCCTCCCGAAGCAAAAATACCGACCATCCCTAAACGGAAGGACAACGGTTTAGGCAAGATACTGATTGCGGTTATTCTGATTCCTGTTCTGATCATGGCCATGCTGATTTTCGGTCTTGCCAGCTTCCGCAGCAGCCATCCAACCAGTGTTGATTCAGTTGATGGGATGCGAATTGAGGACTTTGCAGACAACAAAACAGTCGAGGAGTGGCATAAAAACTGCGATGATTCCGGCACAGGAATTTATGTTCTGTAATACCAGTATCCAAAGGATAATTCAAATAACCTCAATCGGTCGAGCTATATCGTCTATCGAACCGGTCTGACGAAAGATGTCAGCGTGGCAGCTGGTGGATACCAAAATTTCTTTAAAGAGGCGTTGAGAATCGAGTACACAGATGCGGAAACACCAGGAGTGACCGACTACCATATCTATCAGGTAGACTATTCCACCACAGCCAAGGTTCAGCTTGATGTCCTTGTGGATGGCAAGAAGGCGGATTATAAATTGACGAGGTCCACTGAGCCCCTTATGTTCATGGAGTCAATCCCGTGGAGAAACGAAGCAGCGAATTTGTATAAACT
>ERZ1023696.238-NODE-238-length-10953-cov-3.313505_pt1 | contig 10953 bp, 14 predicted proteins | sample MGYA00520859_ERZ1023696 | MGnify/ENA primary metagenome ERZ1023696 (study PRJEB33180, sample SAMEA4046002) | wastewater metagenome | place: Denmark | collected 2016-03-13 | study: EMG produced TPA metagenomics assembly of the PRJEB13832 data set (Local...
GTTAATAATCTTTGTGCTATTCACAACTTTTCTCTATCCGACCTTGCTACTAAACCTAAAGGAGCTTCAGTAGTTAACAGGATATCCCCTTTTCGTGGAAAGCCTCTAACCATAAACTTTTGATATGTCATTTCAGAAATGAAATATGCTTTTGAGTAGTCAATATAACCATTTTTTACAGACTTAGCACTTAATGTCTCTATTCCCGCTTCAGACTTTGCAGGTGTTTTTCCTCTATAATCAATGATTTCATCCAATGCATTTTCCATAGTGTCAACGTCCCACTCAAGTGGAAGTTCTCCAATTTCTGTTACTTTAAAATTCATACCCAATACCCCCTAGATTCTTTCTGATCTCATCTTCTATGTGTCGGGATTTAGCAAAGAGTTCCGCCAGCTCCGCGGTCATATTTTCAATCTTCTCATCGAATGGGATACCATCATCTTCTACATCTTCAATTCCTACATATCTTCCTGGAGTAAGGACATATTCATGTTCTCTGATTTCTTCAATTTTGACTGATTTACAGAAACCCTTGATGTCTTCATACTCCCCTACAATATTTCTCCATTCATGATAGGTTTCAGAAATCTTACTAATATCTTCCTCTGTTAGCTCTCTGTGTCTTCTATCTATCATTTCTCCCAATTGTCGTGCATCAATAAAGAGGACTTCGTGTTCTCTTGATCTGTACTTCGGATTATCCTTCTTGTTTCTGTTAAGTATCCATAGCGATACGGGAATACCTGTTGAATAGAACAGTTTATCGGGAAGAGCGACAATGGCATCGACCATATCTTCTTCTAATAAATTCTTCCGAATTTCACCTTCGTTTGAAGTGTTCGTGCTTAGTGATCCATTAGCAAGAACAATTCCTGCGCTTCCATTCGGTGCTAGATGGTAAATCATATGCTGAAGCCATGCATAGTTGGCATTTCCTGCAGGTGGAATACCAAATTTCCATCTCACATCATCTGTAAGTTGATTGCCACCCCAATCACTAATATTAAATGGCGGATTAGCAAGGATGAAGTCTGCTTTTAATGTTTTATGGAGATCGTGATGGAAGGTATCATCATGGTGTGGTCCTAGATTGGCATCAAGTCCTCTAATAGCTAGGTTCATCTTGCAAAGCTTCCATGTTGTTGAATTCATTTCCTGACCATAGATAGACAGATTTTCGATTTTCCCTTGATGATCTTCCACAAACTTCTCGCTCTGTATAAACATACCGCCGGATCCACAGCAGGGGTCGTAGACTCTACCTTGGTAGGGCTCGATCATGTCAACCAAAGTCTTAACTACGCTGGTTGGCGTATAAAATTCTCCTCCACCCTTTCCTTCAACACTGGCAAACTGGCCAAGGAAGTACTCATAAACTCTGCCAAGTAAGTCCTTTTCACCATTTTGATGAAGTTTGATAGTTGAGATAAGGTCAATCAATTCTCCAAGTCTTCTCTTGTCAATTTCTGGCCTTGCATAGCGCTTATCTAGTACACCCTTTAGGGATGGATTCTCTTTCTCAATGAGAATCATGGCATCATCAATATACTGACCAATCTTAGAATCTTTTGCATTGTCTTTGATAAATGACCATCTGGCTTCTTTGGGAACCCAAAAGATATTCTCTGCTTCATACTCATCTCGGTCCTCTTCAAAGCCTGCACCTTCTTCTACAAGCGCATTAAACTTTGTTTCAAATTTATCGGATATGTACTTAAGGAAGATCAGTCCCAGTACCACGTGTTTATATTCACTGGCATCCATGCTGCCTCTCAGCTTGTCTGCCGCTTTCCAAAGTGTCTCTTCAAATCCAATGTTTCCTGTGTTTTCAGCCACTAATATTCCCTCCAAATGTTTAATAGTTATGATCATCAAAGACTTCAAATATTTCACTTTCAAAGCCTTCTTGTTCCGGTTCGCTGCTTACCCAATCAGGTAAGACTTCGTAATAGTGGGCCAATGCTTCAACCGTTTTGTGTAGAATGGATTCATGCTGCACTTTTTCAAGTAGTTCTACGATCAGCTTATAGGTCTCCAAGTATGGATTATTATCTACTACATCCATCGCGGCCTTAAACTTAGATACCAGCTTGGCCTTTTCTATATCTCGCTCAATTGCATTCATTTCTTCTTTATCATAGATGGGAACTTCAACAAGATCATTAATCTCTCCCAAATAAAACTGCTGTTCATGCTTATTGATTACAGGCTTCAGATCTCTTTTCAGCTTTTCCTTCTGGATTTCTAACTGATCAATTACACTAAGTTCACGTCCAAAATAGGACTGATCAATACCAAAGAGTTCTTCTAATACTGGTAGATATTTCTTTGGAATGTTCTGTCGCCCTTTCACCCACATGTTTATATTTTGTTTTTTTATGCCAAGTTTTTCTGCAAGTTCTATATGTTGAAGATTATAGAGGTTTAAAATATATTCTAATCCTATCAAGTTCTCACCTCCTGGTGCAGGGCCAGACTCTCACCTAATATTTATTGTACTTCTTTTTATTGTCTCAGTAAATAAAAATGTAGATATTTTCAAATTTTTTTACAATAATTCTATCCCCTCACCACGTTTTTGACAGTAATTCTATTAACTCGCAAGTCTTAAAGTAAATCTGGCCACTCAACCTTACATTCTGGTATTCTTGGATAAGTTTCATGAAATAAAAACCATGTGTGATCATTCCTCCAGCTTTTATCCAAATCTCAAATCACGGAATGTTTTTAAGTTACTTATGTTTCTACACTCTTATTTTCCCACCCTATACAGCTGAACGATAACGGAGTACTCAGTACTCCTTAAAAAAGAAGGGACAAAGCCATTTTATAGCTTTGTCCCTTCTTTTCCCCCACTCATAGGTATCATTTATTCATCTAATCTATTTTCCGGTTACATTCATCATACCCACAACCTGATTCAGATGGGCAGACACTTGCTCCAGGAAAGCTTTTTCTGATAAAACGCTAATCAGTAGGCCTTCCTGCTGCAAAGCTTCCACCTTTTGCATCTTCAGACTTCGCGGATCTTCTTGAAAGAGATTGGTGTTCGCCTTCCCTATCACTAGGATTGTTGTGTCCTTGGTAACCGCTGCTTGCGGCTTCCCTCCTAAGGCAGTGACTAATGCCTGCGCTTGTTTCCGCGACAACGTATCCAACCTACCCGTAAATACAATTTTTTCGCCCCGCAACATATGCGCGTCCCCCCCTTGTTCACCAGCTATTTACTAATCAGATCCGTTCTTTTCTTCTATTTTACCGCTATCGGAAGGGGTTTCGCAATAAACATCGAACATATATTCTGATTCCTGGTCAGAAATTTGCTCTTTATTTAAAAAGGAGAGCTTAAATAAGGTTTTCTAACAAAAACAGAGCGAAAATAAAGGGTTTTGAGGCCTTTTCAAATTCAAACACAGATCCCTTATCCATCAGCTGACAAAAAATCTCCCATCCTCACAGTCGATTCCTCAAAAAAAAAGAATAAAAGCAGTTCATAATCATTTTTTCGTTTTGTGTCGCCATACGCCCTGAACGATCCTGCGGAGCCGGATCAGGGCTTTACCATTTCGGACTGTTCCATGGCAATCGACATGCGGGAGGCCCCTCCTTCGGTCCCACATGCTGCTATCCGGGAACAGAAATCAGAATCAAGAACCGCAAAAACTTTTTTCTCTTCTCCTACATTTCCTTCCGTCGAATCCAAAAAACTTTTTGTCTAAAGAGTCTCTACCCACTGAAGTGGCAAGAGGCTCTTTTTTCTTGATTTCGATTTCCCCTCATAATTACTGGCTAGCCAACAAAACGGAAAAAATTCAGCTTTTAGCTCTCGCTTAGGCGTCACAAAACAAAAGGAGGAAATAAAATGACTGAAGGAAAATCAGAATTACTCAGTGTCTATATCACCGGGATTTACAAAGGAAGAATTACAGCAGATACGGAAACCATTGCCCACGTTGTAGCCGGAGCCCTTCCCTATGAAAATTACGCTATCGTAAAGGGATTTAACAAATTAGTCCTCACTACATTCGGGAGTTTTTTGAATAATGTACCGGACCAAGAATGGTTGAAACGAGAATTGTTGCCCATCCTGATTCCCTTGCAAATGGGCCAAGAAGACATTAAAAAAGTCACCTACCAATAACATAGGGCTGAACTTTCCGTTTTGAAATTTAATAGAGAGAAGGAAAAGAATATGACTAAAAAAGTACAAGTGGAATGGAAACAAGAAGTGGTTACGGAGATTGTACGCGTGAAACAAATCGTAATGGAACGCCCCATACAATACCAGGACAACATTGCTTCCACCCATGAGGCGGGCCGGTTCGGGGCAACCGAGATTGGAGACGAAGCCCAGGAGGTGGTCCTAGTGGTTATTCTGGATACGAAAAATAAAATCAACGCGATTCACCGTGTTTTCACAGGAAGTTTAAATACAAGTGTGGCGCATCCGCGAGAAATCTTTCGAAGCGCTTTACTTAACAACGGCGCCCGGATTTTAGTCTATCATAACCATCCCAGCGGCAACACAGAGCCCTCAGAAGCGGACCTTATCTTCACAAAACGCATGGAAGAAGCCGGAAGTATCCTTGGAATCGACTTACTGGACCACATCATTGTTTCTGGCAAAGAATGGCTCTCTTTGAGAGAATATGGCATTTTATAAACCTATAAAACAATCGAGCGGGGGAAATGAAAAAATTCCCCGCTCGATATTTTATCTATAAGTGACGTTTTAATAGGACCAAATAACCTGAGTTATTAAGTGGAAGGAAGAAAGGCCCACACGGCCTTTCTTTTAACTTTACTTTACTATAAAATGTAGTAAAGTAAAAAATATAGGGCGGTTATCCATGAGTGTATTTAAGCAATTATTCAGCAAGCTCAGTAGTTTAAAATTCAAGCGAAAAACTGCTATTCAAAAAGAAACCACTGCTCAGATAGATATTTTAAAAAATAAAGGATTCGAAGTGCTTTCCGTAACCAAAACAGAGAAGGCTAACCTCATAATGTATAGACACTTTTTAGACGATATACGTGAAGAGGAAGAAATCCGTATCTTCATTGGAATTAGCGTCATAACTTCAAAGGGGCGTTCGGGCCGGGATCCCATGTTGAAGGCGTTTTTCAAGAATAACTTTACTACTATTTCTTTAGAGGATATCGAAATGGCAGATTCTTTCATTAATCAAGGGCTGGGCAGCATGCTACTCAACGCGCTTCTTGATATTGCAAAGAAAAGAAATATCCGTCGTATCACTGGAGAGATATCTCGCGTGGATATTGGCCACATAGAACGGTTGGTACACTTTTATGAAAAGCATAATTTTGAAGTAATATTGTGCAGCGGTTCTACCGATGTGTATAAAATTGGTGATTTAGTTTGGCATAGAAGCTAAATACAGCATAAAAAAATGGAGTTGCTAATTTCCAATTAGCAACTCCATTTTTTATTCAAGTTCTCTCTCATTCACTTTCTGCATAGTATGTTGCACGCCTTTATCCTTCAGCTGCGCAATCTGATCGTAGCTGGCTTGCGTAAAGGTCCCTTTTCGATAAGAATGCGAAACCGTCTTGGTTAGCTTTTTGTCTGTAATCGGGTCTGTCGCATTACTGTCAAATAGTTGGTATCGGATTTTGAACGGCTGCTCCTTCATATCTTCAAAAATTTGTTCCGTCTCTTCGACTGTGTAGAAATTACCTTTCTCCATCGGAATCTGTCCGTCCTTTACCAACGCCTGTACATTCTGAATCAGGATATAGGGCTTATCGGGTCTCTCTTTACCTTCTTCAAGTTCCTCGTGTTGACTGATTTCGTCCGCCTTTTCTGGAACAGGAATACCGGACTCTTTTTCTATTGTGCTTTTTTCAGCTTCTTTTTCTAGTTCTAATCCATAGTGCGTATCAATCCCCTGAATCATTTCACGTGCAGTCTTTTGGATTGCCGCTAAATTCCTTTCGACATCATCAATCTCCGCAAATTTCCCTGTCCAGTTGGCCACATAATGGATTGATTCATCTGCCGGATCCAAACCAAATGATTTTGCGACTACATAGGCTGTCATTTCTGCCTGCATTTCCTGTTCTCGGGTTGTTGTATCCTTATACGGACTGTTTTCTCCATGCATTTTGGCGTGTGCCAATTCATGAATCAATGTCTTCGCCTTCTCCGAATCGGTTAAACGACTATTCATTACAATTTTATGTGTTCCGACCTCGTAGTAGCCTTTGGCCACGGTTGGGATAGGTTGATACGAAAGGGATTGGACAGTCTCCCGAGCATATCCTTCCAGTGCCTTGTTGAACGCTCCAAAGCTCTCTCCATTAAATTCAAATGCAACCCGTTTATTTGGATAATATGCCGGATAGTCCTTCTCCTCCGCATTCGTCTGCGTAATATCAAACACATGCCCTTTGGTGAAGCCAGCTACCTGCTTCATAACAGGAATTTCTTTATTCTGAATGCGCTCCTTTGTAAGAGGATCTGCTGCCGAAACGGGGACCAGTTTCCCTTCTGTATCTTTATAGTATTTGGCAATACTTGGAATGAGAATCTCAATGGCCTTTTCGCCTTTTCGTACCGAAAACCCTTCTTCTTTCCATTGCTTGAATCCCTTCACAGCTAGTGCACCTTCAAAACTCTCTTTGATTAACGCATTATTCCTAGGGGAATACTGGTAAAATTTAGACATAAAAGTAAGATATGCACGAATTCCTTCGGAGTCTTGCGCATACTCTTCCACTTTGTTTTTGGCTTCCTGAGACAATTCTTGCACAGCCGCTTTTATTTCTTGCGCTGTTTTTCTTCTGTAAGTCATATGCTTCTTCACTCCTTAGAATAGTGTAACTTGCGTATCTACGACTACCTTATTTTCTAGATCGAGGGAATAAACGACATCTAACTGCTGGTAGTAATCCTGTAAAATGAGATCCCATAAGTCGTTGTAATCATAGATGGGCACTTCAATATCTTTCGTCGAATCCTCGACATCGTAGGATTCTAACGTCTGAAAGAATCCCACATATTCCTCTTCTTCTATCGCGACTAAGCGCACTGGTTGTATGCTCATGCTTTCCCCTCACTTTTTTTCGACAACTTTTTCTCAAGTACTTCATGAATAATACTCTCTTCGATTAAAGGTAAATCTGTCGTAGCGGAAAGCGATAGGGGCGTTTCACTTTCCGCACTTTCCAAATTGGAATAGCTATTAAACACCAAGGCCCCCACTAATTGCTTCACGATTGCCACTTCTTTTTCTAGCTCTCCTAAATTGGTTTTCGTTTCTATTTTTTTTGCTACATTTCCTTTAGCCGCAAAGTACTGCTGAATGATTTTCCGGATTAACTGAGACCGATTATGACAATCGGGTTCACGAATGATTTCGTCATCTAATAAGTCGACAACCCTTTCGTCCAGGCTGAGCGATACAATTTTATGCATACGTTCCCTCCTTTTTATTCCAATCCATACTCTTGTCTGTGCCTTACGTACTCCGCTTCGCGTTCGGTCTGCTCGTAGTACAAGAGATTCACTTTTTTCTGGTAGGTATCTCCCATGGCACGATCTAACCTTCGGCGATCACGTAACGTAAAACGAATTGCATTCGTTACATTTTCTTTCTGATTTTTCTGTAACGTCCGGCTCACACTGCGCAATTTATTTTTTTCTTCTAACTGCACCTTCAGTTCCTTTAGTAGTCGATTCCCCAGCCGATATTCTAAATCCGCCATTTGATTCTGTTTGTAGCTATGACTTGTACCATATAAGCGCTCGCGGAAACGCGCCTCTTCTTCCAGCACTTGTTGGAAGGCTATTTTGTTCCCGGAGTCATGCAGATACCGTTGGGTATAGCTATCTATTCGCTCCTTTGCAATCGGGTGCTCCCTACTGATCGTTTTATACTGCCACTTCTTTTTATCTTCAGGCAGCGCTTGAAGAATTCGAAATAGCTCCCTTTTTTGTGCGATCGTTTCTTGCGGCAACTGTAATTCATGGACCAGGTGATCACGTAGAGTTGTCTGCCTTTCGAGAAACTGTTTCCGACTCGTACGGGTTAATTCGTTCAAAAAACTGCTCTTCATTTTGTCTAACGTCGCTTGCTTCAGCTTCCCTTTCGGTTGCAGACAAACGTCTCCTTGATCACGATAAAATCGTATCTGCATACCGGTTAGTGACAACGATTTTTCTATTTTTTTCTGGCGTCTTTTCACCAGTTCGCGTGAATTTTCTTTTTCGACCAGTGAAATATGAAAATGCAGATTGTCCGTATTGTGGTGAAAAGAGGCAGCCCAAATCGTTTGACTCGGAATAAATTTTTCTTCTTTTATCAAGCGCTCCATCATGACGCGGACCGCCTTTTTGAGCGTCTGCTCTCGCACCGCTCCATCCGAATCCAGAATCTGATTTTCTTTTAGCCATTCGTTGTCGAAGGACCCCACAAACTTCCATTGCAAGCTGCCATTTTGTTCCGCTTGTTGATAGCTCTCTTTTAATTCCCGGATTGAATTTTTATCGACAAAATCTTTATCCTTGGTAAAGAGGCCACTGGCTTTTTTCTCGTCAGCCATGTAGGATAGAATGCCTTCAGGAAAATAATCCGGAGTATTGTACGCTTCACCCTTCTTTACTTTTTCTTTATCCGTCATGTAGTCGACGATACCGGCGTACCCCTTGGCGTTCGTACCGGGTAATTCAAATTCCGATTTTAAAACAAAGGCAGGTGTTGTCATGGATCCGCCCCCTTCACAGCTCGTTCAGAACTTTTTGGAGCGTTCCGGTGTTTGCATTTAAGGATTGAATCAATAGATTCATCTTCTGATCGATGGCGTCAATTTTCGCCACTTCTTTTGCGACAGCACCCAAAAATTCGCGTTGCTCTTCCTGGACCTCTTCCTCATAGGACTTTCCAACGTAGTCTTCTAACACTTCAATCACAAGATCAGATAGGGAATAGCGTTTCGTTCCTAAAGCTTTTTGTTTCTGCTCCACAATCCGAAATAATTCTTTCTTTAAGGAATGCGTGACTCCCGATACCCGGATCTCGATTTTGTTGTTTGCGTACATAAACACACCTCCAATAATCAATTCCTTTCAGCTTATAAAAACCATAAACCAAGAATTCACTAGATTTTTCCATGAGCATAAGGGGGTCACTCCGCTGACGTTTTCTCGATCCCTCGAAAACCGCTTGATATCAGGCAAAGCCTGATGTGTCCCCTACTCCGCTCAAAACGCGCTAAAAACCCTCTTTTTAATAAGATTTCATAACATTTAATAGGTTTTAATAACCTCAATTCCAAGAATTAATAAGTTTTATGAAGCCCTTCTACAGCCAATCTACCAATAATCACTCGGTGCTTTTGAGTGCGTCCTTCTTCTGTTCAGCCAAGGCGATCTTTTCTTTTAGTTGGCTGTTCTGTCTGCCTAAGTCCGCTATGTCCTGTTCCATTTTTACGATTTCTTTCACTAATTTGTTATTGGTAGAATCGATTTCCGCTTGTTCTTCACTCAGAAGATATTTCTTTTCTTCCTCGTTCTCTTTGATTTTATCTTCGTACCGTTCGATTTTTTCTTTCAGTACGCTTCTCTCTTCTTGATTGGCCGTGATCTGATTTTCTGTTTCCGAAATTTCAAAGGCAATGGCCTTTTCTTCGTAATGCAGCGTGTCCTCTGTTATTTCATACGCCGGATCGACTTTAAAATCTTCTTGTAGGTAACGCATCTTTGTCAGATCTGCGCTGGCATCCTCTTCCTTCACTTCCGCTACCGTAAGTGAGAGTGCCTGAAAGTCTTTTGGCACATCTCCAAAGAAGACCACGTAATAATTTTCGGACACTTGAATCATTTCTTGCGGCAAATACGTATCCGTATCTGTAAAAACCAAACCCGCAAATTCGTAGTCCGGCAAGTCTTCGATCATGCTTTGCTCTTTCTTGATATAGACATCGACTTCCACAATGCCGGTTTCCGGATTATAAATGAGATCCGAAACAGTCAGGTCGTTTTGGCCAACTCCAACATACTGTCCGATTTGATTCGTTTCTACGTTCACTTCGCCTGATCCAGCTGTGACACGTAAGGTAAAAATGGTTAGCAGACTCAATAGGTAGGCCAGTAAGATGCCATAGTAAAGATAGCGCGGGTTCTCTTGAAATTTCATTTTTAGTTCGCTCACAAGTCTTCTCCTTTCTTACTGGTACGGCATCAAGGCACTGACCTCATCAACCATAAGCGTGCCTTCCGCTGTGTTGCCAAGCGTCACCCGATAATACAATCGGGATTGCACAGCCGTGGCATTCTCTTGATCGGTTTTTGTCTTTTGGTGAACGACAATCAGATATTCATTTGTATTTTCAGTGTCTAGCTGGCGATAAATTTCTGTCTCTTCTACTTCAATCGTATAGCCAATGGCAGACGGTATAACGTCCGCACTACCGTTCATTTCTTGGAAGGCTTCCGCACTCATGAGGGTCCCCAGTTGTGCCAGATTTTCTGCCCGCTGATCGGCACCCATTCCAAATTGCAAGCGGGCAAATTCCTCCAAGAAGGCGACTTGCTTCTCGTTTGACTCAGGAAGTTCGACAGTCGCTTCTTCTTCACCAGGATCTGTTACTTGCGTATTTTCTTCTCCGAACGAAGAGTCCGCTTCCGATTCAGTCGTTAAGAGTTCATCAATCCGTGATTTTAATTGCGTATTTTCTTCTTCCAATGTCATAACCAGTTCTGCTTGTTCCTGACTCTTTTTCTCTTGCTTCGAGTGACTCCCTAGCCAGTTGACGAAGAACATTACATTCCCGACAACTGATACCAATAACAACAAGTAGATCACTGTAAAGATCTTTTTTTCCTTCATATCCTACCTCCCACCTTTTCTATACACGAATTCATTTGAGTTTACCATATAATCGTGTGTTCATAGCCTTCATAAAAAAAGAACCCTATAGGTATAGGGT
>ERZ1023696.241-NODE-241-length-10810-cov-3.056819_pt1 | contig 10810 bp, 8 predicted proteins | sample MGYA00520859_ERZ1023696 | MGnify/ENA primary metagenome ERZ1023696 (study PRJEB33180, sample SAMEA4046002) | wastewater metagenome | place: Denmark | collected 2016-03-13 | study: EMG produced TPA metagenomics assembly of the PRJEB13832 data set (Local surveillance...
AGATAAAACAATAAGACTAAAACCGATTTTTCCAAAGTTCTTTGGCTTTTGTCATTGCGTCATCAAAGTTATTTACCGCACCCATCGTATATAGCGCAATGCCGATGGTTTCAGGCACTGCAATTTCACCATATTCATGATTTTGTTGACCTTCCCAAACTGCTTTAAAGATTGCTAAATCGAGTTCTTCTTCCGCAGGTGAACGATTGTCTGTGAGTTTTGGTAATTCAAACTCATATTTTTCACCATTTTGAATCCCACAAATAAGCGTTTTCGCATCAGGATTACGCTCAAATTCACCACCTTCACCTTTGAGTACTTCTTGAACTTCCTGGGCCAGTTGTTGTAAAGGGATATTTTCTGAGGTTTGCATGTCAGCAACACAAGGTTCAAAGGAGAGGGCACCCATTGCGTGACTACTAATATAGGTCAGACGCTCCAAAGGTCCAATTCGTGCTGAATTTAAGCCAATTTTTTTGAAATATCGATCCATCAACATCATGCCCCAACCATCTGGTAAAGCGTCATAGACTGGACCTGGGAGTCCCATTTGATGAGTAGGAAAACCTTGTCTGAATGGTAGACCTTTTAAAGGCAGCAAGTAAGAAGAGAGCTCAACACCTTGCTGTATTGCTTCTGGACTATATTCAAAAGCAATGGTGGGTCTACCTGTCGTGGCTGTTGAACTAATCAGCGTTCCCCCCAGCCAAGTTTCACCCCAACCGTTGTAATAACACTAAATATAAAAAAAATGGAAGAATAATTTATTAAATTATTGTTTTTATGTGGCTGTTAGTGATGTTATGAATAATAATAAATTTTTTCTTGATGAATTTTACCTAAAAAAATTGATCAGATAATTTTCTTTAAATGTCATGCATACATAAATTTGACAGTTTGAAGGGATCGGTATGTGCATTTTTCACAAGGTTAAAGATCGACCATAAATGTGATAAACGGCAGAGGATCATTGAAAAATGAATGGATTTAAACACTACATGTATGCACGAAAAAAAGTATCGCTGCGGTTCTGCTGACAGGCTGTATTGAGCATTGAATGCAAATGATGTAGTAATTGTCTAAAGGCTATAGGACCAGCATGAAGAAGAATGAAATGTAGTTGCCAATTTATAACCTTGGTTGAAAAGCATAGCATTGTTATTCGGAGAAGTGAGGTAAGCCATCCTTCTCTTATTCATTTAAAATGATTCTTACTCAACTGATCTCGACTCATGGGCTGGTTCCAATTAGACGGATAATAACTTCCATCCCCTATCTTTTTCTTACCACATTTCTTGCATTTAATCCCTTCTTTGGAGATTTGATTCAGCATCACTGTTGTCGGTTGAATCAAATCAATGACATAGTTCGTTGGTTCAGGAAAAGCAGAAGAGGCTGCTTTATTGCAAAAGAGAACATTCGGATCAAATGGATTGGATTGCACAAAAGCCATGATACAGCCACAGAGTAATTCACCTGCATGTAATCTGTAACATCCATTCAGGTCATCAGACGAAGATTAATCTGAAATTTAAGCACTAAACGCCATAAATCTATGTATGGGCAGACTTTTTTGAGACATATGTTGATAAACATGCGGCAAGTTACATTGCTTAAAAGTCTATCTAAGTTAACGATCTATTCAATTCTGGATAAGTAATCTGAATATTACGATCCTAAATTACCCGAAGAGTATTAAGATTTCTAAGAATCGTGATTGTTGGTTTATTTGGGAAATTAATCAGTGGATTGAAGCAAAGATGATGGCTCATTAAGGATTGTGGGCTTCGACTACTTAAATTTTAGGTATTTTGAATAAAGCATATTTCAAAAATCTTAATTAATGGATTTAAATTACCATAAAAACCTTCAATATTGGCTTGAATCCATTGTTGTTGAGAGTCAATGCGAGACCAATCAATACCATAACCACAATGAGCAATCAGATGCTCAAAGAAAATCCGTTGTGTACGTCCATTACCTTCACGGAATGGGTGTATGACATTAAGCTCACAATACAAGTCGGCAAGTTGAGGAATCAGTTGTTGTGGTGCTAAGCCTTGAAAGTATTTTTTTTCTTGAAGCGGTTTGAGTAGTTTATTGGTTTCAATTTCAATACGGGAAAAATTACAAAAACGGGTGTCACCTTTGGAAATATCGATTTGTCTTAACTTTCCTGCCCAGTCGTATAAGTCGCCAAAGAGCTGCGCATGAATTGATTTTAAGTATTGTAAGTCGTAAGGTGGTTCAGCATATTCAATTAAGTTACTTGCCAATCCAGACAGTTCTAGTTCAGCTTGTTCTAAAATTTGTTCATCATGAATATTGAGTTTGTTCTTTAGGATATTTGTGCCAGGGTAACAATACAGGCTGTCACCCATTTCCCCATATTTATCCATACATGCACCTGACTAAGTTTCGGGTTGCGAATACTTCTTATATTTTTGCAAGATTTCAGCTTTACTTTGTTGAGTTGTTTGAGCTGTCGTTGTAATGCCTTCAAGCTTTAGGCTGGCTTGATAGTTTTGCGCACGTGTCGCTTGAATATATTTTTTTTTCTGTTCAGTGGTTCTGAGCATTTCGAAACTCCATTGATGCTACACGTGAAGTAAGTATAGCAGAGAATCTTTTTGATCAATGCTGCATACACAGCATTTCAAAATGTAATACAACGGTATTGTTTCATGTAATAACAGAAAACTAAAAAAAAGTGGAAGAATTTTTAAAATTTAGACCACCCATGATAAGTAAACCATATGTATTTGTTGATAATTGTAATTTTGAGAAAATTTAGTTGATAAATTAAATGAATTTTAATATACAAAGATATGCTCATTTTTTATATCGATAAAAATGTTAAAATTTGACTATTTAGTAAAAAATATAGAGATATTTATGGGGCAATTTATCATGCCCTTTTGCTTTGAGCGACAAAATGTTCAATTTAAGATAGTAAAAATTAACTCAGAACTACTGAAAATCAAAAAGATTAAACAGAGCCAGAAAGTAGTAGTACAAGCAAAGTTCAAAATAATCTATGTGAAAATTTGGCAAAAAATATTGCTATTAATGCAAACGGAGCCATGCTTACGTGTACATTCTAATTATGTTGCAATCTTACAGTTGATACATAATCTTGATGATTTTATCGAAAAATCACAGCAACACTTGTGCTTTGAGAGAAAAGCTCAGAAAGAGCTGGATGCTAAATTTTTTGCTAGATTTTTTAAGCTGACAAAGAGTTCAATAAAAGATCAACTTTTACCAAATTGTTCAGATCGTAATGAATTTAACCAATGCAATTTGATAAAAAATTAAGCGAAAGCGAATATGCCAAAGATTGAAACAGAAGAGCAATTCTTAGATTTAGCAGAAAAATTCCAAAAAGATTATTGTTTATTACGCAATCATGTTGTGAATACACAATTTGTCGATCTATCAGATGATTTACGTGAAAAAGCCCATGCTCTATATAAGGAAGCACAACAGATATATGGCTATATATCTAGTTCTAGACAATTAGGTAAATATTATTATCTAGCTTCTTTAAGTTATTTTGCATGCCCGACTACTAGTAATACTCAAGAGCTGTCGTCTGAACGTTATTTGATTCTACAAGCGAGTTTTTTAACATATCGGCAGTATCAAGAATTTGCAAAAATTGATAAAGCTGAGAATAAGCAAAAACATGTTTGTGATCTCTTTCGCTATGTATCACGATATGTTCTGGATTCTAATCATGCTGAATTATTTCAAGAATGCAGTGAGCTACTAAATCGCTATGTCATGTACGAACGTAACTTGAAAAAGGAGGATCGTAATCAACTTTTTAATATTAAAGATTTCAAACAAGTACAAGCCATAGAGTATTTATCGGCTCTATTAATAATTTTTAAAAGACTTGATGATCGTCGTGTTGTTCATCGTCAGCGTAAGTCAAAAAAAAGTAAAGTTTTGCAATGGCCGACGAAAAATGAACTCAAAAAATTTCGTGAAATTAAAACAGGTAAGCAAGTAGATATTGGACATAACGCAAAGATCAGTATTTATGATGCCGCTCTTCACAAAGATGAAGAGGGTGAAGTTAATCTATTAGATCCTGAAATGGAGTTTTATTCAGAAGATGAAAAGTCTAAAAATTTAAATTATATACTCAGCGATAATGCGACGCATCTAATGCGGCATCGCCAGCGCCGTCATGCTCCTTTTGTTACAAATCCACATTATTTGGCGCCAGATATACTGAAGCAAATTGTTTATGTGTTGAGAACCGAGTTATCCGGGCACTGGAGGGATGCTGCAATCGCTGCAGCATGTTTATTGTCACTTTTGACGGGATTATCACCCGTCGCACTGATGGATTTTAACGAGCTTATTCAAGATGGAATTTTGATCCAGAATGGTTCAAGTAGACGTCGCGAATATTTACTCAAATTAAATCTTAAAATTACAGAGCAGAAGATTAAGAGCTTAAATCATGTGCGGTGGAATGAAGTGATGACACATCAACTACATTTACCTTCTGCTTGGTTTGACTATATAGAACAAGCATCGAATCCACTAATTTCATCAACACACATTAATACGAAACTTAAGAATTGGCTTGATAATCGGTTTGTAGGTTCGATCACTGTAGAAAAACTGCAGGCTCAATTATATTTTCATATATATTATGAAACATATAATGAATATCTTGCTCATGTAATTGCTGGGCGGGATAGTCAGCATCACATGCCTGGTATCTATTATGGCGGGCTACCGAAAACTCAACTCAGTAGCACATATCTAGCCTTTTTAGAAAAAGCACTTACACCACATTCCACACATTTTACTGAAGACACGGCTGAACTAAAAATATTGCAACAACAATTCAAAGTACAATCTGCATTATCTATAGGAAGGATAGGGAGCCAACTGGCACTTGAACCCAGTTTTGTGAAAGAGCAATTTGCTTTTTTACATAAACATTGCCAAGAAAATATTCAAAAAGATCAACATATCATTAATCAATTGAATGCATACGCGTGTTGGATGTGGCATGTTAGCTTGTTGAGTTTGGCAAGTCGGCCTAAAAAAAACCTGTTGGGGAATTTGGATGATTATTGTGTTGAGCTTAAGCTTTTATATGTAAACGATAAAAGAAATAGTAAAGCAAGAAAAGATGGTCGTTTTATCCCATTATCTGATTTTTTCATAAAAACACTGCAAAATTACACAGTCTTTTTAGAACAAATTATTGAAGCGTACGGTTCGTTTTTTAGACAAGTCTTTGCAAAGAAAATTACTGTAAATGATCTTTTTGGCAAGTTCATTGATAGTAAAGATATCTTGCCGATAACTGTCAAAGAATGGCAGAGCAGGAAAATTAAGTTAATCCCTTTATCGAGAAAATGGGTGAATTCATATATGCAAGGAGTCTTTCCAAAGAATATGTATTCGAATTGGTTACGTCATTTTGACATGAACTTTTTGATGCATGAGCAGCAAGAGGGTAAACCAGCATTAGCTTTTCACTTAATTCAGGCCCTGTATGGTCATGACCAACGTGACCGAGAGGCTTTTCATCCGCATTCTTCACTTATCCCGAATGTCTATGTACAGCAAGCCCGCCAGCAATTGCAAGATAATGTCAAATCTTTATCGATTAAACACTTAGAGCGAAAATAGTTGTATGCAAAAAATCAAAGAACTAATAAAACCACAACTAGATGATCTATTTGTTGATATTCATAAATTGGTGAAAAAGTCGCTAGATAGACAGCCTTCTTCACCTGAAGTATTGACGAAAGACATGCAGCAAAAACTTGATCAGCAGATCGCTGAAAAATGGCATGACATTAAAGATAGTGTTGATTGTTTGAGTCAAAAGTTGAGCCGAGACGAACAATCAAAACTGATGCAATTTACTGAAGATGAATTTAATAAAAGAAGGAAGCAATTCAACCAGAATGTAGATAAAAAATCATACAGAATTAAGCTAAATCCACATACTAAACGGATCGTACTGCCTAGAAAAATTGAGAGTACAGAGTCACGGTTAGAACAGGGGCATCTACATATCCATGTACTTAAGGAATTAAGGCAGTATTGGCAAGATTCATTTGAATATTGGAATGAACCAAAGTACTTATGGGGAAATTTATGCTTAAGTTTTATATATATTTCAGGCTGTGCAGATGAACAGCATTTGATTGCTATTCAGAAGCAATTGCAGGAGGCCATTGAGCTTGGTACAGATCTGAATTGTTTTCGGTTATACCATTCGGACTACAAAAAAATCACTAATCCATTGTTACTACATTATCGTGTTGAAAACTCTCAATATGGCAACGATGTAGAACAGGGAAAGTTGTACCAATGGAAACATGTTTTTTTTAACCCATATGCGCAGTTCATTTTGCAATATTTAAAAAAGTTGAAAGCTACTCAGAAAGAATTTTGTCTGCAACATTCAGTTGAAGATTGTATTTTAGAAAGCTTGAGTAAGATAGGCAGGAAAAAAAGTCTTGGGGATCTGCAATATCAAATTAAACGCCGTGGATTTCGTGCATTTAATGATGTGCAAATGGTACTCGAATTTAATCCAAACCTCAGCATAGATATATTTTTGAGTAATGTGCTTCAGCAAGAGATTAATACTGTTGCTTTAAGGCCATCCGAATTTAGATTGCTGTGGAATAATGATTACAATCAAGTCACAGAACCAGATAATCGCCCTATTCATTTTGAACAAGAGCAGTTACTTCCTGAAGTTCCGACTGTTCAAAGCAAATTACAAACGATTCCGTATGAGTTGATGTTGTTTGGTCAAAAGAAACGTAAAGGTCAAAAAGTTGAGCGTTTAGATAAAAAGAGGAATAAAGAAGAACGCACGCTACGTTTTTGGCAAGAAACTAGAAGGGTGTTAGAGGAGAAGATAGTTGATGCTAATACGGAGGAAAAGTCTTTAATTGATGCTCAACTACGCTTAATTGAATGGTTAATGCATTTAAAAAAACGAGGGCTTCAATTATCAACTATTGAAAGCTACTTAGGATCGTTTGGCAAAGAATTTATATTTGAGATTTGGCTCAATAAATTAGATTTAAAGCAACAATCCATAGATGACTATGAGGATTTATATCGGCAGCTATTGAAATACAGCAGTGAACGTGATGAAAAAGCAGTTCAACGAGATTCGGTGAAAGGAAAAACCTCTCGTAAGATGCACCAAAGCGCAGAATACCGTTTTGGTCGCCTAAAAGATTTTCATCAATTCTGTATAGAGAATTATGATGCTCCAGGGGTATTGGTGTTACAGAATTCAAGTTTTAAGCATTTACAAATTTGCAATGCACGGCTAGTGAGTCCTTTGCTATTTGGCAAATTATTGGAAAAACTAGAAAATTTAAGTCAAGAGCCAACGGCATCAGAGTGGGTCGATCATCTGAGTTGTTTAAAGCTGATGTATTTACTAAGTTATAGAACTGGACTTCGATTAAATGAAGTTCGTTGTCTTAAAATACAAGATATTATTTGCCCAGAGCTACTTTATAAAGAAAAAGAAAATACAGTTTTTAATAATATCACGCTTCATATCCAAGACAATTCATATCGCCGTCTGAAAACGCGAAGTGCGAATCGTCAAATACCATTGAAAATTGCATTGTCAGAACATGAGTTTTTAGTAGTACAACGTTACATACAACATCGTTATGAGCAATATTTGGTTAATCAGCAGGATGATCTACTTTTTAGTGTGAATCATCGTGTATTAACTGATCAATGTATCAGCAAAATTACAGTAGATTTGTTTAGTCAAATATTAGGTATGCATCATGGCTTTAGTTTTCATACATTACGCCACAGTGCTGCTAACTATCTAGCAATAACTTTGCTCGGTTCAAAAGAAATGATCAAGACCTACACAGATTGTCCTTGGGTAAAAGCAAAAAAGATGAGGGATTTATTGTTTGGTATGAAAGCACGTGCTCAAGAAGAGATTATTCAACATAAATGGCAGGTGCTCGCCTCTTGGATGGGGCATAGCAGTATTGAGCAAACGGCTTCAAATTACCTTCATGTTTTGGATTTATTAGCAGTCGATCGAATTTATAATTCGCCGTGTATCATTTCAAAAAAAGTATTAGAACAGTGTTTTAGTCCAGTGAAGTCAAGTACAGACTACATAAACCTAAATCGTTATACTCAGCAGCAGAAATGGTTTAATTCTTATCAGCAAACACAGCCAGTTACGATGGCTGGCCGACAAGAAAAGAAGTTTAGTATCGAGAAGAGTAATCTGACACCTTTTCAACGTTTGATAAGTTTTAGAGAAGGTCGTTTAAGCGAAGATACTCAAGCTCAAGAATGGATGCAACGATGTCAATGGATGAGCACTAAATGGATGGATCGCCAAAAATTTAATTTAAAAACGAATTATGTTTATAGTAAGAATTTAGAAGAGAGTTGGTTTGATGAACTTTACGAAAAGGCTAAAAAACTGACTCGTCCAGATGAAATAATTCCTCTCCTTGATTTTCATTATAAAGATGATAGGCAGCAAGATGCACTGAAAGAAAAGAACATGTTTAAGGCGCTTAAAATATTATTATTACTTGGAAAACTGCGTAAGAATTTTCTACATTTTCAATGCCGAATGAAAGGTGATGAGCAACAAATTGTTAATTTTATTACTGGTATAGAGCCAATGTTAGGAGATCATCTGTATTTAGAAAAACAAAACTACCCAGTTAATTTGGGTGCTCCTGAGCGAACCGTTAAATTTAGTTTTCAAAGAGTTGTCGGTTCTAACAAAAAAAATGTTACTCCGCTGGTTATATTTAATTTAATGTTAAAAATGATGCAAAAAGATGAACTCTGGATCAAATAGCCTAAGCAAACTGAAAAGGGGGAATTGTTTAAAAATCTCTCTGGTTATAAGTAAACTGTCTTTATGAAAAGCATCATACTAACTTTGATTCATAATAAAGGGAATTTAAAAGCTTTAGCATCACAATTTGGTCACTGGATTTTAGACAATAGTGTAAAGATTAGCACTTTGGTAAATCGATGAGCTAAAGTGTTGTAGTCCAAACTCGATCTGACAATTACCCATTTTTTAGTGTGCCCGTCAGGTTAAATTTGAACTGAATTTTTCTCAGCCCAAATTCATTTCCAATCAAGTTATGTTTCAAGTGGCGTGCGAACACTGCACAATTTAATTCACGGTGCCTAAGACAGGTATCAACTTCGGACCAGCCATTCTAGCTTTGCTAATGATTTCCACCAGCTCATCATAAGTCAGTTCAAACTTATCCTCACTATCAAATACATAGACCATATTCTTGCCTTCATGTTCAGGTGGAGTAGGTGGTACAAATCGTTTCGGGATAAGAATTTGTGCGAGTTGTTCGTCAGTTAATTTAAATAAGTGCATGTTTTTATCCTACTCTTGGTAAGTCAGACCATTTGGTTAAATACGAAGGTGATCTAAGGTTTTGATTCATGTGCCATGTGGCTTCTTTATTGTTGGCAATGCCTAGCGTGACGAGATTCTTCCCAAACCGTTCACTGATGGCTTCGATGGCATCTGAAAGCCTTTCTCGCTCTTGCTTATGTGAATAGTCCGTGAATAGATCGGGCACAAACTTGGATTGATCTGTAATTTCGAGCAGCACGATTCCCGCCTTTTTATACTTAAAGCCTTTCTTAAATATCTGATCGATGCCTTTCATCGCGGCCTTGGTGATGAGCAGTAGATCATCCGTATGCTCATGCATTTGAACGACGATGTAAGGCGAGTAGCGCTCTGTCTTATCAAAGCGACTGGTTTGGATATACACGCCGATCATCTTGCAGATTGAGCCATCTTCCCGCATTCGTTTCACGGCTCTGGCCACATAAAGCCGAACCGAAGCTTTAATGTCATCCATTTCATACACTGGGTTGCCATATGAACGGCTGCTGATAATCTGCTTTTTGGCTACTGCATCATCAGTCAGGTCGATACAAGACAAACCCTGTAACTCAAGTACTGTCTTTTCCATGACGATGCTGAATTGCTTTTTAATTTCTTTAGGATTGGCGTTAATCAGATCTAGAACAGACTGAACACCCATGGCATTGAGCTTCTTGCAGTTTTGTCTGCCAACGCCCCAAACCTCAGATACATCAACCTGCGCGAGTAGCGTTTCTGTAGAGCATGGGTCCATATGGGCCAGATTACAGACCCCATTGAAGAACTTGTTTTTCTTGGCGAGATGATTGGCAATCTTGGCTTCGGTTTTAGAGCGACCAATTCCAATACAGCAGGGTAGGCCTAACCAACGCCAAGCCTTAGCCCTCATGTCTTGAGCATATACAGTCAGGTCAAATAGATGCTCGTAAGCTGTGAGCTTCAGAAAGCATTCATCAATGGAATAGACCTCTTGATCTCCTGGTGCAACATAGTCCCCAAGCAGCTCCATAAAGCGCTTGGACATTTCGCCATATAAGGAGAAATTACTGGATAGCACCTGAATGTTATGTTGTTTGATCAAATCCTGAATCTGAAATACAGGAACCCCCATCTTTATACCTAAGTCTTTTGCTTCTTGGCTTCTTGCCACGGCACAGCCATCGTTGTTGCTGAGCACAATGGTTGGGCAATCATTTAGGGCAGGGTTAAACACACGTTCACACGAGACGTAGCAATTATTCACGTCAACTAACGCGAATATTTCATTTTCACTTTTCATGGTTATTCTTCTTTTTATGAGCGGTGATGAATACGCTTTAGGTTAAAAGTCACTACACCCCAAACAGATATCGTCTGACTGTCATCGGGAAT
>ERZ1023696.242-NODE-242-length-10771-cov-6.938087_pt1 | contig 10771 bp, 8 predicted proteins | sample MGYA00520859_ERZ1023696 | MGnify/ENA primary metagenome ERZ1023696 (study PRJEB33180, sample SAMEA4046002) | wastewater metagenome | place: Denmark | collected 2016-03-13 | study: EMG produced TPA metagenomics assembly of the PRJEB13832 data set (Local surveillance...
CGGGCTACGCGCCCAACGACTGGCAAGTGGGCCAGACCGGCAAGATCGTGGCGCCGCAGCTGTACATCGCAGCGGGCATCTCGGGTGCGATCCAGCACCTGGCGGGCATGAAGGACTCCAAGGTGATCGTGGCGATCAACAAGGACCCCGAGGCGCCGATCTTCAGCGTGGCCGACTATGGGCTGGAGGCGGACCTGTTTGCGGCCGTGCCGGAACTGGTCAAGGCGCTGTAACGCCAGGTCGACCGCAAAAAGGCATCGCTTGCGGTGCCTTTTTTTTGACATTCACATCCCCCGGAGAACCCCATGAGCTACACCGCCCCCGTCAAGGACATGCTGTTCAACATGCAGCACCTTGCCAATATTGAACAAATCGCACAAATCCCCGGCTTCGAGGATGCTGGCCTGGACACGGCAGCTGCCGTGCTGGAAGAGTGCGCCAAGTTCACCGAGGGCGTGCTGGCTCCACTGAACTTCGAGGGCGACAAGAACCCGTCTTCGTGGAAGGACGGCGTGGTCACGGCCACCCCGGGCTTCAAGGACGCCTTCCGCCAGCTCACCGAGGGCGGCTGGCAGGGCCTGCAGCACCCTGCCGACTTTGGCGGCCAGGGTCTACCCAAGACCATTGGCGCGGCCTGCACGGAGATGCTCAACAGCGCCAACATGAGCTTTGCCCTGTGCCCGCTGCTGACCGATGGTGCCATCGAGGCGCTGCTGACCGCAGGCAGCGACGAGCTCAAGGCGATCTACCTCGAAAAGCTCATCTCGGGCCAGTGGACCGGCACCATGAACCTGACCGAGCCCCAGGCTGGGTCGGACCTGGCGCTGGTGCGCACCAAGGCCGACCCGCAGCCCGATGGCACGTACAAGATTTTCGGCACCAAGATCTACATCACCTGGGGTGAGCACGACATGGCCGAGAACATCGTGCACCTCGTGCTGGCCCGCGTGGCGGGAGCGCCCGAGGGCGTCAAGGGCATCAGCCTGTTTGTCGTGCCCAAGTTCCTCGTCAACAAGGACGGCAGCCTGGGTGCGCGCAACGACGCGCACTGCGTCAGCATCGAGCACAAGATGGGCATCAAGGCCAGCCCCACGGCGGTGCTGCAGTTTGGCGACCATGGCGGTGCCGTGGGCTACCTTGTGGGCCAGGAAAACCGTGGCCTCGAATACATGTTCATCATGATGAACGCCGCGCGCTTTGGCGTGGGAGTCCAGGGCATTGCGATTGCCGAACGCGCCTACCAGAAGGCCGTGGGCTACGCCAAGGACCGCGTGCAGAGCCGCCCCGTAGACGGCAGCATGAACGCCAGCGCCGCCATCATTCACCACCCGGATGTGCGCCGCATGCTCATGACCATGCGCGCCTACACCGAGGGTTGCCGCGCCATGGCCAGCACGGCCGCTGCCGCCTACGACGCCGCGCACCACCACCCCGATGCCCAGGTGCGCAAGGACAATGCCACGTTCTATGAATTCATGGTGCCGCTGGTCAAGGGCTACAGCACCGAGATGAGCCTGGAAGTCACCAGCCTGGGCGTGCAGGTGCACGGCGGCATGGGCTTTATTGAAGAAACGGGTGCGGCGCAGTACTACCGCGATGCCAAGATTTTGACCATCTACGAAGGCACCACCGCCATCCAGGCCAATGACCTGGTGGGCCGCAAAACGGCGCGCGACGGCGGCCAGTCGGCCCGCGCCATCGCCGCGCAGATTGAAAAGACCGAAGGCGAACTGCTGGCCAGCGGCACCCCCGCAGCCAAGGCGGTGGCACGCCGGCTGGCGGCGGCGCGCCAGGCCTTCCTGGATGTGGTGAACTTCGTTGCCGGTGGCGCCAAGTCCAGCCCCAACGCCGTTTTTGCGGGCAGCGTGCCTTACCTCATGCTCGCCGGCAACCTGGTGGCGGGCTGGCAGCTGGCGCGCAGCCTGCTGGTGGCCGAGGCACTGTTGCCCAAGGGACAGGACGCAGCCTTCCTGCGCGCAAAAATCACCACGGCGCAGTTCTATGCCGAGCACATCCTGGTCAAGGCGCCAGGCCTGCGCGACAGCATCGTTGAAGGCGCCGACAGCGTGACCGATCTGGCGCTGGAAGCCTTCTGAAGCTTGCCTGCCATGTGACGCACCCCGGATACACGGGGGCTGTTTGATATAAAAATGATAGCTGCAAGCGCTTATTCAATAAGCGCTAGAGGCACATTTGATTCATATTTTTCGGAAAGTTGTTGCCATGTCCAAACTGCCTCCCGTGTTGCAGAACCTGTCACTGCCTGTGATCGCATCGCCGCTATTCATCATCAGCAACCCCAAGCTCGTGATCGAGCAGTGCAAGGCGGGCGTGGTGGGTTCGATGCCCGCGCTCAACGCCCGCCCCGCCGAGCTGCTGGACGAATGGCTGGCTGAAATCACCGAAACCCTGGCGGCCTACAACAAAGCCAACCCAGACAAGCCCGCTGCGCCCTTTGCCATCAACCAGATCGTGCACAAGAGCAACGACCGGCTGGAGCACGACATGCAGGTCTGCGCCAAATACAAGGTGCCGATCATCATCACGTCCCTGGGCGCACGCGAAGACGTGAACCAGGCCGTGCACGCCTGGGGCGGCATCGTGCTGCACGACATCATCAACAACAAGTTTGCGCACAAGGCCATCGAAAAGGGCGCCGATGGCCTGATCGCCGTGGCCGCGGGCGCAGGCGGCCATGCGGGCGTGAAGAGCCCGTTTGCGCTGATTCAGGAGATTCGCCAGTGGTTCGACGGCCCGGTGGCGCTGAGCGGCTCCATCGCCAGCGGCGATGCCGTGCTGGCGGCCCAGGCCATGGGCGCGGACTTTGGCTACATCGGCTCGGCCTTCATTGCCACGCACGAGGCGCGCGCCTCCGATGCCTACAAGCAGGCCATCGTGGACGGCAATTCGGACGACATCGTCTACAGCAACCTTTTCACCGGCGTGCACGGCAACTACCTGGCACCGTCGATCCGCGCAGCCGGCATGGACCCGGACAATCTGCCCGAGTCCGACCCCAGCAAGATGAATTTTGGTGGTGACGCGAAAAAGGCCTGGAAGGACATCTGGGGCTGCGGCCAGGGCATCGGCGCGATCAATGCGGTGACCAGCACGGCAGAGCTGGTGGACAAGCTGCGCGGCGAATACCAAGCCGCGCGAGCGCGGTTGAAGCTGTAATTCTGGATCTTTTGGGGCTCTAGCGCTTGACAGCATTGCGCTGATAGCTATTGAATTAATAGCTTCGCAAGCGTGCTGAATCAGGTGCCCCTGCGCAGCGCGAGGGCCTCTCATGCCGCAGAACACACCCGTTTTGTTGTCCAGCCCCCAGACACCAAAAGTTGGATGGCCCCGCCTGCGGGTCGGCATCACGCCATCGTTTCATTGGTTCGCATGACTTCTCCCCACTCCCGCACCCCGCTGATCGACATGATCAAGGGCGTTGCGTGCGCCACCATCGTGTGGCACCACCTGGCTTTTTACGGCCCCATGTCGGACATCGCGCAGCCGCTGGCGCCGGATTTGATGGCCTGGCTTTACGACTACGGGCGCATGGCCGTGCAGGTGTTTCTGGTGCTGGGCGGCTATCTGGCGGCGGCCAGTCTGGCACCGCAGGGGCTTGCCCGTTTTGACAGCGCCAGGCAGCAGATCACACGGCGCTTTGTGCGGCTGGTGGTGCCGTATTCCGTGGCCCTGCTGCTGGCCGTGTTGGTGGCTGCGCTGGTGGGCAGCTGGATGGATCATCCCTCGGTACCCGGTGCGCCCGACCTGGGCCAGCTGGTGGCCAATGCGCTGCTGCTGCAGGACATCGTGGGCGAAGAGGCCTTGTCGGCGGGGGTTTGGTATGTCGCCATCGACTTCCAGCTTTTTGCCGGCTCTGTGCTGCTGCTCGCGCTGGTGCGGGCCATGTGTGGCGAGGGGCGCGTGCGCCACGCTGCCTGGCTGGGGCGTGCGCTGGTGGTGGTGGGCGCGGCAATGTCGCTGCTGGTGTTCAACCGCGAGCCGCAGCTTGACATGTGGGCCCTGTATTTCTTTGGGGCCTATGGGCTCGGCATGATGGCTTGCTGGGCCGTGCAGGCCCCGCGTGCGGGCGGGTGGATGGCCGCCATCACCCTGCTGGGCATCGCTGCCCTGGTGCTGGACTTCAGGGCGCGCATTGCCGTGGCGCTGGTGACGGCACTGGCCCTGGCGTGGGCACTGCGCTCACCCCGCTGGCGGCAGTGGCAGGGGTTTGCGCCCCTGGTGCGGCTTGGTCAGATGTCGTATTCGGTTTTTCTGGTGCATTTTCCGGTGTGCCTGCTGGTCAATGCGGTGGTCAGCCATGTCTGGCCGCAATCGCCCGAATGGAATGCGCTGGGCATGCTGGCCGCGTTTGCCCTGTCGCTGTTGGCAGGGAAGCAGCTGTACGCGCGTGTGGAACGCCACGTACCGACCTGGACCACGGCGCTGCGCTGGCAGGCCGGGCTGGTGGGCACCGGCATGCTGGTGGCGGTGACGACCAGCCTGATCGCCTGATCACTTGATCACTTGATCGCTCGCGCCTTCATGTCGATTCTTCTTGGGGGTGCGGTGCCGCCTGGCTGACAGGCGCTGTGAGCGAAGGCGAGCACTGGTCACGAGGCCCGCACAACTTGCCGATGGCCATGCGTCACACAAGTGCGGTGGCCCGTGCCGGTCAGCGGTGCAGCTCGCCCGCGCTTTCGGGTTGGTAGACGATGCTTTTCACCCGCACCGTCATCGACTTGCCGCCCGGGCCAGGCCATGCCAGTTCATCGCCCACCGCCAGGCCCAGCAAGGCGCTGCCCACGGGCGCAAAAATCGAGATGCGGTCGGCGCTGCCGTCCATGTCGCGCGGGTACACCAGCGTCAGGCAGAACTCCTTGCCGGTTTCCTCGATCGTGAACTGCACGGTGGAATTCATGGTCACCACATTGGGCGGAATCTCCTCGGGCGCCACCACGTCGGCGCGGTCCAGTTCTGCCTGCAGGTCGGCCTTGCCCGGAAAGACGCTGGCGGGAATCGCCGCCAGCAGTGCTTCAATGCGGTCCAGGTCCAGGGAGGACAGGGTGATCTGGGGTTTGCGCGCCATGGCGTGTACCTCGAAAGCTAGTTGTAAAGGGCGGGACTGTAGTGGATCGTGAATCTCGCACTGCGCCGCGTGGTCAAAGCGGTGGGCGATGCTTGCACGCAAACGCCCGAAAAACTGTATATTTATAAGGGGTATCCACTTAGCTCCAGTGGCACCCCGGATGCTGTGTTTTTATCCAGCAATAATATCTGACTCCCGCTCGTCTGTCTTCTTGCTCACCACATCCGCATAAGTCACCGGCGGCGTGACCACCGCTTGCTGCAGCAAGCGATAAAACAGCATCCCCCGCGAGTTCGAGGTTCGCCGGTTAAAGCGGAACACGAATTCATCGAGATAGGCGTCCAGGTGCTCGGGCTGCACGGACCCGTGATGCGTCCCCAGCACCCAGCGCTGCACCAACGAGGCCACCCGATGCACTCCCGCCATCGACACATGGGCTGGCACACCTGAACCCAGCATGACGGTGCGCTGGTGGGTGTATCCCAGCTCTTCCAGCGCGCGGTAGGCTGCTGAGCCGTCCGTGCGTACATGGGTCCCGGGCTCGACCACCTCCTGAACAAAGGGAACGACGTAGGAGGCGGAGTCTCGGGCTATGCGACGCAGCCGGATGCGTCCAAACCCCTTGGGCTCCACGACCTCCACTGCCATGGCCACCAACACTTTGGTGGTGCTGCTCTTGCGCCCTACAGGGGTGATGGGTTTTTTGCGGTCCGTGATGGACAGGTAGGTTTCATCCACCTCGACAAGCCCCTTGAGCTTGTCCCTGCCTGGTCGAACCATGGCGCGTCGAAACCGGTGCAGCATGGTCCAGGCTGTCTGGTAACTGCCCAAGCCCAGAACGCGCTGCAGCCCCAAAGCGCTCACGCCTTGCTTCTGATTGGTCAGATACCAGGCAGCTGCCAACCACACCCGCAGTGGCGTTCGGGTCTTGTCAAAGATGGTCCCGGAGGTCACTGTTCCCTGGTACTGGCAAGCCCGACACATCAAGCGGGTGCGGCTGGCTCGGTACACATCCCCCGTATTGCCACAGCGCGGACAGATGAAGCCATGGGGCCAGCGCAGCTTCTCCAGAAAGGTCAGGCAGGCTTCTTCGGTGGCAAACCAGTCAAGAAATTCGTTCCAGGTGCGGGGGTAGTCCTGTCCGGGAGTGGGCGCTAATATCTGGGTTTCCATCCAGTTATTCTGGCATTGCTGGAGCTAAATGGATACCCCTTATATTCATACAGTCATGAAAAGCGATGCTGATCCCGCTGATTCGCCCGGCGGCTCGCCGCCCGAAGCGCGCATTCCCATCCACGCCATTCGCGGCCGGGGTGCCGCCACGGCCATGCCGCACCGGTTTGCAAAGGACTCGCGCACGGTGGTGGACGATGGCTGGGATTTTCCTTGGGATGGCGAGGCGCAGGCCACGCCGCAGCCCACCCGGGTGCACCGGGAAACCGCCCGCAGCGCGCTGTGCGCCAACGATTCCCCCGACATCTTCTTTGAGCACTCGGTGAACCCCTACCGCGGTTGCGAGCATGGCTGTGTCTATTGCTATGCCCGCCCCACGCACAGCTATCTGAACCTGTCGCCGGGGCTCGATTTCGAGACGCAGATCATTGCCAAGCACAACATCGGCGAGGTGTTGCGCGCCGAACTGGCGCGCCCCGGCCATGTGCCGCGCACGCTGAACATCGGCTCGGCCACCGATTGCTACCAGCCGGTGGAGCGCGAGTTGCGTCTTACGCGGGGCGTGATCGAGGTGCTGCGTGACGCGCGGCATCCGTTTTCGCTCATCACCAAAAGCAGTGGCGTGGAGCGCGACCTCGACCTGCTGGCGCCCCTGGCGGCGCAGCGCCTGGCGGCGGTGTATGTGACCATCACCACGCTGGATGCCGTGCTGGCCCGGCGCCTGGAGCCGCGCGCAGCCGCGCCGCACCGGCGCCTGCGCACCATCCGTGCGCTGGCCGATGCGGGCGTGCCCGTGGGCGTAAGCGTGGCGCCGCAGATCCCTTTCATTACCGAAGACATGGAGCAGGTGCTGGCAGCCGCACACGATGCCGGTGCGCGCAGCGCTTTCTACACGGTGATCCGGCTGCCCTGGGAGCTGGATGCGCTGTTTCGCGAGTGGCTGGCGCTGCATTACCCCGACCGCGCCGCGCGTGTGATGGCGCGCATCCAGGACCTGCACCAGCTGGGCCCCGCGGCCCGCGCCGCAGGCAAGACCTACGACAGCAGCTATGTGTCGCGCATGAAAGGGGCCGGCCTGTGGGCCGATCTGTTGCGCCAGCGGTTTGCCACCACCTGCCGCCGGCTGGGGCTGAACCGCGAGCGGGTGGAGCTGGACCTCACCCAGTTCAGACCCGGGCTGGCGCAAGGGCAGGGGAGTTTGTTTTAGGCTGCGGCGTCGCGCCTGGGCACGATTGATCTAGAGGCGCAATCAACGCGCAGAGGCAGGCATTGGCTGCAAAGAGTGACCGGGCAGGGTGCGCATTGCCGGCCTCAACCCACCCAGGCCCACTGCACCACCTGCGTGTAAAGCGGAATACCCAGCACGATGTTCAATGGAAACGTCACCCCCAGTGACAGGCTCACATACAGCGATGGTTGCGCTTCGGGGATGGCATAGCGCACCACTGCAGGCACGGCGATGTAGGAGGCGCTGGCGGCCAGCACCATCAAGAGCGTTGCATCGCCCGCAGGCACCTGCAGCCACCACGCCAGCACCAGCGCCAGGCTGGCGTGCACCAGTGGTCCCACGACGGCATACGCCAGCAGCCAGGGCGACTGATGGCGCACCGCAGGCAGGCTGCGCGCGGTGTTCAGCCCCATGTCCAGCAAAAACAGGCACAACATGCCTTTGAACAGGTCCCCCGAAAAAGGCTGCATTGCGGCCTTGCCCTCGTCGCCCGTCACCAGGCCAATCACCATCGCACCCAGAAGCAGCAGTTGCGTGCCATCGGTAAACGACTCGTGAAGGATCTTGCCCACCGAAAGGTTTGGGGCTGGCGATGCCGCTGCGACCGCACTGCCATGGCCCATGCTGTGACCGCCCGGCGCACCTGCGCCCGCAGAGGCCATCGCCATCACCGGCTGCCCGCGGTGTGCGGGCACCATGCCGGTCGATGCCGTGGCTTGACGCTGGCGCAGCGCATTGGCCAGCATCACCGCCAAAATAATCGCGGGCGACTCCATCAATGCCATGGCGGCCGCCATGTAGCCGCCGTAGGCAATGTGCTGCGAATCCAGGTACTGCGTGGCCGTCACAAACGTCACCGCACTCACCGACCCGTACGTGGCCGCCACCGCCGCGGCGTTAAAGCCCGAAACCACCCGCCGCAGCAGCACGTAGCCCACCAGCGGCACCACCACCGCCAGCAGCACCGCAAGGCCCAGGCTGCTGGCCACGCTGGGCGTGAGCCCCGATGCCGCCAGCGCAAAACCGCCCTTGAGCCCCAGCGCCATCAGCAGGTAGATCGACAAGAACTTGGAGATTGCTGCAGGCATCTCCAGGTTCGATCGGACCAGGCCCGCAAACACCCCCAGGGCAAAAAACAAGATCGCAGGGTCCAGCAAGCTTTGCATCAGATAACTCCTTGTGGGGTTGGATGCTAGTTGCGCGACACTGCAAAGTAAAATCGATTCGAATGCGGTTATCTATAGATAAAAATCTATGAACATCACTTTTCGCCAACTGCGCCTGTTTCTGGCGCTGGCCGAGACGGGCAGCGTCAGTGCCGCCGCCAGGGTCATGCATGTCACGCAGCCCACGGCCTCCATGCAGCTGCGCGAGGTGACCCAGGCCGTGGGCCTGCCGCTGTATGAAGTGGTATCGCGCCGCGTGCACCTCACCGAGGCGGGCCAGGCACTGGCCCGCACTGCACGTGCCATTGCGGGCGAGTGGGATGCGTTCGAGCAGCGCGTGTCGGGCGCCAAAGGCCTCACCAGCGGGCGCCTCAAGGTTGCCGTGGTCAGCACCGCCAAATACTTTGTGCCCCGCCTGCTGGGCAGCTTTTGCAAGCTGCACCCGCAGATCGACATATCTCTCGAAGTGCTCAACCGCGACCACGTCATCACCCGCCTGCGCAGCAACCTGGACGATCTTTACGTCATGTCCATGCCGCCCGCCGACCTGCCGCTGGAGGACCAGATCCTCATGCCCAATCCGCTGGTCGTCATCGCCCCTGCGGGCCACAAGCTGGCGTCCAGAAAGCGCATTACCGTGGCGCAGCTGCAGGCCGAGCGCTTCATCCTGCGCGAAAAAGGCTCAGGCACCCGCATGGCCACCGACGTCCACCTGCGCCAGTTGGGCTTCGCCCCCAGCGCAGTGCTGGAGCTGGGCAGCAACGAAGCCATCAAGGAATCGGTGGAAGGCCAGCTTGGGGTGTCCATCGTCTCCCGCCACGCGCTAGGCACCCACCACGAGGGCCTGGCCGTGCTCAACGTGAAGGGCTTTCCCATCCAGTCGCAGTGGCACCTGGTCTGGCCCAAGGGCAAGCGGCTGTCACCGATTGCCGAGGTGTTCCGGGGGCATCTGGTCGGTGAGGCCAAAGGATGGCTGGGGGCGCGGTAAGCGGGGCGACGGTGGACGAATGGGCGAATGGGCGAAGGAGCGCAAAAGTTGGCGGCGGCTTCGGAGAGTTTCTTGAGGCCGGCATGCGCTCAATCAGAGCGATCAATTGGGCCTGGCCTTTGCCGTGTCACCCGGCCAACGGACCGTTTGGCTGCTGCCTGCACCCGGCAAACATGTCCAGCGCCGGGCTGTAAGCCCCGGTCTGCACATCCATCAGACCCAAAACCGAATGAAAGTAGTTGTCGTGCGTAACGCGCCGTTGAGCCACATCCTGCTGCAGGCAACCGGTGGTCACATGGGTGCGCGCCTGCATCGCGGGTGACAGCCAGGTGATCCAGGGCACATGCTTTTGCACATCGGGCGCGATGGAATAGGGCAGGCCATGCAGGTAGATGTTGTTTTCGCCCAGCGATTCCCCATGATCTGCTACATAAATCATAGCTGTTTGCGCTTTATCTGATTGGTCTGAGAGCCAATTGAGCACTGAATCGAGAAACTGGTCGGTCTGCACGATGCTGTTGTCGTAGGCGTTCACCACTTGCGCTTGCGTGCATTCCTGCAGGTTGGTGGAGGTGCATTCGGGCTGGAACTTTTTCAGCGCCGCTGCCGAGCGCTTGAAGTAGGCCGGACCGTGGCTGCCCATCTGGTGCATCACCACCACGGTGCCGCGGCTGCGCTGCTCGGCGGGCAGCTCGGCCAGGCGCTGGTCCAGGTCCTTGAGCATGATGGGGTCCAGGCATTCGCCACCGGGGCACAAGACCGGGTCTTTCAGCGCCGTGGTGCGCACTTCGCTGACACGCTCGCACACGCCCTTGCAGCCGGCCTGGTTGTCCAGCCACAGCACGGCCAGGCCCGCGTGGTGCAGCACATCGATCAGGCTTTCGTAGTTGGCCTTGCGCGCCTCGAAGCCGTCGCGCCCCAGGTGCGAAAACATGCAGGGCACCGATGCGGCGGTGCTGGTGCCGCACGACCAGGCGTTGCGCGCCGTGGCCAGGTCGGTGCGGGCCGACAGCAGGGGAGTGGTGGGCCGGTTGTAGCCGTTGAGCCCGAAGTTCACGCTGCGCCCGGTTTCGCCCAGCACCAGCACCAGGAGGGGCGGCTTTTGCTGGCCTGCATAGCTGGCGCCCAGC
>ERZ1023696.243-NODE-243-length-10745-cov-4.158975_pt1 | contig 10745 bp, 10 predicted proteins | sample MGYA00520859_ERZ1023696 | MGnify/ENA primary metagenome ERZ1023696 (study PRJEB33180, sample SAMEA4046002) | wastewater metagenome | place: Denmark | collected 2016-03-13 | study: EMG produced TPA metagenomics assembly of the PRJEB13832 data set (Local...
GGGCTTTTGGGAATAGAACGGAAATAGAAAAACGACATCTCCACTTTTTTGGAAATATCGCCAGTACGGTCCGTGACGTCCCAATAGCCCTTGGAACCCCCTGGATTTATCCATGGGGAGCAGTCAGTAGTAGCTACTTCGATTTTTGCTGTTTTCTTGACAGTCGTCACATTGCCCAACGGCAGGACTTCTTCGCCGTAGACTTCGTTCAGAACTTGTGCCAAAGCGCCGTAGATGGCTGAGAAGCCGCAGAAGATGCCTTCGTAACCCGCGATTGTAGAAATCATTTCATTGCCCGTGAAGTCTCCCAAAGCAAGCAGGAAGAAAAGCAGTGTCAAAGAACCGAAGACGATCTGCAGGTTTTTGCTGATGCGCAATGTTCCGACGAACATGCCCAACGTGAAGAATCCCCACATGAACAGGTAAGCAGCCATGGATTTAGCTGAAGCCGCTTCGCCCATGCCAAGACCAGGCATAACGAGCGTTCCGACAAGGGAAAGCCAGAAGAAGCCGTAAGAAGTGAAGGCAGTTGCGCCGAAAGTATTGTTTTTCTTGAATTCCATGATTCCGGCAATGACTTGTGCCATGCCGCCGAAGAAAATGCCCATAGCCAAAATCATCGTGTTCATCGGGAAGTAACCTGCATTGTGGATGTTCAACAGGACTTATGTCGACGGCAAAGGCTCGATGAAAGGGATTTTGGCAAAAAATATCACATTGTTCGACATTGACGGAGAAGCGATGGATAAGGCCAGTTTGGTGACGTTCCTGTCCGAGTGCCTCTTCGTTCCTAATGCGGCTCTTCAGGACTACATCCGCTGGGAGGCAATCGACGCGCACCATGCCAAGGCGGTGATTACGGCATACGGTACCACTGCGGAAGGGATTTTCACGTTCAATGAAGATGATGAGATGATAGCCTTCACGACCGATGATCGGGAAGCAACGACGATGGATGGGAAAAGCGAAAAAGTCAGATGGTCGGCCATCTGCGGCGTGTACAAGGAAATCAACGGTATCCGTCAGCCGACAGAACTGAAGGCGGTCTGGCACTATGATGAAGGGGATTTCACTTATTTTGATGCGAAAGCTGCGATGATGAGTTATGACAAATAAGAATGAATGGAATGAATGGAAAGGATTGACGGAAGCGGAAGCGGCTGAACGGAGAGTCCGATATGGACCAAACGCGCTGCCGGTACCGAAGCATCGCCTCCTTGGTCTGATTGCAAGGCAATTCCGCGGCATCTTCAATCTGATGCTGCTGATTGCAGCGGGCGTGACCTTTTCTTTGGGTGAGCCGATCGATGGTGCCTTTATCTTGTTGTTTGTGTTCCTTGGGACAGCACTCAACGTCTATCAGGAGCACAAATCGAATCAGGCGGCCGATAAGCTGAAAGCCTATCTGCTGAGCACAATTACGGTAATCAGGGCCGGAACGGAAAAGGAAGTGCCGACCGAAACGTTGGTGCCCGGGGACATCCTGAAGCTTGAGTCGGGCGATATCGTGCCGGCTGACGCCATTGTCCGCGTTGCCCGTGATCTTCTGGTCGATGAAACGACCTTTACGGGTGAGTCCATTCCAGTTACGAAACGGGCGTCCGCGTCAAGCGCAACTGCCGCTGATGAAGAAGAGCATCTGCTGCAAGGGATTGTGATTGTGCGGGGAAATGCTTTGGCTGAGATTACGGCGATCGGACAGGAGACGCAATTGGCTCATATCGCTACGACGGCATCAACCGTCCAGGCGGAGAGTGAACTGGTCAAGAGTGTGGACAAAATCAGCAACTTCATCATGAAAGTGACGCTGCTGACGCTCGGATTCGTCGTGGTGGCTAACATCCTGATTGAAGGCCGGCAGGCGGATGTCACGGGCCTGCTGATTTTTGCGATCGCGTTGGCCGTTTCGGCCATACCGGAAGCTTTGCCTTTGGTGCTGACGTTCTCGCTTTCACGGGGAGCCTTGGAATTCGCCAAACGCGACGTCATCGTCAAGCGGCTTTCCGCGGTCCAGGATTTGGGATCAGTCAATCTGTTGTGCACCGACAAAACCGGAACAATCACGGAAAATCATCTTGTGTTCAGCAATGTTTATCCGATGGCGGAATCCCCTTACGATCCACTGGTCTTGGCGCGCTTGGCCGCCATCAATCTGCATGAGCGGATACCGGAACCTTTCGACCGTGCAAGCGATAAGGCCCTCACGCAAGCGCAACGGCAGATTGTGGAGCGCTACAGTCTCGCGCAGGAGGAGGCCTTCGACCCGGCGCTGCGCAGCAATGGTGCGATCGTGAAACAGGCGGACGGCAAAACGCTGCATGTCCGCCGCGGAAGTCCGGAATATTTCTTCGGAGAAGGACTCATTCCCCGCGATGCAGCTGCGGAATGGCTGCAATCGGAGGAAGAAAAAGGGCATCGGGTACTGGGAGTGAGCTATGATGACGGCACCGGTGCACATTTCGGAGGATTCGTTTCATTTGTGGACCGCATCAAAGATTCCACTATTGCGACCGTAGCAGCCGCAAAACAGATGAATGTCGCCATTACGGTCATCACCGGGGATGCCCTGAAGGTGGCCGAGGCAGTCGGAAGGGAAGCCGGTTTGGTGACGGAGAGCGCTGAAGTCACGGAGGCTGCCGCCTTTTTGACATTACCACTGGCCGAAAGGAAGAAACGTCTGTCTTCAATTCGCGTCTTTGCCCGGACGACACCGGAGCAAAAACTGGAACTAATCCAATTGCTGAAAGAACAATTCACAGTCGGCTATTTGGGTGAAGGGATCAATGATGCACCGGCCTTGAAGGCGGCGCACGTGTCGATGGTCGTGCAATCGGCGGCCGATGTCGCCCGCGAGACCGCTGATATCGTATTGCTTCAGAACGATCTGCGGGTAATCGTCGAAGGCATCCGCTTTGGGCGGGAAACGCACGCCAATACGATGAAATACATCCGCGCCACTTTGATCTCGAACTTCGGTAATTTCTATGCGGTCGCCATCGGCTCGCTCTTCATCAGCTTTTTGCCGATGCTGCCGAAACAGCTGCTGCTCCTGAATCTGCTTTCCGATTTTCCGATGATGGCCATCGCCTTTGATCGCGTATCGGCTCAGGAAGTAGAACGACCGCAACGGTATGATCTGCATTCCCTCTACATCATTTTCGTCACGATGGGGCTCGTCAGCACCGTCTTCGATTTCATCTGCTTCGGTCTATTCTACAGGATTTCCCCGGCAGTGCTGCAGACCAACTGGTTCATTGCCAGCGTGTTGACGGAGATATTATTGATGTTGTCGATCCGCTCCTTGGCTCCGATCACCAAGGCCGGCTGGCCGGCGCCGTCGATCGTGATCCTTTCGGTGATCTCCATGGCACTTGCCATCGGATTGCCGATGATTCCCGCTACTGCCGCCTTCTTTGAATTCCGGCCGCCGACAATGGCGCATTTGGGGATCATTTTGGGGATCGCCGTTTCTTATCTTGTCGTCACGGAACTCGTCAAACGTCCGTTGTCTGGGTTCGTCAGTAAAAGATAGAACCTAAAAAGGCTGATTCCGCGTGGAATGCAGCCTTTTCGGGTGTGGATCATATGCAACGCGGGATTAATTTCCCTCTGTCCGCAGCATCAGCACGCCTCCAATGATGAAGAGGAGAGAAATACTGGCGAGTCCGTTGCGTGAGTCACCGGTCAATTGACTCGTGAGCGCATAGAGCGCTGGGCCGATGATGGCGGCAAATTTGCCGAGGATATTGTAGAAACCGAAATATTCGTTGGCGTTCTCCTTGGGCACAAGTTTGGCGAAATAGGAACGTGAAAGTGCTTGGATACCGCCTTGCGAAGTTGCGACCAAGATGGCGAGAATCCAAAATTCAACGGCGGAAGTCATGCGGAAAGCCAGCAGACAGACGAGCAGATAAATACAAATGCCCACAAGAATCATCTTTTTGCTGCCGAAACGTTGAGCCAATTTCCCGTAGAGGATCGTAAAAGGGAAGGACAGGATCGGAATCACCAGCACGGCAATCATCAGCATATCAGACACGACCCCGATACTGTCGCCGAAGACAGCTGCCATGTGGATGATCGTGTTCAGCCCATCGATGTAAAAGAAGTAGGCAATCAGGAACAGGAACATTTTCTTGTGGCTGCGGATCTGGTGCAGCGTTTTGTTAAGGCGGGCGAAACTGTCATGGATGATATGTTCGCTGGGCGGGAGGAAATAGCGCTGTTTCACATTACGCAGCATCGGAATCGTGAAGACGATCCACCAAAATGCCGTGAACAGGAAGGAGGCTTTGACGGCGGTGGTCCGGGAAATGCCGATGCTCTCGCCGAACATGATCAGCAGGATCGAAAGCACGAACGGAATCGTACTGCCGCCGATATAACCCAGCGCAAATCCGTAAGTGGAGACCCGATCCATTCGTTCCTCGGTCGCGACATCGACCAAAAATGCGTCATAGAAGATATTTGCTCCGGAAAAACCGATTGTCGTGAGCATATAGAAGGCAAGCAGCAGGCGCCAATCGTCCGTAAAGCTGAGCGCAGCCGTTGCAACAACACCGATCAAGAAGAAACTTTTGAACAGTCGCATTTTCCATTTCGGATAATCCCCGATCGTACCGAGGATCGGCGCGAATACGGCGATAGCCAAAGTTGCGGCAGAGGTTGCATAGCCCCAATAAGAATCCGCCAAGTTCGGGGCGATTCCTTCCCCACTTGTGATCGACTTATAAAAAAGTGGCAAAATGACCGAGGAGATGATGACCGAATAGGCGGAATTGGCCCAATCATACATGATCCAACTTCTTTCCTGCAACGAAAAACTTTTCAGCATGGCTGCCTCCTCCGATCATAAAAGGTGATAACGCTCTCATTTGTTTTATAATTTATTTATATCAGTTGTTGGCTGATATCACAAGCCCCAAGCCAGTCAAGCAGCCTATCTTTTCGGAAAAAAAGAAAATCATGGTAAAATTCAGCTATAGAGAACAGAATGGGGGAAGGGAAGTCATGGCCAAATATGAGCGCCCGGAATACACGGTCCTGCTGTCGGAGTATCCGTTCGAATTGAGGGAATACCGGGATTTCTACGTCGTGGAATACGACAATGCCGCTGATCCGGATGTGGACAGCGGGTTCGGCACCTTGTTCCGTTATATTTCAAAAGATAATCAAGCGGACCGAAAAATCAGCATGACCGTTCCGGTGATCCAGGAACTATCGGAAGACCGCATGAAGATGGCATTTGTTGTCCCGAAGGCGGAATGGGAGGATATTCCACAGCCCAACAGCCCTTCGCTGACCGTCAAAAAATTCGACAGCGGCCTTTTTGCGGTCATCCAATACGGCGGCTATTCGAATGATCGCAAAGAACAGGACATGCTGGAGAAGTTGGCGCAGTGGGTGCAGGAGAAAAAGTACCAGCCTGCTTCGAATTATATGCTGGCATCCTTCAACGCACCGTTTGTGCCGCCTATGTTCCGGCATAACGAAATCATGGTACGAATCGTAACGGAGCAACAGGCTTCCGATTAAATACTGGACAATCCGGCGTTCCTTTTGTATCGTATCGTGGGACACACTAACAAAAAGGGGACTAGTGCATGAAAAATTTAAAAAGCGGCCTGAAAGGCTTGTTCGCACTTTTGGCGATCATTCTGGCCGTATGGGTCAATGGTGTCGATTCGCTTTTCGAGGAACAGACAACGGACTCTTCGATCAGCATCACCGCCAGCAGCTCGCAAAGTACTGAGGAAGACGCGAACGCAACAGGATCGCAGGAATCGGCCGAAACGGCAATCAGCAGTGGCGTTTCGGAAGGACAGTCCTATTCGACGAAAAACGAAGTGGCGGCCTATATCCACCAGTTTAACGCACTGCCGCCCAACTATCTGACGAAGGACGAAGCTGAAGCATTGGGCTGGGACAACGCAGAGGGCAATTTGTGGGAAGTGACGGATGGGATGTTGATCGGTGGTGATTTCTTCGGCAATCGTGAGGGCTTGCTTCCGAAGAAATCGGGCAGGACCTATTACGAAGCCGACATCAATTACGACGGTGGCTACCGCGGGGCGGAGCGCATCGTGTACTCGAATGACGGACTGATCTTTTACACGGATGATCATTACGAGTCGTTCGAGCAGCTGTACGGGGAGGGGAGTCATTGAAGATGGAAATCATCCGTTTGAACGGTAAGAAGATGACCGATCGGAAAGCAGCGCATGCCTACCTGAAAAAGAAATTGCATCTTCCCGAATATTACGGCAATAATCTCGATGCTTTATGGGATTGTCTGACGACGGATTATTCCGGCAAAATGATCATCCTGCATGATCCGCAAATGGTGCATAACCAACTCGGCGATTATGGGGATTCCCTGGTTAGCCTGTTAAAGGAAGTTGCTGCGACCAATTCCGCTATCCGTTTGATCCTGGCTTATCCGCTCCGAAGCTGATTCAAATCAACGAGCTAGGCAATAAATGATTGTCAACCAAAAAATCGCGGCCCACGCAAAAAAAGACGATTCGCTCAGAATCGTCTTTTTTTGCGGTTTTGTCAATTTCCGAACGAAAAATTCTTTCTTTGATTGTCAACCAAGCGTATAGTTGACTGTATGGGGTAGACAAGTCAATGAGGTGATCAAATGGGAAAAAGAAAAGTCAGAGTCTATATCGCAGCCAGTCTGGATGGATATATCGCGCATTCGGATGGAGATATCGATTGGCTTGATAGTGTCGCCAGACCGGATGAAGATTATGGCTATGCCGCTTTTATTGAAACGATCGACACAGTCATCATGGGCCGGAAGACATACGAAAAAGTGTTGTCTTTCGGCGGGGAATTCCCGCATGCAGACCGGGATTGTTATGTCCTTTCACGGACGGAGCGTCCTTCTGAGGGGCAAATACATTTTTACAGCGGATCTCCCGACAATCTGTTGGACCAAATCCGGAGTAGACCCGGCAAAGACATCTTTATCGATGGCGGGTCCGAAGCAATCGACTTATTCCGTGAGAAAGGGCTGATCGACAGTTATACTGTATCCATCATCCCGATTTTGTTGGGTGAAGGGATTCCGTTATTTAAAGAAAGCAAGAAGGAGCACCCATTGAAATTAGTTGAAGCAACCACGTTCGATTCCGGCTTGGTGCAGCTCAACTATGAGCCGGCCAAGATATAGAAGCCTAAATGATCAGACATATTTGCTGCCTTCGCGGATGCTCAAACTGGACAGATCATCCTTATGTGCGGAAATGAATGCGCGCACCCAATCGGGATTCGTTTTGCTGAAATCGCGCAAGCTCCAACCGATAGCTTTATTGATGAAGAATTCCTTTTGGTTCAGATTATTTTTGATGATTTCTTCCAATAACACGGTGTCCGTCTTGGATTTGAAGCCGAGTTGATGATCGATTGCGACCCGACGGAGCCAGATGTCATCAGCCACGCTCCATTCCAACAGGATCGGCTTGCATTCCGGATAGCGTTGGACGATCGATCCGACAACGCCATCCAGGCCATCGACGGTATCCCACCAAGATTTTGTCTGGATGTATTGTTTCAATTTCGGCAAGTTTTCCGGAACGAGGCAATCCTGAATCGCCAGTAAATAATCGACGCCGGCATACTGGAATTCACGTTCTTCACGCTTGAAGCACTGGTCGACGAAATCGAAGTCGACGATTTTTTCTTTTTTTGCGGTTGCAAAAATTTTTTTATAGGCTGCTTTCCGCGGAGCCGATGCGATGCCCAGGAACGGGAATTGATTCCGCATATAGGCCGACATCTGGGGAGCACGTTTTTCATCGCGCAAAGCCAGCAAAGATTCAAAAATACCATCATACCACATGTTTTTTACCCGCCTTTCTGAGGTGGATGCAACTTATAAGTCACTCATCATGATTACTTTAGAACAGTTTCAGGAAAAGTGCAAACATGATTCAAAGGAGGAAATTATGGAAAAAAATAGAAAATTCAGCTGGATCCGAAAAGTACTGATCGGATTGGCCATAAGTATTATGATTGCAGCAGGTGCATTCTTTTGGTATGTGAATGACTATTATCAGGCAACGGTGGAGGCTGTTGAGGCGCTGCAGTCGGATGAGTCGATTACTGTTACGGAGACTGATGATACGATCACCTTTACTCCGAATGGAAAAGATCCGGAAGAAGGGGTTATCTTTTATCCGGGCGGAAAGGTGGAAGCGGAAGCCTATGCACCTTTGCTGCGTAGCTTGGCCGAAGCGGATTTATTGGTGGTCATCGCCAAGATGCCGTTCCATTTGGCGGTTTTTGACGCGGACGCGGCCGAAGCAATCATGGAACAGGAAGTTAGTGTGCAGGATTGGTATCTTGCCGGTCATTCTTTGGGCGGTGTCATGGCCTCCAGTTTTGCGGCCGATCAAACTGATAGAGTCGACGGCCTGATTTTCCTGGCATCCTATCCGTCCAATGATTTGACTGATGCACCGTTTCCGATCCTCTCCATCTATGGATCGGAGGATGAAGTCCTGAACCGTGAAAGCTACGATGAAGCGCAAGCGAAGTTGCCGGATGACTATACGGAAATCGTGCTGGATGGCGGCAATCATGGCCAATTCGGCGATTACGGCCCGCAGGAGGGCGATGGGACGGCATCCTTCAGCGCCGATCAGCAGCAACAGCAGACGGTCGAGGCCATCACAGCATTCATCGGAAACAGCCACCAGCAATAATGCAGCGGATCAAACAGTACGTGAGATTTGCATGAAGGGAAGACAAATATGACAGAAATAACGATGGCGAAAATGAGCCAATTATCGGAAACACAAAAAGAGGAAGTCAGAAAAATTTTCGTCACCAGCTACTATAAGGACATGAAGACGCTGCATCGCGATACCGAGCGCTTGCTTGGCGGATTCCGCAGACTGCTGCAGGAGGACCTGATCCGAGTTGCGATGGACGGGGAGCGCCCAGTCGCGATGGTGGGCTGTTCGACCAACAAGCGCCGTGCCATGGAGGTAAACAAAGAGGATTTCTTGGCCAACTTCGGATTTATCTGGGGACATGTCGGTTATTTCAGTTTTCGCAAAGAATACGGCGAGCCACTGGCCATAGACGATGACACGCTCTATTTTGAATGCGTGGCGACGAATGAAGCGGACCGGCGTCAAGGCGTTGCCGGACAGATGCTGCTCAATCTGATCGAAACGGAACCTTACGAAACCTTCGCCTTGGATGTCGTCGACAGTAACGGACGGGCTCAAAGTGTTTACGAAAGGATTGGCTTCCGCGAAGTGCATCGCAAAAAATCCTGGATCGGAAAAATTTTCATGGATTACTCGGAAAGCATCTGGATGAGCCGTCCGAAGCATTTGCCGAATCCATCGGAATGATGAGGAAGTCAAAAATTCAATTAGACAAACAGGGCCGGCTTTGATATAGTAATACAGATAGTAATCACATTCATTGATGAAGAAAGTACTTCGAGCAATGTTCACAGCGAGCGGGGAAGGTGGAAGCCCGCAACGGAGTGAAGAAGGAAACGCACTTCAGAGAAAATGACTTGAAAACAGGCGCGGTCCTCTGTTCAACGGACGGATCGGGAAAGAGTCTGCGAGTAGCGTCGTTCGGTTTAGCCCCGTTAACGGTTCAAAAGGATAAACTAATCAGAGCCCATCTGTGTTGCTTTATCGAATTAGAGTGGTACCACGGATGTTCGTCTCTATTTTGCCAGGGCAGAATAGGGGCTTTTTTTATCGTTATCGCAGATTTGCGGTACCTACTGGAAGATAAGTGATCCATTCACCGTGTGGATAGGCAGAGGCATATAATAAAGGAGCAGAAAAATATGGACTATAAAAAGATTGTTGCTGAAGAGATTCAAAAGCTGGTATCGGAGCATTTAACTTACGACCAAGTGTACCAATTGCTGGAAGTACCTAAATATACAGAGCACGGGGACGTAGCATTTCCGGCATTCGCACTGGCGAAAGCATTGCGCAAAGCGCCGCAAGCTATCGCCGGAGATTTGGCGGCACAACTGAACCATCCTTATATTGAAAAGGTTGAGGCGGTCGGCCCGTACGTCAATCTGTTCCTTGAAAAAGCAGCGGTATCGAATGCGGTCTTGCATGAAATTGCTGCCGAGAAGCAAGCGTTCGGAACAGCCGATATCGGAAAAGGCGGCAACGTGCCGATCGATATGTCCTCGCCGAATATCGCGAAACCGATCTCGATGGGGCATTTGCGTTCTACGGTAATCGGAAATTCTTTGGCCAATATCATGAAGAAAGTCGGCTTCAACCCGATCAAAATCAACCACTTGGGCGACTGGGGAACCCAATTCGGCAAGCTGATCGTGGCCTACAAATTGTGGGGCAACGAAGAGAAAGTCAAAGCTGAACCGATCAATGAATTGCTGACTCTTTACGTGCGTTTCCATTCAGAAGCAGAAACAGACGATACTTTGAACGACGAAGCCCGCGCTTGGTTCAAGAAATTGGAAGACGGCGATGCAGAAGCTCTGCATCTTTGGGAGTGGTTCCGTTCCGAATCGCTGCAGGAATTCATGAAAATCTATGATATGTTGGGAATCACGTTCGATTCCTTCAACGGCGAAGCTTTCTACAACGACAAGATGGATGAAGTCGTTGAGCTGCTGGACAAAGCCGGCATCCTGACCCAGGACCGCGGTGCAACCATCGTCGATCTGGAAAAATACAATCTGAATCCGGCTTTGATCAAGAAATCGGACGGCGCAACGC
>ERZ1023696.244-NODE-244-length-10745-cov-4.147391_pt1 | contig 10745 bp, 3 predicted proteins | sample MGYA00520859_ERZ1023696 | MGnify/ENA primary metagenome ERZ1023696 (study PRJEB33180, sample SAMEA4046002) | wastewater metagenome | place: Denmark | collected 2016-03-13 | study: EMG produced TPA metagenomics assembly of the PRJEB13832 data set (Local surveillance...
TGATCACCCTGATGAAGGGCCAGCCCCTGGCCTACAACAAGGACAACCAGGAAGACAAAGAGCCGCTGTTTGACACCGTGGACACGCTCAAAGACACGCTGCGCATCTTTGCCGAAATGGTGGGCGGCCAGCTCAACCCCGCCACGGGCAGGAAAGAAGGCGGCATCACCGTCAACGCGCCCGCCATGGAGCAGGCGGCACTGCGCGGCTACGCCACCGCTACCGACCTGGCCGACTACCTGGTCAAGAAGGGCCTGCCCTTCCGTGACGCGCACGAAACCGTGGCCCATGCCGTGAAAGCCGCCACCACGCATGCGTGTGACCTGTCGGAGCTGCCCCTGGCGGTGCTGCAGGGCTTTCACCCGCAGATCGAAAAAGACGTGTACGAGTGCCTTAGCCTGCGCGGCTCGCTCAACGCGCGCAACACGCTGGGCGGCACGGCGCCCGCGCAGGTGCGTGCGCAGATTGCACGCCATCAGGCACGGCTGGCGGTGTGACGCGGTTATATGTGAAATAGGGCTCTGGCGCTTGATGGTATTGCGCTAGCAGCTCTGTTTTTAGTAGCATTGGGTATCCCTGATGCGTGCGGACCGTGCGGCGCAACGCAGCTCGTGCTGCCGTTGGCCACACCGCCACCCGATACGCCGATATGCCGATGAGTGGTCTGGTGGCCGCGTTCTTTCTGCCTTGTTCCTGTGTTCCCCACCCGGTTGTTCCTTTGAGGAGTTGGATATGTCTTTGCGCCGCACCGTTGTTTCGCGCGCCTTGCGCGGCATGGCCGTTCTGGCAGCCGGCCTGGCCGTGTCTGCCGCCATGGCCCAGCCCAAACCCCTGCGCATCCTGGTGGGTTTTCCGCCCGGCGGTGGTACCGACGCCATTGCGCGCACGCTGTCCGAGCGCCTCAAGGACGCGCTGGGCGTGGCGGTGGTGGTCGAAAACCGGCCCGGTGCCGGTGGGCAGATTGCCGCACAGGTGCTCAAGGCATCGCCGCCCGACGGCACCACGGTGTTTCTCACACACGACCACACCATCTCCATCTTGCCGCTGGTGGTGAAGAACCCCGGCTACCAGCCCGACCACGACTTTGTGCCCGTGGGCGGCTTTGCCACCTTTGTGAATGCCTTTGCCGTGTCGGGCGGCACCCCGGCCACGGGCTTTGGCGACTATGTGCAGTGGGTGCGCACGCAGGGCGGTGGCAAGGGCGCCGTGGGCATTCCGGCGCCTGCGTCCACCCCCGAGTTTCTGGTGAAGGGGGTGGGCGAAAAATTCCAGCTCGATCTGGTGTCGGCCCCCTACCGAGGCGCTGCGCCCATGATGGCCGACATGCTGGGCAACCAGATCAGTGCGGGCGTGGGCTCGGTGCAAGACTTCATGGAAAACCACAAGGCCGGCAAGCTGCGCGTGGTGGCGGTGCTGGGCACCAAACGCCAGGCGGCCATGCCCCAGGTGCCCACGTTCGACGAGCTGGGTCTCAAGGGGTTTGAAGACCTGCCGTATTACGGCTTCTATGCCCCGGCCGGCACCTCGCAAAAATTCATCACCCAGTTCTCGGTGGCGCTGGCCAAGGTGGTGGCCGAGCCCGAGGTGCGCGACCACCTCACTGCCATGGGCCTCACCGTGGGCTTCATGACACCGCAGCAACTGGCCACGCGCGAGCACGCCTACACCGAAGCCTGGCGCCGCATCATCAAGACCAGCGGGTTTGTGCCGCAGTAAGCCTGCCAGGGCGGGGGGGCAGCCCGAGGTTCGCAAATTCACGTAAAAATAGCTGCTAGCGCTTGATGGATAAGCGCTAGCAGCTATTGTTGTTATAGCGTATGCCCGCCGCCATGGCAGCGGGCATACCGGCGTGCACAACAGCGGACATGTGCCCTGGCGTTACAGCATGGCCTCGCGCTGCTGCTCGGCGCGCGATGCGCCAATGGCGGTTTCCACCTTTTTCACTTCTTCTGGCGGCGGCAGCACGGCGGGCATGCCCAGCGCCTCGATCGCCAGCTCGCGGCTCCAGCCCTTGGTGTGGTAGAGGTGGTGGTCTTCCTGCTTTTCGACTGCTTCGTGCGCGGCTTTCAGGGCCTTGCCCAGGTCGCCGGTGGCCACTTCAGCCACCTTGCCCAGCAGCTCCCAGTTGGCGTGGTCCTTGGTTTCGGCGTGCACCACGCATTCGGCAGCCACGAGCTGTGCCGCCGCCGGGTCCGCGCCCTTTTTGGCCATCTGCATGGCCTTCACCAACGATTCGCCAATGTGCTTGACCACCTGGCGTGTGGGCGTTTGCGTGTCGGGGTTCAGACCCAGTGTCTCGCACAGGCTGCGCACCACCTTCTGGTGGGTGAGCGTCTCTTGCAGATATTCCTCCCATTCCTCTTTCAGGTCGGGGTTGATGGCGCAGGCGATGGCGGTGCGGTACACCTGCTCGCCGCCCAGTTCGGTTTCCATCATCTGGATGACCAGGTCGTTGAGTTGCTGGCTGTCGTAGCGTGCTTTGGACATGGGATCTCCTTGGGTTGCTGTGGTGGGGGTAAACAGATGCGGCCTGGTTCAGGCCAGCGTGCGCACCTGGGGCTCGCGGTCCCATTGGCGGGTCTGGGCGGCGGCGATGAAGCCTTGCACATCGGCCGGGTCCAGCACGCCCGCATCGGGCTCGATGCCACCGGCCTGCAGGATGGCCTGTGTGCCCTTGCAGGCGGCAATGGCCTTGAGGTGACCAAAGGCATCGCGGAACCAGTCCACGGCCGCCGCCTCCCTGGCCAGTGCCTCACCCATGTCGGGCGCAAGCACCGAGGCCACGGCGTCGAAAACCACGGAAGGTGTTCCAGCGAGCTGGCCGTCGGCGGGCAGCAGGGTGCCGTCTTTCAGCACCGCACCGCCCACCTTGGGCGCCACGATCTTCACCGTGGCGCCGGCCTTTTCCAGCGCCTTGCGAAGGTTGGCCACCGAGGTGCCGTTGGACCCATCGGCCACCAGGATGCCGATAGCGCGCCCCTGCAGCGTGGGTTTCATGCGGTCGATGATGCGCAGCGCGGGCGACAGCGGCAGGTCTTGCACGGGCTCCACCGTCGGCGGCGCAGGCGGCAGGGCCTGCATGCCCAGGCCGTCGGCCACGCGCTGGGCCAGCTCGGCATCCACATGCTGCAGGTGGCCCACCACGGCCTCCCGCACATGGGGCGTGCCCACCTTGGACAGCTCGAACACCGTGGCCGACGCCAGGTGGGCCTGCTCCAGCGGACTCTGGCTGCGGTAAAACATGCGCGCCTGGCTGTAATGGTCGGCAAAACTCTCGGCGCGCACGCGGCCTTTCACACCATCATCGGCCTGGGCAAAGTGACGAAAGCCCTGGGCCTGCGATGCGCGCGGGCTGTCGGCCTGCAGGCTGCTGGGCTCGTAGTTCACGCGGCCCTTGGGCACCTGCATCTGCATGTGGCCATCGCGCTGGTTGTTATGGAAAGGGCACTTGGGTGCGTTGATGGGGATCTGCGCAAAGTTGGGCCCGCCCAGGCGCGACAGCTGGGTGTCGAGGTACGAGAACAGGCGGCCCTGCAGCAGCGGGTCGTTGCTGAAGTCGATGCCGGGGGGCACGTTGGCGGGGCAAAAGGCCACCTGCTCGGTCTCGGCAAAAAAGTTGTCGGGCCAGCGGTTGAGCACCATGCGGCCAACAGGTTGCAGCGGGATCAGCTCTTCGGGGATGAGCTTGGTCGGGTCGAGGTGGTCGAACGGAAAGTCTTGCGCATCCTCATCGGTAAAGAGCTGCACCGACAGCTCCCACTCGGGGAAGTCGCCCGCCTCGATGGACTCGAACAGGTCGCGGCGGTGAAAGTCGTTGTCGGCCGATTGCAGCTTGACGGCCTCGTCCCACACGGTGGACTGGATGCCCAGCTTGGGGCGCCAGTGGAACTTCACAAACGTGCTTTCGCCCGCCGCGTTCAGCAGGCGAAAGCTGTGCACGCCAAAGCCTTCCATCATGCGCAGGCTGCGCGGCAGGGTGCGATCGCTCATGGCCCACATCACCGTGTGCAGGGTTTCGGGCATCAGCGAGACGAAATCCCAGAACGTGTCGTGTGCGCTGGCGGCTTGCGGAAAGCCCCGGTCGGGCTCCATCTTCACGGCGTGCACCAGGTCGGGGAACTTCATCGCGTCCTGAATAAAGAACACGGGGATGTTGTTGCCCACCAGGTCCCAGTTGCCTTCGGGCGTGTAGAACTTCACGGCAAAGCCACGCACGTCACGCGGCGTGTCCACCGAGCCCGCGCCACCGGCCACGGTGGAAAAGCGCGTGAACACGGGCGTTTGCACGCCCACTTCGGTCAGCACCTTGGCGGTGGTGTATTGCTTGAGCGAATGCGTCAGCTCAAAAAAGCCGTGCGCCGCCGAGCCGCGCGCATGCACGATGCGCTCGGGGATGCGCTCGTGGTCAAAGTGCGTGATCTTCTCGCGCAGGACGAAGTCTTCGAGCAGCGTGGGGCCGCGGGGCGCAGAGCGCAGCGAGTTCTGGTTGTCGGCGACCGGGATGCCCAGCTGCGTGGTCAGCACCGGGTGGGTGCCCTTGGCTTGCTGCTGCAACTCGCCTGCGTTGCCGCGGTGGCTGTCGGCCTGGGTGGAAGACGGTTTTGCTGCGGGCGATCGGGTGGCCGCGCTGCGCGGGGTGGGGGTTCGTGCCATGGGTGCTCCTGTGGGGGTGCTGGACAAGGGGTTCTGGACAGGCGCTTATCTTTGTGCCGCGCAAAGCCATGTGGCGTAGGACGCCGCCCCATGGATCCGTCGTCGCCGTTTATCGAAACGCCACCGGCGGCGGGCCGCGCGGGCAACACGTAAGCGCATGCAACGCCACATGGTCTGTCGTGCCGTTTTGTTACCCTTGCCCCTACCTTCGGAGGGGAACGCGTGAACGCAAAAAAATGGATGGTGGCTGCCAGCCTGGCGCTGATGGCGTGGGGCGCGCACGCCCTGCAGATCGCCAGCTTTTCGCCCCAGGGCGAGGTGGCGCGCGTGCGCCAGATGGTGGTCAAGTTCGACGCGGCGGCCGTCCGCTTTGGCGACCCCAAGGCGCCGGCCCCCCTGAACCTCAGTTGCAGCGATGCCGCCGCCACCCAGGGCACGGGCCGCTGGACCAGCGAGCGCGAATGGGTCTTCGACTTTGACAACGACCTGCCGCCCGGTGTGCGCTGCACCGCCACTACAAAATCAGGGTTCAAATCGGCCTCTGGCGCTTTATTGACGGGCGCAATTAGCTATCAATTTAATAGTGGTGGCCCGTTTGTCCGGAGCGTGCGGCCCGGCACCTACGAAGAGATCGACGAAGAACAGTTTTTTGTGCTGCAACTGAACGGACCGGCCACGCTGGCCAGCGTGCAGGCCAACGTGTGGTGCGCCGTGGAAGGGGTGGGCGAGCGCGTGCCGGTGCGGCTGATCGAGGGCGACCAGCGCAGCGAAATGCTGAAATCGCTGGGGCTGGAGCAGCGCGCGCTCAAGGATCCGCTGCAATTTGTTTCGCTGGCCTGCAACCGGCGCCTCACCTCGGGCTCGCGCCTGCAACTGGTGTTTGGCAAAGGCGTGGCCACGCCCAGTGGCGTGCCCAACGCGGTGGAAAAGCGCTTTGACTACAAGGTGCGCCAGCCTTTTGCCGCCGAGTTCAGTTGCGAGCGCGAGAACGCCCAGGCCGCCTGCCTGCCGATTCGGCCGCTGCAACTGGCCTTCAATGCGCCCGTGCCGCGCAAGCTGGCAGCCGCCATCCGCCTGAAATCGCCCACCGAAACCCTGCAGCCGCGCCTGGACGGTGGCGCCGAAGGCCCGCAGGCCGATGCCCTGGTGAACAGCGTGCAGTTTGCCGCGCCCCTGGCCGAAAACGCGGCCTTCACGCTGGAGCTGCCCAAGAATTTCAAGGACGCCTCGGGCCGCACGCTGCGCAACGCCGACAACTTTCCGCTGAAGGTGGCCACGGGCGGCATGCCGCCGCTGGCCAAGTTTGCGGCGGCGCCGTTTGGTGTGGTGGAGCGCTTTGCCGAAGGCCCTGCGGCCGACAAGCCGCCTGCGCTGCTGCCCGTGACCTTGCGCAACGTGGAGGCCGCCCTGCGCGTGCAGGGCCTGCAGCCGGGCGCAGCCACGGCGCCCGCCGGCAAGGTGAGCACGCTGAAAGCCCGCACCGACGCCGAGATCATTGCGTGGTTCAAGAAGGTGCAGCGCTACGACAGCTACGTGGTGGATCGCAAGCAGGCGCGCAAGGATGTCAGTGGCCCGCTGCCCCAGGTGCTGGACAAAAACATCGACAAGGACTACGTGCAGTCGCGCATGCTGTCGCTGCTGGCTGGCAAGGGCGGGGTCAAGACGCTGGACCTGCCCAAGCCCGCCAGCAATGACCCGCGCCCGTTCGAGGTAGTGGGCATTCCGCTGGCTCCGGGCTTCCATGTGGTGGAGATCGCCTCGCAAAAGCTGGGCGCCTCGCTGCTCGATGAACGCCATGGCGATGCGCGCACGATGTTTGTGCGCACTTCGGCACTGGTCACCAATCTGGGCGTGCATTTCAAGCTGGGCCGCGAAAATGCGCTCGCCTGGGTCACCACGCTCGACAAGGGCCAACCCGTGCCAGGCGCCACGGTGCGTGTATCCGACTGCCGCGGCAACGAACTGGCCAACGCCTTGACGGACGCGCAGGGCATTGCCCGCATCGAAGGCCTGTCGTCCGACCCCAGCCGCTGCAACGACGGGGGCGACTATGGCGAAGGCGGCAGCGCCTATTTTGTGAGTGCGCGCCAGACAGGCGCCGACGGCGTGGAGGACATGGCCTTTACCTGGAGCGACTGGCAGCGCGGCATCGAGCCCTGGCGCTTTAACGTGCCCACCAGCACCGAGGCACGCCCCGACGAGCGCGCCCACACCATTTTTGACCGCACGCTGCTGCGTGCGGGCGAAACGGTGTCGATGAAGCATGTGCTGCGTTCTGAAACACGCCAGGGCTTTGCCTTGCCCACCGCGCGGCCCGACACGCTGGTCATCACCCATGTGGGCAGCGGCCAGCAATTTACCCAGCCGCTGGCATGGCGCAATACCGCCACGGGCGGCCTGAGCGCCCAGAGCAGCTTTGCCGTGCCGCCAGCGGCCAAGCTGGGGGTGTACCAGGTGGAGCTGCGCAACGATGCCAGCACCGGCCGCGGCTTCGGCTCGGGCGAATTTCGGGTGGAAGAGTTCCGCCTGCCCGTGCTGCAGGGCCGCATCACGCCCAGCGACAAGAAGGCCCTGGTGCATGTGCGCTCGGTGCCCACCGATGTGCAGATCAGCTACGTGGCCGGTGGCGGAGCGGCCAACCTGCCGGTGCGCGTATCGGCCCTGGTGCGCGGCAAGGCCCTGCACTACAGCGACTACGAGGCGTTCAGCTTCAGCCCCCCGCGCAAGCGCGAGCAAGGGAGCGCCCGCAGCGACGACGAGGAGGCCACGGCCAGCCAGGATGCGCGCGTGGTTGCCGACAAGCTGCCCCTCACGCTGGACCGCAGCGGCGCGGGCAAGCTCACCATCGACAACGTGCCCCAGGCGCGCCAGCCGCAGGAGCTGCTGCTCGAAGCCACCTACGCCGACCCCAATGGCGAAGTGCAGACGATCCGCAGCACCCAGACGCTGTGGCCCGCCGCTGTGGTGGCCGGCATCAAGACCGAGGGCTGGGTGTCGGCCCGCCAGAAAATGCGTTTTCAGGCGCTGGCGCTGCAGCACGATGGCAAGGCCGCGCCCGACACCAGCCTGCAGGTGCAGGCCATTGCGCGCATCACCACCACCACGCGCAAGCGCATGGTGGGCGGGTTCTACAGCTACGACAACCAGACCGAAACCAAAGACCTGGGCACCGTGTGCACCGGCAAGAGCGACAGCCGCGGCCTGCTGCTGTGCGAGGCCCGCCTCGATGAGGCGGGCGAGGTGGAGCTGGTCGCCACGGCCACCGACCCGGTGGGCAACACCAGCGAGTCGGCCGCTTCGGTGTGGGTGACGCGCCAGGGCGAGCTGTGGTTTGGTGGCGAAGACCACGACCGCATCGACCTGCTGCCCGAGAAAAAGAGCTACCAGCCCGGTGAAACCGCCAGGTTCCAGGTGCGCATGCCGTTCCGCTTTGCCACGGCCCTGGTGGCGGTGGAGCGCGAGGGCATCATCGACACGCAGGTGGTGCAGCTCAACGGCCAGGACCCCACGGTGAGCCTGAAAGTGCAGCCCGACTGGGGGCCCAACGTGTACGTGAGCGTGCTCGCCCTGCGCGGCCGCCTGCGCGAGGTGCCGTGGTACAGCTTCTTCACCTGGGGCTTCAAGGCACCGCGCGAGTGGTGGACGTCCTTCTGGTACGAGGGCAAGGAATACCAGGCGCCCACGGCGCTGGTGGATTTGTCCAAGCCCGCGTTCCGCGTCGGCCTGGCCGAGATCCGCGTGGGCACGCAGGCCCACCAGATCGACGTGAAGGTGACGGCCGACAAGGAGACCTACGCCGTGCGGGGCAAGGCGCAGGTCACCATCACGGCCAAGCTGCCCGGGGGCAAGCCCGCCGCCCACGCTGAGGTGGCGCTGGCCGCCGTGGACCAGGCCCTGCTGGAGCTGATGCCCAACACCAGCTGGAACCTGCTCGAAGCCATGCTGCAGCGGCGCAGCTGGGGCGTAGAAACCTCCACCGCACAGATGGAGATCATCGGCCGCCGTCACTATGGCAAAAAGGCCGTGCCCGCAGGCGGTGGCGGGGGCAGGGCGCAGACGCGCGAGCTGCTCGACACCTTGTTGCTGTGGCAGCCCGCGATCCAGCTGGATGCCAACGGCCAGGCCAAGGTGACGGTGCCGTTGAACGATGCATTGACTACCTTCAAGATCGTGGCGGTGGCCGATGCATCCACCGGCCTGTTCGGCATGGGCAGCACGAGCATCCGCGCCACGCAAGACCTGCAGATCATCAGCGGCCTGCCGCCGCTGGTGCGCGAGGACGACCAGTTCCGTGCCCAGATCACGCTGCGCAACACCACCAAGGCGGCGATGAAGGTGGAGGTGGCACCGCGCGCCACGCTGCTCGATTTGAAGCCGCAAAGCATCGATATCCCGCCCGGAGAGGCGCGCGAGGTGGCGTGGAGCGTGACGGCACCCGCGCAACTGGCGCAGACCCGCGCCCAGGCCATCCTGTGGGAGATCGAAGCCAAAGACCAGGTCAGCGGCGCGCGCGACGCCCTCAAGGTCAGCCAGAAGCTGATCCCGGCCGTGCCGCTCACGGTGCAGCAGGCCACTCTGGTGCAGGTGGAGGGCAGCTTCAACCTGGATGTGAATCCGCCCGCCGACGCCTTGCCGGGCCGGGGCGGCCTGAAGATGTCGCTGCAGCCCAAGCTGGCCGAAGGCCTGCCCGGCGTGCGCGACTGGTGGGCCCGCTACCCGTTTGCCTGCCTGGAGCAAAAGACCAGCAAAGCCATCGGCCTGCGCGATGGCGCCCTGTGGCAGACGGTGGTGGCGCAACTGCCCACCTACCTTGATGGCGACGGCCTGGCCAACTACTTCCCGCCGCGCGATGGCGACAGCAACCGGGGCAGCGACGCGCTCACGGCCCACCTGCTGGCGGCTGCGCACGAGGCGGCCAGCATCAACCCCGCGTTTGCGCTGCCCGACGAAGCCCGCGCACCCATGGAACGTGGCCTGATCGCGTTTGTCGAGGGCCGCATCGAGCGCAACTTCTGGAGCCCGCGCAAAGACCTCGACATGCGCAAGCTCGCGGCCATCGAGGCGTTGTCTCGCTACGGCAAGGCGCAGGGCCGCATGGTCAGCAGCATCACCATTGCGCCCAACCAGTGGCCCACGCACACGGTGATCGACTGGGTGAATGTGTTGAAGCGCGTGGCCGATGTACCCCAGCGCGACCAGCGTCTGGCCGAGGCCATGCAGGTCCTGCGTGCGCGCCTGTCGTTTCAGGGCACCAAACTCATCTTCAGCACCGAGCAAGACGACTACTGGTGGTGGCTGATGCAAAACGGCGATGTCAACACCGCGCGCCTGATGCTGGCCGTGATGGACGACCCGGCCTGGAAAGACGACATGGGCCGCTTGGCCAACGGCTTCATCAGCCGCCAGCAAGCGGGTGCCTGGCACACCACCACGGCCAACCTGTGGGGCGGCCTGGCGCTGGAAAAATTCAGCGCCAGGTTCGAGGCCACGCCGGTGTCGGGCACCACCAAGGCCACGATGTCCGGCAACACGTCCAGCGTGGACTGGAGCAAGGTCGAGCGCGTGAAGGCCAGCGACATGACCGGCGCCGCGCACCAGGCCACCTGGTTTGGTGCACCCGCATCGCCGGGCAACCTCAAGAACAACGACATGTTCCTGCCCTGGGGCAAAGCCGGCAGTTCTGCTGGTGGCAAGGAGGCGCTGGAGGTGACCCACCAGGGCACAGGCAAGCCCTGGCTCACCCTGCAATCGGTCGCGGCGGTGGAGCTGAAGGCGCCGTTTGCGGCGGGCTACTCCATCAAGAAGACGGTGACACCGGTCGAGCAGGCCAACAAATCGCTGCCCGCAGGCCAGTACACCCGTGGCGACGTGCTGCGCGTGAAGCTGGAAGTGAACGCCAGCGCCGACATGACCTGGGTGGCCATCACCGACCCGATCCCGGGCGGCGCCACCATCCTGGGCAGCGGCCTGGGCCGCGACTCGGAAATCGCCACGCAGGGCGAAAAGCAAAGCGGCAGCGGCTGGGCCGCATTTGAAGAGCGCAGCTTCGAGTCCTTCCGCAGCTACTACGAGTACCTGCCCAAGGGCACCGT
>ERZ1023696.245-NODE-245-length-10679-cov-4.499526_pt1 | contig 10679 bp, 8 predicted proteins | sample MGYA00520859_ERZ1023696 | MGnify/ENA primary metagenome ERZ1023696 (study PRJEB33180, sample SAMEA4046002) | wastewater metagenome | place: Denmark | collected 2016-03-13 | study: EMG produced TPA metagenomics assembly of the PRJEB13832 data set (Local surveillance...
CCCCATCAAGATCGGCATCGCGCTGGGCGGGGGCGCGGCCAAGGGGTTTGCGCACATTGGTGTCATCAAAATGCTGGAAGCCAATGGCTTTGCGCCTGCCGTGGTGGCGGGCACCAGTGCGGGCAGTGTGGTGGGGGCGCTGTATGCCAGCGGCATGGATGCGTTTGCGCTGCAGGAAAAGGCCGTGGCGCTGGACGAGGGCAAGATTCGCGACCTGCAGTTTTCTACCGGCGGGCTGGTGCAGGGCCAGAAGCTGGAAGACTACGTGAACGAGCAGGTGCGCCGCAAGCCGCTGGAGCAGTTGGCCAAGCCCTTTGTGGCAGTGGCGACGCGGCTCGAAGACGGCGAGCGCACGGTGTTTGCGCGCGGCAACACGGGGCAGGCGGTGCGGGCCTCCAGCAGCGTGCCGGGCGTGTTTCAGCCGGTCACCATTGGCAAATACCACTTTGTTGACGGCGGCATCGTGAGCCCGGTGCCAGTAGACGCGGCGCGCCAGCTGGGTGCCGATGTGGTGGTGGCGGTAGACATTTCCAACAAGGCGCGGGGCAAGTCGCCGGGCGACATGCTGGGCACGCTGGGCCAGTCGATTGCCATCATGGGCCAGAAGCTGGGGCAGGCCGAGCTGGCGCGGGCCGATGTCATCATCCGCCCCCAGGTGCTGGACATGGGCTCGACAGATTTCAGCCAGCGCGCCAATGCCATCGTAGAGGGCGAAAAAGCCGCTCTGGCCGCCATGCCGCAGTTGCGCGCACGCGTGGCCCAGTTGCTGGCCGAGCGCGCCCAAGCCGCACGCCTGGCGCAGCAAAAAACGGCCGACGCCCAGCACCAGGCCTGCCTGGAGAACCGCTCGCGCCTGCAAAAGCTGGCGGGCACGGTGGGGCTGGACAGCGCCTGCGCCCAGCCCTGACGCTCTGCCACCGCTGCGGCGGTGGCCCCGCCGCGCATACCCGGGCGCCGCAGTGCGGTACCTTTGCGCTGCTACCATCCGCCCCCATGCCTTTCTTGCCCTCATCCAACCAACCAGGCCTGCTGCGTGGCTGCCTGTGCGTGGGCGGGGGCGCCGTGGTGCGTGAGATCTGGCCCTACAAGCCGGTCGCACATTCCTTTGCCCGGCGATAAACCTTCTTTTCCCTCATCTGCGCAGAACATCCATCGCCGGGCACCCGCCCAGCGCGATGGCGGCCGGTCGCTTTGTAGCGCACACCGCGCCGCTCCTTCAGGAGATGCGTCATGTACCCCCCAAACCTTGCCGGTGGCGCCACGCCCACCGGCGCGTTGCTTGCCACACCCGCCATTACCGCTAATCCCGCCCAGCTTTCGTTAGCAGCCGCCGCGCTGCGCACGGAGTGATGGCCATGGAATTCACCAAGAAGTTTTTGCGGGCAAAAAGCCCGTGCGCAGACGGATTTCGGTGGTTCAGCCGCCATGTGGAAGACGGCACCGGTTATCAGGAGGCGCTGGACACGCTGGTCAACGCGGGGCGGGTGGAGGACGCCTGCTGGCTGCTGGGCCAGTTTGGCCCGACCAACGCGGTGCTGGAGGTGGATGCGCTGGAGGCCGAGGCCATTGTGTTTGCCGGCACGGTGGAGGTGCGCGGCTCGATTGACGTGGCTACGGTGATTCAGGCCGGGCGGTCGATCCGCGCGGGCGGCGGGCTGCGCGCGGGCAGCGCCATTGTGGCGGGCGAGGACATTCGCGTGGCGGGCAGCATCATCAGCCAGGGCACGCTGCAGGCGGGCGGCGACGTGCGCGCAGACTGGGGCGTAGAGGTGCAAGGCGACATCGCCTGCGCGGGCGACCTGCGCGCCGCCTGGGATGTGGTGTGCCGTGGCAAGTTGTCGCTGAAAGGCGGCGCCTTTGTGGGGCAAGACCTTATCGTCGACGGCCTGGTGGAGTGCGGCAAGGGCCTGCGTGTGGGCGGCCACCTGACGGGGGCCGATAGCCTGCGGGCCGGACAGGGCATTGTGGTGGGCGGTGCCATTACCGGCGTGGCGCACCTGGAGGCGGGCTGGGGCATCAAGGCCGGCGAGTGCATTCACACCCAGGGCGCCATCAAGGCCGGCGAAAGCCTGTGTGCGGGTGAAGACATCCGCGCGGGGCATGGCTATGGCGTGTATGCCGGGCTCAATGTGCAGCAGGAAACCTGGGATTCCAGCGCACAGGTGTGGTCGCCGCAGCGGCCCGAGGGCTTGCGCAGTGGCTTGTGGCTGGGGGCCAGTCCTTTGAACCCCTGAAGTCGACAGGAGCAGACGCACCTGTGATGTCCGACAAAATGTAAGCAATAATTTCAGCCTTACTGACCAGGGAGGGATTGAACATGTCCGACGTGAGCGACCTCAGCAAAGACGACGCGGTTTACAGAACCCTTCTGGAATCGACCAAGGCCATTCCGTGGAAGATTGATTGGGACACCAAGAAGTTTGCCTATATCGGCCCCCAGATCGAAGCGCTGCTGGGCTGGAGCCCCGAAAGCTGGATGACCGTGGAAGACTGGGCGACGCGCATGCACCCCGAGGACCGCGAATACGTAGTGAATTTCTGCGTAGCGCAATCCCAGGCCGGGATCGATCATGAAGCGGACTACCGGGCACTGACCAAGGACAACGGCTATGTGTGGCTGCGTGATGTGGTGCATGTGGTGCGCAAGGACAACGGCGAACCCGAGGCGCTGATTGGTTTCATGTTCGACATCAGCGAGCGCAAAAAGACCGAAGAGAAGTTGCTCGCTCTGCAAAAAGAGCTGGAGGCGCTTTCGTTCAAGGACGGACTGACAAACATCGCCAACCGGCGCCGGTTTGATGTCAGCCTCGAAGTGGAATGGGAAAGCGCACGCAGCAACGGGCAGCCGCTGTCCCTCCTGTTGTTCGATATCGATTTTTTCAAGCAGTACAACGATCTTTACGGGCATGTGCGGGGCGACAAAGCCCTGATCGAGATTGCGCAAACGCTGAGCCTGGCGCTGGATGGCCCGCGCGACGTGGTTGCGCGCTTTGGTGGCGAAGAGTTCGTTGTGCTGTTGCCGCAAGCGGATGCCTCGGTGGCACTGAAAGTTGCCGAACGCTGCCAGCGGCTGATTCAAAAGCAAGCCATCACCCACGCGCAATCACCGCTGGATCAGCGCGTCACCGTCAGCATTGGCGTTGGCACCGTCACGCCAGGCGCCCACATGAAACCCTCCAGCTTCATCGAGGCAGTGGACCAGCAGCTCTATGCGGCCAAGAAAAACGGGAGAAACCGGATCGAGACGGTTCAGGTGGCGGCTTGAACGCGACGGCCCGGTGCATGCCGCAATGGCGTGCTGAAGTGAACCTCGCTGGTGGCCACGGCCGTTGTGTATGCCGACCAGGGCGGGATGGGCGCGCCTGTGCTGGGCGCGGCGCTCACCGTTCTTTTTGATGCCCATGCCTCAACACCCATCGACAACGGCCGCAACGCCCTCGGTTCACACCTGTGCATGGCAGGTGTTCTGGATCTTTCTGCGCCTGGGCCTCACCTCGTTTGGCGGCCCGGTGGCGCACCTGGGCTACTTTCGCGATGAATTCGTGCAGCGCCGCCAGTGGCTGACCGAGCGCAGCTATGCCGATCTGGTGGCGCTGTGCCAGTTTCTGCCCGGCCCGGCCAGCAGCCAGGTGGGTATGGCGCTGGGGTTGATGCGGGCGGGCATGCCGGGGGCGCTGGCGGCCTGGCTGGGGTTCACGCTGCCTTCGGCGCTGGTGCTGGCTTTGTTGGGGCTGGGCCTGGCGGGCGGGTATGCGGTGTTGCCGACGGGCGCGATCCACGGGCTCAAGGTGGTGGCGGTGGCCGTGGTGGCGCAGGCGGTGTGGGGCATGGCGCGCAGCCTGTGCGTGGGGCGTGCCAAGGTCACGCTGATGGCGCTGGCGTGTTGCGCCGTGCTGCTGGTGCCCGGCGTGTGGGGCCAGGTGGGCGTGATGCTGGCAGCGGGCGGGGCCGGTTGGTGGCTGTTTGGGCGGGGCAGGGCGGCCACGCCCGAAACACCCAACGACGCGCCAGACGCCCTGCTGTTGCCACTGCGCCGCCGCACCGGGGCTGCGCTGCTGGTGGTTTTTGCCGCCTTGCTGGTGCTGCTGCCGCTGGCCGCGCGCCTGTGGCCCGGCTCGCTGCTGGCCATGGTGGATGCGTTTTACCGCGTGGGCGCACTGGTGTTTGGCGGCGGCCATGTGGTGCTGCCGCTGCTGCAGGCCGAGGTGGTGGGACCCGGCTGGGTGTCGGCCGATGCGTTTCTGGCCGGCTATGGCGCCACGCAGGCGGTGCCGGGGCCGCTGTTCACTTTTGCGGCTTTTCTGGGCGCGTCCATGCAGGTCTGGCCCGGCGGCTGGCTGGGGGCGGTGGTGTGCCTGGTGGCGATTTTTGTGCCGTCATTTTTGCTGGTGGCCGGTGCCTTGCCGTTTTGGGAGCCACTGCGACGCAACCCGCACGCCCAGGCGGCGCTGGCGGGCGTGAATGCGGCGGTGGTGGGGCTGCTGCTGGCGGCACTTTACAACCCGGTGTGGACCAGCGCCATCCGCGGCGGCGCTGATTTTGGCCTGGCGCTGACCGCCTTTGTGGCGCTGGTGTTCTGGCGTGCGCCGCCCTGGGCGGTGGTGCTGGCCTGCGGTGTGGGCGGCGCCGTGTTGGCCGCATGGTTGTGAGTTTTGAGTCAAAATGGCCTCTAGCGCTTGATGGATAAGCGCTACCAGCTATCAAAACAGTAGTTACGGCACATGCAAGGTGCCGGGCTGATCCCGTCGTTTTCAGCGCACCGCGCCCGCCACACAGTGAACTCTCCCGTCTTTGCGTCCCTGATTCCGGTCATTTTGTTCATTGCGCTGGGTTTTTTTGCGGGGCGGCGCGGCTGGATCCGGGCCACCTCGGTCAAGGACCTGTCCAACCTGGTGTTCATGGTGCTCACGCCCGCGCTGCTGTTTCGCACCATGAGCACGGTGCATGTGCAAGACCTCGACTTTGGCCCCGTGGCCATCTATTTCGCTGCCGCCGGGCTGATTTTTGCCGCCACGCTGGGGGTGCAGGGCTTTAGCACCCTGGCGGCCGCGCGCGGCCTGGCCAACACCTTCAGCAACACCATCATGATCGGCGTGCCGCTGGTGGGTTTGGCGTTTGGCGAGGCCGGGCTGGTCACGCTGTTCACGCTGATCTCGGTGCACGCCCTTATCTTGCTGACCGGCGCCACAGTAGTTTTTGAGCTGGCCGCCGCGCGCGAACACGCGGCCAAAGACGGCGACGGCGGCGGCACGCAGCAGCCCATGTGGCGCACCGTGTTGCAGGCCGTGCGCAACGGCATCGTGCACCCGGTGCCGCTGCCCATCATTGCGGGCCTGTTGTTTGCACAAACCGGGCTGGTGCTGCCCGAAGTGGTGGGCAAGCCGCTGCAGTTGCTGGGCCAGGCGCTGGGGCCTATTGCCCTGCTGCTGGTGGGGGTCACGCTGGCCTTCACCAAGGTGGGCCACCAGTTTGGGGCGGCGCTGCGCATCGCGCTGGTCAAATGTGTGGTGCACCCCCTCGTGCTGGCCGCGCTGGGGTGGTCGCTGGGACTGTCGGGCATGCCGCTGGCCGTGATGATTGTGGCGGCGGCGCTGCCGGTGGGCGCCAATGTGTTTTTGTTTACCCAGCGCTACGAGGTGGCACAAGAAGAAGTCACCGCCAGCATTGCGGTTTCCACGGCGCTGGCGCTGGTCACGGTGCCGGCGGTGATTCTGGCCGTGGCAGGTTTGTAAGGGCGCATGGCGCTGGCGGCCGTCGGCCGCCGGGCCAGCCCGGCGCGCAATGCGGCGCCGGGGTGCGGCGCCGGGGTTCGGGGCCGATGCCAGGCGCTCAGGGCGCCAAGCGCTCGCGCACCCAGCCGTCGCCGTCCTGGCGATAGCGCAGGCGGTCGTGCAAGCGGCTCTTGCGGCCCTGCCAGAACTCCCACTGGTCGGGCTTGAGGCGGTAGCCGCCCCAGTGCGGCGGGCGCGGCGGCATCAGCATGAACTGCGCACCAAACTTGGCGGCGTTGGCCACCAGCACGCCCCGGCCCGAGATCACCTGGCTTTGCGGGCTGGCCCAGGCGCCGATGCGCGAATCGAGCGGGCGGCTGGCAAAGTATTCGTCGCTTTCTTCGTCACTGACCTTTTCCACAAGGCCCTCGATGCGCACCACACGCTCCAGCTCCACCCAGTGGAACTGCAGCGCCACATAGGGGTTGCCGGCAATCTGGCGGCCCTTGCGGCTGTCGTAATTGGTAAACCAGACGATGCCGCGCTCGTCAAATCCCTTGATCAGCACCACGCGCGTGCTGGGGCGCATGTCGCTGCCCACGGTGGCCACGGTCATGGCGTTGGGCTCGGGCACTTCCGAGGCAATGGCTTCTTTCAGCCACTGGTCAAACTGCTGCAGGGGGGCTGCGTGTGAGGCGTCTTCGTTGAGTTCGGCGCGCTCGTAGCTCTTGCGAAGGTCGGCGATGGAGGAGGTCATGGGCACGATTGTGCACGCCGCGATTCCTGAGCCGGCTACCGCTTTTTGATATCCCGGGTCGCCCCTGTTGTGGTCGAATTAATATTCGCTTATATTGGCGCGGCAATGAAACCCAAAGACGACGAAAAACAGCGCGCCATCGCCCAGGCCACCTTCGAGTTGGTGGCCCAGACGGGCCTGAGCGGCCTGACCATGGCCGACATTGCCCGCGCTGCGGGCATTGCCACCAGCACGCTGTATGTGTATTACCCATCCAAGGACGAGCTCATCAGCCAGCTCTATCAGGACGCCAAGACGGTGACTGCCGCCCGCATCATGGAGGGCGTGGTGCCCGGCCTGCCTTACCGGGCGCGGGTGCGCCGTGCCTGGGGCAACCTGCTGCGGCACCGGCTGGACCAGTATGCCGAGGTGGTTTTCCAGGAGCAGTACTACAACTCGCCCTGGTTTACCGAGGGCAACCGCGAATTCTCAACCCGCCTGATGGCCGGTTTTTTTGCGTTGATGGAAGAGGGCCAGCAGCAGGAGATTTTGAAGGCCGTGCCGATACCGCTGCTCACGGCCAGCCTGGTGGGCTCGGTGCGCGAGACGGGCAACCTGATCCGCACCAAGGTGCTGCCCGACGAAGAGGCCGTGCACCAGATGGCTTTTGGGCTGTGCTGGGATGCTTTGAAGGCCTGAGCAGACAAGGGTGCGCTTATCTGCCAGAAACACATTTGTTAACCGAATTTATATTCTTTTAAAAATGTCGCCCATCTCACTTCAACCCTTTCGTGACCGATGGCGTTGCTGACGCTGCACCCATCTGTTTGCCTATCCGCCCTACAACAACCCCTTTCCAACGGAGAAACCACGATGCCCACCCTCCACATCAATGGCAAAGAAACGGCTGTGGATGCCGATGAATCCACCCCCATCCTCTGGGCCCTGCGCGACACGCTGGGCATGAGCGGCACCAAGTTTGGCTGCGGCCAGGCCTTGTGCGGGGCGTGCACGGTGCTTCTGGATGGCGTGCCCGTGCGCTCGTGCACCACGCCCATTTCGGCAGCGGCCGGGCAAAAAATCACCACCATCGAGGCCGTGGGCCAGGACAGGGTGGGCCGGGCCGTGCAGGCCGCCTGGGTCAAGCACGACGTAGCGCAATGCGGCTATTGCCAAAGCGGCCAGATCATGAGCGCCACCGCATTGCTCAAGGGCACAAAAAAGCCCAGCGACGCCGACATTGACGCTGCCATGGCGGGCAATGTGTGCCGCTGCGGCACCTATGTGCGCATTCGTGCCGCCATTCATGACGCGGCCAAAACTCTGGCTTGAAGGAGATCACCATGCACTTCGACACCGACGCCCTGCAGGGCCAGGCACACCGTTTTATGCCAAAACACCTTCAAGCGCTTATGGGTAAAGCGCAAGCAGCTATCAATTCAGGAGTTGATGATGCAATGGAAGGCGTGGCGCGCCGCACCTTCCTCAAGGTGTCGGCGGCTTCGGGCTTTGCGCTGGGCGCGTTTCCGCTGGTGGCCGCTGCGCAGCGCGCGGGGTCGGCCACGGCGCCCGCAGGCCTCAAACCGTTTGAGCAGCCCTCGGCCTTTGTGCGCATTGACGCCGACGGCACCGTCACTGTCACCATCAACCGGCTGGAATTTGGCCAGGGCGTGCAGACCGGCCTGCCCATGATCCTGGCCGAAGAGCTGGACGCCGACTGGAGCAAGGTGCGCAGCGTGCACGGCGATGCCAGCGCGGCCTATGCCGACCCGCTGATGGGCATGCACCTCACGGGCGGCTCCAACTCCATCAAGAACTCGTACACCCAATACCGCGAACTGGGCGCGCGCACCCGCGCCATGCTGGTGTCGGCCGCTGCGGCGCAGTGGGGCGTGGATGCCTCGGCACTGCGCACCAGCAATGGTTTTGTGGTGGGCCCCGGCGGCAAAAAGCTGGGCTACGGCGCGCTGGCCGAAGCCGCCATGAAGCAGGCCGTGCCCGAAAAGGTTGCCCTGAAGGACCCCAAGCAGTTCCGCCTGATCGGCAAGCCCACCGGGCGGCTGGATGCCCAGGCCAAATCGAGCGGCCAGCAGGATTACGGCATTGACGTGCGCCTGCCCGGCATGCTGACGGCCGTGGTGGCGCGCCCGCCGGTGTTTGGCGGCAAGGTGAAGTCGCTGGACGACAGCGCCGCCAAAGCCATCAAGGGCGTGAAAGCCGTGCTGCGCGTGCCCACCGACCGGGGCGGCGAGGGCGTGGCGGTGGTGGCCGACGGCTACTGGCCCGCCAAACTGGGGCGCGATGCGCTCAAGGTGGAATGGGACACCAGCGCCGTGGGCAAGCCCGACAGCACGGCGCTGCTGGCCCAATACCGCGAACTGGCCACCAAGCCGGGCCTGGTGGCCATGCAGGCCGACATGGCGCCACTGGCGGGCGCTGCCCACAAGATCAGCGCCGAGTTCGTTTTTCCGTACCTGGCGCACGCACCGATGGAGCCGCTCAACTGCACCATCCAGCTCGATGGCGACAAGGCGGAGCTGTGGATGGGCACGCAGATGCCGGGCCTGGATGCGATGGCCGCCGCCAAAACACTGGGCCTGCCGCCGCAGAACATCCAAGTGCACACGCAGATGGCCGGTGGCGGTTTTGGCCGCCGCGCCATCCCCAGCAGCGACTACGTGGTCGAGGCCTGCGGCGTGGCCAAGGCCGTGCGCACGGCGGGCATCAGCGCGCCGGTGCGCACGCTGTGGAGCCGCGAGGACGACATCAAGGGCGGCTACTACCGCCCCATGCATGTACACCGCGCCGAGATCGGGTTTGACGCAAAGGGCCGCATCCTGGCGTGGGACCACACCATCGTGGGCCAGTCCATCATCAAAGGCTCGCCGTTCGAGGCTTTCATGGTCAAGAACGGCATCGACGCCACGGCCATCGAGGGCATGAAAGAGCCCTATGACGTGCCCATGAAACTCTCGGTGCACCACCCCGAGGTCAACGTGCCCGTGTTGTGGTGGCGCAGCGTGGGGTCCACGCACACGGCCTACGTCATGGAAACCCTCATCGACGAGGTGGCCCGCGCCACCCAGCAAGACCCCGTGGCCTACCGCATGGCCCTGATGGGCGACAAGCACCCGCGCCACAAGGCCGCGCTGCAGCTGGCCGTGGCGCAGTCGGGCTACGGCAAAAAGCAGCTGGCACCCGGCCGCGCCTGGGGCGTGGCGGTGCATGAGTCGTTTGAATCGGTGGTGGCCTATGTGGTCGAGGCATCGGTAAAAGACGGCACGCCCAAGCTGCACCGCGTGACGGCGGGCGTGCACTGCAACCTGGCCATCAACCCGAAAAGCGTGGAGGCCCAGGTGGAGGGCTCGGCACTGATGGGCTTGTCGATGTGCCTGCCGGGGGCGGCCATCACGCTCAAGGACGGCGTGGTGGAGCAAAGCAACTTTGGCGACTTTGCCGTGCCACGCATCACCGACATGCCCCAGGTGACCGTGCACATCGTGCCCAGCGCCGACCCACCCAAGGGCATGGGCGAGCCAGGGCTGCCGCCGCTGGCACCGGCATTTGCCAACGCCATTGCCCAGATCACGGGCAAGACACCGCGCGAGCTGCCGTTTAGGTTGGCGTAACTGGAATGAGAACGCCGGGCTTTAAGGGCCCGGCATGTGAGGGCGCGACCCTAACCAACCGTCACGTTGGGGGCGTAGTTCCTTTTGGGTTGGAACTTAGCATGTCCTGCTTTCGCGACCCCTCGGGTCAAACCTGCCCACCGACACCTTTGAACTTTTCAACAAAAGCCGCGATTTTCTGAAACACGGTCTGTTTCTTGGTCAGGTACTGGGGATTCAGCGGGCTCATCTTGGGCAGGACGGCGTTGAGTTCCGTGCCGTTCTCGCTGGCGAACTCTCGCTTGAGTGAAGTGGCGATGTAGCGTCTGGCGGCCTCGGCATTGAGGTTTTCGGTGGCGATCAACTCCTGCGCTTCACGCTGCTGTTCCGCTTGGGCAAAAACGAAGAAGGTATCTATGACGCTGGCCTTGTCGCCAATCTTGTCCAGATCGGTCTGATTGATGAAGTCCACCAGCAGGCTCTCTTTCGCGCGGTTGCCCAGGCTTGCCCGAATCACCCGGCGCACCTCATCCACCAACTCCGACTTGCTCTTGATCTTCTTGTTGTGCTCGAAGATCAGTTCAAGGATGTAGTCCAGGTTGATTTCCTGTGACTTCCACAGGT
>ERZ1023696.246-NODE-246-length-10647-cov-7.983270_pt1 | contig 10647 bp, 8 predicted proteins | sample MGYA00520859_ERZ1023696 | MGnify/ENA primary metagenome ERZ1023696 (study PRJEB33180, sample SAMEA4046002) | wastewater metagenome | place: Denmark | collected 2016-03-13 | study: EMG produced TPA metagenomics assembly of the PRJEB13832 data set (Local surveillance...
GCGCCGCACCAGCCACCAGGCCGCGGTCCACCGCCTGCTCGAAACGCTGCACCAGGCGCAGGGCCTGGGGATGATTGCCCAGGGTGAACCGCCAGAAGGCCAGCCGCGCATCGGGGGCCTGCAGCTCCAGCGTTCCCACCCCGCCATGGTCTTGCAACCGCAGCGCCAGCCCGCCGGACAATGGCCAGGCACGCCAGGCGGCAGCGCCCGGGTCACAGGCCAGGATGCGCTCCGGGGTCAGCACCACCCACCCGGTGGCAAAGCGCAGTTCGGCGCTCAGGTCAACCTGTAACGCGGCCAGCACGTTCTCTTGGGGAGCGAGCATGGCCCGCAAATCGGCCCCTTGGGGGCCAGAAAAGACACCGGAGGCGTCCACAGAATGGTGATGTTGCATAAGTTTGGGTTCTCTGCCGCCGGCGACACAAAGCCGCACGCGGTGCAGAAGCCGGAATTTTGACCGAAACCCGAAGCGCCGGAGCAAACGGCTCTCCCCTCCACCCCTTCAATAGCAAAACTCACGCACAACCGGGCGCACAATTGCACTCCCTGTCCGGCCCGCCCGGTGCCCCTGAACCGCTCCGCAACATGGCAAAAATCGACGATATCCAACTGCTCCGCATCAACTACCTGCGCGGCCCCAACATCTGGACCTACCGGCCGGCACTGGAGGTCTGGCTCGACCTTGGTGTTCTGGAAGACCATCCCTCCCACACCATTCCCGGGCTGAACGACCGCCTCACCACCTGGTTGCCGGCGCTGGAAGAGCACCACTGCGGCGTGGGCGAGCGCGGCGGTTTCCTGCAGCGGCTGCAAGAAGGCACCTGGTGTGGCCATGTGCTGGAGCATGTCGTCATCGAGCTGCTCAACCTGTCGGGCATGCCCACGGGATTTGGCCAGACGCGCAGCACGTCGGTGCGCGGCGTTTACCGCATGGTGTTCCGTGCCCGCGACGAGCAGGTGGCACGCATGGCACTGGCACAAGGCCACCGCCTGCTGATGGCCGCCATCAACGATGAACCTTTTGATGTGCCGTCGGCCGTGGCCAAGGTGCGCACCGAGGTGGACGACCGCTACCTGGGCCCCAGCACCGCGTGCATCGTCACGGCGGCCACCGACCGCGGCATCCCGCATATCCGCCTGAACGACGGCAACCTGGTGCAGCTGGGTTACGGGGCCCGCCAGCGCCGCATCTGGACGGCCGAGAGCGAATTCACCAGCGCCATTGCCGAGGGCATCGCCTCCGACAAGGACCTCACCAAGAGCCTGCTCAAATCCTGCGGTGTGCCCATCCCTGACGGCCAGGTGGTCAACAGCCCTGAAGAAGCCTGGGAAGCCGCCGAGGACATCGGCCTGCCCGTCGTGGTGAAGCCCTCGGACGGCAACCATGGCCGTGGCGTGACGCTGGACCTGCGAAAGAAGGAAGACATTGAGGCGGCCTACCACGTCGCCTACCCCGAAGGCAGCGACGTGATGGTGGAGCGCTTCATCCTGGGTGATGAACACCGCCTGCTGGTGGTGGGCGGCAAGCTGGTGGCGGCGGCGCGGGGTGAAGTGGTGTCCATCACCGGCAATGGCCGGTCCACCGTCAAGGAACTGATCGACACCCAGCTCAACTCCGACCCACGCCGGGGCTACGAAGAAGAATACCCGCTCGAAATCATCGACCTGGCAACCGACACCAAAGTGCAGCTCGAACTCAAGCGCCAGGACCTGGGCGCAGACTCCGTGCCCGTCGCGGGCCGCCAGATCGTGGTGCAGCGCAACGGCAACGTGGCCGTGGATTGCACCGACGACGTGCATCCCGAGGTGGCCTACATCGCGGCGCTGGCCGCCAAGGTGGTGGGGCTGGACATCGCCGGTATCGACATGGTGGCGCAGGACATCTCCCGCCCGCTGCACGAACAAGGCGGCGCCATTGTGGAAGTCAACGCCGGCCCCGGCCTGCTCATGCACCTCAAGCCCGCGGAGGGCGCGCCCCGGCCCGTAGGCCAGGCCATCGTCGAGCACCTGTTCCCCGCAGAAGAACACCAAGACGATGACACCGTCGGCCGCATCCCGGTGGTGGGCGTGGCCGGCACCCGGGGCACCGCCACCATTGCACGCCTGGTGGCCTGGCTGCTGCATCTGGGCGGGCGTCACACCGGCCTGGCCTGCCGTGATGGCCTTTTTCTGGACCGCCGCTGCGTGGAATCCGCAGACAGCGCCCACTGGGAGGCGGCCCACCGCATGCTCATGAACCGCATGGTGCAAGCGGCCGTGATTGAAAACGACGCCCGCACCATCCTGCGCGACGGGCTGGCCTACGACCGCTGCCAGGTGGGCGTGGTCACCGACATGGACGGCGCAGAAAACCTGGCCGAATTCGACATCCAGACCCGTGAGCAGATGACCAAGGTGCTGCGCACGCAGGTGGATGTGGTGCTGGACGGCGGCGCCGCCGTGCTCAACGCTGCCGACCCACAAGTGGCCGATCTCGCCCCGCTGTGCGATGGCGACGTGGTGCTGTACGCACAAGACGCCAGCCTGCCCGCCATCGTGGAACACCGCGCCCGCGACCATGGCCGGGCCGTGGTGGTGCGCAACAACCGCGTGGTACTGGCCACGGGCAGCGCGGAGCATGTGCTGGGCACGCTGTCCGAGCTGACTTTCGGGCGCAACGCCATCGTGCCCGACACCGATGCCCTGCTGGCCGCAGTTGGCGCCGCCTGGGCGCTGGACATTGCCCCCGACCTCATCGGCGCCGGGATCAAGACTTTCGAGCCCGAACTGCCGTCCGTGAGCACCCTGCCCACCTGATGCCAACCCGTTGTTGATTCCATCGCCCTCGAACTGACCGGGGCCTGCCAGCCCTGATGGACCACAGAAAGACACTTTCATGGATGTATCTCGCACCCGGGCCCTGCGCGGCCCCAACCTCTGGAGCCGCCACATGGCCATCGAGGCCGTGGTGGCCTGCGCCGAGTCCGAACAGGCCATCTCCCGCATGGACGGCTTCGAAGCCCGGCTGCGGGCCCTGTTTCCGGCCATCGGCATGTTGCACCCCGAAGGCGGCAGCGGCGATGTCTCGCTCGCCCATGTGCTGCAAACGGCAGCGCTGGCCCTGCAGGCTCAGGCCGGCTGCCCGGTGACCTTTGCCCGCACCACCGCCACGATCGATCCCGGCGTGTACCAGGTGGTCGTGGAATACAGCGAGGAAGCGGTGGGCCGGCAGGCCTTTGAAGATGCCCAGCGCCTCATCAACGCCGCGCTGGGCCAGGGCGACTTCGATGCCGAAGCCGCCATTGCCAACCTGCGAGAGCTGGACGAAGACGAGCGCCTGGGCCCGAGCACCGGCGCCATCGTCGATGCCGCCGTGGCGCGCGACATTCCGTTTCGCCGCCTCACCCGCGGCAGCCTGGTGCAGTTTGGCTGGGGTTCCAGGCAGCGCCGCATCCAGGCCGCCGAAATCGATTCGACCAGCGCCGTGGCCGAATCGATTGGCCAGGACAAAGACCTCACCAAGCGCCTGCTGCACGCGGCCGGCGTGCCGGTGCCGCTGGGCCAGCCCGTGGATACCGTGGAAGAGGCCTGGGAAGTCGCCCTCAAGGTCGGCTTGCCCGTGGTGGTGAAGCCCCAGGACGGCAACCAGGGCAAGGGCGTCACGGTCAACATCACCGACCGCGCCCAGCTCGAAGAAGCCTACAAGAACGCGGCCGACTACGGCACCGTGATGGTCGAGCGCTTTTTGCCCGGCCACGATTTCCGCCTGCTGGTGGTGGGCGACCAGCTGGTGGCCGCCGCCCGGCGTGAGCCGCCCCAGGTGCTGGGCGACGGCCAGCACACCGTGCGCGAGCTGGTGGACCAGGTCAACCTCGACCCGCGCCGTGGCGAAGGCCACGCCACTTCGCTCACCAAGATACGCCTTGATGACATTGCCGTGGCCCGCCTGGCCATGCAGGATTTGACGCCCGATTCGGTGCCCTCCAAGGGCCAGCGCGTCATCCTGCGCAACAACGCCAACCTGTCCACCGGCGGCACCGCCACCGATGTGACCGATGACGTGCACCCCGAAGTGGCCGCCCGCGCCGTGGCCGCCGCCCAGATGGTGGGCCTGCACATCTGCGGCGTGGACATGGTGGCCGAAACCGTGTTGCGCCCGCTGGAAGAACAAGGCGGCGGCTTTGTGGAAGTGAATGCCGCCCCCGGCCTGCGCATGCACCTGGCCCCCAGCTATGGCAAGCCCCGCAACGTGGGCCAGGCCATGGTGGACCGCCTGTTCGCCCATGGCGACAACGGCCGCATTCCGGTGGTGGCCGTCACCGGCACCAACGGCAAGACCACTACCGCACGCCTGATCGCCCACCTGTTCACCGCGCAAGGCCTGCGCGTGGGCATGACCAACACCGACGGCGTGTATGTGAACGGCCGCCAGATCGACAGCGGCGACTGCAGTGGCCCCAAGAGCGCCCGCAACGTGCTGCTGCACCCCGAGGTAGACGCGGCGGTGTTCGAAACGGCCCGTGGCGGCATCTTGCGCGAAGGCCTGGGTTTTGACCGCTGCCAGGTGGCCGTGGTCACCAACATCGGCGCGGGCGACCACCTGGGGCTGAACTACATCACCACGGTGGAAGACCTGGCGGTATTGAAGCGCGTGATCGTGCAGAACGTGGCCGCCACCGGTTATGCCGTGCTCAACGCCACCGACCCCATCGTGGCGGCCATGGCCTCGTCTTGCCCCGGCAAGATCATCTTTTTTGCCAGCGACCGCCACCACCCCGTGATGGCCACGCACCGCGCCCAGGGCCACCGCACCGTGTATGTGGACGGCGACTCCGTGGTGGCCGCAGAAGGCTCGTGGCGCGAAACCATCCACCTGCGCGACGTGCCCATCACGCGCAACGGCAAGATCGGTTTTCAGGTCGAAAACGTCATGGCCAGCGTGGCGGCCGCCTGGGGCGCTGGCCTGCCCTGGCAGACCATTCGCCGCGGTCTTTCGGGCTTTGTGAATGACAGCGACAACGCCCCGGGCCGCTTCAACCTCATGGACTTCAAGGGCGCCACGGTGATTGCCGACTACGGCCACAACCCCGACGCCATGCGCGCCCTGGTCGCCGCCGTCGATGCACTGCCCGGCAACCGCCGCAGCGTGGTGATCAGCGGCGCCGGCGACCGCCGCGACGAAGACATCCGCGAGCAGACCGTGATCCTCGGCGCGGCCTTTGACGACGTGATCCTGTACCAGGACGCCGCCCAGCGCGGCCGCGGCGATGGCGAAGTGATGGCGCTGCTGCGTGAAGGCCTTGCCGGCGCAGCCCGCACCAGGCATGTCGAGGAAATCCGGGGCGAGTTCATTGCCATCGACACTGCCCTGGATCGCCTGCAGCCGGGCGACCTGTGCCTGGTGCTGGTGGACCAGGTGGAAGAAGCCCTGGCGCACCTGGCCCGGCGCTGCGCCGAAGCGGGAGTGGCCGCATGATGGCCGCGCGCCGATGGGCAGGTCGGGCGGCTGTGGCCGGGGGCCTGCTGGCCTCCACCCTGCTGTCGGGCGCTGCGCTGGCCGCTTCCGGTGAAAAAATCGGCACTGTGGACACGGCCTTTCAATGGATCGGACGCGACCACGACATCATCGTGGAGGCCTACGACGACCCCGGCGTGCAGGGCGTGACCTGCTATGTGTCGCGCGCGCGTATCGGGGGCGTCAAAGGCACGCTGGGCCTGGCCGAAGACCGCGCAGAGGCATCGATCGCCTGCCGCCAGGTAGGTGCCATCAGCATCCCTGAGCCGCTCAAGAAGCAGGAAGAAGTTTTCAGCGAGCGCATGTCGATCCTGTTCAAGCGCCTGCGCATCGTGCGCATGGTGGACCCGGCGCGCAACACGCTGGTCTACCTCACCTATTCAGAAAAGCTGATCGACGGTTCGCCCCAGAACAGCGTAACCGCCGTGCCGGTGGACCGCGCCACGCCGATTCCGCTGCGCAAGTGAACCGGCGGGCGCTACGCCGGAGGCAGCCCGTCAACGCCATTCATCCTGGGCTAGTCGAAGGGCCTGCCCCTTGCATGCAGGCGGTGACAAACCCAGCCTTTGAGGATGGGTCACGTACTGGTTCACATGGGGCACCCGGCTGGTTTTTTAATGAAATCAGCCTCTAGCCCTTACCCTTAAAGCGCTAACAGCTATTAATTTAATAGCAAATCAACCCCATCAACCCTGCGCCGCAATCTGGCGCAGCGCCTGTTCGAACACCTCCACCGGCTGCCCGCCCGAGATCAGGTGGCGGTCGTTGATGATGATCGCGGGCACCGAGTGAATGCCCTGCTGCTGATAGAACTGCTCGCGCTCGCGCACCTCGGTGGCATAGCGGTCTGAGGCCAGCAGCTCGCGGGCGGCATCGGGGTTCAGCCCCACCTCGCCCGCCACCCGCACCAGCACTTCGTGGCTGCTGGGGTCCTGCCCATCGGTGAAATACGCCGTGAACAGCGCATGTTTGAGCGCTCGCTGCAGGCCGTGCTCTTGCGCCCAGTGCAGCAGGCGGTGCGCATCAAAGGTGTTGTAGATGCGGCTGCGCTTGTCCATGCCGAAGGTGAATCCCAGCTCGGCACCGCGCGCGGCAATGACTTCGCGGTTCTTCTGGCTCTGCTCGGGCGAGGCGCCGTACTTTTCGTGCAGGTGCTCGCCAATGTCCTGGCCTTCCAGTGCCATCTGCGGGTTCAGCTCGAAAGGCTGAAAGTGCAGGTCGACCGCGACTTCATCCTTGAGCCTGTCTGCCGCCTGCTCCAGCGCCTTGAGGCCGATGATGCACCAGGGGCAGGACACGTCAGAGACGAAATCAATCTTGAGGGCAGTGGGCGTGGCAGTCATGGCAAAGTGGCTCCGGCGGGCAAAAGCTGCATGGTAGTGACTCGGCAATGCCTGCGCCGCCAGCGGGGCACTGCGGCTACAGGCGAGGTATTTGCAGCGCCTGGTTGTGCCACGCCATTGCCTGGCACCCGCCCACAATTCCACACAAACTGTGGCGTTGAAACAAGCTTGCCTAGACTGCATCTGTATGAACGGCACTTGCACAGCACCGCGTTGGTGCTGCGCCAAGGCGCTTGCTATCCGCCCCTCACCATTTTTAACGCCGCACGAGACCTGCCACCATGAACCTGGACCAGCAAAAATCCATTCTTACCATTGCCCTTTTGGCCGCATTTGCCGACGGCAGCAAGGACGACACCGAGCGCGAGGAAATCCGCCGCCTGGCCCAGTCGCTGGCTGGCGACGCGGGCATGGCCGACCTGCCGCGCATCTACCAGGACGTGCTGCTGCAGCGCACCAGTGTGCAGGCGGCGGCCAGCGCCTTGGGTGACCCCATGCAGCGCCAGCTGGCCTACGAAATGGCGGTGTGCGTGTGCGATGTGGACGGCCGCCAGACGGCGGCCGAGCGCGACTTTCTGGCCACGCTCAAAACGGCGCTGCAACTCGATGCCCAGCAGACTGCGGCGTTTGACCAGGAAGCCGATGCGCTGGTGGATGTGGCAGAAAAAGCCATCCCGCCCACCCTGCCTGCAGTAGCAGCACCGGGTACCGCGCCCGCTGCCCCCGCCACGGGCACATCGGATGCGGACCTGGACAAATCCATCCTCAACTACGCCCTGCTCAACGGCGCACTGGAGTTGCTGCCGCAGTCGTGGGCGTCGATGGCCATCATTCCGCTGCAGGTGAAGATGGTGTATGGCATTGGCAAGGCCTACGGCGTAGAGCTGGACCAGGGCCACATCAAGGAATTCATCGCCGCCGCCGGGGTGGGCCTGACCTCGCAATACCTGGAGCAGTTTGGCCGCAAGTTGCTCGGTGGCCTCTTGGGCAAGGCAGCGGGCAAAACCCTGGGCCGCATGGGCGGTGCCGCCACCGGCATGGCGTTTTCGTTTGCCACCACCTACGCGCTGGGGCAGGTAGCCCGGCGCTACTACGCGGGCGGCCGGGTGATGAGCACGGCCATGCTGCGCGAAACCTTCCAGAACCTGCTCGGCCCCGCCAAGCAACTGCAGACGCAATACCTGCCGCAAATCCAGCAGAAGGCCGCTACGCTGGACGCAGGGCAGATCCTGGCGATGGTGCGGGGGGCATAAGCAACCCACAGGGCCGCGCCTCGCATGGTGCATGGTGCTGGGTGGCGGGACCGGTGCCATAAGGCTGGAGCCGTTCGCATTGAACTCGTGGAATGGTTTCACCCTGCGCGAACGGTGTGTGCTGAACCCCATCGGCACCATCAATTTTAATAGCTACTAGCGCTTTACCCAAAAGGGCTAGCGGCCGTTTTGGCATATATTCCACGGCCCACGCACCTGCACTGCCAACCCGGCGCCTCCCGCACGGCCCGGCGGCCGCCTCTGCAACTGCGGGCAAGGGCCGCTGCGCCGCTGCAACACCACGGTCAAACCCCGTGGCCTGCGGACCGGCACATGCCAGAATCAGCCATGCACGCCACCACGGAATCTGCAGAAATTACCGCACAGCTGCCGTCGAAACCCCGGTCCGACAGCGCCTTGACGGCCCTTTACAGCGCGGCGCTGGGCCCCGTGCATCTGTCCCGCTATCTGCCGATTTTTGCGCGCTTCGATGAGGCGGGCCGCACCACCACCAGCTGGAACTGGGCCGCCAGCCTGTGCACCCTGAACTGGATGGTGTTTCGCCAGATGTGGGGCGCGGCGCTGGTGTATGTGGCGGCGGCCGAGGGCGTGGCACTGCTGGTGTTCGGGGTGGGGCGCCCGCTGCTGGAGTGGCCGGAGGCAGTGGAATGGGGCGTGGCGGCGGCGTTTGTACTGCTCAGTTGTGCCGTGCCTGGTCTTTACGGCAATGCCCTGCTGCATGCCGATACCCACAAAAAAATAGCGCGGGCCCTTACCGCCACGCACACCCTCAACGAAGCCTGCGCACTGCTGGCGCGGCAAGCCAGCTCCTGGAAACGGCTGGCCTGGCTGGTGGCTGGTAATCTGGCCTTGGCGCTGGCCGCTGCCGGTGCCTATCTGGCAATGCCTTCCACCGGCACGGCGGGGGCAGACTCTTCCACGCCCGTTGCCCCGGTTCGCCCCGTGCCTCCCGAACCCGCTGCGCCCACCACGCCACCCGATGCGCTCCTGCAGCCAGCCACCATGCCGGCCCAGCCTGTGGCGTCCGAACCCGCAGCACTGCCGTCGCCAGCAGCGACCGACAGCGCCACAGCGGGCCAATTGCCCACCTCGGAAACAATGCCTACCCCGGTGCCAGCGGCAGCTCCCGAGCAGGCTCCTGCTCCTGCTCCCGCTGCTCAACCACAACCCGCCGCCTCCACCCCTCCTGCCGCAGCGCCCCTGGCGCAGGCCGCAGACAAGGTCGCGCCCCCAAAACGCCTCTCGCCGCCTCAGGCCAGGGCCAGGGCATCCGCTCCCGACACCCCGGCAGCACCGCCAGACACCGCCGCCTCCGCCAGCACCGCCCAACCCCTGCCAGCGGTCGGCACTGCGCCGGGCTATTACATCAACGTTGGTCTTTTTGCCGAAGAAGCCAATGCCCGCAAGGCCCAGGCGCGGTTGCTCAACGAGGGCCTGCCGGCCTTCCGGCAGGAAACACGGGTGGGAAAAAAGCGCCGGCTAAGAGTGCGGGTGGGACCCTACAGCGACCGCGCTGACGCCGACGCCGCCGCCATCACCATCCGCGCCATGGGGCTGGATGCGCTGGTGGCCCGGCAGGGGGCCTGAGTAAGCTCAATGACTCCGATCCACATGATTGGGAGCAAAAACAGGCGCAAGTGCTTGCTGGCATTGCCCAATTAGCCTATATTTTTGCGGCACTCAACCCCCCGCATAAACGCACGGCCAGGTGAGCGCAACACGGTCTGGCCAGGGCACACCCATCAGGGTGACTGCACGCTGCAACCCCACCCAAAATCCCCCGCTCGCACAGGGGCGTCTTGAAACGGCCACAAATGCCCGTATCATTAGCACTCACCCCAAACGAGTGCTAGCAAAGCACTTGCGAGGAGGCAGTTTGGCAGCGTCCGAGTCCCGGGCGCTTCGTAATCCGGCTTTTTATTGTCAGTCAACAGGAGCAATGCAATGAACCTTCGCCCCCTGAACGATCGCGTGATCGTCAAGCGCATCGAAAGCGAAACCACGACCGCCTCCGGCATCGTGATCCCCGACAACGCCGCTGAAAAGCCTGATCAAGGTGAAGTTCTGGCCGTGGGCCCAGGCAAGCACGACGAAGACGGCGACCGTATTGCCATGAGCGTGAAGGTCGGCGACCGCGTTCTGTTCGGCAAGTACTCGGGCCAGACCGTCAAGGTCGGCGGCGACGAACTCTTGGTCATGAAAGAAGACGACCTGTTCGCCGTTGTGGAGAAATAAAGCTACTGCGCATGCGCCAGGCGTCGTTGCGCGGTGCTCGCAATCCTCACGTACTAGGCAAGTACGTTCCGGTTGCTGCGCTCCGTGCGCCTAGCCTGACACCTGCTCGCTACGCTTTCTTTCACCACAACCCGTTATTCGTTTCAAGATTTTTAAATATTCAGGAGCTCCATCATGGCAGCAAAAGACGTAGTTTTCGGCGGCGAAGCCCGCGCACGCATGGTTGAAGGCGTGAACATTTTGGCCAACGCGGTCAAGGTGACTCTGGGCCCCAAGGGTCGCAATGTGGTGCTGGAGCGCT
>ERZ1023696.249-NODE-249-length-10619-cov-3.210160_pt1 | contig 10619 bp, 9 predicted proteins | sample MGYA00520859_ERZ1023696 | MGnify/ENA primary metagenome ERZ1023696 (study PRJEB33180, sample SAMEA4046002) | wastewater metagenome | place: Denmark | collected 2016-03-13 | study: EMG produced TPA metagenomics assembly of the PRJEB13832 data set (Local surveillance...
CACATAAAATAATTTTCACAATTTTAAGTCTTATCGGAATGTTAGGTCTAACATTCGGTATTTCAGTTTTTCTCGTCCTAGGGAATGAACGCATTACCCAAGCAGATACGACGAGTTCCAAAACAGAGAATCTGTCACAGAATAAGATGATTGCTGTGACTTCGAATGTTAGCTCTAAACCAGCAACTTCCAACTTAGATCATGCTGTACAAGTAGAACCAGTTAAGTCCAAGGAAGTAAGTGACCAGGTTAACTACACCGTTCAAGAAGGAGATTCGCTCAGTACGATTGCTAATCAATTTCAGATTAGTATGACATCTATTATGCAACAAAATGAGTTGACGTCATCTGAAGCGATTTATGTCGGTCAAGTGTTAGCGTTTACGAAATCTTATGTTGTCAAAGAAGAAACAAATGTGTCTTTAGACACTGATGAAGTCCTCAAAACACAAGATGTTTCAATCAACAACGGGAATAAAGTCGCTGCAGGAGGCTTATCAGATGAAGATCGTACCTATGTTTTGACACAACTTCAAACGCGTACAGGAGTGGATGCTAGTCAATGGGATTATATCATTTCACGGGAGAGCGGTTGGATTCCTACTATCAAAAATTCACTTGGGTATTACGGTCTTTTCCAATTAGCACCAAGCTATCCTGGTTATGATGGTGATGTACAATCACAAATTGAAGGTGCAGTTTATCTTTTCAATCATGGTGGCATGACACATTGGGCCCTATAATAAAAGAGTTTGACGTCAATTTAAAAAAGCAATAATAAAATTTTTCAACTTTTTTTGAAAAAATGCTTGACGGAATAGAATTAATAAGATATAATTATTTTTGTTGCTGATTGAGACATCTCAAACAGTTCAAACCCTGGTCCGTTGGTCAAGGGGTTAAGACACCGCCTTTTCACGGCGGTATCACGGGTTCGAATCCCGTACGGACTATCATAAACTTTCGTCAGAATGGACGGAAGTTTTTTTGTACCGTTTTCCAAAATAGGTGTGTAATCATTGTGAAGAAGGGAAATGATATGTTTGAAAAGAAAGAAAAAAACAAGCATGATTTCATGATAGAAAATTTTGATCGTTTATTGACATAAGTGATTAACGCAAAGGATGTGACAACAGAGATTAAGGCAATTTTGATAACGCACTATATGCGTTTTCAAAAATCACATAATATTGATCGAGAATGGACACAGATTTCCTCAGAACTCAGACCCTTTGCACTAAAAATGACTTTACTACGCTCCATGGGTGAACTGTTCATGGCCCTTAACAATCGGCATTTAACTTTAAATGAAATTGTGGGTGGTCAAGCCATCTTGACAGGATTTTTAATGAAAATCTAACGACAAAAAATCACGCTTGGTGGCGTGATTTTTACTTGCTTTATTTATCTTGTTCAGCCTTGGCAGACTCAGCATCTTTAAAGTCTAACTTATCAGAGGATGTAGCAAGTTTAACAGTTGCTGTTTTTTCTTTACCCTCACGGTAGTAAGTGACTTTCATCTCGTCTCCGACATTGTATTTGTAAAGCGCGCTTTGAAGTTCAGTACTAGTTGTCACTTTAGTATCACCAATTTTCGTGATCACATCATATTTTTTAAGTCCCGCAGTGTCGGCTGGTAGACCTTTTTGAACTTTGGCGACCACGACACCTGCTGTGACAGAGTCAGGAAGTTTGAGCTCGTCGATATAGCGCGAGTTAATGCCAGTGAGATCAACCATTTGCACGCCGAGTGCTGGGCGCTTGATTTCACCGTCTTTTTCGAGTTTACTGATAATTTCAACGACATCATTGGATGGAATGGCGAAGCCCATCCCTTCAACAGAAACATCTCTTGAAGATGAACCTGTTGCAGAGATCTTGCTTGAGTTGATGCCGATGACTTGACCTTCGACGTTGATCAAAGCACCACCAGAGTTGCCGGGATTAATCGCGGCATCGGTTTGAATGGCATTAACATTGACGGTTTCATTGCTTTCATTTTGCATGATAACCTTGCGTGATAGACTAGAGATAATCCCTTCAGTGGCTGAGTTAGCATATTCACTTCCTAGAGGAGAGCCGATAGCAATGGCGGGCTCTCCAACAGTAAGCTTGGAAGAATCGCCGAATTCAGCAACTTTTGTGACTTCTTTAGATGGAATTTTAATGACCGCTAAATCGCTATAAGCATCTTTCCCGACTAAAGTACCTTTGACCTTATTACCATTTGATAGCATGATTTCTAGTGAGCTTGCACCATCAACGACGTGGTTGTTGGTAACGATATAAGCGTAATCACCGTCTTTTTTATAGATGACACCAGAGCCTTCACCTGCGGGTTGTTCTTTAGCATTATCCTTATTAGTAGATGAGCTATCACCAAAAAGATCATCTAATGAGTTGCTTGACGACGCTTTTTGATAATTAATGACAGAGACAACGGCATCAGATACTTTGGCAATCGCTTTAGTCGTACTACTTGATACTTTATAAGAAACATCAGACACTTTGGTCGTGCTGGTTTGATTCGTCTTGATAGGCGTATCACCCGTAAAATGGTCGTAGGCGATATTACCACCTAATGAAACAGCACCACCGATAATCCCAGCAGCGATTAATTTTACAGCAGTTTTTTTACTATTTTTCATATGTCACTTCCTTTACATTGTTGTTGATAGCTTAAGTTTACCTTATACCACTTAATCATACCTTAAAACTAAGCATTTGTTAAATATTTAGTAGTAAATTATCGCCATGACCAGGAAGTTATACACAATATTGTGGATAAAACACTCATTTTGTGAACAAGTGTGTAAAAATCCATGAGTTTTCCACAAAAATGTGGAAACTTTTGTGAAAATGTGGATAAATCAAGTTTTCACAGCTTTACATTTCTTTTCTGCTGTGGATAAAAATGATTTTGATTTTTTGGTATAATTAAAGCATGAGAATAAAGATCATTAGTGTCGGAAAATTGAAGGAAAAGTATCTCACGGCAGGAATTGCGGAATACGTCAAGCGCCTGTCGCGTTTTGGTCAGGTAGAAATCGTTGAGCTAGCAGATGAAAAAACACCTGATCGAGCATCTGAAAAGGAAAACGCGCAGATTTTAGCCAAAGAAGGAGATCGGATTTTGGCGAAAATCTCAGATCGTGATTTTGTTTATTCGATGGCGATTGAAGGTAAGCTCATCTCATCAGAAGAGTTATCCACAAGTCTTGAACAAGCCATGCAACAGGCTTCGACCCTTGTTTTTATCATTGGTGGTAGTTTAGGCTTGGATCCACGAGTTAAAAAAAGGGCTAATGCCTTGATTAGCTTTGGTCGGATCACCCTACCTCACCAATTGATGCGACTCGTTCTAACCGAACAGATCTATCGCGCGTTTATGATTCGCGAAGGGAGTCCTTATCATAAATGACAATCATTGAGACATTTTTAGCCCATCAAAATCCGGAAAATGCGTCAGGTATGAAGCGATACATGAAAAACCACTTTGAATTTCTGGGGATTAAAACACCGGAACGCCGGGCGCTGTCCCGAGATTTTTTGTGTGAAAAAGCCAAAGAGGGGTGTGTTGACTGGGTGCTTGTGGATAAGTTATGGGCCCTAGACTATCGTGAATTCCAATATCTGGCTGGCGATTATCTAAAAAAAGTTCAGAAATGGCTGACCTTAGCCGATCTTGAGAGACTTTATGCATTAGCCATCCAAAAATCTTGGTGGGATTCGATTGATTTTCTGGATGAGCATGTGGGCAGTATTGTGCAACGTTTTCCACAGGCCAAGGCAACCATGCTAGCTTGGTCACAAGATGATAACTTTTGGATTCGTAGGCTAGCGATTGACCATCAGTTGGGCTTTAAGTTAACAACGGATACGGACTTATTGGCACAAATAATCAGAAACAATTTTGGATCAAACGAATTCTTCATTAACAAAGCCATTGGGTGGAGTTTGCGTGAGTATTCTAAAGTCGCACCAGACTGGGTACGCACGTTTATTACTGATTATGAGGCTGAGCTTAACAATTTATCCATTAGAGAAGGATTGAAAGTATTAAAACGGTCATCTGTTTAAGCAACTTTAAGCGATGCGCTGGTGTAAAATCTTGGCAAAATAAATGAGAACGGAGTGAGGACAGTTGACAAAGAAAAATGATCGGATTTTTGAGCGTGTGCGCGTGGCAGTGCTGATTACTTTTATCAGTGGTTTTTTGGATGCCTATACCTTTGTAACCCAAGGCAAGCGCTTTGCTGGTTTGCAGACTGGGAATTTTATCTATCTAATGAAAAGTCTAGCTGAAGGTAATTTGACGGGAGCATCGAATTATTTACTACCGATTTCAGCCTTTATGTTAGGGGCAGTTTTTACCTATTTCGCGCGGAAATTTGCTGTGCAAAATAAACATTTACGGTGGCATGCCTTAGCTGGCTTGATTATTTTTATAGGCGTTTTAATCACTGCCGCGATGGCACAGTTTGTCGCTTCAAAATGGACGGTACTGTCGCTTTCTTTCATTGCTGCTGTTCAGCTAGAGTCTTTCAAACGGATGCGTGGTGTACCTTATACTAACACTATGATGACGGGTAATCTGAAAAATATGTCCGTTTTCATTGTGCAAGGTCTGGTCGAGCGAAAACCTGAAATTTTGAAACGCGGCGGCTATACTTTTTTAATCATCGCAGGCTTCTGTCTGGGTGTGTTTATCTCGACCGTTTTAGCTCATAAATTTGATGAGAATGCCCTCTATGCTCTTTTGCCTATTATCTTTGGTTTCAATCTGGTGCTGTATCTTGAGAAGGCAAACGGTTTTGATTAAGGAGAATTCATTTATTAAGGGAGATAATCTAATAAATTGTCATTTAATTTATAATAGAGAAATAAGGCATATTTTGGATATCGAACATTTATAATCGTTAAAAATAAGAGTTAAAACAAATGTATTGACAAAGTCAGATAGCGTGATAAAATAGTAACAATATCTAAACGCAAAGCAAGTATTTGCTTACTTAAAATTAAGAAAGAAGGAACTATTTCAATGTCAAATTGGGACACTAAATTTCTGAAAAAAGGCTATACATTCGATGACGTATTGCTCATTCCTGCTGAAAGTCATGTACTACCAAACGAGGTAAACATGAAAACACAGCTTGCACCCAACTTGATTTTGAATATTCCCGTTATTTCCGCGGCCATGGATACAGTCACTGATAGTGCGATGGCCATCTCGATGGCACGTCAAGGTGGGATGGGCGTGGTTCACAAAAATATGAGTGTTGCTGAACAAGCCGATGAAGTGCGTAAAGTCAAACGCTCAGAGTCTGGTGTTATCACTGATCCGTTTTTCTTGACACCGACGCATACGATTCAAGAAGCAGAAGACTTGATGTCAATGTACCGTATTTCTGGTGTGCCAATCGTTGAAACGCTTGAAAATCGCAAATTGGTTGGGATTTTGACCAACCGTGATCTGCGTTTTGTTGAAGATTATGACCAAGAAATCCAAAATGTCATGACTTCAGAAGATTTGGTAACTGCTCAAGTCGGTACGACCTTGAAAGAAGCAGAGTCACTCCTTCAAAAACATAAAATTGAAAAATTGCCACTCGTGGATGGTGAAGGTCGTCTATCAGGCTTGATTACGATTAAAGATATCGAACGTGTGATTGAGTTTCCAAACGCTGCGAAAGATGCGCAAGGTCGCTTGATTGTGGCCGGTGCTGTTGGTGTCAGCTCTGACACCTTTGAACGTGCTGAAGCCTTGTTTGAAGCGGGAGCTGATGCTATTGTTATTGACACTGCGCATGGTCATTCGGCAGGCGTTTTACGCAAAATCGCTGAAATTCGTGATCATTTCCCAGACCGTACATTGATTGCGGGTAACATTGCCACTGCTGAAGGTGCACGTGCCCTTTATGAAGCAGGCGTTGATGTGGTTAAGGTTGGGATTGGTCCTGGTTCAATCTGTACGACACGTGTCGTTGCAGGTGTTGGTGTGCCACAAATTACAGCCATTTATGATGCAGCAGCTGTTGCGCGTGAATATGGTAAAACAATCATCGCTGATGGTGGGATTAAGTATTCAGGAGATATCGTAAAAGCACTTGCTGCTGGTGGCGATGCTGTGATGCTTGGCTCAATGTTGGCTGGAACAGACGAGTCACCAGGCGAATTTGAAATCTACCAAGGCCGTAAATACAAAACATACCGTGGTATGGGTAGCTTGTCAGCCATGAAAAAAGGCTCATCAGATCGCTACTTCCAAGGTGGTGTCAATGAAGCGAACAAACTTGTGCCAGAAGGTATTGAAGGGCGTGTTGCTTACAAAGGCTCAGCGACAGATATCGTTTTCCAAATGATTGGTGGCTTGAAAGCCGGCATGGGTTATACTGGTGCTGCTGATATTGATGCTTTGCATGAAAATGCACAGTTTATCGAAATGTCAGGTGCTGGTTTGAAAGAAAGCCACCCTCATGATGTGCAAATTACTAAAGAAGCACCCAACTATTCTGTACATTAAGCATAAAATACAGGTGCGTATAGCATTATAAATCTTCTAGTCCTTTTGTGGATTAGGAGATTTTTATTTGCTTATTCTAAAAAAAATTCAAATAATGCAAAAAAAAAGACAATCTTTTTGTCATTATTTGTTGACAGTGCTTACAGAAAAGTGATAAGATTTAAGCAGAATAAGGGTAGTAATTATTAAGTTAAGCTAGACCAAAAATAGATAGGGAATCCTGTCGTTTTTGGTCTATTTTTTATCTGTTTAAAAAGATGGAGTTGAGCTATGCAAATCAGTAAAATTTTGAATAACAACGTCGTCATTACTGAAAAAGATCAGGCAGAAGTAGTGGCTATGGGACGTGGGCTGGCATTTGGTAAAAAGATCGGCGATCAAATTGCAGTGGATAAAATTGAGAAATTTTATACGTTAAAAGGTGATGAAAGTAGTCGTGTCGATGAGTTATATGATGAGCTATCCTTTAACGCCTAATCCAGCAGATGTTTTAGAGAATCAAAAAGTGATGCAGATCTCTAATTACCTTTGTGGTGATGTGCAAGTTCGTGGCGCTTATCCAAGTTTTGCCAAGCGATATTTTACAGAAAATGACATTCAAATTGAAAAAGAGCCAGAGGATGATGCCATTTTAGCAGCTGGTAAAGTTGACTTTTATACTTTCAGCTATTACATGACCGTCTGTCAAACGACAGATGAAGCGGCTAAGAGTGGTGGTAATCTCATGGGTGGCGCTAAAAATCCTTATTTGACATCAAGTGACTGGGGGTGGCAGATTGACCCACTAGGCTTACGGATTGCCCTAAATGAAATCTATGACCGTTATCAAATACCGTTAATGGTTGTGGAAAATGGTTTAGGAGCGTATGATAAGATTAAGGCTGATGGCACGATTGATGACGATTATCGTATTGACTATCTCAAACAGCATATCAACGCTATGCACGAGGCAGTACTTGATGGTGTTGACTTAATTGGTTACACACCTTGGGGCTGTATCGATCTAGTCTCAGCCTCAACTGGCGAAATGGCCAAACGCTATGGCTTTATCTATGTTGAAAAATATGACGATGGGTCAGGTGATTTTTCAAGGCGTCGGAAAAAATCTTTTGACTGGTACAAAGCAGTCATTGCAAGCAATGGTGAAAAACTTTAAGCAAGAATTTTCACTTCTAAAAAGGGGAAATAAAACATGACGAAAATAGCTTTTTTTGATGTGGATGGCACATTGGTCGGGGATTCTAGTGTGCCAACACCGGCAACAGTTGAGACGGTGCATCGTTTCCAAGCTTTAGGCAATCTAGCCTTTATCTGTACAGGACGTTCTAAACCAGAGATATTGCCGGATATTATGGCGATTGGCTTTGATGGGATCATCGGTGCTGGTGGCGGCTATATTGCTTACGGTGATGAAATCCTTCATCATCATACCATGCCAGAAAAAGCAGTTCGGGAAATCATCGAATTTTTCGATGCACACAAGATTGGCTATTACTTGGAGTCCAATAGTGGTTTGTTTGGTAGCAAGCACTATAAAGACACCATTCAGGCAACGATTGGTGAGTACTGCCAAGGGGATGAAGCCAAAATCGTCGAGCTCACAACCGCCAATCAATGGTTTTATGACTTGATTGACAGCTATGCTGGGCGTGAAATTGACTATGCGGATGTCAATAAAATTTCTTTTATCAATCGTGAAGTCGGTTATCAAACGATCGCCGATAAATTTGGTCAGCAGTTTGAAATGTTCCATATGACCGTACCGTTTTTCGGCAAGGAAAGTGGTGAAATTGCTGTCAAAGGCAATGACAAACAAACCGCAATCGAACTTGTCCTCAATAAACTCAAGATGACAAAAGCAGACGCTATCTCTATTGGTGACGCTAACAATGACCTCGCCATGTTTCGTGCTTGTGGCTACAACATCGCCATGGGCAACGGAACAGACGAACTCAAAGCAGCAGCAAACGAAATCACAACAGACGTCGACCACGACGGTATTGCAGAAAGTTTCAAGAACAATAATTATTTCAAATAAAAAGGCATTTCTCGCTATAAGCTTGATTAAATAAAAAAATAAGGAGAAATAAAAATGGGATTTCCAAAAGGATTTTTATGGGGCGGCGCAACTGCTGCCAACCAATGTGAAGGTGGCTATGATGTAGATGGTCGCGGACTAGCTAATGTTGATGTCGTTCCACTCGGTAAGGACCGTTTTCCGATCATTACAGGAGAGATGAAACATCTCGCATTTGACGATGAACATTTCTATCCAGCAAAAGAAGCGATTGATATGTACCATCATTTCAAAGAAGATATCAAACTATTCGGCGACATGGGCTTTAAAACATACCGGTTATCTATCGCTTGGTCACGTATTTTTCCAAAAGGCGATGAAACTGAGCCAAATGAAGCAGGTCTCAAATTCTATGAAGATCTAATCAAAGAATGTCACAAATATGGGATTGAACCCTTGGTGACAATCACTCATTTTGACTGTCCGATTCATTTGATTACTGAATATGGTGGTTGGAAAAATCGCAAACTCGTGGATTTCTATGAAAATCTCGTCCGCGTCCTCTTCACGCGTTATAAAGGTTTGGTTAAATATTGGTTGACCTTTAACGAAATCAACATGATTCTCCACGCACCATTTATGGGCGCAGGTTTGACTTTCGAAGATGGTGAAAATAAAGAGCTTGCACAATATACAGCTGCGCACCATGAATTGTTAGCCAGTGCCAAAGCGACTAAAATTGCCCACGAGATTGATCCAGAAAACAAGGTCGGTTGTATGATGGCAGGCGCCTCTTACTACCCATACTCTTGTCGTCCTGGTGATGTTTGGGCAGCCTATGAAGATGCGCGTGACGAGTATTACTTGATTGATGTGCAGGCGCGTGGTGAATATCCAGCTTATTTCTTAAACCGTCTGGCAGGAAAAGGTATTCAATTGCCGATTGAGGATGGGGATCTTGACTTCCTGAAAGAAAACACGGTCGATTTCGTATCCTTTAGTTACTATTCAACCCGCGTGTCAATTGGTGATGATAACGATGAGGTGGAGATTACTGGCGCTAATATCTTTGACTCTGTCAAAAACCCTTACCTCGAATCAAGCGAATGGGGCTGGCAGATTGACCCGCTTGGGTTCCGCTTGACCTTGAATAGTCTCTACGACCGTTACCAAAAACCGCTTTTCGTGGTTGAAAATGGTCTAGGCGCAGTCGATGTACCAGATGAAAACGGATATGTGGTAGATGATTATCGCATTGATTATATGGCAAAACATGTGGATGCGATGCGTGATGCGATTGAACTCGACGGTGTGGACGTGCTTGGCTATACATCTTGGGGTTGTATTGCTTTGGTGTCTGCCGGAACGGGTGAGATGAAAAAACGCTATGGCTTCATTTATGTTGACCGTGACAATGAAGGCAATGGTACACTCAAACGTACCCCTAAAAAGATGTTCAACTGGTATAAACAAGTCATCGCAAGCAATGGCGCTGATACGAGTTGGGAAAAAGAATAAATTACTATGGAAGAAAAGTCGACTTTGGTTGGCTTTTTTTGATGGCAATCAAAAAGCTTCAGCGTGAAGGCTAAAGCTTTATGGGATTATCTATCTTAAACCATTCAAGAAAATCGTGGTCAAATCATCGGTCATGGCAAAGAGTTTGTCTGGCGTGTCACTAAAGATTTTCAACCCCTCGTTGTAGATGCGGTAGATGCTTAAAATTGTTTCGTCATTATAGTGTGGATTGATAAAGTTATCCTCACGACCTTTTTTGACCAAAGCTAGAATAAGTTGATCAGATTTATCTTGGGCAGCTTGGTCATAAAAACTAGCATCAGAGGCGTAGAGAGTCATGATATTTTGATTGAGCGTACCTGAATTTTTTTGCATCTCAGCTAACTCAAATTGGGTCAAGCGGCGATAAGCTGCCTCGAAAGATAAATCTGACTGGATAATCGCCTCATACTGGTCATAAATCGTTTGAAAATGGTCAAAGATGACTTTTTTTATTAATGCTTGCTTAGTCTCATAATAATTAAAAATCGTGACTTTGGAAACGCCAGCAGTTTTTGAAAT
>ERZ1023696.250-NODE-250-length-10547-cov-5.169482_pt1 | contig 10547 bp, 8 predicted proteins | sample MGYA00520859_ERZ1023696 | MGnify/ENA primary metagenome ERZ1023696 (study PRJEB33180, sample SAMEA4046002) | wastewater metagenome | place: Denmark | collected 2016-03-13 | study: EMG produced TPA metagenomics assembly of the PRJEB13832 data set (Local surveillance...
TGTCTAAATGGACCTTTATAAAAAGATGCTATGATCCTCATCTTGTTCAACACACTGCATATAGACGGCAGCGACAGATGTCAATAAGAGTCAGTCGCCCGGCTGGTCGAAATGCCCGGCCTGCAGCTTGCACAGTTGCTGCAAGGCGTGATCGACCGGCTGAACGCGGGGTTTGTGCTGCCCGACCAGGTGCAAGTGGCCATCACCGGCGACTGGGGGCATTTTGGCGACCAGATTCCCAGTCCCCACCCCACGCTGTGGCTGGAGCGCACCATCAGCGTGCACTACACGCCCCGCGCGCAGCTGCACGCCTGGTACCCGCCCGAGGCCAGCGCAGCCGGCGCATCCTTCCTGCCCGAAGACGAGGCCCTGCTCGACAACGTGGTGCAGCAGATCGGCGGCGCCATCGAGCGCATGCAGGCAGCCGAGAAGGTACAGCGCCTGTCCAACCTGTACGAAATGCTCAGCGCCACCAACCACGCCGTGGCGCACAGCAACAACCAGGACACCTTGCTGGCCAACCTTTACGAAGCGCTGCTCACCCACGGCAAGTTCCCGATGATGTTCATCGCGCTCACGGAAACGGGTGGTTTCCCGCTGCACCTTCACCGCTCGCATGGCATCCCGGCAGAAAATCTGCTGCTGCTGACCCAGGCGCTGCAATCGCCTCAAAGCCCGTGGTACCAGCTGATGGGCGGCCTGGCAAAGGGCGAGATCCACCTGCATTCCATCCCGGCAACCTACGCAGACGACACCGACCCCTGGCTGACTTTTCTGCACGCACAAGGCATTCAGGAGCGCGCCGTGATGCCACTGGCCTGCGAAGGGCGGTTGCTGGGGGTTTTTGGCCTGTATGCACGCGGGCTCACCGTTTTCGATGCCGACGAAATACGCCTGCTCACCGAAATGGCGGCCGAGCTATCTTTCGCCTTCGGCCGCCTGGCCAGCGAAAACCGCCTGCAACAGGCCGAACAAAAGGCGCAACTCTCGGAGTACCGGTTCAGCGAAGTGTTCGCCGCCTCGCCGCTGCCCATGCAGATTTTCTCGCTGGGCACGCGCAGGCTGCTTGCCTGCAACCCGGCCCTGCAGCAGTGGCTGGGCTACACGCCCCAAGAGATCTCCACCCTGTCGATGTGGGCCGAGCGCGTCTGTGCTGACCACGCGCAGTGCCAGCAGGTGCTGGAACTGTGGCAACGTGCCGCACCGCAAAACCCGAAAGGCGAGAGCATGGTGCTGCCTGAAATGCACCTGCGCTGCAAAGACGGCAGCAAACGCATGGCGCGCGGCACGATGACGCTGGTGGGCGACGAGGCCATCATCGTCTGGACCGACCTGACGGAAATCCGCCAGCGTGAACGGGTGCTGCAGGAGAGCGAGCAACGCTTTCGCAACATGATCGAGCAGACCATCAGCGGCATCTATGTGCGCCGCGACGGCCGCTTCATCTACGTGAACCCGCGCTTCTGCGAAATCGTGGGCTGGTCTGGAGCAGACCTGCTGGGGCAGGATGTGCTGCAGTTCACCACCACCGCCCCCGACAACCTGGCGCGCATCCACCAGGCCTGGGAGCAGCTGGCGGCCGGTGCACGCAACGTGAAGTACACCCTGCCCATGCGCCGCAAGGATGGCCAGCTGATCGAGCTGGGCCTGAACGCCTCCATCATCACCTGGGACGACGGCCAGCCCGCCACCATCGTGATGGCCCAGAACATCACCGAACGCAAGCGCGCCGAGGAACAGATCGCCAGCTATGTGCAGCAGCTCGAAGGCGCCATGCAGGGCACGCTGCAGGCCATCTCCAACATGGTCGAGCTGCGCGACCCCTACACCGCCGGCCACGAACGCCGCGTGGGCCTGATTGCGGGCGCCATTGCCCGCGAGATGGGCTGGGACGCAGAGCGCTGCAAAAACCTGGAGCTGGTGGGCCTGGTGCACGACATCGGCAAGATCGCCGTGCCTGCCGAGATCCTGTCCAAACCCGGGCGCCTGAGCCCGCTGGAGATGGAACTGGTGCGATGCCACGCACAGGCGGGTTACGACATCTTGAAGGACGTGACCTTTGCCACCCCGATCGCCGAAATCATCCGCCAGCACCACGAGCGCATGGACGGCAGCGGCTACCCGCGCGGCCTGCGGGGTGACGAGATCCTGCCCGAAGCGCGCGTGCTGGCCGTGGCCGACGTGATCGAATCCATGGCGGCGCACCGCCCCTACCGCGCGGCGCTGGGCCTGGATGTGGCGATGGCCGAAATCGACAAGAACCGGGGCCAGCTCTACGACCCCGAGGTGGCCGACGCCATGGGCCGGCTGGTGCGGCAAAAGAACTACCAGCTGCCCGATTGACTGCCCGGTGGTGCCGCGCGTCGGGTCCGCGTAGGGCTTTGGACTCAGGGCTCGCGGGTGCCGCTGCCCTTCTTCTTGCGGTTTTCACGGGCCTGCTTCTTGGCCTCGCGCTCGGCGTCCGCCAGCGCACCGGCGGCCCGCCAGACCTCGAACTCGGCAGGCGTTTCCAGCGTGATGCGGCCCAAAATGGCGGTGCGGAAATCGGTCATCACGATCTCGGCCGTCTTTTGCAGGTTCACGCGCCCGCCGCCCAGCATGGCGCCGCGCTTTTTGCCAATGGCGGCCAGCAGGTCTTCGTCGTGCATGCTGGCCACGGTGCCGGCCGGCAGGCCCAGCTTGTAGCGTGCCTCCAGCAGGGGCGCATAGTGCGTTTGCAGGCGGCGCAGCAGCTCCAGCGCTACCAGTTCTTCGTCGTATGCATTGCGGCCAATGGCGCCGCTGGCGGCCAGGTTGTAGCCGCTTTCCACCACCACGATGCGCGGCCACAGCATGCCGGGCGTGTCCCACAGGTAAAAGTCGTCGGCCAGCGTGATGCGCTGCTCCAGCTTGGTGATGCCCGCCTCGTCGCCCGTCTTGGCCTGGCGCTTGTTGGTGAGGGTGTTGATGAGCGTGGATTTGCCTACGTTGGGCACGCCGCAGATCAGCACGCGCATGGGCTTGGCCATGCCACCCCGGTTGGGCGCCAGCAGGTGGCAGGCGTCAATCAGCTTGCGGGCGGGCGCCGGGTCTGAGGCATCCAGCCCCACGGCGCGCGTGGCGCTCTGGGCGTTGTACCAGTCCACCCACAGCGCCGTGCGCTCGGGGTCGGCCACGTCCTGCTTGTTGAGCACCTTGAGGGTTGGCTTGTGGCCCGTGAGCTCGGCCAGCAGCGGATTGGCGCTGGAGCCGGGCAGGCGCGCGTCCAGCACCTCGATCACCACGTCAATGTCCTTGATGCGTTCGGTGATGGCTTTCTTGGTCAGGTGCATGTGACCGGGGAACCACTGGATGGCCATGCGAGGGGGTACTTTCTTGTTGATTCGGTGCGGGCTGAGGGTGGCCAGGAGGCTGTCGGACTTGGAGCGTCGATAGCGAAAAGCGGCCCCAGCGAGGACAGTTTTTGCCGGGTTTGCAGCTCCATAGCCCGGCTATGGGGCAAAAAGACGGGAATAAATGGACCGCTGCGGCCGCTTTGCAGCCGACGATTTCCAAGTTCGAGAGCCTCCTAGGATAATCGCGTCCCGTTCCCCACCGTTTCACCCCTGCCATGCCCTCACCCGCCAACCGCCCCGCAAGCCCTGCCAACAAGGCCGACAAAGAGCTTTTGTTCAAGGGCGTCACCTGCGCGCTGATTGGACTGGTGGTGCTGATCGCCCCCTATGTGGCCCGCTCGCCCAGCGTGCAGGACATCATGGCGCAGTCGGCGCTGGTGGGCTGGTTTGCGCTGGTGCTGGGGGGCGGCTTCATGGTGCGCTACGCCATGCGCCGGGCGGCGTCAGCCAAGGCCCGCAACCGGTCGTGCCGGCAGACCTTCGGGGACCGGGGCCCGCCCGCGCCATTGATGCCCCCTCGGCCCGCGCCATGTTCGAGGTGCTGCAGCAGCAGGCCCGGGCCCAGGGCCTGGCGCTGCGGGCACCCCCGCCCGAGCCCACCACCTGCTGCGGGCGCGGCTGCAATGGCTGCGTGTGGGAAGGGTATCTCGATGCGGCCGAATATTGGCGCCAAGAAGCGTTGCTGCAGATCGACCCTGCCAATTTTGAGTGAAATATGCCTGCAGCGCTTGCTGCATAAGCGCTAGCAGCTATCATTTTTGAATTCTCGGTGATACGAGCGGATGCCGATGGAAATGACCGGTTGGTTGATGGCTCGCAGCCAGGCCGCTGCGAGAATGTGACCGCTTTAATGGCAGTCGCAAACCAACCGGGCTGTATTGGGTCGGCTGCTGTCGACCACAAACCGTCAACTGCGACTGGCCGCGTCTAGACTAGATGCGTTCACCGCAGCCAACATTTGGCGTGCTGTGACCGAGAAGATATTCGCGCACCCGGGAGTGCCCAGGCCGCTGGTATGCGCTCTCGCCCATGGGCAACGGCACTCAACCGGTAGCCACCAACCACAGACACCCCAGTCCGAGCCTCGACCAACAGGTCTGAACATCCCATCGCGACCCCAGCGTCACGAAAGCGCGTTGAAAAGACTTGCTCTCGAATGTCGGATTTCTTTACACATCAAGTTGCCACGGCAGGTCTTTCTCAATGGCGACAACAAGTTACAGCGGTGGCATCAAACGTGCTCCAGCGACAGGACAGGGCAGTAATCCCACTGCTTCAAACGACGAGAGAAAAGACATGAAGCAATTTTTCAAGTTCAAACGCCTCGCGCTGGCAGCCGGCCTTGCGTTCGCTGCATGCGCCTCGCACGCTGCCACCGTCAGCGTGTTCAACTTTGGCGGCTTCGCGCAGAGCGGATCGGTGACATCGACTTACTCTTCAAACATGGTCGGTTTTCAAATTGACTTTGTGGCCGACAGCGGCGCACCCCCTTCGGCCATCTGGGAATTGCCGCCGATTGGAGCCCTCGGAACACCGGTGGCTACGTTTACCAATTCGCCTCATCCCGAAGGCGCATTTACTGCGACATGGAACTTTGCCGGCAGCAACGCTTTCAACTATTCGGGCATGGACTACGGTGGCTGGAACGGAACTTTCGTTGATGAGTTGCTCATTCCAGACTTCCGGGGTGACGAGTTGGCAACGATCTTTTTTGCCGATGGCAAGAGCGTGAGCGGTTTGTTTGCCTCTGGTGCCTCAGGCGCGGCGGGAACGATCGTTTTCGATGACGCAAACTTGACTGGCGGGTCCGTGCCAGAACCAGCATCGCTGCTGCTGGTCGGTCTCGCCCTGGCCGGTGTCGGTTTCTCCAGGGCCCGGGCAGCCAAGTAATCGTATCGACCGCCAAAGCTGCATTGCCGCCGGGCTGGATTGTGAAAGTGCAGCCCGACACATCCGCTTGACGCGTTCGTCTGAAGGCGTTTGCGGTCAGGCGGCGAGATGCTGCTCCGCGCCCCGTTCTTCGCGCTGCCAGAAAGGGCATTCGCAACGGGTCGCAGCCACACCGAGAGTACTCGCGGGCACATGGGCCCATTGCCGCGCTCACGATCATCACAATGGATGCTCACCAGTGCGCCAACTCTGCACAGCCCCCGTCAAACACCATCCACCCTGAGCCGGCCCTGCCCTGAATCCGCCGCAGGGCTCAGCTCAGCCCAACCCCTGCGCCGCCATGTAGTGCTGGCGCCATTCTTCAAAGGGCAGCGCGTCGGCCGCCTCGATGGCCTTTTGTGCGGCCACTGATTCTTCGGCCATTGCGGTAAAGCGCGCGTGCTGGCCGTCGCTCCAGGGCAGGTCCAGCAGCGCATCGCGCGCCTGGGCCGACTGGTGGGTGCTGAAGCTGGTGAAGTTGTTGCCGTGCTCGCGTGCCATCTGCTCCAGCACGCGGGCCGAGGGCGTTTGCACCGGGTTGGCCAGGGTGGCGCGGGCGCTGGCCAGCGCGGCGCTGTAGTCGGTGCTGTGGTGCGAGGCATCCAGCGCGGCGGCCAGCGGCGCGCATTCTTGCAGCACCTGCGCGGCCCAGTCCACCAGCGCCACATTCTGGCCATTGCGCACCAGGCACAGGCCCGGTTCGCGGCCACGCTCGGCCGTGAGGTGCTGGTTGCGCTTGAGTTCGGTGATCTCTTGCGGCGTGTCGGGCGGGCTGTCTGACAGCAGGCAGTGCAGCAGGAACACATCCAGCAGCCGCATGGTCTCGGCGGTGATGCCCACGGGTACGAACGGGTCCAGGTCCATCAGGCGCACCTCGACATATTCGACCCCGCGCTCACGCAGCGCGTGCAGCGGGCGCTCGCCGGGCTGAATCACGCGCTTGGGGCGGATGGTGCCGTAAAACTCGTTTTCGATCTGCAGCAGGCTGGTGCCCAGCTGGTTGTAGTCGCCACCCGGGTTGCGGATGCCCACGGCCTCGTAGGCGGGATAGGGCTGCGTGAGCGCCTCGTGCAACGAGTCGGCATAGCCATCGAGGCCGTTGTAGCTGACGGCCAGCGTGGCCTGCGCGTCGCTTTGGTAGCCCAGGCGGCCCATGCGCAGCGAGGTGGCGTGAGGCAGGTAAAGCGCCTGGTCGCTCAGGCGCTGCAGCGCGTGCGGGCGCCCTTGCGCAAAGCACGGGCACAGCGCGGGCGAGGCGCCAAACAGGTACAGCAGCACAAAGGCGTGGCGCCGAAAGTTGCGGATGAGGGCGAAATACTGCTCGCTCGTCACCCCGGGCATCGACCAGTTGTAGTGGATGCCGCAAATGGTCTGCATGCGCCGGCCGTAGCGGTGGCCCAGGCCCATGCGGTAAACGCTTTTCGCGCGCCCGACGTTGGAGCTGCCGTAGCGCGCCAGCGGAATGGTTTCGTCGGTGGGAAGACGGCACGGCATGCTCGACACCCACAGCATCTCGTTGCCCTGCTCGTGCAGCGTGCGCAGCGCAAACTGGTGGATCTCGGTGAGTTCATCCAGGCACTGCTGCACGCCCCGGTGCGCACCGGTGACGAGCTCGATCTGCGACTCGCTGTAGTCGGTGGTGATGTGCGGGTGCGTGAGCGCCGAGCCCAGCGCCGCCGGGTGCGGCGTAAGGGCCAGATCGCCCGTGGGCAGCACGCGCAGGCCTTCTTTTTCGATGCCACGGCGGATGCCAGCCAGGGCATCGGGGGGGCAGGCGGTGATTTTTTGCTGCAAGGTGCTCATATCTTTGTTACCGATCTACGGGGTCGGCCCGGAACTTAGCACGGCGCAGCGCTGCCCGCCTGCGGCCGGGTCAAACCCTTGCCGCCAGCGCCTTGCCCACTTCGTTGGTGCCCTGGGCTGCGCCGCTTTGTGGTATTTGCTCGCCAGTGCGGTCGGTCACTTCGGCCAGGCGCGCGGCCAGCTGCTCGGGCACATCGGCGCCCAGGCCCAGGTGAATGCCCTGCGTGAGCGTGATGTGCGCCGCCTCGAAGGTGCCCGCGCCCGCACACAAAATGGTGCGCGTGGGTGCGCTCTCGTGCGCCAGCACCAGCATGGCGGGCACCACGGCCTCGGGTTTCAGGGCGGCCAGCACCTCCTCGGGCATCAGGCCCTCGGTCATGCGGGTGGCGGCCGTCGGGGCCAGGGCGTTCACATGGATATGGTGCTTGGCGCCCTCGCTGGCCAGCGTCTGCATCAGGCCCACCTGGGCCAGCTTGGCCGCGCCGTAGTTGGCCTGGCCAAAGTTGCCATACAGGCCGGTGGACGAGGTGGTCATGACAATGCGGCCGTATTCCTGCGCCACCATGTGCGGCCACACGGCCTTGCAGCAGTGGGCGGCGCCCATCAGGTGGACTTGAACCACCAGATTGAAGTCGTCCATGCTCATCTTGGCAAAGCTCTTGTCACGCAGAATGCCGGCGTTGTTCACCAGAATGTCCACCCTGCCCCAGGCGTCGATGGCCTGTTGCACCATGGCTTCGACCGCCGCAAAGTCGGTGACCGAGGCGCCATTGGCCAGCGCCTCGCCACCGGCAGCGCGGATTTCATCGACCACCGCCTGCGCCGGGCTGACCGAGCCGCCCTCGCCGTGCACGCCGCTGCCCAGGTCATTGACCAGCACCTTGGCGCCGCGCGCCGCCAGTGCCAGCGCATGCTGGCGGCCCAGGCCGCCGCCGGCGCCCGTCACGATGGCCACGCGGCCGTTGAAATTGATCGCCATGCTGTTGCTCTCCTGTCGTCTGGGGGATAAAGAATCTGCGCAGGCTCTGCTACCGTGCACGCTGCGCCATTGCCCTGCACTTTAAGGCACGCCACGCCCGATTGCAGTAGCGGGTGCGACTGCCCAACGCTTTGAAGGATTTCCATGCAACCCGCAGCCCCAGGCCTTCCCGAAACTCCCCGCGCGGCCGCCACCGTGGTGCTGCTGCGCGACAGCACCGCTGGCCCCGAGGTGCTGCTGCTGCGCCGCAACGCCCAGGCATCCAACATGGCGGGGGTGTATGTGTTTCCCGGCGGCAAGCTCGATGCCGACGACGCCACCCTGGACGCTGACACCCACCTCGACCAGCCCCACGCCACCCTGCATGCAAACTTGAACGAACCCGACACCCACAGCGCCACCGCTGCCGGCCTGTATGTGGCCGCGCTGCGCGAAGCGCTGGAGGAATGCGGCCTGCTGCTGGCCGAGCCCGTGGGCGGCACCTCGGCGGTGAATGCCACCCGCGCCCGCGCCATGCTGCGCGAAGGCCAGCCGTTTGCGCAGGTGCTGGGCGCACTACAGCTGCGCCTGCAAACCCGCCAGCTCGCGCCCTGGTCGCGCTGGGTGACGCCGCTGGCGCCTACCATGGGCACCCGCCGCTTTGACACGCGCTTTTTTGTCGCCCAGGCGCCCGCCGACCAGACCGCGCTGCACGACAACGAAGAAACCACCGACAGCGTGTGGCTGGCGCCGCGCGCGGCACTAGAGCAATACCGCGATGGCCGCATCGACCTGGCGCCGCCGCAAATCATGAGCCTGGCCCATCTGGCGCGCCACGCCAGCGTGGCCAGCGTGCTGGATGCCGCGCGCCGCCAGCCACCGCCCCTCATCCTGCCCGAGCCGTTTGACCACGACGGCGTGCGCGTGCTCTGCTACCCCGGCGACGCCATGCACCCGGTGCGCGAGCGCGCCCTGCCCGGCCCCACGCGACTGCACTACCACGCGCGCCGCTTCACCCCCGAAGACGGGTTTGAGGCGCTGTTTCGCTGACCCGCGACAATTCATGGGCAGCACAGCGGTGGCATGGCCGTGCTGCACACCGGTGGTGGCCCTTGGCCATTGCTACTGAACTTATAGCTGCTTGCGCTTGTGCAGCAAGCGCTACAGCCCGTTTTTACTATAAAAGGATTTCCATGAAAGCAACTTGGAACGGCGTGGTGGTTGCCGAGAGCGACGACACCGTGCTGATGGACGGCAACCACTACTTTCCCGAAAGTGCGCTCAAACGCGAGTTCGTTACCTTCAGCAACCACAAGACCATGTGCCCTCGCAAAGGCCAGGCCACCTATCTGTCGCTGCTGGTCCAGGGCGAGCTCAACCCCGATGCCGCCTGGACCTATGCCGACCCCAAGCCTGAGGCCGAAGAGATCCGTGGCCGCATTGCGTTCTGGAAAGGCGTCAAGGTAGCCGCCTGACGCACCCTGACGGCGCATGGAAGCCGCACCCAGCCCCCTCGGGTTATCCCTGCCCGCACTGGACAATCATGTGGATAACTTTTGACAAGCCCTGTATGGCAACGCCAAGTGCTTGATTTGTAAAGGAATCCCCTGCACCGCCTGTTTTTTAGGCAGCACAGGCCCCAGGGGCACCGGCTTATCCCAGCCCACACGGGACAATGCTGTGGATAACTTTTGACAAGCCCTGTATGGCCGCGCCAAGTCTTTGATTGGTAAAGGAATCCGTCGCATTGCCTACTTTTTAAGCATGCGCCCGGTGAAAAGCAGTTTGCGTAAAGCACTCATTTTTTAATAGCTATTAGCGCTTTACCCATAAGCGCCAGAGCCACTTTTTATTCAAAAATGTCCTCCGAAGCCCGTGCACACAGCCCTGCCGCCGCGCGCAACAGTGGCCCCATCCTGGAAGTGCTGCAGACCTTGCTGCCCCAGCAGGGCGCCGCGCTGGAGATTGCCAGCGGCACGGGCCAGCATGCGGCCTGCTTTGCGGCGGCCTTGCCCGGCTGGACCTGGCAGCCCACGGATGCGCAGCCAGCGGGCTTCGCCTCGATCACCGCGTGGAGCGCCAACGCAGGCGCCAGCAACGTGCACGCACCGCTGCTGCTGAACGTGCTGTCCGACCGCTGGCCCAGCACGGGCCCTGCGTTCGATGCACCCTTTGACCTCATTTATTGCGCCAACATGCTGCACATTGCGCCCTGGGCCTGCTGCGCCGGTCTGATGCAGGGCGCCGCCCGCCACCTGGCGCCCACGGGGCACCTGGTGACCTACGGCCCCTACCTCGAAATCAATGTGCCCACATCCCCCGGCAACCTGGCGTTTGATGCCAGCCTGCGCGCGCAGAACCCGGCCTGGGGCATTCGTGCACTCAGCGATGTGGCGCGGCAAGCGCAGCACGCCGGCCTGCGTCTGGCCGCGCGCCACGCGCTGCCCGCCAACAACCCTGCCTCTTATACACATCCGACGCTG
>ERZ1023696.253-NODE-253-length-10470-cov-5.399014_pt1 | contig 10470 bp, 9 predicted proteins | sample MGYA00520859_ERZ1023696 | MGnify/ENA primary metagenome ERZ1023696 (study PRJEB33180, sample SAMEA4046002) | wastewater metagenome | place: Denmark | collected 2016-03-13 | study: EMG produced TPA metagenomics assembly of the PRJEB13832 data set (Local surveillance...
TGTGGATCCGGCATTCGTGGGTTCAATTCCCATCGGTCGCCCTCTTTATTGGGCTATCGCCAAGCGGTAAGGCAACAGACTTTGACTCTGTCATTCGTTGGTTCGAATCCAGCTAGCCCAGTTTTTTAAATAGCAACATTTCGGCGGTATAGCCAAGTGGTAAGGCACAGGTCTGCAAAACCTCTATCACCGGTTCAAATCCGGTTACCGCCTTTCCGATAGGTGATCTATCGTAATTAATTTTTTATCATGCCGGCGTGGCGGAATTGGCAGACGCGCTGGACTCAAAATCCAGTGCCCGCGAGGGCGTGCCGGTTCGACCCCGGCCGCCGGTATCTCAAAAAAAAGGCTCCTGACGATGACATCATCGTTGGGAGCCTTTTTTTGCATAGCGAATCTCAGTTTGGGTTATAATATAATCAGTGAATTTATATGCGAAAGTGGGCAGAGTAATGGGTATCATTATCAGGAAATACAGCGACACTGATTTGGGGGCAATGACCAAAATTTGGAATCATATCGTCAAGGAAGGCCAGTACTTCCCCCAAGAAAATAATTTATCAGACAAGGAAGCAGCAGCCTTTTTCGCAGATCAGACGTTTTCCGGCGTAGCGGAAGTAGATGGTGTGATAGTTGGTTTGTATATTCTTCATCCTAACAATATTGGACGTTGCGGTCACATTGCGAATGCTTCTTATGCTGTCAAAACTAATCAAAGAGGGAAACACATCGGCGAAAACCTTGTGATGCATTCGCTGGAGATGGCAATAGAGTCAGGATTCCGTATCATGCAGTTCAATGCTGTAGTCGCCAACAATAAAGGGGCAATCAGTCTTTATAAAAAGCTGGGTTTCAAAGAATTGGGGACTATTCCGGGTGGTTTTAAAATGGATGATGGCACCTTTGTGGATATCATTCCGTTTTATTTGGAACTGAGTTGATTCATTAGTTGTATACGTTCAATGAGAGAAAGGATGATTGAATTATGAATATATCTGAAGCAGTAAAAATTACTGGGCTCACAGCTGCAACGCTGCGTTATTATGAAAGCGAAGGGCTGATTCCTCCCGTGAACCGAAAAAATGGTGGAGTCCGTGATTACCAAAAAGACGATCTTGGTTGGATCGATTTCATTAAATGCATGCGCAGTGCCGGGATGTCGGTCGAGTCTCTGATCGAATATACGACCTTGTTCAGAAATGGTACGGAGTCGGACGAAGCGCGCAAAAACATTCTGATTAGGGAAAGAGATCAACTGCTTGTCAAACAAAAGGAAATTAATGAGACAATCGAAAGATTGAATCATAAAATTCAGAGTTTTGGGAGTAAATTGAAAGAGTCCGAAAAGAGCCTGCCCCATTAAGTTGATTGTTACGGTGGTTGTAGACCCGGTAACAGAAAAGATTGATTTCCGATAAATGAAAACCATCCAAGCGGGCAGTTCGTTGCCCGCTTGGATGGTTTTCTCATTATGCCAGCAAAATCAGCCTACATCAATGTACCCAGAGCGCGAACTGATCACGGTGATGTCCTCATCGACTTTTTTGATTAGCTATGATCCTGCTCGTAGTGTTCTATTTTCTTGTTCAGTTTTTCCAGTGTTTTTCCTAGTTCGTTGTAACGTTCTTCCATTTTTTTCTGTTCTTCTATCAGGATTTCCTTCCTGGCAACGACGGTATCTTTTCCCTGATCGAACAAAGTGGTGTATTCGATCAAGGATTCGATCGACAAACCGGCATTGCGCATGCACTTGATGAAATCGATCCAACCAAGATCGGATTCTTTATATAACCGGACACCACCGTTTCCTCTTGTAACCGGAGGGATCAAACCAATCCGTTCGTAATAGCGCAGGGTTACAGCTGTTAGTCCTGATTTTTCTGCTGCTTCTGAAATATTCATTTTTCTCACCTCTGCTTAGCATAATTTAATTTATAGGCCAAGCTTACAACTTAAAGTTAAGGTTAAGTCAAGAAAAATTTTCAGATGGATAAAAAGTAAATGGTTCTCAGCTCCGGTGAAGAGCTGCACACCGGAGTACGAGGGTAACTTTTAGCCGCAACTCCGGCGAAGGTCTCCTCATCGGAGATGGCAACTCAGAATATTAGCTGAACTTCGGCGAAGCCGCTGTTCACCGGAGCTGGCGCAACAGCAGCGTCCGCCGTGCTGCACGCACCCGGAAAAGGACAAAGAAAACACGCACAGCCTATACCGGTGTGCGTGTTTTGGCATTCATAGAGTTTTTAAGCAGTTTGGGTTTCCATAGAGGCTGATTTTTCGTCGATCTTGAAATCTTGCTTCCGCAACTGTTTCCGTTTGATCGCGTAGAAAACGATGATCAGCAGATTGAAGGCAACTAGGATCCCCAGCAGGATGAATAGATCCATGGAGATGCTGCCGCCGATGCCGAACAGCTGGCGGTAGGCATCGATCGAATACGTCATCGGCAGGTAGGGATGGATCGCCTCGAAGAAGCTGTTGGACAGCTGAATCGGATAAGTGCCGCCGGATCCTGATAGCTGCAGGATGAGGAAAATCAGCATCAGGAAGGAGCCGACTTTATCAAACAACAGATTGAAGAGCATGACGATCGATACCGAGACGAACGCAGTCAAAAGGGTGACCAACAGCGTTTTATCGATCGACGACGGCGCCAAACCGTTCACCTTCACCAGTAGTGTGACCATGATGAGGGATTGGCAGATGCCGACAGCAGAAAGGACTGAGATTTTGCTGGCCCACCAACTGCGGCCATTTTTCGGATAATTTCGAGGAGTGAAGATATCGTACATCAAGTTCAGACTGATGGCACCCACGAAGAGGGCAACGGACATCATATAGGGTGCCATCGCAGTGCCGTTGTTGGCGACCGGAGCCGTTTCGATCTGGTTCGTGATGACCGGTTCAGCCATCATGGCATAGGTGCTTTCCGTGGCATCGACTTCATTCAGCGCAGCGCTGCCTTCCGACAGTTTGGCGCCGAGTTCATTCGTACCGCTGAGCAAACTGATCAGGCCGGTATTCAGCTGGCTTGATCCATCCGCCAATTGGCCGGAGCCGTCACTGATTTTTTCAGCGCCGGCTGCAAGTTGACTGATACCATCGGTCAGTAGACTGCCTTTTTCGACAAGCTCCGTCGTACCGTTGGCAAGTGCCTCTGTTCCGTCCTTGAGTTTTTCAGCGCCTGCTGCCAGGGGGCCGGTCTGCTCATTCAGAGTCTGCAAGCCTGCACTTACTTGGGTATTGCCTTCGCTCAGGCTCTTTCCACCTTGAGCCAATTGTTCGGAACCGTTGCTGAGTTGGGACAGGCCGTCAGCAAGTTGTTGGGAGCCGCTTTGAGCGCTTCCGATGGCAGCCTGGAGCGATTTGCCACCGTTGAGCAGGGCTTGGGTGGTGGCACCAATCTGGCCATATCCGGAAACGAGGGTTGTCGCACCGCCGTAAACAGTGGCATAGCCTGCCGACAGACCACTGATGCTGTTTTGGAGTGCGGTCACTTGTTGCGTGATCGCTGAGGCATCAATACCGTTCAAACTGGAAAGCGCGGAGAGGTCATTTGTGATTGTCTGTATGGAACTGGATTGTTCATTCGCAAGGATCGCCATTTGCGCTGAGATAGCTTGGTTGACAGCCGCTTCCTGATCGGCTGTCAATTCGGTTCCGCTTTGGGTGATTGCAGCCATGATTGCAGCTGTATTGCTGGCGGGATCCGCGGCAGCAATGATGGTGCTCAATTCTGATTGGGACGACGAAAGGGTGGTGCTGAGACTATTCAGCTGGGACAATACGGCAGTCAAGTCTCCTGATAGTGCAGATTGCTGCAGCTGACTGTCGAGTGTTTCGATGCCGATTTTTATTTGGTCGAGTCCGCCCTGCAGTGCAGCAAGTTTAGCTTGCTGTTCAGCACTCGTGAGATTCGTGTTCAGTGCGGTCAAGCCATCAGTCAAGGCTGCGCTGCCAGCAGCCAATTGGTTCATGCCATTATTCAAATTGTTCATGCCTGTCGATAGTGTAAGGCTGTTTGTGGCCAAGCTGGAAAGACCATTGCTTAGCGATGTGCTGCCGGCAGCCGCAGAAACCGCGCCGTCAGTCAGTCGGCTGACACCGGCTTCCAGATCCGGCATTGCGGCAGTCAAGGTACCCACGCCTTCGTTCAATGCCAAGGCGCCCGCATCCAGTTGGCCGACACCATCGAGATAGGTCTGTAGGCCGACAGCTAACGTATCGACACCATCTCTGAAAGTGAGGGAACTGTCCGCAAGCACGTGGAGATTTTCGCTCAAACTTTCGTTGCCTTGCTTAATCTGGGTGGTGCCGTCACTGAGCTGTGCGCTACCATCCGCTGCCGTTTGCATGCCGTCTGCGACCGTCTGAAGTTTATCAAAGATGGTTTCCGCGTAGATGGCCGTCACCTCATCTGAGATGGTATCCTTGATTTCTTTGGCGGCAGAAGCCGTCAGTTTTGAAGCGATATAGCTTCTGCCTGCACTGGTCCGATAAGTTAATTCCATTTGTTTCGGCGATTCATCCAACAAGGTAGTCGCATTTTTAGAAAAATCATCCGGGATAGTGAGTACCATGTAGTAGCTGCCGTCAGCCAGTCCGGCTTCCGCTTCTTCCTGAGAGACGAAATCGAAATCCAAGGAATCGGATTCCTCTAAGCCGGCGACAAGCGAGTCGCCCACAGCCAATGTTTCTTCATTATAATTGACTGCCTTATCCTGGTTCACGACAGCGACCGGCAGTTCGGCCAGTTTACCGTAAGGATCCCACATGGAACTGAGGAAGAGTACGGTGTAAAGGGAAGGGATTAGGCTGATCCCGAACAGGATGATTAATATTTTTTTCGATTTTAAAACAGATTTCCATTCTTGTTTCAACAAGATCGTGCACTTCCTTCATTTAAATTTCTGCAGACAGGACGATGGCTTCCCAATCTACGTTTTCGACCCTGTCCGATCCTTCGACCAAGAGGGAATCAAGTGTGTATTTCTGCAAGCGAGCTTTGAATTGCTGCTCTGCATCGAAGAATACTGAGAGGACTTCCTTCTTTTTGTTCTTGATTTTATCCGCTCGCAAGAACACCTTTTCGGCCAGATTGGTGGGGCGGACAAAGCTGTGGGGTCCTTCGATTGCTTCATAGATATGCAGCATTGTGATTTCTTCCGGCATCCGGTTCAATCGGAATCCGCCATCTTTGCCTGACTCTGAATCGACTAAGCCTGAAACGACAAGGGAGCGCATCACTTTCTTGAGATAGGAATCGGAAACTGACAGACGCCTGCTTAGGATAGCGCTCTTGATCGGGCGTCTATCGATTTGAGTCGCTAACATGATCAGTATGCAAATGGCTTGTTCCACGCCGCTTTTCATTTTCATCATTTTCGCCTTCTTTCGTAGATGTATTTTATCCATGGATTTATTTTATCGCTCAATAAAGAATTGTTCAAGAAAAAGTTTATGATTGTGATGCAAAAAAATAACCGAGCAAGCCAAAAAGGCGGTTTGCTCGGTCTTTTCCTTAATTATCAGAATATTTCAATTTTGCGTTTGGAAGGTATAGTAGGTTCTTTCTTCGGAAGCACCAAGTTCAAAACGCCTTCTGTCAGAGTAGCGGTTATGTCTTCTTCGTTGATACCTTTCAGATAAATTTCCCTGTGGACGGAACCCGAAGAACGTTCTTGGCGGATGATTTGGCCTTTTTCATCTTTGTCGACTTTTTCCGATTTGCGTGTGGCTGAAATGGAGAGAATGTCGTTTTCATAATCCACAGTGATATCCTCTTTGGCATAGCCTGGCAGATCGGCGGTCACTTGGTAGTTATCCTCGGTTTCGTGGACATCCATTTTTATTTCCTGGAAGAAACGATTTTGGAACAGCGATCCGGTGTCCGACAGCAAGTCGAAGAAACTGTTGCTTCTGCGTAACTCATTTGACATTTGAAAAATCCCCTTTCGTTTTTTTGAACATTTCTTTCATCATCAGTATAAACCTTCAGACATCAGAACTCCACAATTTTGAATGCGGTTCCATTTTATGCACCTGAAGCAAAAGCTGATTCCAAAAGGTTTCTATGGTAAACTGTTAGAGGAGTTTTGAGACAGTAAGCGCCTGACGCCGTATGAACGCGCGAGCCGAGAAAGGGTAGTATATCATGAAAAAAATTGAAGCGGGCAGTCTCTATCTGAAAAAGCATCGGACCCTTTTCCAGTGTCCAATCTGCAAAGCGGACTTTGAAAAGGTGGATGGGCATAGTATTATTTGCGCGAATGGACATCACTTTGATGTTTCCAAAAAGGGGACCCTGCATCTGCTGATGAAGGGCGGCCAGAACGAATACGGCAAGGAAATGCTGTCGAGCCGGAAAAATTTGGCGGACACCGGTTTCTTTTTCCCATTGTTGGATGCCGTATATGCCCATATCGACAAGCCGGAGTCGGCGACGGTTCTGGATGTCGGTTGCGGGGAAGGATCGCATCTGCATTATTTGACCGAAAAAGGCTTGAAGGGGACAAAAATAGGCTTTGATATTTCGAAGGATGCGATCCAGTTGGCGGCCAGCAACTTTTTCCCGGATGCTTTCTGGTGTGTGGCCGATCTGGCGCATTCACCTTTTGCAGAGAGTGCTTTTGATGTCATCTTGAACATCTTCTCACCATCGCAGTACCAGGAATTTGACCGTGTTTTGAAACCAGGCGGCAAGGTCATCAAAGTTGTGCCGAATGCACAGTATCTGATCGAATTGCGGGAGCAGTTGTATGCCCTGGATACGACAAAAAGAGAGTACGACAATCAACAAGTGGTGGATCGATTCTACGAAATCTATCCGGATGCAATCAGCGAAGAAGTAGCTTATAGTGTGGCTCTTGATGCGCAAAGCTATGGCTGGCTGATGGAGATGACGCCTTTGTCATGGGGTGCTTCTGAAACGGCGTTGGCAAATGCGGCGGCAAATCCTTTGAAGTCCGTCACAGTGGCAGTCACACTTTTGGTCGCCAGCAAGTCAATCTGATTTATGTACAACCGGACTATGACCTCAATTTTCAGAAAAATGTTGACACAGCGGTGTGATATGCTATAATACGTATATCATTTTGTAGCCATTATTATCGTTTTGTTTCACAAAATGACCTTGACCAACGTATCGCATTCGCCGTGCCTGACACCGAAACGATACGTTTTTTTTGTGCGTATTTTCGCAATCTTTTTCGGAGGTCGACAAGGACACCGAACGGTACACAAAATACTGATTGTCAGGAGTATAGGAAATGGATTTTGCAGCATTAAAGGCTGAAATAATAGAAGAAAGCAAAAAACTCGGAATCGATAAAGTTGGTTTCACGACTGCCGAACCTTTTGAATATATGTTGGAAAGTCTGAAGGAGCAGCATGCGAAGGGCCACACTGTCGGTTTTGAGCACCCGGTTCTGGAGGAACGGATCTATCCGGACCGGATATTCGATAACCCGCAAGCAATCCTTTCGATTGCGCTGGCTTATCCGAGCAAAATGACCGAAAAGGCTGAGCGGGTGCGCGGAGAACGCCGCGGCAATTTCTCGCGCGCTTCCTGGGGGACTGACTACCATGTCATCCTCCGCGAAAGGATGGACCGATTGATTGCTTTTATCCAGGAAAAGATGCCGGATGCCCGCTTCAAGCCGATGGTGGACACGGGCGAGCTGATCGATACAGTGGTGGCGCAACGGGCTGGATTGGGCTTCATCGGCCGTAACGGGCTGTTGATCACGCGCGAATTCGGGTCCTATGTCTACTTGGGGGAAATCATCACCGACATTCCTTTCCCAGCGGATGAGCCGGGTGTCTTCGGTTGCGGGGAATGCACGCGCTGTGTGGACTTCTGTCCGACCGGAGCGATCCTCGGTAATGGCCAACTGAACCCGAACATTTGCCTTTCCTACCAGACGCAGACAAAAGGGTACATGCCGGAAGAATACCGCCAAAAAATTGGCCATGTCATTTACGGATGTGATATCTGCCAGCAAGTCTGCCCGTATAACCGCGGTATGGATCATCATTTACATCCCGAAATGGAGCCTGAACCAGCAAGCGTTACGCCTGTGTTGCAACCGATGTTGACGATCTCGAATCGGGAATTCAAGGAGCAGTTCGGTCATCTGGCAGGCTCATGGCGCGGCAAAAAACCGCTGCAGCGCAACGCCGTCATCGCCTTGGCGAATTACCGCGACCGGACGGCGATTCCGGAACTGCTGCGGATGATCGAGCAAGATCCCCGTCCAGTGCTGCGCGGAACGGCTGCTTGGGCTATCGCGGAGATTGTGCGCGAGCCTAATCCGGAAATGTTGGCTTTTTTCTCCGAACGGCTTATAATCGAAACGGATGAAGAAACCAAAGCTGAAATGGAGAAAGCGTATCTGAAAATGCTTGAAATCCAGAAAACAGATTAATCTAACAGAATAAAGGAGTCTCATTTATGACCAACCATATCGTACTATTTGAACCGCAGATCCCTGCGAATACAGGCAATATCGCGCGCACTTGCGCTGCAACCAACACTACTTTGCATCTGATCGAACCGTTGGGCTTTTCGACCGATGATAAGCAGCTGAAACGTGCCGGGCTTGATTATTGGCATGACGTGAACATCATCCATCATGCGGATCTGGCGGCTTTCCTCGACTATTTGGGCGATCGCCAGCTCTATCTGATCACCAAGTTCGCCGACCGCATCTACAGCGAGGCCGACTTCACGAAGGACGAGGACACCTTCTTCATCTTCGGCAAAGAGACGACGGGCCTACCTGAATCTTTCATGCAGGAAAACGCTGAAAAATGCCTGCGTATTCCGATGAACGATGAGCATGTGCGCTCCCTGAACCTGTCGAACACAGCCTGCATGGTGGTCTACGAGGCGTTGCGTCAGCAAGGATTCCCGAATCTGGAATTGACTCACACGTATGAGAACGATAAATTGAAGGGCTAAAGCCTCACCCAGTTGATAATTTCACAAAAAGAATGGCCAAAAGCGAAAAAGCTTCGGCCGTTCTTTTTTTATTTCCAGTGACTAGGTATAATGGATGTAACGTAAAATTGAAAAGGGGATGGAATAATGGATAAAGCTGCATTATTGGCCTTACAGAATGGATCGGATGTCCGCGGGATTGCGATTTCGACGGAAAAACATGAAGCGACGCTTACGGCGGACAAAGTGACGCGTATCGGATACGGTTTCGTGGAGTGGTTGCAAAAAGATAAAAATATCAATCTGAACAGCGAAAAGAAAGTCAAAATTGCGATCGGACAGGATAGCCGCTTATCCGGAGGAGACATCAAAACTGCACTGATGGCTGGGATGGCGCCTTTTGCCATCGAAATCGTCGATGTGGGCCTTTCCACTACACCGGCGATGTTCATGTCGACGCAGTACAAAGATTACGCGACGGATGCAGCGATCATGATCACCGCCAGCCATCTTCCTTTTGAATACAATGGACTGAAATTCTTCACTAAAACAGGTGGAGCGGAGCACGAGGACATCGAGGCAATTTTGGAATACGCCTACGAAATACCGGAAGCATTCGCTGAAGAAGAACAAACCGCAGTTGTGACCGAGATTGATCTGCTTTCGACTTATGCAGCCGATCTCCAGAAAAAAATCCGCAAAGGCATCGCTTCAGCGGAAAATCCTGAGAAACCATTGACTGGACGCCACATCATCGTGGACGCCGGCAACGGAGCGGGCGGATTCTTTGTGGAACGGGTGCTGCAGCCTTTGGGGGCCAACACTTCCGGTAGCCAATTCCTGGATCCGGACGGCACTTTCCCGAACCACGTCCCGAATCCGGACAATAAAGCGGCAATGAAGAGCATCCAGGATGCGGTGATCGCAAACAAGGCCGATCTTGGGATCATCTTCGACACGGATGTGGACCGTTCCGCGATCGTCGACAGCGACGGAAAAGCGTTCAACCGCAACAATCTGATTGCGTTGATTTCGGCGGTGTTGTTGAATGCAGAGCCAGGCGCCACCATCGTCACGAATTCGGCGACATCCGCTCACTTGGAGACGTTCATCACGGGCCTTGGCGGGGTCCAGGACCGTTATCTGACCGGCTACCGGAATGTCATCAATCGCGGCATCGAATTGAATGAAGCGGGCACCAATGCAGTGTTGGCGATTGAAACGAGCGGACATGCGGCGCTGAAAGAAAATTATTTCCTGGATGACGGTGCCTACCTGATCGCAAAGCTGCTGATCGCAGATGCGCAGTTGTCAACGGAAGGAAAACGCTTGGGCGATTTGATCGCGACACTGGGTCAACCGGCGGAAACGATGGAGTATCGCTTTACGATCATCGAAGAACCGATTTTTGAAGTGGGTAATGCCATCATCAAGGATTTTGCGGCTTTCATCGCTGCGACCGAGGACATGGCATTGGTTGCAGATCATCTTGAGGGCGTGCGCGTGAATCTGAGTGGCCAGTACGGGGA
>ERZ1023696.255-NODE-255-length-10351-cov-7.685055_pt1 | contig 10351 bp, 10 predicted proteins | sample MGYA00520859_ERZ1023696 | MGnify/ENA primary metagenome ERZ1023696 (study PRJEB33180, sample SAMEA4046002) | wastewater metagenome | place: Denmark | collected 2016-03-13 | study: EMG produced TPA metagenomics assembly of the PRJEB13832 data set (Local...
CCCCTTGGTCGCGTCAAACTTTGAACGTTTTTGACCTGTAGCCCTTGCAAATAAAGCGCTATCAGCTATCTAATTAACAGCAAAACGGGCCCGGCAGGCGACGAAATGCAGAGCCTCTGGCGCCAGAATATTGAGAAACCCCGCTTCCCCCTACCGCTCCTTTGCCCATGACCGCTGACATCCACACCTACGAACCCCGCCTGGGGCACGGCCTGCCGCACGATCCGTTCAATGCCATCGTGGGCCCCCGCCCCATCGGCTGGATCTCCACCCAAAGCGCCACGGGCGCGCTGAACCTGGCGCCCTACAGCTTCTTCACCGCGTTCAACTACGTGCCGCCCATCGTGGGCTTTGCCAGCATTGGCGCCAAGGACACGCTGCGCAACATCGAGGCCACCGGCGAGTTTGTGTGGAATTTGGCCACTCACGATCTGGCCGACGCCATGAACCAGAGCTGCGCCGCCGTGCCCCCCGAAGTCAGCGAGTTTGAGCTGGCGGGCCTCACCCCCCTGGCCTCCGAGAAAGTGCGCCCACCCCGCGTGGCCGAAAGCCCTGTCACGTTTGAATGCCGCAGCACGCAGATCGTGCAGCTGCAGGGCATCGACGGTGAAAAGGTGCCCACCTGGCTGGTGCTGGGCGAAGTGGTGGCCGTGCACATCGCCAAGGCGCTGCTGAAAGACGGCGTGTACGACACGGCAGGCGCCGGCCACATCCTGCGCGGGGGCGGCCCGGCCGACTATTTCACGGTGGGGCCAGAGCAACTGTTCCGCATGCACCGGCCCGCCTGAGAAGGGGTGAACGCCGCAGCGCCGGGGCCGGCCCAATACCCCACAGTGGACGGCCCTGCTCCCCAGCGGGCACACTCGATTCCCTCATGGTTCTGAATCTGGTGTTTTGATGCTGCATTTTCTGATGTTCGCCGGCGGGCTGGCCGCGCTGGTGGTGGGGGCCGACCTGCTGGTGCGGGGCGCTTCGCGACTGGCCCTGTCGTTTGGCATTTCGCCGCTGGTGGTGGGGCTGACCATCGTGGCCTTTGGCACCAGCGCCCCCGAGATGGCGGTGTCGACCGGGGCCGTGCTCAATGGCCAGACCGGCCTGGCCATGGGCAATGTGGTGGGCAGCAACATCTTCAACGTGCTGTTCATCCTGGGCCTGAGCGCCCTCATCGCCCCGCTGGTGGTGCATGTGCAGATCATCCGGCAGGAGGTTCCCATCCTCATGGGGGCCTCGCTGTTGCTGCTGGTGCTCGGGCTCGATGGCCACATCAGCCTGACCGACGGCGCGCTGCTGTTTGGACTGCTGTTGGCCTACACCGTGTTTCTGGTCGTGCAGTCGCGCCGTGAAACACAGGCCGCCCAGGCCGAGTTCGAGGCCGAAATCCACGCCCCCGCTGCCGGCGCCTGGGATGCCCGCCTGCCGGTGCAGATCGCGCTCATCGTCGCCGGGCTCGCGCTGCTGGTGCTGGGCTCGGACTGGCTGGTGGGCGCGGCCGTGGTGTTTGCCAAGGCGCTGGGCGTGAGCGACCTGGTGATCGGCCTGACCATCGTGGCAGCGGGCACCTCCATGCCCGAGGTGGCCACCTCGGTGGCCGCCGCCCTCAAGGGCGAGCGCGACATCGCCGTGGGCAACGTGGTGGGCAGCAGCACCTTCAACATTCTGGGCTGCCTGGGGCTGGCCGGGCTGGTAGCGGGCAGCGAAGGCCTGAGCGTGGCGCCCTCGCTGATGGCCTTCGACATCTGGGTGATGCTGGCCGTGGCGCTGGCCTGCCTGCCCATCTTCCTGTCGGGCCGCGAGATCGCCCGCTGGGAAGGCGCCGTGTTCCTGGGCTACTACGCGGCCTACGTGTCCTACCTCATCCTGGCCGCGCAGCAGCACGACGCGCTGCACACCTACTCGGCCGTGATGCTGGGCTTTGTGATCCCGCTCACGGTCGTCACCTTGGTGGTGTCGCTCATCCGGCCCTCCCGGGGCGTGCAGTAAACCCACGCCGCCCTGCCTCCAGGCGCCTGTTGCCGGGCATGCGGCTGCACCCCTGGCACGGGAAATTCCAGACTCACCAGCCAGGCGCCCGGGGCCATTTCGGCGCAGCCTTTGGCCCAGGCACGGGCCATGCTTTCGGGGCGCTGGAACAGGTAGACGAGCTGGTAGCCGCTCCAGTCGGCGCGCCACAGGTCGCCCTGCGCAACCCGCGCCCAAGGGCAGCGGCGGGCGCACAGCCAGCGCAGGGGGCGGCTCCATTCCAGCCCCTCCAGCCGGGCTAGGGGGTAGGCCTGGCGCAGTGCGATCAGGCCGTCACCCAGGCCGCAGCCCGCATCGAGCACGCGCGCGCCGGGCTCCAGGGGGGCTGCGTCGGGAAGGTCGTTCAGCGCATCAGGCGGGGTGGGGAACAGCGGGGCATCGCGCCAGGCGTTCAGGGGATACACCAGCAGCAGCAGGGCCAGCGGCACCAGCCAGGCCCAGGCGGGCAGGCCCGCCGCACCCGTGAGGGCCAGCGACAGCGGAAATCCCGCCGCAATCAGCCCACGCTGCCACCAGGTGCCGCCCAACACGCTGGCAGCCGTGCCCAGGCCACAGGCCAGCACCAGCGCCCATGCCGCGGGCAGGTGCGCGCGCTGCAGGGCCACAAACGCCAGCCACGCCGCCGCCCAGGCCAAGAGCGCCGGCAAGGGCCATGGCAAAAAGCGGCGAACCATGTGGGGCACGGGCCCTGCGTAGCGCCGGTCAGGCGTTGCCGCGCAGCCGGTCGATCAGTCCGTTCAGGGCTTCCAGCGAACCGAACTGGATGGACAGCTCGCCCATGTCTTCCATGCGGCCATTGCGTTTGACGCGCTTTTTCACACGCACCTCCACCTCGGCCATGAGCAGGTCCGAGAGTTCTTCTTCCACCCGCTTGAGGTCGCGCGATTTTTCCTTTTTGGGCCGCGTGGCCACCAGGTTGAACTCGGCACCGATCTTTTTGACCAGGGCCTCGGCCTCGCGCACCGAGAGTTTTCGGGCGGCGATCTGGTTGCCGGCGGTGATCTGCGCAGCGCGGTCCAGCGCCAGCAGCGCACGCGCGTGGCCCATGTCGATGTCGCCCGCCATCAGCATGGTCTGCACCGGCTCGGCCAGGTTCAAGAGGCGCAGCAGGTTGCTGGCGGCGCTGCGCGAGCGGCCCACGGCCTGCGCGGCCTGCTCGTGCGTGAGGCCGAACTCTTTCACCAGCCGCTGCAGGCCCTGGGCTTCTTCCAGCGGATTCAGGTCTTCGCGCTGGATGTTCTCGATGAGCGCCATGGCGGCGGCGGCCTCGTTGGGCACGTCGCGCACCAGCACGGGCACGCTGTCCAGCCCCGCCAGGCGCGCCGCACGAAAGCGCCGCTCGCCCGCAATGATTTCGTACCGGCCCGCGTTGTCGCCCTCAACGAGGCGGCGCACCAGAATCGGCTGCATGATGCCCTGGGCCTTGATGGATTCGGCCAGCTCGTACAGCGCGCCCTCGTCCATGCGGGTGCGCGGCTGGTACATGCCGGGCACCATGTCATCCAGGCGCAGGCTGCTGGGCAGCCCCGCATCGGCGGCCTGCGCCTTTTCAGCCGCCTCGGCCACCTTGGGGCCCAGCAATGCTTCGAGTCCGCGGCCGAGGCCCTTGGGTTTTTTGGTGACCATGTTCGTCAATCTTTCAAAAGGGTGTGCAGCAGGTGGTGGCCCTCGGGCCAGTCTGCCAGGCCGGATTCGGCATTGATGTGGCCGCGTGCGCCGCCGTCGACAAAGCGTGCGCCCCAGGCCTCGCCCAGGCCTTCGGCGCGCTCATAACTGCAATACGGGTCGTTGCGGCTGCCCACCAGCACGGAAGGAAACGGCAGCGGCTGGCGCGCAATGGGCGCCCAGCCGTGGATTTGCGCGGCCAGATCGGGGCGCTCCACATCGCCGGGGGCGACCAGCAGCGCGCCCTGCACGCGGTGGGCGTTGGGCGAGTGCGCCGCCCACCAGGCGGTAAGAATGCAGCCCAGGCTGTGCGCCACCAGCACCACGGGGCCGTCGGCATCGACCACGGTTTCTTCCAGCCTTGCCGACCAGTCACCGCGCAGCGGGCGCATCCAGTCGTGCTGCTCGACGCGGGGGTAGCCGTGGCGGGCCTCCCACAGGCTTTGCCAGTGGTCGGGGCCAGAGTTCTGCCAGCCGGGCAGCAGCAAAATGTTGGACGCCTTCATTACTATTGTTTTGATAGCTGCCAGCGCTTATCCATCAAGCGCTAGAGGCCATTTTGGCCATGGAACTTGCTGCTGCAGGCATGCTTTGCACGCGCTCGACCATCTCTTGCGCAAACTCCACAAACGCCTGGCTACCCTTGGCGGCAGGGTCGAACACCACACCGGGCAGCCCGTAGCTGGGCGCCTCGGCCAGGCGCACATTGCGCGGGATCACGCTGTTGAACACCTTGTCGCCAAAGTGGCCCTTGAGCTGCTCACTTACCTGCTGCTGCAGCGTGATGCGGGGGTCGAACATCACACGCAGCAGGCCAATGATCTGCAGGTCGGTATTGAGGTTGGCGTGCACCTGCTTGATGGTGTTGACCAAATCGGTCAGGCCTTCGAGCGCGAAGTACTCGCACTGCATGGGCACGATGACGCCGTGGGCGCTGCACAGGCCGTTGAGGGTGAGCATCGACAGGGACGGAGGGCAGTCGATGAGCACAAAGTCGTAGTCGCCCCCCACCTCGGCCAGCGCGGCCTTGAGGCGCTTTTCGCGGTGCTCCAGCGCCACCAGTTCCACCTCGGCACCGGCCAGTTCGCGGTTGGCGCCCAGCACCCAGTAGCCGCATTTGTCGGACAGCACTGCTGCCTCTTTGACCGACGCAGATTCGAGCAGCACGTCGTACACCGTCAGCTCCAGGCTGCGCTTGTCCACGCCCGAGCCCATGGTGGCATTGCCCTGCGGGTCCAGGTCGACCATCAGCACGCGCTGACCAATCTTGGCCAGGCCCGCAGCCAGGTTGACGGTGGTGGTGGTCTTGCCAACGCCACCCTTCTGGTTGGCAACGCAAAAAATCTTGGCCATCAGAATGTTGCCCCCACGGTCGTGCACTGCGTGTCACTTCCTGCCCCCCGAGGGGGCCGCGTTTTGCCTTGGGGCGGCCCGGCGGCAAAACCGGTCTGGTCGTTCGAGTACCTGGTTGTCATGTGATGGTTCATTTGGAGATGGCCAGCTTGATGCCAAAGCCGATCAAAAAGACGCCGGCCACTTTTTCAAGCACGCGGGCAATGCGGGGGTTGGCGCGCATGCGCTCGGCCAGGTGGTGCGTAAGCAGCACCACGGTGAGGCCGTAGGCCAGGGTCAGGGCGGCAATGGTGGCGGCCATCACGCCAAAGGTGAGCATGCCCTGATGGCGTGCCGGGTCCACAAACAGCGGGAAGAACGCCATGTAGAACACGATGGCCTTGGGGTTGAGCAAGGTGATGAGTGCGGCCTGCTTGAAATAATGGCGCGGCTGGATGTTGAGGATGGGCTGGGCACCCGGCTTGGCCGTGAGCATCTTGAAGCCCAGCCAGGCCAGATAGGCAGCGCCCAGCCACTGCACGGCATGGAAAGCCGTGGGGTAGGTGGCCAGCAAAGCCGCCACACCGGCCACTGCCGCCCACATCAGCACCTGGTCGCCCGCGATCACACCCAGCGTGGCCGCCAGACCGCCACGCACGCCGCCCTTGCTGGTGGAGGTGATGAGCGCCAGGTTGCCGGGGCCCGGGATGGCCAGAAACAACACAATGGCGGCGACAAAGGCGCCGTAGTCTGCAATGCCGAACATGTGGGATTCCTCTGGAAGGCTGGAAGGTCTGCGCAGCGCTGCGGACCGGAGCCCGAGTTTACGCGACCACCCTTGCCTCGCCTCAAAAAGATCCGTCAGGCGGGCTTCATCCAGACAATGCAGCGCTCGGCATCCAGCCCCGGAACGGTGAGCTGTTCCACGTGAAACACCTGCACTTCGGCGGGCAAGGCGGCGATTTCGTCTGCGGGGTGCTTGCCTTTCATGGCCAGCCAGACCCCGTGCGGCATGGCCAGCGCACTCTGTGACCAGGTCACAAAATCGGGCAACGAGGCAAAGGCGCGGCAGCTGATGATGTCAAACGGCGTCGTGAGGGTCTCGACCCGCGCGTGCACGCCATGCAGGTTGCGCAGTTTCAGCGCCACCGCCGCCTGCTGGATGAACGCCGCCTTCTTGCCCACGGTATCGACACAGCTCACGTCAACATCCGGGCAGCAGATGGCAAACACCACGCCAGGCAATCCACCGCCCGAGCCTACGTCAAGCAGGCGCACCGCCCCCCCGCCCTCGCCCGCCTGCGCAGCCACATGGCGGCGCAGGGGCCCCACCGCTGCAAGGCTGTCGAGCAGATGGTGGGTGAGCATCTCCTGCGGGTCCCGCACGGCCGTGAGGTTGTAAACCTTGTTCCACTTTTGCAGCAGGGACAGAAAGTCGAGCAACTGGGTGATTTGGGCCTCGGTCAGACCCAGGGCCAGGGCGTCTGCACCCGCCTGCAGCTGCTTGCGCAGGGCGTCGTTGTGGACCGCTGCTGTCGTCATGCCACCACCTGCCCTTCGGCCGTGGCAGGCAAAGCCGGGGCCACCGCAAACTCCTTGAACCCGCCCTTCTTCAAATGCACCATCAGCAACGAGATCGCTGCCGGCGTAATGCCCGTGATGCGCGAGGCATGGCCCAGGGTTTCGGGCCGGTGGCGGCTGAGCACCTGGCGTGCCTCGATGCTCAGAGCCGTCACCTGCATGTAGTCCAGGTCTGGGGGCAGGCGCAGTTTTTCGAAATGCGCGGCGCGCTCCACCTCGCCTTTTTGCCGGTCGATGTAGCCCGAATACTTGGCGGCAATCTCCACCTGCTCCACCACGGGCACGCTCAGCTCTCCCAACGTTTCACGTGAAACGTCGGCCGAAGCGTACTTGCCGCCGTCCATCGACATCAGGTTGGCGTAGTTCACGTCGGGGCGGCGCAGCAGCTCGAACAGGTTGTACTCATGCTCGATGCTCTTGCCCAGCACCCGCTCCGACTCGGCCGCAGGCAGGTTGCGCGGGTTCACCCAGGTGGCTTTGAGGCGCTCGGTTTCACGTGAAACCGCATCGCGTTTGCGGCTGAAAGACTCCCAGCGCGCATCGTCCACCAAGCCCATGCGGCGCCCGGCTTCCGTCAGGCGCATGTCGGCGTTGTCCTCGCGCAGCTGCAGGCGAAACTCGGCCCGGCTGGTGAACATGCGGTACGGCTCGGTCACGCCCTTGGTGATGAGGTCATCCACCAGCACGCCCAGGTAGGCCTCGTCGCGGCCGGGCAGCCAGGGCGCCTCGCCCCGGCACTGCAGCGCGGCGTTGAGCCCGGCGAACAAGCCCTGCGCCGCCGCCTCTTCGTAGCCCGTGGTGCCGTTGATCTGCCCGGCAAAAAACAGACCCTGAATCTGCCGCGTCTCGAAGCTGCCCTTCAGCGCGCGCGGGTCAAAGTAGTCGTATTCGATGGCGTAGCCGGGGCGCAGAATGTGCGCGTTCTCCAGCCCCGGCATGCTGCGCACCAGCTCGTACTGGATGTCGAACGGCAGGCTGGTGGAGATGCCGTTGGGGTAAAACTCGTGCGTGGTCAGCCCCTCGGGTTCCAGAAAAATCTGGTGGCTGTCCTTGTCGGCAAAGCGGTTGATCTTGTCCTCTACGCTCGGGCAGTAGCGCGGGCCCACGCCCTCTATCTTGCCGGTAAACATGGGGCTGCGGTCAAAGCCGCTGCGGATGATGTCGTGCGTGCGCTCGTTGGTGTGGGTGATCCAGCAGGGCATTTGCTTGGGGTGCATGGCCGCACCACCGTACGCATGGGCCATGAAGCTGAACACCGGCACCGTGCCCTCGTTCACACCGCCCGGCATGCCGTCGCCGGGCTGCTCGGTGCATTTGGAGAAGTCGATACTGCGCCCATCCAGCCGGGGTGGTGTACCGGTCTTCAGGCGGCCCTGCGGCAGTTGCAATTCCTTGAGCCGTGCCGACAGCGACACCGCTGGTGGGTCGCCCGCCCGGCCAGCAGCGTAGTTGTTCAGCCCCACATGGATCTTGCCGTCCAGAAAAGTCCCGGCCGTCAGCACCACCGTGCGGCTGCGAAATTGGATGCCCACCTGCGTGACGGCGCCCACCACGCGGTCGCCCTCCACCATCAGGTCGTCCACCGCCTGCTGAAACAGCCACAGGTTGGGCTGGTTCTCCAGCATGCGGCGGATGGCGGCCTTGTACAAAATGCGGTCGGCCTGCGCGCGCGTGGCCCGCACGGCGGGGCCCTTGCTGCTGTTGAGAATGCGGAACTGGATGCCGCCCTCGTCCGTGGCCAGCGCCATGGCACCGCCCAGCGCGTCCACCTCTTTCACCAAGTGCCCCTTGCCGATGCCGCCAATGCTGGGGTTGCAGCTCATCTGCCCCAGTGTCTCGATGTTGTGCGTGAGCAGCAGCGTGCGGCTGCCCATGCGCGCAGCGGCCAGCGCGGCCTCGGTGCCGGCATGGCCTCCGCCGACAACGATGACATCAAATTCCTGGGGATACAACATCGGACAACTCCGGGGCCACCGGCCCATAACGACACACACCACACACACCACACGGGCCAAATTCTGGCCAAACACCCACCGAGCACCCGCCGCAGCGGCCCGCCCCGCCTGCCAGCCCTGAGGCCCCGCTGCGGGAAACCCGCAATTTTCCCACCTTTGTCTGGCGCACGCCGCCGCCGCTGCAGACAACCTTTGCAGCACACCTGCACTGCGCGCCTGGGGCAGACCGTTTCACGTGAAACACCGCCCGCCAGCAAGGCCCCGAGGCGTTGGATCAAAGGGGCTGCACAAGCCCCCATGCGCCGTCAAAGGCCATGACCAGCCCGCCAGCACCCCCGCCACACGCCTGTGCTCCAATGCCAGACATGCACCAACAACTTCTCGTTTTTGCGGGCAGCACCCGCCAGCAGTCCTTCAACCGCAAGCTGGCCCACGCCGCTGCCGCCATCGCCCGCGAAGCCGGGGCCCGGGTCACAACGCTTGAGTTGTCCGACTTTGACATTCCGATGTACAACGCCGACCTGGAAGCGCAAGGCACGCCCGCCGATGTGCTGCGCCTCAAGCAGGTGCTGCACGACCACCCGGCCTGGATCATCTGCTCGCCCGAGTACAACGGCAGCTACACCGCGCTGCTCAAGAACACCATCGACTGGGCATCCAGCCCCGTCCAGGGCCACCCCGACTGGCAGGACGGCACCCGGTCTTTTCGCGGCAAGGTCGTGGGCATGCTCAGCGCCTCACCCGGCGCCTTGGGAGGCCTGCGCTCGCAAAGCCATCTGGCCCCGCTGCTCATCAACCTGGAATGCTGGCTGGCGCCCCGCGCGTTTGCGCTGGGCGGCGCAGGCACCGCGTTTGACGACAGCGGCACCCTCGTCCAGCCCGCCCACCGCGACCGCGTGCGCGCCGTGGTGGACCAGGTGCTGTGGGCTGCAGAGCGGCTGCAGCCGGCGGCTGGCTGATGATTTCAAGCCAAAACGGCCTCTGGCCTCCGCCTGACCAGCGCAAGCAGCTATCAAAACCGATACCCCTGGATTGCCGCCCCCGATGCGGCGCCTGCTGCACCGCCCCCTCCATCAGCTCGCCCATACCCGGCATGCCACACGGCAAACCGGCGGGCGTGCGCTGCATTCAACTGGGCGATGACGCGCGCTGCCTCATTTTTGGGCAACCCGGGCGCCCGGCAGTTTGCAGCGGGCTGATGCCTTCGGCCGAAATGTGCGGGCATGACACCGGCCAGGCCATGCGCTTCCTGGACGAACTGGAAGTCCTCACCCACCCCTGATGCGGACGAAGATGCGCGCATCGATCACTGAAACATGCCGACGAGGCACGCAAGCCGCCAGACGGAAAAAATTGAATCGAATAAGGCTCTGACGCTTATCCAGCAAGCGCTCGCTGCTATTATTTTTTGCATAGTCATGGCACGGCAGCTGTTGTCGCCCGTGTAGCCTGCCGGACAGCCGCCTGCGCCGCGCCGCCCTACAGTGGCGCGTCTTACCTTTCCCCAAACCGCGGAGACAAAACCATGCTCAACATCCCCTCTTTGCAAGCCAGCGTCAGCCCCGAAGAATGGCAACTGCGCTGCGACCTGGCCGCGTGCTACCGGCTGGTGGCGCTGTATGGCTGGAGCGACCTGGTCTTCACCCACATCAGCGCCAAGCTGCCCGAATCAGTGTCGGGCGTGGGCGAGCACCACTTCCTCATCAACCCCTACGGCCTCATGTTCGACGAGATCACTGCGTCAAGCCTGATCAAGGTGGACATGCAGTGCAACCAACTGCACGAATCGCCCTTCCCGG
>ERZ1023696.256-NODE-256-length-10346-cov-7.971034_pt1 | contig 10346 bp, 9 predicted proteins | sample MGYA00520859_ERZ1023696 | MGnify/ENA primary metagenome ERZ1023696 (study PRJEB33180, sample SAMEA4046002) | wastewater metagenome | place: Denmark | collected 2016-03-13 | study: EMG produced TPA metagenomics assembly of the PRJEB13832 data set (Local surveillance...
CTGCTGCCCGCACGCTGGTTTGATGGCCTGAGCAGCAAGGCGCAGCCGGTGATGGTGGGTCTGCAGCCCACGCCCAAGGGCCCCTCGCTGCTGCTGCACCCGATGGCGGCGCCGGGCGCGGCACCCCGTGTATTCACCCATGACCAGGTGGCTTGGCCGCAGGCCTGGAGCGCACACCGGTCGCCGCGGCGCGTGGTGGTCGATTTGCGCGACCACGGCAGCCTTGAAATCGACGCCACGGCGCAGTGGCACGCCGCACTGGCCGCGGCGGGTGCGCGCCCTGGCCTGGCCCAGCGCATGCAGATCCACTGGCCCGTGCTGCTGGCCGTGGCGGTGGCCGCCGCCGTGGCTGTTGCGCTGTTTTACCGCTTTGGCACCCCTTGGGCAGCCACCCAGCTCACGCGGTATGTGCCGCTGTCGTGGGAAACCAGCCTGGCCGAAAACGCCTTGCAGCAGATGGACGAGGGCACGCTCAAGCCCAGCAAGCTGCCCGCCGAACGGCAGGCCCAGCTGCGCGCCCGCTTTGACCAGCTGGCGCAGCAAACGCCACCGGCGCTGCAGCGCTACCGCGGCTATGCACCCCGGCTCACGCTGGCCTTTCGTTCGGGCATGGGCGCCAATGCCTTCGCACTGCCCGGCGGCACGGTGGTGATGACGGACGCCCTGGTGCGGGTTGCTGCCGAGAAGGGCCTGGACGACAACGCGCTGATCGGTGTGCTGGCCCACGAAATCGGCCATGTGGCGCACCGCCACACCACGCGCATGCTGGTAGAGCAAGGCGTGCTCAACGTGGGCCTGGGCCTGGCGCTGGGAGATGTGTCGTCCGTGCTGTCCACGGGCGGTTCGCTGCTCACCGGCCTGGCCTACCGCCGCAACCACGAGCGCGAGGCCGACTGCTTTGCCATCGCACTGATGGGCCACGTTGCGCTGCCCACGGCGCCCATGGGCCAGTTGCTGCTGGCCATTGCGCACGGCGAAGAAAATGCGCAAGAGAAGGCCGAAGCGCAGGCACAAGCGAAGGGCGAAACGAAGGCCGGCAAGCCCGCCGATACCAAGCGAGCCCCACCCGGGGAGCAAGGCGTGTGGTCGTGGCTCAGCAGCCACCCGGATACGGTGGAGCGCGCCACCGAGCTGGAACGCGGCCATGCACCGCGTTGCGCTGCGCCTTGATTGAACGCCGCGATTTACTTCAGAATAATCAAAAACAATAGCGCACTGCGCTTATTGCATAAGCGCTGGCGCCTGTTTTCATGAAAAGTGTGAAGCGCGCCGATAAGCCGGATTCTGTGCACTGCGGTTGCCCGCAGCGTGACCGCCATTACTCTGGGCCGGGTGTCGCCACCACGGCTCGATGCTACCTACCCGCCAACTCTGCGGAACCACATCAACGTTGGCCTACTTGGTATTGCTGCGCGTAGAGATTGCCCGTTTCACCCGAAGCGGGCACCGCCCGCTTCGGGTGGCTATGGTCTTGGAGGCTTGCGCCTCCAACCGTCTGGCTTGCGCCAGCCGTGCCCGCTTGCGCGGGCAACCGATAGAACACCTTCGGTGGCTTGCAGCCTGCTCCGACTCGTCTCTGTTGCTCTGATCCTCACCTCACGGTGGGCAGCCGTTAGCTGCTACGCTGTCCTGTGCAGTCCGGACGTTCCTCCAGTGCCTGGTTTCCCAGATTGCACCGGCGGCGGTCTGGCGCGCTTCACGGGGGCGATTGTCCCAGATTTCGCCGTGCAGGCCGGGCACGCCCGCTGTGGCGCACGTTTTACGCAAGCTTTAGACACCATGACCACTACGCATCCACCGCAATCCACGCCAACCACGCCGTCATCGCATTTCGACGCTGCCGCCCGCGACTGGGACCAGCGCCCCATGTCGCAGCAACTGGCCGCTGTGCCGCCGCTGCTGCTGGCGCGGCTGCCGCTGTCGCCCACCGACCGGGTGCTCGACTTTGGCGCGGGCACCGGCCTGCTGGCCACGCAGATTGCACCCAAGGTGGCGCATGTCACCGCGCTGGACATGTCTGCCGCCATGCTGCAGGTGCTGGACGAAAAAGGCGTTGCCAACATCACCACGCACCATGGCGACATTTTTGACGGCCTGCCGGGGCGCTACCACGCCATCGTGAGCTGCATGGCCCTGCACCATGTGGCCGACACCGCCGCGTTGATGCGCGCCTTTGCCGCTGCGCTGCACCCCGGCGGGCGCATTGCGCTGGTGGATCTGTATGCCGAAGACGGCAGCTTTCACGGCGACAACGCCGCCAAGGGCGTGCAGCACCTGGGTTTTGCGCCCGAAGCCTTGCAGGCGCAGGCCGAGCAGGCGGGCCTGCAAGGCATCGTCTTTACCGGCATCCTGCACATGCAGCACCGCAATGGCCAAAGCTATCCGCTGTTTTTGATGACGGGGCACAAACCATGATTCAACATTGATAGCTGCACCCGCTTGATGGACGGCGGTTACAGCCCGTTTTCATCTATAAATTTGGCCGAGGCCGCCCGCCTGCGGGCACTGCACACCGCCCGCAGGCTGCGATGCCCCTGCGCTGTGCATATCCATATAGCCGCTGCGCAGAACAAGTGGTTCAGAATGCGTGCCAACCCCTTTTCACTTCCCCTTCAGGAGACGCCATGAAAGTCGACAACGTTCTGCAAACCATTGGCAACACGCCGCATGTGCGCATCAACCGCCTGTTTGGCGCGGGCGCCAACGTGTGGATCAAGTCCGAGCGCGGCAACCCCGGCGGCTCCATCAAAGACCGCATTGCGCTGGCCATGGTGGAAGACGCCGAGAAATCGGGCGCCCTGCAACCGGGCGGCACCATCATCGAGCCCACCAGCGGCAACACCGGTGTGGGCCTGGCCATGGTGGCGGCCGTCAAGGGCTACAAGCTGGTTCTGGTGATGCCCGACAGCATGAGCATCGAGCGCCGCCGCCTGATGCTGGCCTATGGCGCCAGCTTCGACCTGACGCCGCGCGAAAAGGGCATGAAGGGCGCCATTGCCCGCGCCGAAGAGCTCAAGGCCCAGACGCCCGGTGCGTGGATTCCGCAGCAGTTCGAAAACCCCGCCAACGTTGACGTGCATGTGCGCACCACGGCCCAGGAAATCCTGGCCGACTTTCCCGACGGGCTGGATGCGCTGATTACCGGCGTGGGCACCGGCGGCCACCTGACCGGCGTGGCGCGCGTGCTGAAAGCCAAATTCCCCAACCTCAAGGTGTTTGCCGTGGAGCCCACGCAGTCGCCCGTGATCAGCGGCGGCCAGCCGGCACCGCACCCCATTCAGGGCATTGGCGCGGGTTTCATCCCCAAAAACCTGGACACCAGCCTGCTCGACGGCGTGATCCAGGTCGAGGCCGAGCCCGCGCGCGAATACGCCCGCCGCAGCGCCCGCGAAGAGGGCATGCTGGTGGGCATCTCCAGCGGCGCCACACTGGCCGCCATTGCGCAAAAGCTGCCCGAGCTGCCCGCCGGGGCCAAGGTGCTGGGCTTCAACTACGACACGGGCGAGCGCTACCTGTCGGTCGAAGGCTTTTTGCCAACGTGAGGCAAAATTTGAGCCAAATAGGGCTCTAGCGCTTATCTATCAAGCGCGAGTAGCTATTAAAAAAGGAGCTTTCGAGCTCCTTTTTTTCGCCCGGTGCAGAGCGTCACGCCTTCACCGGCCCATCCGCCGCCATGAGCGCAGCCACGGCACGCTGCACCTTGGCATGGATTTCGTCGTGCGTGATGGGCTGCAGGGTCTGGAACAAAACCGGTCCTGCCATTCGGCCTCCAGCAGCGCGCGCGGGTGCGGGGCGGCGACCCCCCTGCTGCTGGGCAGCGCGACGCAGAAGGTGCTGGCGCATTCCAGAATTCCGGTGCTGGTGTACCGGAAAAGCGCAGCCCACCGCACGCAGGCCAAACCATGCGGCGGTCGGTAAAATCACCCTCCCCTGCATTGCCCTTCGCCCGATAACCACGGGCCGCAAGACCATGATCCGCCTTTCTGAAATCCGGCTGCCGCTGTCCGCGCTGCCGTCCGACCCCGACACCCAGCCCGAAGCCGCCCTGCGCGCCCGCGCCGCCCAGGCACTGGGTCTGGTCGATGCCGCCGACATTGCCACGCTGCGGGTTTTCAAGCGCAGCTTTGACGCGCGCAAGGTCGATTTGCTGGCGGTGTACATCGTCGACATCACGCTCGCCGACCCCACGCAGCAAGCCGCACTGCTCGAAAAATTTGCAGGCAACCCGCACATCCAGCCCACGCCCGACATGGCCTGGCACCCCGTGGGCCAGGCCCCGGCCGAGCTGCCCCTGCGCCCGGTGGTGGTGGGCTTTGGCCCCTGCGGCATTTTTGCGGCGCTGGTGCTGGCGCAAATGGGCTTCAAGCCCATCGTGCTGGAGCGCGGCAAGAACGTGCGCGAACGCACCCAGGACACCTGGGGCCTGTGGCGCAAGCGCGAGCTCAACCCCGAAAGCAATGTGCAGTTTGGCGAAGGTGGCGCGGGCACCTTCAGCGATGGCAAGCTTTACAGCCAGATCAAGGACCCGCGCCACCTGGGCCGCAAGGTGATGGCCGAGTTCGTGAAGGCGGGCGCGCCCGAAGAAATTTTGTATGTGGCGCATCCGCACATCGGCACCTTCAAGCTGGTGAAGGTGGTGGAGAGCCTGCGCGCGCAGATCATTGCGCTGGGCGGGGAGATCCGTTTCGGTCAGCGCGTGACCGATCTGGTGGTTGAAACCGGCCCGCAAGGCCGGCATGTGCGTGGCGTGCAGGTGCTGGACCAGGCCTCAGGCACCACCACCGAGCTGCGTGCCGACCATGTGGTGGTGGCCCTGGGCCACAGCGCGCGCGACACCTTTGCCATGCTGTACGAGCGGGGCGTGCAGATGCAGGCCAAGCCGTTTTCCATCGGGTTTCGCATCGAGCACCCGCAGGGCGTGATCGACCGGGCACGGTGGGGCCGCCATGCCGGCCACCCCTTGCTGGGCGCCGCCGACTACAAGCTGGTGCACCACGCTGCCAATGGCCGCGCCGTTTACAGCTTTTGCATGTGCCCCGGCGGCACCGTGGTAGCCGCCACCAGCGAACCCGGCCGCGTGGTGACCAACGGCATGAGCCAGTATTCGCGCAACGAGCGCAACGCCAATGCGGGCATGGTGGTGGGCATTGACCCGGACGATTTTCCGCGCGCACCCGCAGCCTATGAAGCCGCGCTGGGCGCCACGCACGGGGTCGAGGCGCTGGCCGCCGGCCAGCACCACCCGCTGGCGGGCATCGTGCTGCAGCGCCAGCTCGAATCGAACGCCTATGTGCTTGGCGGCAGCAACTACAGCGCGCCCGGCCAACTGGTGGGCGATTTCATCGCGGGCCGGCCCTCCAGGGAGCTGGGCAGCGTGCAGCCCTCTTACCAGCCCGGCGTTACGCTGGGCGACCTGCATGGCGCACTGCCCGGCTATGCCATCGAAGCCATGCGCGAGGCCCTGCCGGTGTTCGGCCGCAAGATCAAGGGCTACGACATGCCCGATGCCGTGCTCACCGGTGTGGAGACACGCACGTCGGCACCGCTGCGCATTGACCGCGGCGACAACCTGCAAAGCCCCAACACCCCCGGCCTGTATCCGGCCGGCGAAGGGGCGGGCTTCGCCGGCGGCATTCTTTCAGCGGGCGTGGATGGCATCAAGGTGGGCGAAGCCGTGGCACGCAGCTTGTTGTCAGCCCTTGCGTGAGCGCCGCCTTCCTATCCCCGTGGACCAAAGATACTGTATGCTTAAACAGTTTTTTAACCTCAAGGAATTGCAGTGTCGCTGAGTTCAATCGAAATTTGTGCAGGTGCAGGCGGTCAAGCGCTAGGCCTTGAACAAGCCGGGTTTGAACACGTCAGTCTGGTCGAGATCGAGCCCCCTGCCTGCGAAACCCTACGGTTCAATCGCCCGCAGTGGCATGTCACCCAAGGTGATGTGCGCCACTACCAGGCAGATCGTTGGCGCGGCATTGAGTTGTTGGCGGGGGGAGTTCCGTGCCCCCCATTCTCCAAAGCGGGGAAACAGCTCGGAATCGACGATGAACGCGATCTCTTCCCAGAGGCCATCCGCTTGGTGTCGGAGTGCATGCCTGAAGCGGTGATGCTGGAAAACGTGCGGGGCTTGTTGGATGCGGTGTTTGACGACTACCGTGAAAACATCGTTAAAAGCTTACAAAAACTGGGGTACACCGCTGAATGGCGCTTGCTACACGCAAGTGACTTTGGCGTACCGCAATTGCGTCCGCGGGTTGTGTTTGTAGCGCTAAAGAAAGATGCCGCAGCCTACTTCAACTGGCCCGAAGCTCATGCACAACGCCCCCCCACAGTGGGAGACGCACTGGTGGATCTGATGCAAGCCGATGGATGGCGCGGTGCAGAACAATGGCAAAAGCAGGCATGCGAAATTGCTCCAACCCTTGTGGGTGGCAGCAAAAAACATGGTGGCCCTGACCTCGGCCCCACACGTGCCAAAAAAGCCTGGGCTGCACTTGGCGTTGACGGCATGGGGATTGCGAATGCGGCCCCGGATCCCGACTTCATCGGTATGCCTCGCTTGACGGTTCGAATGGCCGCACGTATCCAAGGCTTCCCGGACCACTGGCAATTCAGCGGGAAAAAAACAGCGGCCTACCGGCAAATCGGCAATGCCTTTCCGCCCCCAGTCGCCTTCGCAGTCGGCGAGAAAATTCGCAGCGCGCTCAACGCAGCGGCCAAACCCAAACTCAAAAGAGCCTGACCCATGCAAGACAAACCCGCCCGGGGCGGTGCCCGAGGCAAACTACGCGCCCATTTCCTCGCGAATCTGGGGCGTGTGATGGACTCGGACGAACTGCGCGCTGTGGCTGACAACCAATCAGAATGGGCTCGCAGGGTGCGTGAGCTTCGCACCGAAGAGGGCTACCTGATCCTGACGCACAACGACCGCAGCGAGCTCAAACCCGGACAGTACCTGCTCGAATCCGCCAAGCCACAACCTGCGTTCGCACGCGCCATTTCAAAAGAAACACGCGCTTTTGTGCTGGACCGCAATGGTTTCACTTGTCAGATGTGCGGAGCCGTAGCGGGGGAACCCCACCCCTACGACACCACCCGCAAAACGCGCCTGCACCTCGGGCATGTCATCGACAAAAGCATGGGTGGTACCGATGACGCAGCTAATTTGCGCGCCATTTGCTCGGTCTGCAACGAAGGCGCATCCAATGCCACCTTGACCCGCCCCGATCTGCAGAAGATTCTGGTACAGGTTCGCCGCGCCACCGCAGCAGACCAGCTTGAAGTGCTCAAGTGGCTCATGACCAAGTTTCCGCAACAGGCGAAATCACATTTGCTGACGAAGCCATGAACACGCGAAAGAAGCCTGACGTGCAAGCGCCTGTTTTTGGAACATAAACTCGCGCCCGTCATGCGGTCGTCGAAGATGATCCTATGCAATAGCGAAGATGCCTCGTCTGGGAGCAAAGCACATCCCATAGCCCCCGCACAGTTCGCACCCCAAAAACAAAACCGCCGCAGGGCGCAAACCCTGCGGCGGTCTGTTTGAACCGGGGCCCGAAGGCCCGGCCCGCCAACCGGATCAACCCTGCTGAGCGTTCTGCAGCGCGGCAATGCGCTCTTCAATTGGCGGGTGGGTGCTGAACAGCTTGCCAATGCCACCGGCAATGCCCATGGCGGCCATGCTCTTGGGCAGCTCGGCGGGGTGCATGCCACCCAGGCGGGCCAGGGCGTTGATCATGGGCTGGCGACGGCCCATGAGCTGGGAAGCGCCTGCATCGGCACGGAACTCGCGCTGGCGCGAGAACCACGCCACGATGATGGCGGCTGCAAAGCCCAGCACGATGTCGAGCACGACGGTGGTGATCATGTAACCGATTCCGGGGCCCGAGCTGTTTTCGTCGTTCTTGCGCAGGAAGCTGTCCACGGCGTAGCCGATCACGCGCGACAGGAACACCACAAAGGTGTTCATCACGCCCTGGATCAGCGTCATGGTGACCATGTCGCCATTGGCAATGTGGGCCACCTCATGGCCGATCACGGCTTCGACCTCGTCGCGCGTCATGCCCTGCAGCAGACCGGTGGACACTGCCACCAGCGCCGAGTTCTTGAACGCACCGGTTGCAAAGGCATTGGGGTCGCCTTCAAAAATGCCGACCTCGGGCATGCCGATGCCGGCCTTGTCGGCAAACTTGCGCACGGTCTCGACGATCCAGGCCTCATCCGCCGAGCCAGAGCCGTCGATGATCTGCACCTTGGCGCTCCACTTGGCCATGGGCTTGCTGATGAGCAGCGAGATGATGGCACCGCCAAAGCCCATCACCAGCGCAAAGCCCAGCAAGGCGCCCAGGTTCAGGCCATTGGCCGTGAGGTACCGGTTGACGCCCAGCAGGCTGGCCACCACCCCCAGCACCGCAACGACGGCCAGGTTGGTCATCACAAATAAAAGAATCCGCTTCATGAGTTCTCCGTGGGGTAAACAACAACAAGTGTTTGATGGCTCAGATGGGGGCCGGAGGCGGCGCTTCAAGCACCTGCACCACCAGACGGCGGCACGGTACCGCGCTGCTTGCACGCCCCCGGGGCGCCCCTATGGCCGCGATTTCATCGCGCAATGGTAGGTCCAAACCAGCTCCAGGGCCTTATCACACAAGCCTTGACGGGAATTAGGTGTCAGCGCGCCGCGCGGGGCGGCCGAAAGACCTGCGCATCGCCATAAAAGCCCGGCACCTCGTTGGCTGGCCACCAGCCGGGCACCCCCAGCACCGGAAGCGGCGTGAAGGGTTTGGCGGCCCATGGCCCGGGCTGCACGGCCTGCGCCAGCCAGGCATCCAGGCTTGCTATTGAGTTTATAGCTACTGGCGCTTGATAGACATGGGCTACCGTGGGTTTTCGTGGTGAAACCAGTTTTTCAAGCAGCGCGTGCCCAAACAACACCAGTCGCGCCTCGCGCCACAGCGGGCGCAAATCGACAAAAAGCGCCTGCCAGTCCCGCGCGCGCAGCGCCGCCCACAGCGCAGGCGGAGCACTGAGCACCGCGCCGTTTTCGTCAAACACCGTGAGCGCGTCACGCAGCGGCCCGCGCACGGCCTGCACACCATCGGCGGCAATGGCCTGGGCCTGTAGCTGGTTCAGGCGGCGCTTGGTGTGCGGAAACTGCAGCCACACCAGGCCGTTGAAGAAATCGTGCAGGTTTTCGCGGGTGGGGACACGGCGGGTGTCGAAGATGTACTGCTCGTAGGCGGTGCCATCGGGCAGGTCGGCCTGGGGGACAAAGTGAATGGGCGCCGTGGAGACGGCATTCAGTGCTTGCGCCACGGTCTTTCCTTCAAACAACTCGCGCTGAACACTCACACCCTGATCGCGGATGGCATCCAGCCACCGCACTTCCCAATCAAGCTGTCGAAACATTTGCTGATTTTTGGAGGTTCTTTCCCTTGGCTTGGCGGATGTCACGCACAAACATCCGCGTCGTCACTCGCTTGATCTCAAAAAGCTGTGTCGCCTCGAACAAGGTCCCCAGCTTTTCGTATCCATAGTTGCGAGGGTCGAACGACGCCTGATTGGCGATGTGGTTGCCCACCCTTCCTAAGAGCGCCCAGCCATCTTCTTCTGCCACCGCTTGCACCGCTCCGCGTAATAGGCTCACGAGTCGGGTGTCCATCTTGAGTCTTGGCGTGGGCATGGGCTGGAGCACATTCGAATCCCCCGCCACTATGTCCGCCATCACGGCAGATACTTGACTCCCAATTACATCGAGTGGCGCGCTCGAATCCGTGCCGATGTTCTCCACAAATAGAAAGGTCGAGCATGCTCTCTGAAAGGGTTCAGGAGCCTTTTTCTGACCAAACCCGATGACGACCGCCCCCTTTGACTTCAGATGCATAACAAGAGGTGTGAAATCAGCGTCCGACGAGACTAACCCGAAAGCGTGGGGCTTGTCGGTATACAACAACTCCATTGCATCAATCACCATCGCCATATCGCTGGCGTTCTTACCCTTTGAATAATCAAACTGCTGCATAGGGCGAATAGCAAATTCATGCAACCGCTCTTCCCAAGCTTTCAGCTCAGGCTTCTTCCAATTCCCATACGCCCTACGAACGTTGATGACGCCATGTTTCGAAAGCTCGTCAAGAATTGCCTGAATCTTTATCGCTGGCGCGTTGTCTGCGTCAATCAGTAGCGCAATGCGGAAATCAACAGACGGCCCCCCACTCATATGAGCCGCCACGGCAACGCTTCACCCGAGCGCAGGGGCTTGAGCTCGGCTTCGCCAAACGCAAAGCTGTCAGGCGGCGTCCACGATTCGCGGCGCAGGGTGATGGTGCCGGTGTTGCGCGGCAGGGCGT
>ERZ1023696.257-NODE-257-length-10315-cov-6.441991_pt1 | contig 10315 bp, 7 predicted proteins | sample MGYA00520859_ERZ1023696 | MGnify/ENA primary metagenome ERZ1023696 (study PRJEB33180, sample SAMEA4046002) | wastewater metagenome | place: Denmark | collected 2016-03-13 | study: EMG produced TPA metagenomics assembly of the PRJEB13832 data set (Local surveillance...
GTTGCAGACAGACCCCGCGCCGGCCAAGAACACAGAAACCCCCAAGCTGCCCCACGAGCGCGATGAATCGGTGGACATGACCCATGGCGAGCCAGACGCGCAGATGCAGCAGGCCTACCGCGATGTAGAGCGCGGGCTGCAGGACACCGACCAGGACCTGCGCGCCCACCGCGTGGGCCACAAGCCAGCACGCCCATAAATGCTATTAAATTAATAGCTGATAGCGCTTATGCAGAAAGCGCTAGAGGCCATTTTGACCATTGAAGCCGCATGCGCTGCGAGGGCCCGCGCTGCGGTTGGACGGCACCGCGCCATGCAACCTTGCCGCTGCTGCGCCCCCACAATCGGTCAGTCAGTCAATCAGGCCACGCGTCGCCCGTAGGCACAAAACCCCGGCTTGGGGCTCTTTTTTTGCGGGTGCAGGCGGCAGGTGTCGGGCCGCTGTTCATACACCGTGCACAGCCGCGTGGTGGGGTGCAGAAAATTGCAGTCCCCACTGGCCCGCCGTGCCATGGTGAACACCACATTCTTGTGGTTGAAGTGGTCAATCAGCCGCGCCTTTTGCAGCCGCTTGGCAATCTGCCGCGGCTCCTCATGCTCGGCCTCAAACGCATCCACCAACCCCAGCCGCACCAGGTCGGGCAACTGCACCTCCAGCGGCATGGTGCAGCAGTTGGCCGCGCAGGTGTCGCACAAGCCAGCGCGGTAGCGGGACCAGGTGTCGAGGCGGTCGACGTCAACGATGGAGATGGGGGAGCGCATGGGGGTGGGATTGTGCCTAATCTCCATCCACCCAGGCGCGCACGGCGCGGTGCACGGCGTTGGTGGGGACAAACTCTTGCTCCAGCCGCCCCTTTTGCTGCGTGCGCAGGTGGACGCACAGCGTGGCCTCGTCGGGTGCCAACGTGCCGCAAGCGCTGTCGGGGGCATGCACTGGTTCGGCCACGGCCAGGTGCTGGTGGGCGCTGAAGGTGGCTGCGTCCATCAGCAGCGCCTGCAGGTGCGGCAGGTGGTGGCGGGCCGTGGCCAGCATGTGCAGGCCCCAGGTGTCGAGGTCGCCCCAGTAAGCCACGCGGCGCCCTTGCAGCCAGGGCGCGGCCAGCCAGCCCAGGTTGAGGCCTGCGCCCAGCACGGCGATGGTGTGTGCCACGGGCTGTGGCAGTTGGTGCAGGCAGCGCTCGTTTTCTACCAGCAGGATGCGGCTGTCGGGCAGTGGCGTGGTGAGCAGCTCGCTGGCGCGCACGCGCATCTGGGCAAAGGGCAGCAGGTCGGGGGACAGCGGGGCGATGAGCAGCCAGTGGTCGTCCTCCGGCAGTGCGCCGAGAAAGCCCACCAGCCCCTGGCGGCTGGCTTCGCCGTCGAAGCGCTCGTCCAGCAAGGCGGTGAGCAGGCTGGCGTGGCGTTCAAAAAACTTGGTGTCATTGCCCTGCACGGCCAGTGCGCGCAGGGGTTTGCCTTGGGCGCAGCCGGGCTCCAGCTGCAGGGCTGTGTGCGCGGCGGCAATGACGGCTTCGGTGGGCGTTTCGCGCCACTGCACCAGGCGGCGCACCAGCAGGCGCTGAAAGCCGGGCCGCTCCACCCCTGCGATGAGGGTGCTGAGCCGGGCGTAGTCGCTTTTGACCTGCGCATGGCCCGGCACCTTGAAGTGGCTGATGGCGGCGATGCACTGCGAGGGCTTGGCCAACTGCCAGTGCGTGGGCACGGCGATGGCGTCGCTGCTGCCACGGTAGCGACGCTCTTGCCACTGCACGCTGCCCAGGCCGTGCTGTTCTACGGCGCGCCACTGCTGCAAATGGCAGCGCAGCGCGGCGGCGTCGTTCAGAAACACGGCCGTGTCGGGCTGGCCGATGGCCAGGGTCAGCGGCCACGCGGCGGTGGCGCCCAGAAGCTGGCGTTCGCGCCAATCGGCGCTGTTCCAGTGTTGGGCCAGCCGTGCAGCCAGTGCCTGGGGCGACTTCATGCCTCTATGCCGGTGGGGGCGCTTGGAGTGCTTGGAGCGCTGCGGCGGAATGCGTCGATTTCTTCCCAGCGCAGCGACGCCAGCGTGGCCTGTGCGCCGCGCCGGTGCACCACCACGGCGCTGCGCGTGTGGTTGCGCAGCAGGCGCACTTCCTTGTTGGGCGTGACGAACAGCGCATGCAAGCCAAACTCGCGCAGCGCCTGGATGATGCGCGCGGCCACGGCCTGCGAGCTTTTCGAAAACGCCTCGTCCAGCACGATGGTGCCGAACACCGGGCGGCTGGCGCCATCGGGGCACAGCGCGTAACTCAGCGAGGCGGTGAGCACGTAGCTGGCGATGATTTCTTTCTCGCCCCCGCTGCCGCCTTGCGAGCCGGTGCGCCGCTCCAGCATCCGGCCGCTGGCCCGGTCGAGCACCAGCACGGCGAACTGCAGGCGGTAGCGGGCATCCAGCAGCGCTTGCGCGGCCCTGCTGCGGCGGTTGCTGGCGTGGGTTTGCAGGATTTCGACGATGGCGCGCAGCGCGCGGTAGTGGCTTTGGCCGCCATCGTCGCGCAGGCTTTCGGTGCGCAGTTGGGCCTGGGCGCGGTTGAGTTCTTGCAGGCTTTGGTGCACCACGGCGCGCGGCTCCAGCTGCAGGTAGCGGCCGGGCTGGAAGTCCACGCGCTGGAGCGTGTCGTTGAGCTGGGCAATGCGCTCTTCAATGTCGGTCACCTGCGCAGCGATGCCGTTGAGCAGCGTGTCCACGCCCTGCTGTGAGGTGTTGTTGAGGTATTCCTGAAACCGCTGGCGTTTGTGCGGCAGGGCTTCTTCTTCCAGCGCTTGCAGGCGCTGCAGGTAGTGGGGCAGCGCATCCACCTCTTGCGCGTGGTCGGCCAGTGCGCCCCGGTCTTCGGCCTTGGCTTTGCCCATTTGGCGCACGATGTCGGTGTGCAGGGTGCCCAGCTTTTTGCTGGCCTCGGTGACTTTGGCTTGCACCGTGGTGCCTGCTTCGCGCTCCTGCGTTTCCAGGTTGTCGCCATCAAGCGGGGGCAGGCGGTGCCCGGCGCTGGCCAGCCTGGCTGCAAAGTCGGTGGCAAAGTCCGTGTCGATCACGGCCGCGCCAGCGCTGCGTGCGTGGTAAGCGCTGTGCTTCTTTTGCGCAGTGGTCCGCAAGGTCTCGTCTTGCGTCTGTGCCGTTTGCAAATCGCGCCACTGGGCTTCGGCAGCGCGGGTTTGCTCTTGCGCTGCGTCCCAGCGCTTTTGGGCCTGTGCGGTGTCTGAGCCCGGGTGCAGCAGCGCCTGCAGTTGCTGCGTTTTGTGCTGCAACTGCGCATCGGCAGCCGCCGTGTCCAGGTCTTCGCGGCGCAGCGCCTGCAGGGCGGCCCACAGTTGGCGCTTTTCCTGTGCCTGGCGTTGGGCATTCAGGGTTTGGGTCTTTTTGGCCTCTAGCGCTTGATAGTCAAGCGCTAACTGCTCCTTTTGTTGTAGCAAATGTGCGAGCCGGTCGCGGTTGTCAAACCCCGTCATCCAGTCCTGGTCCAGCCGCTTTTGGTCTTGCTTGTCGAAGTGGCCGGATTGGCTGGACATCAGCCCCTGCACCGTCATGGCGTGGGGTGTGCGCTCCAGGGTCTCCACATCGGGCACGCAGTGGCGGTCCAGCCCCTGCAGCAACTGGCGCAGCGTGTTCAGGTGCGCGGTGGGGGTGGCGGGCTTCAGGTTGAGCTTGCGTGCAAAGCCATCGGGCATGAACGCTGCAGGCGTGGCATCGCGCACTTCCAGCAGGCGCACATGCAAGCGGTTGTGCCGCTGGTTCACCCACTGCAGCGCGGAGTGCATCGCCGCCTGCGGCACCAAAATGCGCAGGCGGTGGCTGCCCAATGCACGCTCGATGGCGCCGCGCCAGGCCTGCTCGGCTTGGCGCACTTCGACCAGCTCGGCGGCAAAGGGCAGGTCGCTTTCTGGCACGCCCAGGTGCTCGGCCAGCTCAGCGCGAAAGCGCTGAAACTCCACGGGCAGGTTGGAGCCAGGGCGCTGGCGCACGGCGTCGTACTCGGCCTGGGTGTCGCGCAGGCGGGTGTGGGCGTTGTGGGCCTGGGCGATGGCGTGTTCGGCGTCGGCCTGCAACTCGGCCTCTTCGGCGTCGATCTGCTCCATCGCCGCCTGGGCTTGGGCCTGATGGCTGACCAAGTGGTCGGCCTCTGCGTGGTCCCCCAGCCCCAGGTTGCGCGCCAGTGCCTGGTACTGCGCCAGGTTGTGCGCAATGCGTGCCAGCTCTTTGCGCGCATGCTCGATGTTCTCTTGCAGCGATTCGATGCTGGCACCACCTGCTTGCAGGTACAGGCCGTGCAAGTCCTGCTCGTGCTTGCGGGCGCGGTGGACCTGCGCTTGCGCAGCAAGTAGTGCATCGCCCCGCGCCGCCATCTGGGCCTGCAATTGCGCCACGCGCTGGCCCCACCATTGCGCGCCCTGCGCCGCAAACCAGTGCGGCAGTTGCTGCTGCAGCGCCTGCAGGCTCGCTTGGTGCTGGGCCTGCTGCTGCTCGCGCGTGGCCAGGTCGCGCAGCGGTAGCAGCGACACATACTGCGCATTGGCCAGCTCCAGGTCGGCGTGGATGGAGGCCAGCTCGGCAAAGCCATCGACCACCTTCTGCGCATCGTCAAAGGCCGCGTGGTCGTCCAGCACCAGCTCGCGAAAAATTTCGTCAATGCTGTTGAGCTGCTTGAGGCCCGCCGCGCGGTTGAGCAGCGTGAAGGCGTTGGGCCCCACCTCAAAAAAGCTGTGCAGCTTGGCCAGGTACGGGGCCTTGCTGCTGAACATCTGCAAGCCGTCACTGTCCTTGGCCAGCCGCGTCAGTGCCTTGGCACCACCGCTGTGCTGCTCCTCCAGCCACAGGTCCAGGTTGTGTTCCTGCCCCTGCGCGAAGAGCCAGCGCTTTTGCATGTCGGCGGCCGACTGGCTGCTGCCGTCAAACCACAGCAGCGCGCCCAGCCAGACCGATTCAGCCCCACGCACCAGCCGTGCAGCCACGCCCGTGGCGCAGCGCCCGGCCCGTGCAATGTGGTCGCCGCTGTCGTTGCCCTGGCCGCTGGCGCCGCGCACGTAGCTCACCAGGTCGCGGTCGCTTTCGTGCCCGCCGGTCGAGGCCAGGTTGTAGCGCGGGCTGGCGCACAGCAGCGTCATCAGCGCATCGACCAGCGTGGTCTTGCCGCTGCCCGTGGGGCCGATGATGGCGCTGTTGCCGGGGTCGATGGCCACTTGGTGGCGGCCTGCGAACGCGCCCCAGTTGTAAAGGTGCAGCTCTTGCAGGATGAAGGAGGCGTCGGCGCTCATGGCGTGCCCTCTGGCTTGGCTGCACTGCCTTGTTCAGCCACCTCGCGCAGGCGCAGCAGCAGCGTTTGCAGGTTCTCGGGGTTGAGCAGGTGCACGATCATCGGGCGGATGGTGATGCAGTCTTGCGCATCCACCTCGCTCACCATGCCGTGCGTGCGCAGGTTCTCCAGCAGTTGGGTCAGGCGCTTGCGCTCTTGCATGTCGCTGCCAGTGCTACCCAGGTAGGTTTCGAGCTGCGGCAACAGGCTGTCCACCGTCACGCGCACCACCGCGCCGGTGCCGCTTTCTTGCTCGCGCTGCAAAAACTCGCGCCGCAACAGGGCCAGCAGCAGCGATTGCTCCAGCGTCAGCCGCTGGCGCTTCATCAGCGGGTGCGTCCAGTCGTCCTGCTCGCTCTCGTCGGTGTCGTCGCCTGCGTAGCCGGGCACCACGGCCAAAAAGGCCAGGCCGCGCACGTCGTCTACCAGCACGCGCAAGTCCAGCGGCTCCAGCAGCGCATCGAGCAGCGTGGTGTGCGCCGCAATCAGCTGGAACAGCTTGGGCTTGGTGGCCGATTCGATCCAGCCGTGTGCCAGCAAAAACTGTAGCGCCTGGCGCACGTTGGGCGGGGTTTTTGAAGCGTTTTGTGCCGAAAAGGCGCTTTCAGCCAGCGCGGGCAGCTCCTCTTTTGATAGTGACTGCGGCGGCTCAACACCTGCGGCCTGGGCGGCCATGCGGTCAAAAATATCCGGCTCTTGCGGTTGCTCTTGCCCCATCACAGCTCCCATTCCCTGTGCGCCAACTGCGCGCTATTCAGTGCCACGCGCGGCACGGTAAAGCGCCAGTGCGCGTCGCCATCTTGTGTGTCGATGTGCTCCTCACCCGGCTGCAGCGCCACGCCCGCCTCGCGCGCCATGGCCAGCCACAGTGCAAGCGTCTCCAGGTCGTGTTCGCCCGGTGGCAGCGCGGCGGCCAGCTCGGCCAAGGTCATGGGCTGGCCCTGCTCGGCCAGCGTTTGCAAGGTGCGTTGCACCAGGGCGTCGCGGTCCAGCCCCTCAAACGCCTGCCAAAACTCGCTGTCCATCTGGCCCAGGTCGGTGTATTGGGTGGTGAGCAGCAGCGCGGCCTGTGCGCCGCCGTCCAGCGACTTGGTGCGCAGCCGCTCTACCAATGGCACGCTGCCCAGTGCCACGCCCACCGGCGGCAGCGGCGCGCTCTGGCGGCGCACGGCCTGGCGCTGCCAGTCGATGCGCAGCGCCTGCTCCAGCACGTCGTTGAGCAACTGCCCTACGCGCTGGTTCTCGGCCGCCTGGCCAGTCTTCATGAACTGGCTGACCTCGCGCTCGCTGCGCGCCCGCACGGCCTGCACCACCTTGGCCTCTTTGATGAGCTGCTGCACCAGCAGGCGCAGCGTGCTGTGCTGCAGGCCATCCAGGGCCTTGTCTGCAGCAGGATGGTCCAGGATCTGGCGGATGCGCTGGCGCATCTCGGTCAACTCGGTTTGGTGGGACAGTTGCTGGTGAAAGCTGTCGAACACGCGGCCCTCTTGCGTGTTGAGCAGGTTGGCGTGGCCGTCCAGCAGCTGGTCCATCACCGCGCCCCGGTGGTGGCGGGCGCTGATGATGGCCTCGCGCAGCGCACGGTCGGCCTCGCGCCACGAATCCTCCACCCGCCGAAAGTCCGCCCGCAAACTGACCGACAGCGCATACACCTCGCGAATGCCTTCCACGGCCTGCTCGGGCGTCAGTTCTGCGATGCGCCCCGCCTGCACGTCATCGAGCTGCTGCTGCAGATCGGCCATGCGGCGCTGCAGATGCTCGGCGCGGCTTTGCGGGTCGGGGTTGAGCGCGGCGGCCAGGTTGTCGATTTCGCGCTGCACCACCGCCAGGCGCGACGCGGTGGAGGTCATCATCCGCCCATCGAGCTGCGCAATGAAGCGCAGCGCGGTCTTGAGCGCATCGGTCTCAAACACCCGCCCCTCGCGCTCCACCACCAGCCCGCGCCGTATCCACTCGCGCACCTCGCGCCGGGCCTGGCTCAGGGTGTCGTCGCTGTCGATCTCAAAGTCCACCTCGTTGGCATGCACGGCCAGCATGTCGGCCAGCGCCTGCACGGCCGCATCGAACGGCACGCCATCGCGCTGGTGTTCAAACAACGCATCCAGGCAACTGAGCACCAACGGCGCCCGCCGCGAAGCCAGCAACAGCCAGGCGGGGTGCTGCTGGCGGGCGGCGATGTATTGGTGGGTGCGTTGCTGGTTGAGGGTGGGCATGCGATGCGCTACACGGCTAGCTTACGAGGATGCGACTATCTCCCACTCATAGCTGTGTGGGCGTGACGTGTGCAAGCCACTGCAAATGACAAGCTCTACGTTTTGCAAAAAGCTGATCTCGCGTTCTATGGCCGTTTTCAGTCTACCGAGCAGTCGCCCTGCCTCGCCGGGCTGCCAATGCGAGACCGCATCCATCTCCAATGAAAGTACACATACCAATTTCTGCCCCGCGTGGAATAGTTGGATGAAATCCTTCAGCGCTGGGTCATCTGCACGTTGTGCAGCCGTCAATCCAATCAACGTGTCTCGAACATTTTTTGCAAATTCCCGGGGCAGGTAAGGCTTTGCCCGCTGTACGGTGACTGCCAGCTTGTTTTTCTTGATGTACTGAGCCACGGTGGACTCATCGTCGGACGGGGTATCTGCAAGCCTGGGTAGGTTTTTTAACGTACCGTCGTCGCCGCGAAAATCCTTGCACTCAATGAGCAATAAGGTGTTAGCCGTTTCGTCATGTGCAACAAAGTCGACTGCCGATAGACCGGAAGCCTTTTTGATGTGATTTTTGAAGAATGGGTTGCTGGCATCCTGGTCATCGTCGTATTTCCGCGCCTTCCACTGCGCAGGTACACGCAAAGTGGTGGTGTGGCGACCATTGCTTTCATGCAGTTCCTTCATCGCACCATCGCTGGTACCCGAAGTCATTGCGCGGCACCAAGAAGTTCACGGTCATACTGGGCCAGTTCTTGTTCCAGCGCCACGATATGGCTGATTTCTTGCAGGCGATTGCCCTGTTCAAATACTGGCTCACCATCCGCGTCATGCCCCAGCGTGATGAATCGACATGGAACTTGGCTCAAGCTTTTCTCCATGCGCTTGAGCATGTCGATTTCTTTCATCAAGAAAAAGCTGTGCGTCCCAATAAATACTTGGACACCTTGTGATGCCAGGTTCATCAACATCGCAGCAACATCGCGAATGAGTCGAGGGTTGAGGTTTGATTCGGGTTCGTCCCAAAAAACAATACCTTTCTTGGTGAGCGCACCGTTGCGCAGTAAATGCGCAAGCGTGGCTAGCTTGCGCACTCCCTCAGCAACCAGTGGCATTTCCGTTTTACCCTTGTCGCTGTCCAAATAAAACCTGTCACCATCACGCACCACTGTGCCACCCAATCGCTCCTCCATTGGGTCTAGCAACTGCTTGATGGCTTCTAACCGAGGCCCTCGTAGCGGCGCACCGTCTAAGGCTAAGCACAAATCAAAGTAGGTTTCGTCCATGGCAAGCTCGCGGTTGCGGTACAGGCTCGCAAAGCCGGGAAACATGGACATCACTTCCTTGGTTGGGATATAGATGGCCTCAGACTTAGGAAATGTCTTGGGCACCGATGCCATTGAAACCTCCTTCTCTGCCATACCAGAAAAGTTGAAATCCCAATCTTCTTTGTCCCCAACGAAGTGCAACTGTATGGTTGCCCGCCCTCTGTTGCCACGGCCCTCCCCTTTGGCACGCTTGGAACGAACCAAGCGCCCTAGTGAGTCTGGTCTAAAAACGTTCACCAGCTTCGTCGCAATTTGCTTTTGTAGATCTGCTTTTGCTGGGCTGCTTTCGAGCTTGCTTGAATCAGACGCTACAGTGCTGACGGCATACGCAAGCTTGAGTAAATGACTCTTTCCGGTACCGTTGTCACCAATGATGATGTTGATCCCATGACCAAACTGAAATTCGACCTCATCGAAGACCGTGAAGTTTTCAATCTTGATTTTGTCTAGCATCCGGTCGCTCCCTTATTGCCTGTATCGCTGAACTGCTTAGCTCAGTGAATGCAGTCCGATAAAGTCAAACATCAATATTCCCCGCACGCAGCGCATTCGTCTCAATGAAATCCCGCCGCGGCTCCACCTCGTCGCCCATCAGCATGGTGAACACGCGGTCCGCTTCGATCGCATCGTCGATCTGCACGCGCAGCAGGCGGCGCACGGTGGGGTCCATGGTGGTTTCCCACAGCTGGGCGGGGTTCATTTCGCCCAGGCCTTTGTAGCGCTGGCGGCTGGTGGAGCGTTCGGCCTCCGAGATGAGCCACTTCATGGCCTGGCGGAAGTCGCCCACTTTTTCTTCTTTTTGCTTTTCGCCTTCGCCGCGCATTACCTTGGCGCCCTCGCCCAGCAGGCCGCGGAAGGTTTCGGCGGCTTCGGCCAGGGCGGCGTAGTCGGCGCCGTGCACAAAGTCTTGCGTGATGACGCTGCTCTTGATGTTGCCGTGGTGGCGGCGGCTGATGCGCAGCAGGGGCTTGTCGGTGCGCGCGTCAAACTCGCCGGCCACTTCGGCGGGGGCACCGGTGGTGTTGAGCTCGCGCAGCTTGGCCTGCAGGGCCACAGCGCTGGTTTCGGCTTCGGCGACGGTGTCGAGCTGGAGGGAAACGCCGTCGGCAATGGCGCGCAGGGCTTCTGCGTCCATGAAGTTGCCCAGGCGGGCAATGACGCTTTCAGCGATCTGGTGCTTGCGCGCCAGTTCGGCCAGGGTGTCGCCGCTCAGGGTCTGGTTGCTGGCGGTGCCGGTGAACACGCTGGCGTGGTTCAGCGCAATGCGCAGCAAAAAGCCGTCGAGTGCGGGCGCGTCCTTGAGGTACAGCTCTTCCTTGCCAGCCTTCACCTTGTAGAGCGGCGGCTGGGCAATGTAGATGTGGCCGCGCTCCACCAGCTCGGGCATCTGGCGGTAGAAGAAGGTGAGCAGCAGGGTGCGGATGTGGGCGCCGTCCACGTCGGCGTCGGTCATGATGATGATGCGGTGGTAGCGCAG
>ERZ1023696.262-NODE-262-length-9972-cov-8.375013_pt1 | contig 9972 bp, 8 predicted proteins | sample MGYA00520859_ERZ1023696 | MGnify/ENA primary metagenome ERZ1023696 (study PRJEB33180, sample SAMEA4046002) | wastewater metagenome | place: Denmark | collected 2016-03-13 | study: EMG produced TPA metagenomics assembly of the PRJEB13832 data set (Local surveillance...
GCACTGCCCGCACCGACACACCCAGCGCCTGCTGCGGCGCCCGCCCCTGCACCACGAAGGCGCGGTAGTCATGGCCCTGGGTTTGCTGGCGAAGGGTGTGCTCATAGGCCCCCGAGCAGACATGGGCCACGCCGTCGTGCACCGCTTGCAACGCCAGGGCGCCACCAGCGAAGTCCCGCACTTGCACATCCAGCCCCTCGGCCTGAAAAAAACCCAGCCGGTCTGCAATGGTCAGGGGCAGGTGGTAAAGCACCGCCTGCCCACCCACCGCAATGGTGATGCGCCCACCCGTGGAACCTGGCGCCTGCGCCCACGATGCGCCCGTGCACGCCGCCACTGCCGACAAGACAGACAGGGCGCCAAAGGCTCGGCGGCTGACAGGAGGAAAAACCATGGGAATCGAAAGAAAGGGCGTATTGCTGCAATGCAACAATCGTGCCGCAACCCCCGCATGGGCGCATCAGGGTCTACCCCCTGGGATTTCTACGTACCCCGGTGCGGGCCGCAGCCCGCACGCTTTACCGGTAGCCGATGAAGAAAATGGCGATGTTCACCATGAAGCCCGCGCCCCAGACCATGCTGCGGGCCTTGGGCATGTCGGAGACATACATCATGATGTAGAAAATGCGCAGCATGACGAACAAGAACGCCAGGATATCGAGCAAGGTCTGCCCTGCCCTCAACTGGTGCGCAATGATGACGGCGCCCATAAAAAACGGCAGCGCCTCGAAACTGTTGGCCTGGGCTGCGTTGGCGCGGGCATGCCAATCGGTCTGGCGGGCCATCCAGGCACGCGGGTCGTGGTTGTCATAGCCACCCTCGCGGCGCGGCTTGCCAAAGCCGCCGCTCTTGGCCAGCCAGGCGCACACCAGGGGCAGCAGCACGGCGACGAAAACGCACCAGTAGGCCACCGTGAAACGCGCCACATGCAAGGAATTCATTTTTGCCCTTAGACGGATCTAGCGCAGCACCGACAAGCGCTGTCCGCTATTAATTCGGGAGTATTCTAGCGACCAAAGGGCTATCGGCGGTCTACCAGTGCATGGGCGATGGTGCCCAGGTCGACATACTCGAGTTCGCTGCCCACGGGCACGCCCCGTGCCAGCCGCGTGACATGCAGGCCCCGGCTCTTGAGCGTCTCACTGATCACATGGGCCGTGGCCTCGCCCTCAGCGTTGAAGTTGGTGGCAAGGATCACCTCCTGCACCACGCCGTTGGAGGCGCGCTCCATGAGCTTGTGCAAGCCAATTTCCTTGGGACCGATACCGTCAAGCGGGCTGAGCCGCCCCATCAACACAAAATACAGCCCCTTGAAGGCGCCCGTGCGCTCCAGCGCCGACTGGTCCGCCGGTGTCTCGACCACGCACAGCCGCGTCGCATCCCGCTCCGGGTCCAGGCAGGTGCTGCAGATATCGTCTTCGGTGAACGTGTGGCAGCGTGCACAGTGATGCACGTTCTGCACCGCATGGTGCAGCGCCACCGACAAGGCCTCTGCCCCATCGCGGTCATGCTGCATCAAATGAAACGCCATGCGCTGCGCAGACTTGACCCCCACCCCCGGCAAACGGCGCAGCGCCTGGATCAAGACTTCAAGGGCGTTGGTGGAGGACATGGGTTGGAGTGCAATCCGGGTGACATTGGGAGGTGTATGCGGAACCAGGCTCCGACAAGCTCAGCCCGAACGGGACCGGGACGCAGTGCAGTTTGAGTTTCTGCCCCCACCCCGCCCTCAAGGGCGTAGCGAGCGGGATGAGCTGCTAGGCGGACGGAGCACAGGAACCGGAACGTACTTGCAGTACGTGAGGATTCCGAGCACCGCCCAACGACGCAGATCGCCCGCTCGGTAGCCAGCCTCAGAACGGGAATTTCATGCCGCCGGGGAGGCCTGGCATGCCTTGGGTGAGCTTGCCCATCTTCTCCTGCGAAGTCTCCTCGGCCTTGCGCACCGCTGCATTGAACGCAGCCGCCACCAGGTCTTCCAGCATGTCCTTGTCTTCGGCCAGCAGGCTGGGGTCGATGGTGATGCGCTTGACATCGTGCTTGCAGGTCATCAGCACCTTCACCAGGCCAGCGCCCGATTCGCCTTCCACCTCGATGAAGGCCAGTTCGTCCTGGGCCTTCTTGAGGTTGTCCTGCATGGCCTGGGCTTGCTTCATGAGGCCGGCGAGTTGTCCCTTGTTGAACATGGTGTGGTTTCCTTTTCAGTTTCTGTTGAATGGGTTGAATGGTGGTCGGTCACGCAGGCTTGATGCTGCCCGGCACGATTTTCGCGCCGTAGTCGCGCACCAGCGACTGCACGTAGGGGTCGTTCATCACGATGTCTTCGGCCACACGCTGGCGCTCGGCGGCGGCGGCAGCGTTGCGGCGGGCGGGGCTGTCAATCACCACGCCCAGTTCCACACTGATCTGGCTGGCATGGCCCGCAGCCTCCAGTGCGGCGCGCAGGCGTTCGCGGGCCTGCGGCTGGTTGAGCGATTCGCGCTCGACGCGCAGCAGCCAGTGCCCGGCATCGCGCGCCACCAGCTGGGACTGCAAGGCCAGTTCGCGCACCAGGGCAGAAATGGCCTCGGCCGCCACGAGCTGCTGCACCGCGCTGTGCCACACCTCGCCTTCTTCGGTGGGGGTGTAGCGTGCAGAGACGGGGATGGGCGCAGAGAGCGGCAGCGGTTGCAGCCGCTCGCCGGGCTCGGGCGATTCACGCACCGGGATAGCTACAAATTCAGGAGCACTTTGCGCTTGTACTGATTGCGTTGAGCGTTGATTTTGTTCAAATCTTCCAGTTGTCCGCACCGGCAGCGCTGTGGTGACTGACGCAGTGGACGCCGAAGCGCCCGGCTCGTCCGAGCCCGGCCAGGGAGGCGGCTCAGAGGAGTCGGCAGACTTGGAGGATGTGTCTTGCACCAATGACGGCGCCCGCTCTGAGGCCGTTGCTGCTGGAAGCGTTTGCGCCGCAGGCACAGGTGCTGCGGCTGCCGCAAGAGCCTGCGGTGCAGGAGCCGTCACCGTTCGGACCAAATGCGTTGGCAAGGCGGCGGCAACGGTTGCGGGCACCGCCAAGACCGCCGGTGTCGGGCCGGAACGAGCCGTCTCAGGCCGCGTCAGAGTTTTTTTTTCAGCCGGTTCGCCCTGGGGCTTGAATGCCAGCAGACGCAGCAGCACCATGGTCAGCGCTGCGTATTCATCGGGCGCCAGGCCCAGCTCGCCGCGCCCATGCAGGCACAGGCTGTAGAGCAGCTGGGTTTCATCGGCTGGCATCAGCGCGGCCAGGCGCGCGGTTTCTGCCGCTTCGGGGTCATCGGCGTCCACCGCGCCCGCCATCTGCGGCACGGCCTGGTAAACGGCCATGCGCTGGAGCACGGCGCTCATCTCTTCCAGCGTGGAGGCGGCCGACAGGCCATTGAGGCGCAGCGTGTCCGAGGTTTCCACCACGGTTTTGCCATCGCCCTGGGCCAGCGCATCGATGAGCCGGAACACATACGAGCGATCTACCGCCCCCAGCATCTGGCGCACGGCGGCTTCCTGCAACTGGCCGCTGCCAAAGGCAATGGCCTGGTCGGTGAGCGACAGCGCATCGCGCATGGAGCCCCGCGCCGCGCGCGAGAGCAGGCGCAGGGCTTGGGGCTCGGCGGATACGTTCTCGGAGGCCAGCACCTGCGTGAGGTGCGACAGCACGGTTTCGGGCGCCATGGGGCGCAGGTTGAACTGGAGGCAGCGGCTCAGCACCGTGACTGGCACCTTTTGTGGGTCGGTCGTGGCGAGCACGAACTTGAGGTATTCCGGCGGCTCTTCGAGCGTCTTGAGCATGGCGTTGAACGCCGTGTTCGTGAGCATGTGCACTTCGTCGATCATGAAGACCTTGAAGCGGCCCTGCACCGGCTTGTAGACCGCCTGCTCCAGCAGGCTCTGCACTTCGTCCACGCCCCGGTTCGATGCGGCATCGAGCTCGGTGTAATCGGGAAAGCGGCCACTGTCGATGTCCGTGCACGCCGAGCACACGCCACACGGCGTGGCCGTGATGCCGCCCTGCCCGTCCGGTCCCTGGCAGTTGAGCGACTTGGCAAGGATGCGCGACACCGTCGTCTTGCCCACACCGCGCGTGCCGGTGAACAGATAGGCGTGGTGCAGGCGCTGCTGCGTGAGCGCGTTGGTGAGGGCCTGCACCACATGCTCCTGCCCCACCATTTCGGTGAAATTGCGGGGGCGGTACTTGCGGGCGAGCACGATGTAGGACATGCCGGCGATTCTACGGCCCATGACCCCTTGGGTTTTGGTGCGGCTCCCCGCAACCTCTTACGCCTTCCGCCACCCGACACTGGCGCGCAATATGCAAGGGATGCCGCGCATGGGCCGCCTCGCCGCGGCGACTTCGTCCCCCTTCCCCTGCGAAGCGCGAGAGAAAGGGCTGAAGACTGCGGCCCCGAGCCTGCCTGGACAGCCTGAAGATCCCCGCCTCTGGCGGCGGGCACCGAACGGCGCAGCCATTCAGGGGGTAGAATCTCATCCTGACGGGCCTCCCCGCATGGTGAAGCGGCCAACCGGGTCAGGTGGGGAACCAAGCAGCCCTAACTGTGGAGCCAGTGCCGGGGGTAAGGCTCGTCAACTTATTTCAGATAATGCGACAGGCAGGGTTGCCCAAACCCTGACGCCACCACACAACCGACGAGGTGCCCGTGTTCGCAGACAACTTCAATCCCCTGGCGGCCCTGGCCGTTGCCAAGTGCCCCCGCTGCCACGCCACAGGGCTGGTGGAAATCGACGGAGAAGCCCATGACAAGGCGCCGGAGACCGACAAGCATCAAGCCAAGTTTCACGTCAATGCCAGTCTCTACGCACAGTGTCCGGCCTGCGGCCTGGTCGGCGAGTGGCCCGGAATGAGTGACCATTGACAACGATGCGTCGTGTTTGCAGCCCCTTGCTGGTTATTTCGTCCGCCTTGCCCCGCTGCCCTGGAACCCCTGCGAATCTGCGCACAGCGTTGCTGGCGCTATGGCTGGCAGTGTTCCCCCCCATGCTGGGCGCCACACCCTGGCTGGTGGATGGGCGCCCCGCGCCCGCCGCGCAGCAGGCCGTGAACATGCTGGCGGCGGCCGCCGCCGAAGGTCTTCAACCCGAGGATTACCAGGCCGCATGGCTGGCACAGGCCGTGGCGGGGGCGGCCCAGGGCCCCGCGTTGGGTGCTGATGCTGCGCTGCAGCTCGAAGACGCGCTCACCACCGCCGTGCAGAGCTACCTCAGTGACCTGCGCTCGGGTCGGATCGATCCGCGCCAGATTCACCAGAACTACACCCCCACAGCGCTCCCGGTCTCCGCGCCCGCCACTGCCGTGCAGGAAGCTATCGCGCCGCCCCCCGCACTGGCCGATGCCGTGCGTGCGGCCACACCCAAGGTGCCGCTGTATGCCAGCCTGCGCGGCGAGCTGGCCCGCTACCGGGCCCTGGGCAATCCTGCCGCCTGGGACACGCCCCTGCCGCCGCTGCCAGGCCGCAAGCTCGAACCCGGCCAGGCCTGGGCGGGCCTTGCGCAGTTGACGCAGCGCCTGGTGGTGCTGGGGGACCTGCCACCGGACGCACAGCCCCCCGCCCTCTACGACGAAGCATTGCAAAACGGCGTAAAGGCCTTTCAGGAGCGCCACGCCCTGGCCACCGACGGCGTGATCGGCAAGGGCACGCTGGATGCACTGGCCGTTTCGCCCGCAGCCCGCGCACACCAGATTGCGCTGGCCATGGAGCGCCTGCGCTGGACGCCCCTGCTGCGCGGTCCACGCATGATCGTGGTCAACATCCCCGAGTTCATGCTGCGCGCCTACGAGGTGCAAGACGGCCGGGTATCGCTGCAACTGGCCATGAAGGTGATCGTGGGCAAGGCCCTGGACACCCGCACGCCCCTGTTTGACGAGGACATGCGCTTCATCGAATTCAGCCCCTACTGGAACATTCCGCCGTCCATCGCGCGCAGCGAAACCATTCCCCGGCTGCGGCGCGACCCCGGCTATCTTCAGCAGCAAGGCATGGAGTTTGTGGGCGCCAATGGGCAGGTGCACACCACGCTGGCAGCCGAGCACCTGGACGCCGTGCTGCGCGGGCAGATGCGCATCCGCCAGCGTCCCGGGCCAAAAAACGCGCTGGGCGACATCAAGTTCGTGTTTCCCAACAACAACCATATTTACCTGCACCACACGCCCGCGCCGCTGCTGTTCCAGCGCGACCGGCGGGATTTCAGCCATGGCTGCATCCGCATCGAAGACCCTGTGGCGCTCGCCCGGTTTGTGTTGCACAACGATCCTGCCTGGCCCGAACCACGCATCCGCGAGGCCATGGCCCGTGGCCAGTCGGCCACGCTGCGCCTGGCCGATCCGCTGCCTGTGGTGATTGCCTACAGCACCGCCATCGTCAAGCAGGGAAAGACACACTTCTTTGCCGACCTGTACGGCCAGGACAAGTTGCTCGACCGGGCCCTGCGCCAGCAGTCCGAACAGCGTCGCCTGCGCGCCAGGCCCGGCCTGTGAGCCACTGCACAATGTACAAACAGGTTTCACCGATTTTTTGGGACATGCCATGACACAGCCTCTTGCCCCCCTGAAACCCGGCCGTCGCCATTTCCTGGGCACGGGCGGCCGCTGGCTGATGACCGGGGCCCTGCTGCCGCTGGCGCAGCCCGCCCTGGCCAGCCTGCCCGGTGCGCGCAGCCTGGCGTTTGACCACACCCACACCAGCGAACGCCTGGCCCTCGTGTATGCGCTGGGCGAGCAGTTTCTGCCCGAGGCGTTGACCAGTCTCAACCACTTCCTGCGCGACCATTACAGTGGCGAGGCGGGTCTGATGGACCCCCGGTTGTTCCACCTGCTGCACCAGATCCGCCAGGAATTGCGGGTGCAGCAGCCGTTCCAGGTGATCTCCGGCTACCGCAGCCCTGCGACCAACCACACCCTGCGCACCACGCGGGGCGGTGGTGTGGCCAAGCGCAGCCTGCACATGGACGGCAAGGCCATCGACGTGCGCCTGCCCGGCGTGCCGCTGGCCGACTTGCGCGATGCGGCGCTGTCGCTGGGCATGGGCGGCGTGGGGTTTTACCCCCGCGAGCAGTTCGTGCATGTGGACACGGGCCCGGTGCGCCGCTGGTAGGCCTGGTCGCCAGCCCCATCAACGGCTCAACGCGGTCATGTCAGGTGCGAGGTGACTGCGCCTGCGATGGGCCCGTCCGGCACCGGTGCGGGCGCATCGTCTGCCCCCGCATCGAATGCTATATTTTTAATAGCTATTAGCGCTTTACCATCAAGCGCCAGAGCCCAAAAACGCCAAAACTCCGCGCCCTGCCTGCACGCCGCTGGCCAGACTGGCTGTGAGCAGGTAACCACCGGTGGGCGCCTCCCAGTCGAGCATTTCGCCGGCGCAGAACACGCCGGGCGCGGCAGTGGCCATCAGGTGCTCATCCAGCGCCTCGAACGCCACACCGCCCGCCGTGCTGATGGCCTCGTCCAGCGGACGGGTGGCCACCACGGTGATGGGCAATGCCTTGATCGCGTGGGCCAGCGCCACCGGGTCGTTCATGCCGTCCTTGCCCAGGTGTTCGTACAAAACGCCCGCCTTGATGCCATCCAGCCCCAGACGGCTCTTGAGGTGGCTGGACAGCGAGCGTGAGCCACGCGGGTGGCGCACCTCGACCAGCACACGCTCGGGGCTGTGGTCGGGCAACAGATCCAGATGGAACGTGGCGTGGCCATGGGCCTCGATCTCGTCGCGCAGCAACTGCGATGCGGCATAGACCAGGCTGCCCTCCACCCCCGTGGCCGTAACGACAAACTCGCCCCGCCGGTTGAAGCTGCGGCCCTGGCTGTCGGTGAAGCTGAGCGCCACGGTCTTGAAAGGCTGGCCGACAAAACGCTCGGCAAAATGCGGCGACCAGCCCACTGCGGGTGTGGGCGTGCGGCCGATCAGCTCCTGAAAAAACGCACGGCGGGTTTCACCCACGGGCGCATCAGCCCGCAACACATCAAAGCCACAGTTGGACGGACGCAGCGGCGCCACGGCCACGCCGCGCTGTGCCAGCAGCGGCACCCAGGCGCCGTCGGACCCCAGGCGTGCCCAGCTGCCACCGCCCAGCGCCAGCACCACCGCCCTGGCCGTCACCTGCACCTCGCCTGCAGACGCGGCAAAACGCAACGCACCGCCATCGGCCCAACCCAGCCAGCGGTGGCGCATGTGGAACTGCACACCCTGCGCGCGCAGGCGCTGCAGCCAGGCGCGCAGCAGGGGCGCGGCCTTCATGTCGGCCGGGAACACGCGGCCCGATGTGCCCACGAAGGTTTCCACCCCCAGCCCCTGCGCCCAGGCCCGCACCTCGGGGCCACCAAACGCCCGGATCAGCGGCTCGATCTGCGGCTGGCGCCCGGCATAGCGGCTGGCAAAAGGCTCATGCGGCTCGGAATGCGTGAGATTGAGCCCGCCCTTGCCCGCCAGCAAAAACTTGCGGCCCACCGAGGGCATGGCATCGAACAGGTGCACGGCCACACCGGCCTGCGCCAGCACCTCGGCCGCCATCAGCCCTGCCGGGCCGCCGCCCACGATGGCGACGTCGCAGCGCAGATGGGAGGCCACATCAGGAGTCAGGTCGGAAGGAGCATTCATGAGAAAACCTTTGAATCATTCGAAAACGCGCAGCGTTCAGAACAGCGAGCCCTGAACAGCGCTCTGAGATGGGCCACCACCTGCGCCGTCCATGCCGGGCGCGGCCGGTGGCGCGTGTGTGGATGCCGCCGCAGTGGACTGCGCAGCGGGGGCGAGAGTATGCCGCACGCTCCCCGCCCCCTGCCCGGTGCCCGCCACCAGGGCACCCTCGTCGGCGGGGCCGGCATCGCCATGCACGCGCACCATGCGCCCGTCGCCCGTCAGAAAGGCTGCCCACACGCGCTCGCCAGGAACTTGCCCCGACACCGCCGCACGGTAGCGCTGCAACTGGGCCATCAAAGCGGGCTGGCGCTCGGGCTCGGCGGCACTTTTGTAGTCCAGCACCCACCAGCCCGCGCGCTCGGGCGGCTGGTGGCAGTGCACCAGGCGGTCGATGCGCAGGCTTTGGCCCTGGTAGCGCAGCGGGGCTTCGTTGATGGTGGTGTCCACCATGGTGGCATCCCAGGCCCAGGCGCCCTCGCCCGCCAGAATGCGTTGCGCGGTCAGGGCGGCAATGCGCGCTGCGCCCACGGTGATGTCAAAGTCCTGCGCCAGCCGCGCCACGCGGGCCGCGGGCCAGCCCTGGCTGCGCAGGTCGGCCAGCGGGGCCCCCGCTACACCGGCCTGCTCCAGCAACTGGTGCATGGCCTCGCCCAGGCGTGATGATGGGGTGGACAGGGATGCCCCGGAGTCGGCCGCATCCAAGCCTTCGTCCACACCCTCGGCCACGGCACGGGGTGCGGCACGCAAGTGCGCCGGGAGCACGGGCAGCTCGGCCAGGGTGAAATGGTCGTGCGCCCCGCTCGCAACCGCATCACCGTCGCCGCCAGGCACCTCAGCCGCGCCCGCCACGCCCAGCACCTGCGCATCCGCCAGCAGCGGCTCCAGCCGGTTCCACCAACTGCCCGGCGCTGACACGCTGGGCAACACGGACGACAGCGCCAGGCAGTGTTTGGCGCGCGTCATGGCCACGTAGAGCATGTTGAGTTCTTCGCGCTGGCGGGCTTGCTGCTCAGCGGCCAAGGCGGCTTCGGCGCTGGGCGGCGGGCTGGATTCGCTGGCCAGAAAGACAAAGCCTGCGGGTTCGGTCTTTTCGCCGGGCCAATCGACCAGCACGCCCATGGTCTCGGCCTTTTGCGGGCGGGTGTCGGTGTCCAGCAGCAGCACGCAATCGGCCTCCAGCCCCTTGGCACCGTGCACCGTCAGCAGTCGGATGGCCTGCGCATCGGCCCGGCCGGGGGCGCGCACGCCGCTCTTCTTCATGGCGCGCACAAAGGCATAAGGCGTGAGGTAGCGGCCGCCGTCGTGC